>Ga0208462_1000865_pt1 | contig 24707 bp, 23 predicted proteins | sample AD_SCU001_MetaG_FD_184452 | JGI IMG/M metagenome (GOLD analysis project Ga0208462, IMG submission 184452) | Active sludge microbial communities of municipal wastewater-treating anaerobic digesters from China - AD_SCU001_MetaG (SPAdes) (version 2) | ecosystem: Engineered > Bioreactor > Anaerobic...
CTTTTTCAAATTCACCAGGTTTTCTTCCATAAGCGCCAGGAAAGTAATGCCCTGAGACATATCCGCCCTGCTTACAGTATGTCCGTTGCTGAGTTTCAGGAGGCCCGCCCCTGTTTCTTTGGCGATCGTCTGGGCCAGGCGGGGATTAATTAAATCCTCGGAATAGATGTAGCGCGTTTTCGTATCTTTAATCTGCTTGATCATGGCCATGATTTTTTGCGGCTCCGGTTCGGAGTCAGCCGACACATTGTAAACTGAGTAATAGCTTAAGCCATACCTGTTGGCCAGATAAGCAAAGGCCCGATGCCCGGCATGTAAAATAGTCCGGCTTTGGCAATTCGTCAACTCAGTCCGGTACTTGCTGTCCAGAGAAGTCAATTTGTTTTTGTACCCGGCGGCGTTTTTCAGGTAATAGCCGCTGTTGCGCTGATCAATTTTTACCAGGGCGGCGGCGATATTATCCACCATCTTGCAGGCATTGCTGAAATCGAGCCAGATATGCGGGTCGAATTTGGAGGCATGATGATGTCCGGCCTCTCCTTCATGTTCATGATTTACGCTTAAAGGCAGCATGGTAATGCCGCTGCCCGTTTCGACTGGCAGCAGTTTTGTCCCGGATGTAGTTGCCGCGATCACTTTGTGCGCCCAGTTTTCCAGCTCCATATTCAAATAAAGAAATAGATCGGCCTTGCTGATCTTAACGATTTCTCCCGGTTTTAATTCATAATTGTGGGCGTCTGTTGCCGGCGGCAGCAACATGGTGACCTGGACTTTATCACCGCCGATATTGCGGGCCATGTCGTAGATAGGAAAAATTGTGGCGATTATCTGTATTTTGTTGTCGGGCTTTTGGGTTTCCCGGGGTTGCTGGCAGGAAATAAGCAAGGGCAGCAATAAAAGGCAGACAGCAGCCATGATGGGCGGTATGTGGCTTCTCATTTTTTCCCCGGCAATATATTTTAATATTCTTTCTTCAGCATTTGCAGTCATTGTAACCGTGTATCAAAAATAAAACTTCGTTGCAACAGATCTTAATTATATGAAAATATTTTTAAATATTAATTTGATTTATGTTAGAATAATTACAAATTTATGAAGCTGCGGGGAAAACAAATAAAGTGGACGGGGAGGACTTATGAAACCGATCGGACCTTTAATGTGGGAGCACAGATTAATTGAAAAGATGCTGGCGTCTTTTCAAAAGCACATTGAGGAAATAGAAAAAAAGAAGAAAGTTAATCCCCTCATTATTGATGTGGCTGTTGATTTCATCAGAACATATGCCGACCGTACCCATCACGGGAAGGAAGAGGAAATTCTTTTCCGTGATCTGGCCAAAAAGGAAATGACGCCGGAGCTCGAAAAAATCATGAAAGAGCTGCTCGATGAGCATGTCTGGGGCAGGAAAACAACGGCCGGGCTGGTGGCCGCCAAAGAAGCGTATCTGTCCGGCGACGAAAGTAAACTGGCCGAAATAATCGATTTGGCGCAGCAGTTGATCGACTTTTATCCCCGGCACATAGAGAAGGAAGATAAACATTTCTTTTATCCCGCCCAGGAGTACTTTACCCGGGTGGAACAGGAAAAAATGCTGCTGGAGTTCTGGGAGTTCGACCGTAAAATGATTCACGAGAAATATAACAAAGTATTCGAAGAATATAACCGGCTGACGATCTGATCCGGCAAGAGTCTGCGGAGGGCGCATGAAAAATTTTCGCCTCTATGGAAAAATACGGAAAGCGGAAAGCGGCAGGGGGATCGCCGGACTGATCGTTGAAGCGGTGCATGCCGACTTATTCATTGACGAGCTTGCCGGCGCTGCAAAATCGGGCCGCGGCGGTTCATTTTCCATTGACGTACCATCCGCCGGCCGCGCAAAGTCTGACCTGTATTTGAACGTTAAAACGCCGGACGGCAGATTGATCGCCTCCACCCGCAGTAAAATTATGACGGATGTGAAAAGCGACACGGAAATAAATGTGGATATTCCCCGGCAGAGCAGAATTGCGGCCGGTCTGGAAAAGGAAAAACGTCCTCCGGCGGCAAGTCTTCCCGGCCGGCGGGAACAGTGGACAACGTGGACATTTCTTGCGGATAAAGCAGGTCAGACGTCTTTGATGCGGCAGATACAAAGAGATATGTCCGGTAAAACTTCCATCCTGGAACTTATGAAACAGTATATGGATGAACTGTACTTGAATCCGGACAATAACTCACCCCAGTTCAATAAATTGATGGAGATTTTCCGGTCGGGAGCGACGCCGGAGGCCATTGAGGGCCATGTCTACGGTGTATGGATGTTTTTCCGGACCGGCGATCAGGAGGAGCCTTTTTCCTCCGTCGGCAATATTCTGCAGGTTTTGCTGGGTACCGTCCTCGATGATCAGTGCCCTTGGGTAGGGAAGACTTTTACTGCTCTGTCTCCGGGTGAAATCGATTCTCTTACGGAAGGCGCAATAGCGCCGGACCGGCGGGTTTTTCGCGCCGTAAATCATTTTCGGAAAATTGACCGGAGGCTTCCCAACAATGTCGCCTTTGAGCTCTTCAACATCTGGAACGGTCTGGATGATGCACCGCCTGATCAACAGGAAAAATTCGGCCATCAAAAAAACGGCGGGTATATTATCGCGGTTCAAGGCCCATCGATTTATCCTCCAACGGAGCGGGAAGTTTTTATTTTAAATTACCGCTGGAGAAAACTGGCCAATAAGCCGCCGCTATGCTGGTTGATCGATGAAGTGGTGCAGATAGCCGACGGCCTGTATCTGGGGCAGATCCTCAGCGCCACAAGGCGTTTACTGCGGCTTTATGATCCGCTGCGGCCCCCTGCGGATTATGTCTATCAGACCTTCGGTTATTTTTTGATGTTTTCCGGGGAGTGGAATGAAGAAGCGCAGCGGCTCTTTCCTTTTCTGGATATTCCTTCTTTAAAATGCTGAATTGCCGCCGGGGTGTTCTTTCCTAATGTCCCTCGACGTGTTGGCCAAAGAAGCGGTCGTTAAATATTTGCCGGTACTGCTCGTGAGCTTTTGCTTCCCAGCGCAGAGACTTCACGGCCTCCGGAACGGCTTTTCCCAGCAATGATCTTTTGGCCTGGCCCGCCGAATTGTAATCCAATAGTTCGTAGCGGTCATATCCTGCGCCCCGGATAAAATCAGCAATCTGCTCAAGGTTTTCTTTCGTTGCCGTGATGCCGGGAATCAGCGGAATCCGCGGGATGATCAAAGCCCTGTTCTTCTTTGTCAGCTCCAGAAAATTGCCCAGAATTATTTTGTTGTCTTTTCCCGTCCATCTCTTGTGTTCACGGGAATCGATGAACTTGATATCGTAAAAAATCAGGTCAAGGCAGGGAAGCAGTTTATCCGTGAACTCTTTCAAATTAAAAAAACCAGCCGTTTGGATGGCGATGGAAATGCCGTTTTGTTTCAGCAGTTTCATCACCGCCGAGAGATAGTCCATATGCTGCGTCGGTTCTCCGCCGGAGAAAGTGACGCCGCCGCCGGATGTTTCATAAAAAACCCTGTCACGCAGCAGCTCCTGAGCCAATTGATGAGGCGGGTAATAAACTCCTATCTTTTTCAGCGCCAGAGTCGGGCAGACAGCCGCGCATTGGCCGCATTTGTTGCATTTTGTGCGCTCAATTATCTCCACAGCTTCCATATTGATCGCCCCGGCCGTGCACACTGCAGCGCAGTCGCCGCAGCGGATGCATTTTTCGGCGTAGTAGGCGATTTCCGCCCCAGGACTTACCGCTTCCGGGTTGTGGCACCAGGGACAGGCGAGGGGGCAGCCTTTCAAAAAAACTGTTGTGCGGATGCCCGGCCCGTCATCGAGAGCAAAGCGATGAATCCCGGAAACCAGGGGGAGCTCTGTTGCTTTCATATTTGTCCGGTTGCCAGGAGCTGAAGTCTCTTAGCCATGTAGGCAAATTTGTAAAGATAGTTCAAGTTGCCGTTGACCGTGACGTCCTGTCTCAGGATAGAGCCCAGTATATCCGGTTTGGGTGAAAGCAAGTAATTCATCAAAGCCTTATCGTCGCGGAATGTGATGGTCACGTCCGGTTTGTCAATGATTTTGTCGTAGACCTTCATATTACCGCTTTTAAATGATGCGGAGGCAACAATGGAATCGTCCTTGCTGCGAAATAAGTAGCGGCCGTTAAAGCCTTTGATGTTTTCCCGGAAATTCCAGATGTTCAGCATAAAGACAAGATCCATCAGCTTCAGCAGCAGCAGAAGAAATCCTTCCGCTGCCTGAGAGCCCATGCTGCCCAGCCACTTTTGGGCAATATTTTGTATTTGCAGGTTGTTAATGAGATCAGAGGGGAAAATATCTTTCATTTGTATAGTTCCTTTTTTCACAATACATAATCGTCTTTACTTATTTGAAAGCAGCTTCTCGTCGGAAGCCGGAAACGGATTGGCCTGGCCGCGGCGCAGATCGTATTCCGTGCGGGTAATGATTTCATCCTTCATCGCTTCGTTTAAATCTTTAAAGTAGGCGGAATAACCGGAAACGCGGACCAGCAGCTCCGGATATTTTTCCGGATTCTTCTTGGCGTCGAGCAGCATTTCGTAGGACATGATATTGAACTGCACGTGCAGGCCGCCGCTGCGGAAATAGGCTTCCACGGTCTGGGCGAATCTTTTAATGTCATCCGGAATATTCACTTCCGGAAATTTCAAATTCAGCGCTTCCCCCATCGGAATGCACTGGCCGTCAAGCCCGCCGACGACGCGCAGGCACGTGGTTAACTCCTGCGCCGCCTGGGAAGCAGGTGTAATGCCGCTGGCAAAAACCTTGTTTGCCTTCCTGCCGTTGGGCAGAGCGCCGGAGAGTTTTCCCTGCCCGGCATGGTTGGTCATGGTCCAGTAAGCGGGTTTGTATTTGCCGCCGCGATAGTTGGTGTGGCTTTGATAAAAATCGTACAAAAAGCGAATGAGATTTTGTGAATTCTTTACGGCGATGGGATCGTCGGTGCCGAATTTAGGCGTTTTGTTGACCAGATAGGCGTGCAGCTTTTCATAGCCGGCAAAATCAGCCCGCAGGGCCTGGAGCAATTCCGCAAAGGTGCATTTTTTATCCACAAAGACGGCCTTTTCAACGGCGTTTAAAGAATCCACTGTATCGGCAAATCCGATATGTGTGGTTCCGGAGGCGTTGTAGCGTGCGCCGCCGAAAATCAGGTCTTTGCCTTTTTCCAGCGGGCCGTCAAAAAACGCCGAAAGCAGGGGAGTGGGCAGCATTTCCTGGTGGGAAAGACCGAGGGCTTCGTTGAGCTCGATGGCCTTGCCCAGCATCCAGCGTACCTGTTCCTGAAAAGCCTCCCGGAATTCGTCAAATGTCTTGAAGAAAGCGGGATCACCCGTTTCAATGCTCATCACTTCGTCGCCGGTGATCGGCCTTTTGCCGTTGTAAAGCGTTAGTTCCAGAGAAGAAACCAGATTGAACATGATGGCGCTCGACGCATCATAGGTTTTTCCGGGCACGCCCATTTCCACACAGCCGATTATACCAAAATCGCGGGCGTGTTGTGTTGTAATGCCCTGGTTTTCGAGGGTCTGAATATCGGCCACGTCGTTATGAAAGGCAGGAACGGATTTGGTGTTGACGACAACTTCGGCCACCCTTTCGAGATATTCCGCAGAATTCTTTTCGTAGTTATAGCGGGCGTTCAGGCTCGGGTCTCTCAGTCGCAGCAGCTCGGTAACTTTCAGCATGATGTAGGTAAGTTCGTTGACTGCATCGTCACCGTTTTCATTGATGCCGCCGACGGTTACGGCCGGAACCGTTCCCGCGCCGCCGAAAAGCTCTTCGGCTGTTTCCGGGACCAGGTTGGTGTTGTCATTGAGCTTGAACCACAGGGAACTCAATATTTCCACGGCTTCCTTGTCGGTCAGTCTGCCGTTGTCCCTGTCTCTGCGGTAATAGGGGTAGAGCACCTGATCCAGTCTGCCGGGGCTCATGGCCATGTTGATGTTTTCGGCGTGAATGGCTACCTGGATGATCCATAAAGCGTTGACTGCTTCGCGGAAAGTCTCCGCCGGTCCGGCCGGCACTTTTTTACAGATTTCGGACATGGCCAGGAAATTTTGCTTCCGCTGCGGGTCTGGTGTCTGATCGGCCAGTTCCTGCGCCCTGCTGCTGAGATTCGCAGCATAGGCAATAATGCCCTGCAGAGCAATCTGTACCGCCCGATAAAAATCCCGTTTTTGAGTGTCTTCGGGTGATAAAGCGCCGGAGGCAATCAATGCGGCTTCGCGGGAAGCGGCGTCGGCGATCATGGACTCCAGCCCCTTTTCCAGGGCGACGGAGTAATCGGGGATGGTATGGGAAATAGTGCCCGCCTTGGTGGCAAAGAAAAAGACGAGCTTTTCCAGCAGACCGAACCCCTGCAAACCGGGGAATTTCTTGCGGGTATGTTCCAGAATGTTTTTGTCCATCCAGTACGGGAAAATATCAAGGTTCAGTTCTTTTGCCTCTTCGGCGGAAAGCAGCAAAGGATTTTTTTCCCGCGTGCTGATGGTGTCGAGTTCCGGCCAGATGGTCATGCCGGTCAGCTCGGGATATACCGGCGCGCCGAAAGGCTTGGATGTTGTTGTTCCGGCCAGCAGATTATCGTCGAAAAACTGAGGTTGTTTATTGCTCAGGAAAAAATTAACCGCCTTCGCGTAGCGTATTTCCATCGGCTCGGTTTTATCGGCCAGATCCCGCAGATAGCGCGTTACGTAGCGCGCTCTTTCAATGCAGACCTCCGGTTGAAGATTCAGCTGGGCCGTTCGCAGTTTGGCGATATTGGGCAAACTCTCCAGGGAGAATTGTGACAGGCGGATATCGTTCAATATGTTGGTTGTCATAACGACCTCCAGTTATTTTAGTTGGTTGAAGTTAAGGTAAAGCTTGTCAACGTTATTTACATATTTTTTGTTTATTATAGCATATCCCCGTTCAACAAAGCGGTCCTTATCCGCAGGAGATGTTTTTGTTCACGGCAGCGCTGCTTCAAACAGATATGCAGTTGCATAAACGGCCAGCGGTATCGCGCCGACTATCGCTTTTTCCCAATCCTTGTTTTCTCCCGACAGCAGGCATTTGTTGAGTCTGTCGATTTCCTTGTCCATAGAAGCGTCGCTCGGTTCGTCGCCTGCCCGCAGACGATGAAAATCGGTTTCAATATACTGGATGAAGGGTGCGGCCATTCCGTTAATTTCCAGTGCATAGGGCTCCGGCTGGGAGGGGTTCGCCGTCATCTTTTTCTTGAAGTTATTGTAGGCGGGCCGGCTTATTTTGTATTGGGGTTCGTCATAGACATATTGACTGGTGAATTTCTCAAAGAAATAGTGATCAACATAAGGCACCGCCGGATAGTTGCCCGCATGATGAGGGGCCGTCAGATCCTGAAGAAAATGCGCCGCCACGCCAAGATAAAATAATTTCAGATCCATCGATGCAGGAGGAAGAGATTTGTTAAAATACCGGGTAAAATTCATAACGGCGTGCTCGTGAATATCTTCATCAATGCCGTATCTCACCTTTTTTATGAATTCCAGCGCCTCGAGAGCCGTTTCCGGAAAGGCGTCGACCAAAAAATTACCAGGTACTCCGGCGCGGGTCTTGCCGTAAAAGTGTCCTTCAAAAATCAGATCGGACATGTCGCTTTTAGGCTGATCCGGGAAAGTGCAATATTCGTGAAGGGTGCCGGCGACGGCGGGGTCCAGCCCGACCAGTGCAGTCGCCTGGTCGGTAATGTATTGATGCGTGTTGAGTTTAATTTCCGGCGGAGCTTTATACAGGTTGTAGGATTGATGGATCAGAGCAATCAGTTTGTCGAAGTCGCCGAAGGCTTCAATCCTGCAGGCTTTATTAATTTTATCCCTCAGCAAAATACGTTTTTCTTCTCTCCCCATTTTTGTATAAACGTTCCTTTTAATGCGGAGGGGAGTTTTTACAACTTTATCAATGGTTTTTAATTTGGAGATGACATTATTGTATTCTTTCACTCCCGCTTTAAGATTGTCAATGGATTGTTTGTCCAGTTTGGCCCCCGTTCTTTTTGTCATGGCCTCCTCCGTGAAGGTATTATTAGTGTTGCTAATAATATATCTATAAAACCGCATAAACTCAATAACTTATTTCATTATGGCCGTGAAATGACCATGCAGCTCCGGAAGTTTGTCCCTAAGCCCGGAACGAAGAGAGGGAGCATGGAGATTGAGCGAAAAACTTTTCCAGCGCGATCAGGCCTGGACATCCACTTTAACCGGGTCGGCAAGATATTTATGCACCAGATCCAGCATGGTGGAAATTCTAAAAGGTTTGGAGAGGAAGGGGTAGTTGTGCTTTAATAATTCTTTGTTTAAGTCGCGCTTGATGTTGCGGAGACCGAAAAATCCGCTGATGTAAATCACTTTAATAGAAGGGTTGTGCCGGCGTATGTTGCGGACTAATTCCATTCCGCTCATTTTGGGCATGACAACATCCGTGAAGACCAGGTCGGGATTAAACGCCAGGAAGTTATGATAGCCGTCTTCGCCGTCTATGGCCACGCGTACTTCATAGCCTTCCATCAAAAATAAATTATGGAAGATTTTGCGCAGATGGGGCTCGTCTTCCACAAGAAGGATTTTTTTCTTCGGTTTAGGTTCTTCAGGAGAAGATTTTCGGAGAATGCCGATTATCTCCCTGTCGGAAGTCTGACCGATCAGCTTGTTGATATTGTTAAGCCTCTGCTGCAGAATGACGGCTTTCTCCTCGTTGCCGGGATTCAAATCAGGGTGATAGATTTTGCTCAACAGATGATAGCTGGATTTTATATAGGACAAAGCGCTTCCGGGGCCGAGCTCACTGTAAATTTCGCGGGCCTTTTCCAGCAGACCAAGGAAGGACAGTTCCTGTTCGATCAAAATTAATTTATCCATGCTATTTTCAATTATGGTTTGGGGTGCTGTTTATAAAGATAATTTGAATGTCTTTTATTTTTTGGGCTAATTTGTTTTGAATGTCAAGAATTATGTTTGGCGGCCTCGTAAGAAGGCCGGATGCCAAGTGAATCCGGCGTATGCCGGGGGCGCTTCATCTTTTTCCGCGATCAGAAGCGGGCACGGGATAATTTTTGAAACGAAAAATCAGTGCGCCCAGAATGCAGGATATTCCACCGGCCAATAGTGTAAGTCCGATGCCCGCTCTGGCGGCCAGACTTCCGGCCAGCAGGCTGCCGAAGGGCGCCATGCCCAGAAAAGAAACAGCGAATAAGCTCATCATCCGTCCGCGTTTATCATCGTCCACGTTTGTCTGCAGCCAAGTGTTGCTGGAGGCGACCTGGATCATCATCCCGAAGCCGGCCAGAAAAATCAAGACCAAGGAAGTCCACAGTAAATGCGATATCGACAGGCCGATGAGGCCGAGGCCCAGAACGCAAACGGCAAGAGGAATGTTTTTGCGCAGGCCTTTGACGTTAACCCGGGAAGCCAGATAAAAAGCGCCGAGCAGGGCTCCCGCTCCCATGGCAGACATTAAAAATCCCAGAGTCTGCGGGCCGCCCTGCAGAATGTCTTTGGCATAGGCGGGTATGAGGACAATGAAAGGTATGCCGATAATGCTGGTCAGCGCCATCAGCAGGAGAATCGAGCGCATTTTGGGATCATAAAAAGCATAGAGAAATCCTTCTTTTAATTCCTCCAGTATGGCTTTGCCTTTAATTTCATTTTTCCGGTAAATTATCTGCATCGAAAAAAGAGCGTAAATAACGGCAATATAGCTTAGCCCGTTGACGAGGAAGCAAATTCCTTCGCCGCAGGCGGCAATTAAAATACCGGCGACAAATGGTCCTAAAAACCTGGTGCCATTGAACATTGCGGAATTGAGGGCAATGGCGTTGCCCAGGTCCCGCCGGTCCTCGATCATTTCAATAACAAAAGACTGCCTGGCCGGGACGTCAACAGCGTTTATACAGCCCATGAATAAACAAAGCCCGATTATCTGCCAGACGGCCACGATATCCGTCAGCACCAGCAACGCCAAGGTAAGAGCCTGGAGCATGGACAAAGACTGCGTCCAGACCAGGATCAGGTGCTTGTTTGTCCGGTCGGACCAGACGCCGGCAAACGGGGAAAGAACAAAGGTGGGAAACTGGCTGACGAAGCCCACGACTCCCAGCAAAAAAACGGAATTGGTCATTCGGTAGACAAGCCAGCTTACGGCAATCTGCTGCATCCAGGTGCCCGTGAGGGATATGAATTGTCCGGTAAAGAAAAACCGGTAATTGCGGGACCGCAGCGCGCGAAAGGTAAATCGAAGTCCCCCGGTTATTTCAGTTGCCGTTTTGCGAAGATTCATAATAATTGGTCGGAAGTGGCAATTAACTGTTCAATGCCCGGCGAAAGTATATTACTCGTAACGCAGCGCGTCAATGGGATTAAGCAGGGAAGCCTTGTAAGCCGGGTAAAAACCGAAAAATATCCCGACCAGACCGGAAAAGCCGAAGGCCAGAAGAATGGACAACGGGGATACAATTGTTGTCCAACCGGCGAAGACCGACAGGAGTTTGGAACCCGCAACCCCCGCGATTATTCCGAATGTTCCGCCGATTAAAGAAAGGGTAAGGGCTTCAATGATGAACTGAATGCGGATATCCCAGGTCTTGGCCCCGATAGCCATGCGAATGCCTATTTCCCGGGTTCTTTCCGTCACTGAAACCAGCATGATATTCATGATGCCGATTCCACCGATGAGCAGGGAAATGGAGGCGATCGCGCCCAGCAGTATCGTCATCGTCCTCGCGGATTCTTCAGCTACCTGCATCATTTGGGAAAGGTTTCTCACGGTGAAGTCGTCTTCCTTGTTGGGGCCGCTGCGATGCCTCTGGCGCAGCAGTTCGGTAACCTGTTTTTCGGCGAGCTCCAGATCTTCAGCGCTCTTCGCTTTAACCATGATGGAACGCACCATCCCCGGAACGTGCGATGCGACAATCTTTTTCTGCGCCGTCGTTACCGGTATGTAGATGATATCGTCCTGGTCCTGTCCCATAATGGACTGCCCTTTGGGCTCCAGAACGCCGATCACTGTAAAAGGTACTTTCTTGATTCTGATAATCTGTCCGATCGGATCAATGCCGCCGAAAAGATTGTCCACAATGGTTTGTCCCAGAATACAGACTTTGGTGGCGGAACGGATATCCTGCTCCAGAAAGTTTCTTCCGGCTACAAGCGCCCAGTCTTTCACTTCCAGAATGCCGGGGGATGTCCCGTTGATGCCCGTGGACCAGTTTTGATTGCCGTAGACAACCTGGGCGGCGGTATTAACCATGGGAGCGACCGCCCGGACTGCGGAGCATTCTCTTTCTATAGCTTCGGCGTCGCCCAGGGTCAGAGTGGAATAAGTGCCGCTGCCCATGCGAATGCCGCCCGCAGTCATACTGCCGGGAACCACCATGATCAGATTGCTGCCGATGCTGGCTATCTGCTGGGATATTTTTACGCTGGCGCCGGTGCCGACGGCGAGCATGGCGATAACTGAGCCCACACCGATGATTATGCCCAGCATGGTGAGAAAAGAGCGCATTTTATTAACCCACAAGGCCAGCAGCGCGATTTTTAATGTTGAGTTCGTGTTGATCATTTCTTTATCACCGGTTCATCGCTCACAATACGGCCATCCAGAAAGCGGATGATTCGTTTGCTGAAATCAGCGATATCCTGTTCGTGGGTAACGAGGATGATGGTCGTCTTAAATTCCGCATTCAACTGAACGAACAATTGCATGATTTCCACACTGTTTTTCGTATCGAGATTTCCCGTGGGTTCGTCGGCTAAAATAACGGGCGCCTCATTGACCAGCGCGCGGGCTATGGCCACGCGCTGCTGCTGCCCGCCGGAAAGCTGATTGGGATGATGATTTTCGCGTCCTTCCAGGCCCAGTCTTTTCAGCGCGTTCAATGCTTTCTGCTTTCTTTCCCTCGCCGAAATCCGGTTATAAATAAGAGGCAATTCGACATTTTCCAGAGCGGACGTTCGCGGCAGCAGATTGAATCCCTGAAATACGAAGCCTATTTTCGTGTTGCGAATTTCGGCGAGTTCGTCTTTGCTCAAACCGCCGATGCTGATGCCGTCCAGCAGGTAGTCGCCGCTGGTCTGCTGATCCAGACAGCCGATCACGTTCATGAAGGTGGATTTGCCTGATCCCGAAGGACCCATGATCGCCACAAATTCCCCGGCATCGATTTGAACGGAGACGTTATCCAGGGCGTGGACGTCATTTTCTCCCACATGATAATATTTACAAAGATTTATCGTTTCGATCAGCGTCATTTTAATTCCCTTAACGGATGAACGGTGGAGGACCGGCTGCCGAACCGGTTTTTTTCTTGCCGCCGGCGGCGTCATCGGTGATAATCTGCTGTCCTTCACTCAGACCGCCTTCCTTCACTTCCGTATAATTGCCGTCGCTGATGCCGGTTGTGATCTTTACCTGCTTTAGTTTTTTCTCCTCAAAAATCCAGACCCCCGGGCCTTTTGCCGCTTTTTGCGTATTGTTCTTAGCGCCGTTGCTAGCGGTTGTAGTCGGCTTAAAACGGAGAGCGGCGTTCGGCACCCGCAGCACCCCCGTTGCCGTCGCTGTTTCAATCAGGACATTGGCGGTCATTCCGGGTTTGAGCTTCAGATCGGCGTTGTCAACAGTTATGACGGTATCGTAAGTGACAACGTTGGAAACCGTTATCGGCGCATTGCGCACAACGGAAACTTTGCCGTGGAAAGTCAATTCCGGGTAGGCGTCAACTGTGAAAGTAGCGTTTTGCCCCGCCTCCATTTTGCCGATGTCCGCTTCATCAACATTTGTATTTATCTGCATCTTGGTTAAATCCTGCGCAATGGTAAAGAGAGTGGGCGTCTGAAAACTGGCCGCCACCGTCTGGCCGACGTCAACATTGCGGGAAATGACAATGCCGTCAACCGGAGAAAGTATGCGTGAATATTTTAAATTTACTGATGCAGCGTCCAGGGCGGCCGAAGTCTGTTGAATCTGTGCCCTGGCGATCTTTATCTGGGCCTGTGCGGAAAGATAATTTGTTTCCGCCGTATCCAGATCGCTTCTGGCGATAAAATTCTTGGCGAAGAGCGTCTTGTTTCTTTCATAATTCAGTTTTGCGTCCCGCAGCGTTACCTGTGCTTTTTCCAAAGATGCTTTGGCCGATATTAAATTGCCCTGCGCCTGTCCGACCTGGGCTTCGAAGACGGCGGGGTCGATTTGAGCCAGAAGTTGTCCTTTCTTCACCGGAGAATTAAAATCGACAAAAAGCTCTTTAATGGTTCCCGAAACCTGCGTTCCCACCTGGACGGTCGTTACCGCATTGACGGTGCCGGTTGCCGAAACTGTGGATTTAATGTCGCCGCGGGTTACTTTTTCAGTGATGTATTTCGGTTCGTTTTTGTCCGACCGCAGAACAAAAAAGAGCCCCGCTCCCGCAGCAATCAGCACGATCAACGCAATAATAATTTTTTTCATCTGTTAACTCCCATTGCTTTTTGCAGACCCGCCTGCGCCAGCATGTAGTCGGACAAGGCGTTAATATAAGTCATCCTGGCATTGCTTAAAGAAATCATGGCGTCGGTAATTTCAATATGATTGCCCACGCCGGCTGAATATCGTCCGCGGGCCAGTTCCAAATTTTCTTCGGCCTGACGGATAACCGTTTTGCCCGCTGCAATCCGTTCTTCGGCTTCCTTCATGGACAGGTACGCCGATTCTATCTCCAGCGCTACTTTCTGCTTCAGGGCGTCTTCATTGGCGGTGAGGACATCCAGATTAGCCCGCGCTTCCTGTATCTGATATTTTGTCGAAAGTCCGGTGAAGAGGGGAAAAGTTAAAGCCGCACCGACGTTCCAGCTTTTATTGTCATTGTTAATCGATAAATCATCGCTGGCGTAGCCGTAGGCAGCATTCCCCGACAGCGTCGGCAAATATTCTTTTTTATTCAGTTCAATGGTCTTTTCCATACCTTCTTTTTTCCTGGCGACGGAAAGAAGATCAGGCCTGTTCTTATAAGCGTTTTGCAGTGCTTCAGTTAGAGGCATATAGTAAGGACTGTAGCTTAAAACATCTTTTATTTCGTATTCGGGCGCATTGGTTATTCCCATTGCATTGTTGAGGTTCACCCTCGCCATCCGCAGGGCGTTTTCCGCCTTCACTAAAAGAATCCGGGCATTGCTTAAACTTACTTCGGCGCTGGTGACATCAATTTTGGAGCTTTTTCCCGCTTCAAAATAGGCCTGCGCTATCTCGTAGTGCTGCTGGAACGAGCTTACGGTTTCCCGTGCCACATCGCGGCTCATCTTTCCCTGCAGGAAACCGTAATAATATTGTTTGACATTGTAAATAACCAGACTTCGGGCATCGAGCAGGTCGGCTTCGGACGATTCTTTATTCAAGCTTTGTATTTCCACCTGGGTGGAGGTCTTGCCGAAATCAAAAATGTTCTGACTCAAGTTCAAATAACTGGAATAACGATCATAAGGATCGCTTCTGGACAGTGATGATGAGGAGGACGGTCCGATTCGATCATAGCCGGACTGCAGGGTGAGTTGCGGAAAATAATTTGCTCTGGCCTGGCCGATCTTGCTTTCATTTGCCCTTATTGTAGCTGCGGCGGCGAAGAGATTGGGATGCTGCTGCAGGGCGATATTAATACATTGCTGTAAATTAAGAACATCGCCGCTCTTTATCTGTTCGGCCCCGAAAGCATTGGAACAGATCAGCAACACTATTAAAAATCCTGAGAAAATTGTCTTCTTCATGGCTTATCCTGTATTTCAAAATGCTGTGCGAACATGCAGTTGGAGCATTCGTTAAAAGATTGCACAAAATCCACTCTGGAACGTTATCCTAACTACCTCGTTCAACTCAAGTCTTTTGCCGCAGAAATATCAACATAATTAATTTTCCACCCGGCATCCGGATACACGGCTTCATAAGCAAGGCATGTGCCGGGGCTGTAATTAAATTATAAGTACTTGTTAATAATGGATAATAGGGGAAATAATTAAAAAATGAGTTGGGAGAGGGTGGGTATTATGTATCCAGCCAATGCGTTTGGTGGATACATAATACCCGGATAATAATGGCTTATCCGCTGAAAAGTTGATTTTTTCTTGTCCTGCCGGGGTCTGTTAATTGGCTGATTCCTGTTTTTTCTCCAATAAGCTGGTTATTATTTGATAATTTTTATCGGAGACGGATTTCAGGCCTTCGATACTTTTCGTGTATGACAAAAGCCAGTCATTGATAGCTTTTTTTCCGCCGGCCGGAATCCAGGCAGTTTTTTCGACGACACCGGAAGCAATGCGCCGGGAGTGATCCTGCACCGCCAGCATGGTTTTAAAAGTGTTGTCAATGGTTATTTTGTTTATTTCCATCAGTTGTTTCGACATTTGCATTGTTTTCATTATATTACCTCCGTAACATTTATTTAATATATTCATTTATTTATAACTATCATTCAATAATTGTGGTTGATCCGGCGTCTTTATGCCGGTATATAAAACAGCCGGGCATCTATATCTTGAGGATTAAATAATTAAGTTTTATTTCAATAAATTACAATACTAATTAAATTGGCAATTAATGGATAGAAAATATACCTAATTGTCGAAAAAGGGGGATCTAAGCTACGAATTACGTTAAATATCTGGAAGAATTGAAGGCGGGCCAAAAGGGGCTTAATCCTTTTTTGGATTTTATGGAAATTAAACTGGAAGAAATGAGAGAAGGTTATGCCAGATTTCGGATGCCTGTCCGTCCGGAATATTTGCAGGGGGCGGATTCCATGCAGGGCGGCCTTATTGTGGCCATGGGTGATGAAGCCATTGCCCATGCCATGATGACCGAGCTGCAGCCCGACGAAGGCTTAACCACAGTCGAACTGAAAAGTAATTTTCTGGCCGGGGTGAATTCAGGCGAATTAATTGCCGAGGCAAGCGTTTTCAAGAAGGGACGCAGCCTGCTGATCGGTGACTGTCTGGTTACGGATGAGCACGGCAAAAACATTTGCCGTGTTTCGGCGACCTTTCTCCTGTTAAAAAGCAAATCTCAAAAGGAGGTTCCCGAAGTTTACGAGGCATGAAAAGCCCTCATCGCCTGAAAATTGTTAATTTATGACTTTTGACGAGTTCATCGGAAATAAAAATTTCTTTGATTGACCGGCAGGACTAAATTTGATAGCTCAAATCAAATAAATTCGTTCATTATCAGGGAGATAAAAAAGTGATCGATCTGCACACCCATACAATTTTCAGCGACGGTGATTTAATACCGTCGGAACTGGCGCAGCGCGCGTATGTCGCCGGTTACAAAGTAATAGCAATAACCGATCATGCGGATCATTCCAATTATGACTTTATTATTCCCCGCCTGATCAGGGCGTGTTTAAAGATAACCGGCAACGGCAATATACTTGCCCTGCCGGGAATTGAGCTGACCCATGTTGACCCGCGTGATATCGCCGAGCTGGCCTCCGAGTCGCGCAGGCTGGGGGCAAAGATCATTGTTGTGCACGGCGAAACGCCGGTGGAACCGGTGCTTGCCGGCACCAACATGGCGGCGCTACAGGCGGACATCGATATTCTGGCTCATCCGGGTTTGATCACGGCGGAAGAAGCCGGGCTGGCCGCGACCCGCGGCATTCATCTGGAAATTACAACCCGCAAAGGCCATAGCCTGACCAACGGGCATGTCGCCAAAATGGCGCGCCAATACAAGGCAAAACTTGTCCTCGACAATGACGCCCACTCCCCCTCGGATCTGGTCGGCAGAGAAATGGCCGTTAAAATTGCCAGGGGCGCAGGTTTGACGGATGAAGAAATAGAGATCATGTTTGCCAATTCACAAGATATTGTCCGGAAGGTGCAGGGGTGAGAGAACCATACGGCAGTCGTCCTTCTGGAGTCAGTGTTCATAATTATTCGATAAAATAGACATAAATGAGAAAATCATGAAAATTGACATTGATCAACTTACTGAATCCGAGCTGATTGATCTAAACCGGCGCATCGTTGAACGTCTTCGGTTTCTCCAACATATGCGGACGCATGTATCCATGCTGGAGTTTTCCATCGGCGAAAGAGTCTGCTTTCAACCTGATGATCGACCGGTTATTTCCGGCATCATTACAAAATACAACCAAAAAACTGTTTCCATTGTCACTGAGACGGGAGAACGCTGGAATGTTTCTCCTTCCCTGCTGAGAAGAGCCGATACAAAAAACAAAGCAAATGGAATAAAAAATAATATCATCAAGCTTCCTAAAAAATAAATCGAGATTTCGAACCTCTGGTTAAGTTCCTGGGCCTGCAGATAATCAATATATAACGGACGCATCTTAATCGCGCTGTCTGTTAATTTTTTCAGCACAAAAGAGGAAAAATGAATAAAGCTTACGTGCATGGTTATGATCAGCGGGAAAACATCCGGTTGCAGGATCAGGCCTCGACCCTCGTCGAACTGCTGCACTCTGACACAACGTATCCGGCGGGAAGCCGGGTTTTGGAAGCGGGCTGCGGTGTCGGTGCGCAAACGATAACGCTGGCGAAAAACAGTCCGGATGCCTTGATCACCTCCATCGATATTTCCGCAGCATCTCTGAATGAAGCCCAAACAAGAGCGGCTGCGGCGGGCCTGACTAATGTTCATTTTGAACAGGCGGATATTTTCAACCTGTCCTATGCACCTGACCGCTTTGACCATATTTTTGTCTGCTTCGTCCTGGAACACCTCGCGCAGCCCGTCGAAGCCCTGCACAAACTGAAAACGTATTTGAAGCCGGGTGGAACGATCACGGTCATCGAAGGCGACCACGGTTCGACTTACTTTTATCCGGACAGCGAAGACGCCCACAGGGCGATTCAATGCCAGGTTGAATTGCAGCGCCGCGCCGGCGGCAATGCTATGATCGGCAGAGAACTTTATCCCCTGTTATTCAACGCCGGCTATAATTCTATTCATGTTTCCCCCCGCATGGTTTATGTCGATTCCAGCAAGCCGGGGCTGGTTGAAGGATTTACGAAGAAGACTTTTACGGCCATGATCGAAGGCGTCCGGGAAGCGGCTCTTAAGGCGGGTATAATCGAACAGCGGTCTTTTGAAAAAGGGATCAAAGATCTGTACCGGACTGCCGAAGCAGACGGCGTGTTTTGCTATACATTCTTTAAAGCAGTTGCAGTAAAGTGATCGCCGGGCACATCGCCACACAGGATTGTTGAAATGTTATTCGCTACTGGTCTATTGGTGAAAATCTCGGAAAGGCATGGGGCATAGGCAAAAATATGAAGAAAAAATAAATGATGCCTGTACAAGACAGCTTTCGGGAAAAAACTTGTCAGGCGGATGCGTTGCGCTTCATCGACCCCACGGCTTTACCCGCGTGCTTAATGAAAGACCGACAACGGTAAAGATTCCTGCCGACAATCACCAGCAAATTAGTTGGGATATTATATTGATCTGCTATAATATTTCTGGCTACTGTGAAAGATTAGTTGATAATTGATAAATATTCAACTATTAACTTCCTTTCCCACTCCTTCTCTCGGTAACATTTATTTATGAGGCAATAGGCGTAATTGCGTTTTCTACAGAGGTGTTTTATGCCGACAGCACTGTCGGTATTAGCAATATTCATGCTGATCCATATAAACGATATTCGGCGGGATGGTCTCGCTGAACGAAACTAAAAGGAGGAGCAAATGAAGAAACACAAGTTACAAAGCGCAGTAGTTTCAAGTCAGAAAGACAGGGCCATCGTGTGGGATGACTGCATTTTCAATTTAATGGCGACAAACGCCGAACTATGCACCTTGTTTAGGAAGGAGAAATAGAATGAAAACAAGCAAGATTATGAGGGCTGTTCAAAATGTACAGATTATTCTTGTCTCTCTTGCAACTATCATTGCACTCAGCAGCTCCGCTTTTGGTAGTTACATCTACGACGGTTACGAATATTCGCTCACTACTAATGCATATGCGCCCACAGCAAACTGGGCTGAGGCGGTGGTGTCGGAGTTAGGACCTACCGCACAGGTCGTTGATTGGAACATTATCAAATCTGAGTTCGGCGGTTCTGTCGATTCCGTGCGTAGTTTCCTTAATGGCATTGGTGTGATGGATGTTAACAACGCTCCGGGAGTTACCTGCTACGGCAGTCAGACTTGGGATGGAACACGAAGTTATGGCATTAACCGAGCCGAAGGGAACGTTCCGCTTGACTACCTTATTCATGACCAGATTCAAGACAATTGGCTACTTCTGGGTTCCTGGCCTGCCGACCGGCAGCTAGTTGCATCGGTCCCCGTACCTCACTCCCCAGTCCCTGAACCTGCCACCATGCTTCTTTTCGGCACTGGCATAGCAGGGCTAGCAGTATCCAGATACAAGAAGAGGAAATAGCTGTTAAAGCAAAGGCGTGGTCTTCATGGCCCCGCCTTTGTCAATTCTAAACAAAAAAAATCGCCGAACCAGGCGCTTGGTGGACGGGGGGGAAGCATGCGTTTCTTCCGCAAGCCCTTGACCCGCCGCTACTCAGCTCATCGTTATTAGAAAGGCAAATGAAAATGTGTCAAGATAAACCTCTAATCACTGACTGGAATCGTTGCCGGGCGCGAATCGAGCACGAAGATAATTTATTGAATAACAGAGCTAATCTATTCCTCGTTGTAAATAGCTTGGGTGCGGTAGCTGTTGGCATAACCTCTGATAATTTATCTGATGCCGTAATGATTATAGTAATTTTGATATCCAATATATTCTGGATTATTGGCGCATCACAATCCGTGGCAGTGCTCAAGAATTTAACAACTGAATACATCAAAAACGCCAAAGATCCAATTGATTGGCATGTTAGAAATAGTATGCATTTCTGGCCAAGGTGGATGAGGAATACATCAATATTGGGGAGATATATTCCATGTGTGGTAACTTTAGGTTGGGGTATTGGTCTGTGTATGTTGCTTATTTCTACGTGGGACTAGGTGGGACTAGGGGACTGGGACTAGGGGACGTACTTCAAAATATCAATTGACGTTCCTGAGGCAAGATGCTAAAGGCTGTGCATGCCAAGACAATCACGCTTAGACACGCCGGGAGCGCTGCATCATGTAATATGCAGAGGCATTGATCGCCAGAAGATCTTTACGGATAAAGATGATTATTCTTTATTCCTGAATCGTCTCGGGGATTTATTGACAGAGACCAAGACCTCATGCCCTGCATGGGCGTTAATCCCCAATCACTTTCATCTTCTGTTGAGGACTGGTAATGCTCCGATCTCCATTCTGATGAAAAGACTACTCACCGGTTATGCAGTAAACTTTAACCGGCGGCACAATCGATGCGGACACCTCTTCCAGAATCGCTATAAATCCATCTTATGCCAGGAAGATTCCTATCTTTTAGAGCTCGTGCGCTATATCCATCTGAATCCCCTGAGGGCGGCTCTTATCACCGAATATAAAAATTTATCCAGCTATGCCTATTGCGGACATGGCGCTCTGATGGGGTGCAGTAAAATTGAGTGGCAGGATACGGACTATGTCCTCCGGCTGTTCGGGGATAAAGAATCAGCGGCAAGAAGGGAATATAGCCGATTTGTTCGCAGCGGCATTGAGCAGGGGAGTCGTCCTGATTTGACAGGTGGTGGTTTGTTGCGCAGCCACGGGGGATGGAGTGGCGTTAAATTATTGAAAGAGAAGGGTAACTATCAAAAAGGCGATGAGCGGATATTGGGAGATGGAGCTTTTGTAACGGAGGTACTGGGAAAGACCGGGGAGAAGCTCAAGGAACAATATCAACTTCAGGTCAAGGGATATAATTTGGACACGCTGATTAAAAACGTTGCCAAAATAACTCAAGTTACACCGGAAGAGATATTGGATTCAATTAGGGATGCAAGACGGACAAAGGCAAGAAGCATCTTATGTTACTGGGCAACGGAAAAACTTGGAATAACGCAGAGTCAATTGGCGCAGATGTTGAGGCGGACGCAATCCGCCATTACCTATGCCGTAAGAAGGGGGAAAGCGATAGTTGAGAACAATTCATATCTGATTGAATAGCTCGATTGATATATTGAAGTACGTCCCCTATGTGCCGTCCCCTATGTGCTCACGATTCGCTAAGCTCAGGCTGATTTTTTCGTTAATCGAATATTGAGGAGCAAGTATGACCGGAGAGTGTCATGTATTCTGATTTTAAAACTATTTCCGCTTATTATGATGCCCTTTATGTAAACGAGCGGGAGTATGCTCCGGAAGCCACCAGGGTGAAGGAATTGCTGACCAGGCATGGCGTTCCGCCCAAGGGTAATCTGCTGATTCTGGCCTGCGGCACCGGAGGGCATATTCCGTACTTTAAGGACGATTACAACGTATCCGGGTTGGATCTCAGCGAGGACATGCTCGATCTGGCGAGGAAAAAGTTTCCCGGCATTCGATTTTATCCCGGCAATTTGATTGACTTCAAACTGGAGACTGATTTTGATGCCCTGATCTGCCTGTACGGCTCCATCGGATTTGTCAAAACCGTGGATAATTTGCATGCCTCGATGAAACGCATTGCCGCCCACCTGCGGCCCAACGGTTTGGCCCTGATCACTCCCTGGAGTACAGTGGAGGATTTCCAGGAGCTAATGGTGGTCGATGCCGTTGATAAGCCGGATTTAAAAATCGCCCGCCTGGAACAGGTCCGCCTTCGGGAACCGGGAATTGTGGAAGTCGTGTTCCACCATCTTCTCGGGAAGAACAATGACGTGACCTACCATAAACAATCCATGGAAATCGGTCTTTTCACTAGGGAAGAGTACATATCCGCCATGACCGGCGCCGGATTGAAAGTCGTGGAAGAATACAAAGGAAACGATGTGCGCGGCGGCGCGTATGTCGGGAAACGGGTTGCAGGGTAAAGAGCAGAGCTATTACTTCTCCTCCGAAAGATACGTATTTTCCTAACATCATGTATCCAAAAGATAAGACAGGCCTTTTTTGTTTTTTTAGAAAAATATTCATTTCCCCCCTTGATAATTACTATATGTAGTGGTATTGTATCGAGCAACCCCAATATATAGCGTCATCGGGGTTAAGTAATAATAGTTTACGGAGGGGCGGATGAATACGAAAATCAAGAAAAGAGACGGCCGTTTAGTCAAATTCAATGCGGAAAAAATAACCAATGCCATCGCTAAAGCCGGCGCCGCTACAGGCGAATTCGATGTTCAGGAAGCCCGTAAATTGACCATAAAGGTTTTAAACCTGTCCGATAAGTTATTTGACGGTAAGGTCCTTAATGTGGAAGAGATTCAGGACATCGTGGAAGAAGTTCTTTTGCTCTCTCCATACCGGAAAACAGCTAAAGCCTATATTATTTACCGTGACCAGCATGCCCGTCTGCGTGAAATCGCCAACAGGATGGAAGTTGATCTGGTGGATCAATATCTGAAAAAGTCCGACTGGAAGATTAATGAAAACAGTAATATGGATTATTCGCTGCAGGGCTTGAACAACTATATTTCCTCCGAAGTCAGCAAAGTCTACTGGCTCAACGAAATATATACTCCGGAAATCAAAAAAGCTCATAACGACGGCGATTTCCACATTCATGATTTGAGTCTGCTTTCCGTATACTGCGTCGGCTGGGATTTGTACGATTTGCTTTTGCAGGGTTTTCGGGGCGTTTCCGGCAAGGTGGAAAGCAAACCGGCCAATCATCTGCGCAGCGCCCTGGGCCAGGTTGTGAACTTCTTTTACACTTTGCAGGGGGAAGCGGCGGGAGCGCAGGCCTTTTCCAATTTTGACACCCTTTTGGCTCCCTTCATCCGTTACGACAAACTGAAATTTACGGAAGTAAAACAGGCGCTTCAGGAATTTATCTTCAATATCAACGTTCCCACCAGAGTCGGGTTTCAGACACCGTTCACCAATGTGACACTCGATGTTACCGTTCCCAAATACTACGCGGACCAGAACGTAATCATCGGCGGTCAACCGCAAAAGGAAACTTACAAAGAATTCCAAAAGGAAATGGATCTTTTTAATAAAGCTTTCCTGCAGGTGATGGCCGACGGCGACGCCAAGGGAAGAGTATTTACGTTCCCGATCCCGACTTACAATATTACTAAAGATTTTCAATGGGACGATCCCAATATGTGTGATTTGTGGGAAATGACGGCCAAGTACGGCGTTCCATATTTTTCCAATTTCATTAATTCCGACATGAATCCGGAAGACGCCCGGAGCATGTGCTGCCGTCTGCGCATCGACAATCGCGAACTGGAAATGAGGGGCGGCGGACTTTTTGGTTCCAATCCGCTGACAGGGTCTATCGGCGTGATAACCATAAATATGCCGCGTATCGGGTATCTCTCCAGCTCCAAGAATGAATTTCTGCTGCACTTGGAGAAGCTTATGGAAGTGGCCAAGGAGAGCCTGGAGACCAAGAGGAAGGTTCTGGAGAAATTCACCGCAAGTAATCTCTATCCCTATACCAAATATTACCTGCGCGGGGTGAAGGAAAGATTCAACGAATACTGGAAGAACCATTTCTCGACCATCGGGCTGGTGGGAATGAATGAAGCCTGTTTAAATCTTTTGGGCGGCAATATCGCTTCGGCGGAAGGCCAGGCTTTTACTAAACAAGTTCTCGATTTCATGAGAAAGAAGCTGGTCCAATTCCAAAAGGAGACCGGCAATAATTATAATCTGGAATCGACTCCGGCGGAAGGCACTTCCTATCGTCTGGCCAGAATTGATAAAGAAAAATACAGCGACATTATTTGCGCCACCGCTAATGAACATAATCATGCAGAACCGTTTTATACGAATTCTACGCAATTGCCGGTAAATTATACAGATGATGTTTTTGAAGCACTCGATTTGCAGGATGAAATTCAGGTAAAATATACGGGCGGTACGGTATTTCATACCTTTGCGGGAGAGAGAATCGACGATCCCGAAGCAGTGAAAAGATTAATTAAAAAGATGTGCTACTCTTATCATTTGCCTTATATAACTTTCACTCCTACTTTTAGTGTTTGTCCGTCGCACGGATACATAAAAGGTGAAAAGGAAAAGTGCCCGACCTGCGACGATTATTGCGAGGTTTATTCCCGGGTGGTGGGCTACCTGCGGCCGGTTAAACAATGGAACAAAGGCAAGCAGGAAGAATTTGGCCTGCGGCAGGAATTCAGCTTTCAATAAATACTGAAGCGGCGATCCTGTAATTCCATTTCTAAATCAATGATGATATCGAGGCGGCAAGGAGAAGGCAACGAGGGGTGGTTCGACAAGCTCACCATGATGGCCTATGAATTATAAGCCTGTCCTGAGCCTGCCGAAGGACCAACAAAGATAGCGCTTGGTTTAGAATTGGAATAAGAAGACCGGATACAGCGTTTAATTGCGTTCCTTAGTTTTGGCGACGAAATCAGAGCAGGAATCACCTCCGGATTTGTGTGACTTGTCTGCGGCCGCGCGTGCCCTCTCTAAGCCTTCAAATTATAAAGGTATTATTTAAGGTCTGCCTCGACAGCCTTGTCTTTGGGCTCTTGCTTGTTTAATCACCGGCGGCTGCGGCAAAGCGGATATTTGAACTTATTTTATATTAATGTAAAGGAAATAGATAATGAAGATCGGCGGCTTGCAAAAAGTATCACTAATTGATTATCCGGGCCTGATTTG
>Ga0208462_1000870_pt1 | contig 24592 bp, 20 predicted proteins | sample AD_SCU001_MetaG_FD_184452 | JGI IMG/M metagenome (GOLD analysis project Ga0208462, IMG submission 184452) | Active sludge microbial communities of municipal wastewater-treating anaerobic digesters from China - AD_SCU001_MetaG (SPAdes) (version 2) | ecosystem: Engineered > Bioreactor > Anaerobic...
TGCGAATGTTGGCTGTAGCTTGCCAGGGGAACTGGCGACCGCCAGTAAGGGGAAGACCATCGCGGGAATTACCAACTGGGATAAAGCGATTGGTAATAAAGGTGGCTCCCTTGTTTTTCGATGATGCGGTAATTGAGGTCAATGATGCGGGAATAAACTGAAACGATGAGAAAAGAAGCGAAAAGACAACTACGTAGGATAACAATTTTCTCATTAAGATACCCTCCTACTCATAACTAAACTAAATTTAATCCAGTAATCAATGCAATCTAAATGTCCTATGCGGCAATATATACAATTTTTTTTTCTTAATGCAATAACTACGCTACTCAAAATAATATTACCACCTTAACATACTTCATGCCACAATAAAATTAATACAAATCCATCCATAATTATGGTTCTATAATAGCTATTTTTTTTAATGAATCAAGATACCCGAAAAGTTTTTTCATTTTGAATTCAAGCTTTTTTTTACACGAGCGAAAAGATTGATAACACTTGATTGTTCAGGGTTAATCTCCAAAGCTTTGGTTAAATCATTTAATGCTTTTTGCTCTTGTTTTTGCTCCAACCATACCAATGCCCGGTAATAATAACTCCATAAATGATCAGGTTTTAATGTTATAGACATAGTAAGTTGAGTAAGAGCTGGTTCCCATTCTTTTTGTTGAAACAAATACACTCCCCATTGGTATCTTGGGTTGTGTTTATCTGGGAGCAAAAAAACAATTTCTCGGTATTCTGCCATAGCTTTGGTGTTTTGTTCCAGCAAACTATAGATTCGTGCTTTTTCATAATAGGCAGTTTCCTGAAATGGATCGAGTTTTTGAGCGCTTTCATACCACCTCAATGCTTGCGAGTAAGACTTAAGATCTCGATAAATTCGAGCTATTTCGATGTAGTTTGAATATTGTGTGGGATCCAATCTTCGTGCGGTTTCATAACATGAAAGAGCTAATGCCACTTGATTTTTTTTTACGTACAATCTTCCAAGAGAGTGATAAATCTGTGGATTACGAACATCTTTGCTTAGGGCTTCCAACAACAACAACTCGCCTTTTTCATATGCATGATGGCGAAAAGCTAAAACTGAAGCAAGATCATGAGAGATACGGGTATCGCTTGAAATCTTTTTTGCAAATAAGAGATAGAACAATCCTCGAAAAGCCAAATGATCGTCCGTCTTGTTGGCGAGTTCCATCCCTTTACGAGTAAGATATTGTGCCCATCGTATGGAGTAAAAATAGGGTCTTGCTTTAATCCATTCCCTGTTATTCATAAACTGGTCGGTATATGCCATCAAATAGTAAAATGATGAAGTTTCCTTGTGAAATGCTTGCGCAAGAAAAGTGTCATCGTTGGATAGAAGAAAATAATGGTAATCGTAAACCGCAGGAGAAGGTCGATTTGAAGCTTTATGAACTTCGATGATCTCTGAGGCTCTTTTTGTATTGCCTGATAGATGCATTAAAGAAGACTGATTGTAGTAGTAAGCGGTCTTTATGTCTGAAAAAAAACAACTCAATAACAGAAAAAGTGCAAGACCAAAAGATAGCCAGACAAAAAGCATTGGGAGCTTAATCTTGAGTAGATTAATCATTCACTTAGTGCTATGAAAAATTATTAAACTGCTTCCTCGAATGGACAATACTCAGCAAAAAAATCTTCATCAAAGGAAAAACCAATGGAAGTAGAATGTGCGCCATATCTGCAAAGCGAAGACAAAGACATAGCTTCCATGCTCTTTAGGACAAAATCGAATCTGCTTTTAAGCACTTCGGCCAGATTTTTGGCAAATTCCTCGTCAAGAGAGTATAGAATTCGACCATACATGGTGCTTCCTTTTGAGGCTGCTTCAATTAAACGAGATAGCTTGTCAATGATGACATGATTGGGATAGTGATCAATTAAAAACAAATCTCCCCCAGTGGCAGAAAAGATATATTTCTTTTTTGAATTGGAAAGGCTGAAAGGCATTCCAAAACCAGAACGATAGACTGTGTTGGTTTTAACAAAACTTTGATTGTCGGATACTATGTAGTTGTGATACTTTGAAGCAAAAGAGTTTAGTGTGTTGAGGATCATGTGCCTTGGAACATCTCCAAAAGAAGCCAGGGTAGCAGCCTTGATGATGAGAGGTTTTAAACCATTTTCTGATAAGGGGCTATCCAAAACATCAATTTTGGCATCATACAGCAAAGCTTGGGCATTTTTGGCTTGCTCAACCAATTTGGATATGCGCGAAGACATATGAATGGAAAGCACGTGGTGATATTTTGGGAAAACGAGGGAATATGTTTTAAAAAATTCATCAATACTTGGATACAAAACATGGGGCAACAATCTCTCAGTGCTAATGCGATGAGCCAGACTGTTAAAATCGTAAGGGACATTTTCATGAATGAGTTCTTTGCCGATCTGAACGATCACAGGAATAACCATAATGCCATACTTTTCAATCTCCTGTGGTGTAAAAGAACAACTTGTGTCAGTTACAATCTTTAAAGTTTTTATCATGACTTTTCCCCCCTTTTTTAATATTCTATCATAATTTTGACAGAATCATTTTTTAAAAAGATGAGACATTATATCTTCATACATTTTCATACGGTTTGAAAAACCAGCTTTTTTTCCTCTTTTTTCTTCTTTGGTCAGATGAGATACATGATCCAGGCTCACTTTTGTTATGGCAATGTTGTTCTTTTTCATCCAGCAATTGAGTTTAACTTCAAAACCGTAACGAATATCTTCACAACTTTTCATTTCGTTAAGAAAACCTTTTTTAATACAACGTTGCCCAGAAAGCCCCGGTGAAATGGAATGAGCAAGATCGGTTTTCATTCGACCTTTGGTAAAAAGCCCAACTGTGGTTTGAGCTTGTCCATTTAAGACTGGTAGGATAAGACTTTCAACATGCCTGGTGCTTAAACCAAGCAAATCAGCATCTAAAAGCAACAGAGTGTCATTTCGGGCGTGATTTGCTCCAAATACGATAGCATAAGCCTTGCCACGATTGGTACCATAGGATAAAACTTGAGCTCCTGCATTATTAGCTAAAAGAGAAGTATTGTCTTCAGATCCATCATCTACGACGATGATTTGATCGATATATGAAGAGCCTTTGCACGCATCGATCACATTTTCTATAGTAAGCTCTTCGTTGAAGGCTGGAATAACTACAGAAGCTTTCATAAGTTAAGACACCCGATCTGCCAGTATTTGTTGGATATGATCAGCAAGCTTATCCTTTGGACATGATATGATTTCTCCAGTTTTTCTGATTTTTACTTCAACTTCGCCTTGTTCAAATAAACGTCCAAAAACTACTGAAACTGGAAAACCAATCAAGTCTGCATCTTTAAATTTGACTCCTGGAGAAAGATTTCTATCATCCCATATACAGGATATTCCTTTGGCTCGAAGCTCTTGACAAGTCTTTTCAGCAGTTTCAGCTTCAATAGTTTTATCAGGATTTAAAGGAACAAGTATAACTTGGAAAGGTGCCATTGCTTTTGGCCAGGCGATGCCTTTTTCATCACAATGCTGTTCGACCAAAGCTGCGATCATTCTTGATACGCCAATTCCATAGCAACCCATCAGCACGGGCTTCATTTTTCCGTCTGCTGAAGTATATTGGACTCCAAGAGGTTTGGTATAACGATCGTTAAGTACAAAAGTGTGACCCATTTCCATCCCTATGGAGATTTCCAATGGATTTTTACAATTGGGGCATTGATCTCCCGATTTAACATTTCTAAGGTCTCCAGTGAGTTGCGCCTTCCAATCTCGCGAATAATTGACATTTATCAAATGGGTATCAACGCGATTAGCACCGCAAACAGCATTGACAATTTGCATGGCTACTTGGTCTGCGATGATCAGCACAGAAGCTTGATTTACAGGACCAACGAAACCCATCAATTCTTGATCTTCATGGCTCCACTCGACATCGTTTCCAGCTATTTTTTTGAGTTTGGCTTCATTTACTTCATCTTCTCCCGAGACTACAACAAGAATCTTCTTTCCCTTGCTGTTACGATAGCAGAGGGTTTTAAGGATTTGCCCCGGGGGAACGTTGAGGAAAGAAGAAACTTCCTGAATGGTTTTTTGTTGGGGAGTAGCAACTTCACTCAATACTTTAAAGTCATTTTCATCCGAGGTCATTTTTTCAGTAAAACTTCTTGCTGCCTCAAGGTTTGCGGCATAGGAACATTGACAGCATATGGCACAAGCAGTTTCCCCAATGGGAGATTTCGCAACAAACTCGTGAGAATAAGCTCCACCAATAGCACCATTGTCTGCTTCTACAGGAGAAAAACCAATTGAACAGCGGGTGAAAATCCTCTCATATGCCTTGAAGACTTTTTGATATCCTTCTTCAAGGGAAGGCATATCAGCGTGGAAGCTGTACAAATCTTTCATAATGAATTCTTTTGCTCGGACTACACCAAAGCGAGGTCGTAACTCATCTCTATACTTGGTCTGGATCTGATAAACAAAGAGGGGAAGATCGCGATAGGATTTTAAATCATGCTTAACTAGTTCAGTCATTACTTCTTCATGAGTGGGGCCTAAGCAAAAGGAACGTTGGGTTCGATCTTCGAGGCGAAACATCTCTTTTCCATATAGATCCCAACGGCCAGTTTTTTTCCAAGGTTCAGAAGGTATCAATGCTGGAAGCAAAACCTCACTGCAACCTATTGCATCGAGTTCCTCTCTGATAATGCTCATGATATGATGTAAAACTTTAAGGCCTAAAGGTAGATAGGCATATATTCCAGTGGAAATTTTCTTAACAATGGAGGCTCTGATCATTAACTTGTGACTTATTGCTTCTGCCTCTTGTGGTTCCTCTCGGAGCGTTCTTACATAGAATTGGGATAAGCGCATGAAAGCCCTCCTTTAGGGTTCATTTTCAAGAATATAAACATCGATATAACCGCCTCGCCAACCACTGCCTTTATGACTGGTAAAGAAAAAACAGTCAATTTTGTTTCCTTTAACAGCTCCACCAATATCTGCTGCAAGTGCATAACCGTATCCTGAGACATAAAGCCAGGTTCCAAGAGGTATCACCTTAGGATCAACAGCAACAATACCATAGCGTACTTTTACGCCGGTAAAGGTGGTAAAACCCCAGGGACCGCATTGCTCAACGGTAGGATTGTAGGAACTCGCCAGCATCCGGAGCTTTTTTTTGTAAGGGCCGTTAAAAACCAAAGTACCGTGGGCAATGATTTGTTGAATTGGTTTTGAAATGAGTTCTTCCTTAAGAAGATCTCGCCTTACCACTTTCCCATCCTCAATGCGCTCTCTATAATGCTTTCTCACTTTACCGTTTTCGCCCAGTTGATAAACTACTTTTAGCCCATGATAGATATGAGGATTGTTTTGATGGCTTGTATCGTATGGGATGGCAATTACTTCGGAATAGTCCCGATACTTGATACGCTTTACTGAAACAAGATCATGTTGTTTGAGTTCATGGTCGAGAGGAAGACTGACTTCATCCTGAGCCTGAAGTTCAATGTTAAACTCTTTGAGCAAATCGGATACGGTTTTTGCTACGCTCAGAGTGGATTGGTGAATACCGTCGACTTTGATACTTACAGCCCTTCCCTCGATGTGTTGAATGATATAGTTGTTGGGATCAATAATGGTATTAATCGCTCTCGTGTTGGTAGGTTTTATGTTGCGAATACTGGAGCCGATGTAGGTACCTGCAAAAGCCTGATGGTCTGAAAGCACTAATAGGGGCTTTGATAATGCAAAGAAAGCCCCACTGAATACAAATATACAAAACATCACAAGTACACGTGAACTCAACATAATTTCTTAATCAATGATATACGTTAATATAGCTTATTGTCAATGTCACCTGCCATAAAGTTCTCTTTACGATTTCAGCATTTTCACTAAAATGAAATCATGAAAATAAAAAAAAACGAACTGCTCAGTTCTCCGATCTTTATAATTGTTCTCATCTTTCTGCTCCCCCCACTGGGTCTAATACTCCTTGGAAATCATCCTCGCCTTTCCATAGTTGCCAAAATCAGCACAGGTTTGCTTGTTAGTATTTTTTTTGTTTTGTTCTTTTTTCAATACCAATGGAGTCCAAAGCCACCCTCAAAGCAACCTGGGGGAAACGAACAACTTAGCTATGAATATATAAAAAAAGAGTATTCTCAACAAATCGAAAATAGCCTTGGAGAGTTATCAGAAGCAGATATCGAGTTCCACTTCGTGAAACTATTTTACACAGTGGAAAACAAAGGCGAAAAGTCCATTTTTTATGCCTCTTTACTCGATCAACCCCAACTGATTGGTTCCAATCAAAAATATTCCCCTGATCTTACGTTGTCAAGAGAACCCTTTGGCAATATTGGCGCAAATAAGAAAGCAGAAGGTTATCTTGTTTTCGAGGTTCCAAGCGAAGAAAAACTACATAGCTTCATGATTGCAGGTCAAGAGTTTTCGCTCCAACCCTAATGAGCCCAGGTTTATTTTCTCCACTTGATGGTATCTGGTAAGTACCAGGGGCTTGATCTTTCGCGCAACATCCAAAAGATAGTATCAGCCTGCGAAGAGAACTTCCAGTCATTGTGGATAACAAGTTGTATCCATCTGCCTTTCGAATGTAATAAAGCAGATTTCTGATAAAAGTCATCCTTTATATATTCATGAAGAGGCTCTTCTACAAGATCACCTGCACATAAGAGCCATTGTATATCCGCATAATCCACATAAGCTGAAGTAGCTTCTTGATTCCTTGTTGATAAAGCTTTCAGTAAGTGAATTTCTTTTCGTTGAGTATTGTAAAACAAGGTATAAGCAAATAACTCGAAAAATAAGCGAACTGGAATCCAGCCCGAAGTAATCCTTGGCCATGCCTCAGGATATTCTAAAAAATGGGAGCCCTTACCATACTTGATCACGTTTGTATTATAGTCAAAAATTGTAATGCGTTCTCCTTGAATAAAGCTCCATCGAGCATTGCTTTCTTCTTTAACATCAAATCCGAAATAGGATAAATCTTCTGCTCGTATGAAGCCAATACCACCAATCACCCTGAATTGAACTGGATGGCTTGCTTCAACTGTTTTAAGACTGCTTAACGAAGTGTTGAGAATGAAGTGGTTGAATTGAACTGCAGAAGTATAAGTTGGTAGGTCAGTTTTAGCATCAGCTACGACTGCCATAGGTTGTAAAAAATCAGCAAGGTATCCTGGATTTGTTTTGCTTGGAAGTGAAAGAGAAAAGCTACCAATTTTATCTGAAAAAACGGATCCCCATATTTTAAAACCATCCTCAAACAGACATTGTTCTTTGTCCCAGCAATTATCTTCCATTTGGATCAAAGCCCCAAGCCCTCTCACTTCGAAGCCATGAATGCTTTGTTGGGGAATGGTGTTAAACACCTGTGCATGAAGCATTATCTTCTCGTTTTCTTGTATCGCCAGGTGTAAATCGACCAAAGCGAAAGTTCCGACTCGAAACATCACGAAACCCAAATCATTAGAGTGCACAGTACCTGCTGCTTCCATCAACAAACGAGTAGGTGTTTCATAGGCCTGTATCCCAATCATAATCTTACAGTGAGGGGCTACTTGTTTTTTTGAGCCATCAATTACTTCTTGCACCAGTTTTCTCACCTGGGTGTTGGAGCCATGATATGCCATTGGCACTACTAAGTCTGCAATCGAAGATATACGAGGGTAAGATTGGCTAAAATGCACTGCTCCATAAGCAGATTGTGAAGCTCCAGAATGGATCAGAGTACAGGCAAACTTTTTTCCTAGCTTTTTTGTATATTTGCTGAGGTAGTGAGCAAAATTGAATACAATATCTTCCCTGCATTCCACCCATTTAAGTACATCAGGATCCTTTTCGTCATATTTCTTTAGCAAAGTATTCCAATCGCCTGGTTTTACAAAAGTAGCATAAGTCAGTTCTTTTATCCTATTGAGATTCACTCCACGTTTGCTGGCTATGGAAAGTTCTTGTTCTGAAAAGCCCCAATGAGCGTTGCGAAATCGTATATAATCGAGTTGTATTCCCTGAATATCATATAATTTAAAAGCATCTTCCACTAAGAGGCGGATATACTCCTGGTACTTGCTGCTTAGGAGATTGACTAATTTTCTCTCAGGATCTTGTATGCTTGTTTTTTCCTGCACAGTGCCATACTTCCATGCGATATCTTCTGGATGTTCATCATTCCATGCTGGATCAGTGTTAATGGGGAAATAGAAAAACACCTCAATATCCCGAGTTCGCAAAGCAGCTACCACTCGTTTCATTGGGTCGTCAGCAAATGACCTTTTCAAGGCATTTTTGGAAGGAAAATTTACTGAGCCATCAATTTTCTTGGCGAGAATAAAAATGGTCTTAATATTAGATCTAACCAGAGCTTCGGCATATTCTTCCAAAACAGTATCATTTTCCCGAACAAAAGTATCAACATGCATCCATGCTCCATCCGAAAAATCCTGTAAAGGGATACCGGACTTTTTTGCATACACCTTTAGCTCATCAGATGAAAAATTCAGAGATGGAAGCACCATATTAAAAAGAAAAAAAGATATAAGTAATATAGTAATAAGTAAGGATTTAAAGCTGGAGTGAAATCTGGAATTCATTAATAATTGCTAAGCCTGAGGATGCCTTCGACATCTTCAACATTCAAGGGCATTAACTTGCCCAAAGGGTAGGGAATGCTTGGGTTTCTCGCAAGACCCTGAATAGCATCCATGCGAATTCCTACGTCCACCAATGAAAGAGGTAGTCCCAGCTTGCGTATCCACTCCTGAAATGCATGAATACCTTTAGAAGCAAGATCTTCCTCACTTCCTTCGCAGGCAAAGACTTCCCGACCAAATCGAGCGAATTTTGAGATATCGTTTTTATACACATAACGCATCCAGGCAGGCATGACAATAGACAGGGTTGCTCCATGGGTCAGATTATAACAAGCGGATAAGGCATGCCCGATACGATGACTACTAAAATCACCCACTCCTCGCCCAGCCCCGTTCAAGCCATTAAGAGCAAGAGTGCCTGACCAGACCAATTGAGCTCGAGCTTCGTAGTTGTCAGGATCCTCAAGTACAAGATCCAATTGCTTTAGGATGGTTTTCATCAAAGCTTCAGCAAAAAAATCCTGAAAATCAGTGTTTTGGGTGCCATTAAAATAAAACTCCAGGACGTGAGCCATCATGTCCATGGCACCAAAAATTGTTTGTTCAGGGGGGAGATAACGTTGTAAAGAAGGATCAATAAAAGAAGCCTTGGGAAATATTCCACTGGAATAAAAAGAAGCTTTGGTTTGTAATTCCAGATTGCTGATAACTGCCGCTCCATTCATTTCTGAGCCCGTTGCAGAAAGAGTAAGTAAGGTATATAAAGGGATAGCCTGGTTCCATGTGGCTTTTTTTGCAAAACCATCCCAGACATCTCCTTCATAGCAAACTCCCGCAGCTATTGCTTTCCCAGCATCAATTACCGATCCACCACCGACAGCAAGAACTGCTTGAAGATGGTTTTCCCGACATAGAGCAATTCCTTCTCTCACTTGAGTGATAGTAGGATTTGGGCTAATGCCTGGACAGTCCACCCATTCCATCTGAGCTTTTTTCAAACTATCGCATACTTGCTCGTATATACCATTTTTCTTGATGCTTCCTTGTCCATAAAGCAATAATACTTTCTTTGCTTCGACAGAGATTTCTTTTCCAATTTGAGGAATAATATCTCTACCAAAGATAATTCGCACTGGGTTGTGAAAAACAAAATTTTCCATTCACTTCTCCTTACTTTTTGCCTTTTTACAATTTTCAGGAACTATTCCTTAAGTTTAGCTTTCTATATATAGAGATACAAGTTTATTGTGCTAAAATCAAAAGAAAGCCTAAAGGGGGCAATGGATGATAAACATTAACACCGACGCAAAAGAAGCCTTGATTCAACAATTTGGTGACAAAGAATATGTTAATTTCGAATTAACGGAGCGAATTATCTACTCCCACGATATGGGAAGTCTCCCACAAATTGTGGACAACATGATTGATAGCTTGCCATGCGCAGTGGTCAGAGCAAGAAATAGGGAAGATCTGGAGTTTCTTGTTTCCCTATCCAAAACCCACGGATTAGCTTTAACCCCCCGAGGCAATGCAAGCTCAGGATACGGAGATTCTATGCCTTTGAAAAATGCCATCTCAGTGGATATGATGGCCATGCGAAACATGTTATCCATCGATAAAGCATCCATGACGGTAGAAGTGGAGCCAGGTATCGTTTTTTTACACCTTCAAGAAGCCTTGTTAAAAGAAGGTTTATCCCTTCAGGCCTACCCCTCCAGTGCTCCAGGAGCAACCGTGGGAGGCTGGGTGGCTGAAGGTGGATCAGGAATTGGAAGCTATAAATATGGCTCATGTAGAGAGCAACTCGACGAAATAGAGCTTCTATTACCCAATGGCGAATACAAAACCCTTCGCGATAATGACCTTGACTTGGCTTACGGTGCTGCAGGCACCACGGGTTTTATGGTACGCATCAAACTAAAAATCATGCCTAAAAAAGAGCTTCTTCCCTTATTGATCCACTTTGAAAAACCTTCCGATCTGAGTTCGCTTCTATCCAATATTTCCAACGAAGAATTCAACATCTACCACGTTCAATGCTTTTTAGGCGAAAGTATTCTACGAAAAAAACAAGCTATAGAAAAAAGCAAGGGCGTTCCCTGCCCAATCACCACTCCCAAAGAAGTATGGGAAGCTCTCGATTGGAATACACAAACCATTCACGACTCTGGAGCTTATGTTCTGATGTGTATTGAGGGCAAAACCATCTCTGATGATTTGATGCAACGAATAAAACAACATCAGGGAAGCCCTCAAGACCAAAACCTTGCCAACTATCTATGGAGTGAACGTTATTATATCATGAGAGAAAAAAGGCTTGGACCCTCACTCATACCGAGTGAAGCCATCCTGCCTGTAGAAGCTCTTCATAAAGTATGCAAAGAAGCCCGGGAACAAATCAAGCACCTTTCTCTTGAAGGCTCCATGAGCGGAAAAAACGAAGTAGTTTTGTTGGGATTTGTATTACATGATGAGCGCACCTTTGCCTTTTCGGTGGATTATGTAAAATCGTTGGTGCTCATGGACATCATTGAAAAGTATGGTGGAAGACTTTATCAGGTGGGTATTTTCTTTACCGACAAAGCCGACAAAATCAAGGGAAAAGATAAAATGGACCGTCTTCGAAGTTTTAAGAAAGAAATTGATCCTCATGATCTTATGAATCCAGGCAAGCTTTTCCCCTCCAATGCAGTGCCAAAACTGGTTAAAATTGCTATGAAAGCAGCGTCTAGCGGAAAAACCCTTGCCCAACTCATGTCAAATCTGATGAGCAAGCAAGCGGGTTTAAGCAAAAAACTCGCAGCTGACCTGGTTTATGAAGCATATGCTTGCGCTCAATGTGGCTATTGCAAAACCGTTTGCTCTGAATACCTTGGTAAAGGCTGGGAAAGTGCCGCTCCTAGAGGAAAATTTTACTACCTAAGAGAATTCATTCGTGGAAAAGTCGATTTTGATCCCTATCTGGTGCATGCTTTTCTTCTTTGTACCACCTGCAAACGTTGCAACCATGTGTGTCAAGTCAATATTCCCATCCAGGAAAAATGGGATGATATGCGAGGAGTTTTGATTCATCAGAAAGGTTTTGCGACCTATCCCGCATTTGAAATGATGGGGGGAAGTTATGCTTGCAGTAAAAATATCTGGACGGGTAGAGGAAATGAGCGAGACCAATGGCTCCCAAAAGAAATCAATATAAATACTGATCAGAGCTTAAACTATTGGGCTGGTTGTACTGCCAGTTATGTTGAAAAAGATATCGCACTTCATTCCGCTTCCATCCTCAAAGAAGCGGGTCAAGACTTCAACTACCTCGGAAACGATGAAGCTTGTTGTGGAATACCTTTTTTAATGGCAGGCAAATGGGATCTCTTTGAAGCTATTTTACGATACAACATGAAGCAATTTCAGAGTAAAAATATTAAGCAAATTGTCACTTCCTGTCCTGGTTGTTGGGTTGCCCTGTCTCATTATTACAAAGATTGGGCAGAAAAATTAAAGCTACCCTATGACTTAAAGATATTCCACATTACCCAACTCACCGCCAAATGGGTGGAAGAGGGCAAGCTCAAACTTTCACCTCAAAGCGAAAAAATCACCTACCATGATCCCTGCCATGTGGGCCGTCATGGAGGAATCTATGAAGAACCCCGTAAAGTCCTCAAAGCCATAGCTGGTGAGAGTTTTGTCGAAATGGAGCATCACCGAGACAATGCTCTTTGCTGCGGAAGCGTCCTTACCCGCGTAGGAGCGCCCAAAGTCTCTGATAAAATTGCTTGTGCTCGGTTGGATGAAGCTATCGATAGTGGAGCCAAAAAAATTATCACAAATTGTCCCTGCTGTGAGTTTCAGTTCAGGGTGTCTGCTGATCGCTTGAACAAAGACCTGCAGATAGAAGACTTTTCTACTTATGTAGCCAGATCTCTTGGTATTCATCAGGAGCTCAACACCGAACCCTACGTGCTTTATATGTGGAGCGTATTTGAGAGAGCTATTGATATTATGACTCCCCAGGGGATGCAAAGCATGATGAAAAGTATGTTTCCAGAAATGATTGAAGCTATGCCGTCTTTGTTTAAAAAAGTAATTCATGGGGTTCTGGCTTCTCAAGCCTCAAAAAGAAAGCCCATGGCTCGGATGATGAGAACCATGCTTCCAGGCTTGATGCCTAAACTCCTCCCAGGAATGATGCCAAAACTCATGCCAGTCATGATCGAGAAAATGCAGGAGCTTATCCCCGACATGCCAGAATCCATGAAAGAAATGATGCCTCAAATGATGCCCGAAGTGATGAAACGTGTCATGAAAGGATTGCTTCCACTCTCTGCTCAAGGCATAGCGAGGGATTTTGAAGAGTATCTTCTCAAGGCTTAACAATGAAACTACTTTTACTTAATCATCCCCATTCCTCGCAATTTCTTAAACAGCTCGAAGCATTCCAAAAAGTTTATCCCGACTTTTCTTTTGAACAGGAAGGCTCAGATGAAGATCGCTCAAGTCTAATTGAAAATGTTGATGGAATTGTATTAGGAAGACTCAGACCAGGCGACTTGGAACAAGCAAAGAATCTAAAAATCATCTTTGTACCCTGGGCTGGAGTCAACCATCTCCCCTGGGAGTTGATCAGGGAAAGAAGCATTCAAGTAGCTCATACGCATGGCAATGCTCGTGCAGTAGCAGAAAAAGCTTTTCAGCTCTGTTTGGCTCTTCTGGGTCATGTTATCTCTTACCATAATGATATGCAAAAAGGCATGTGGCATGGTTTTGCAGCTGGGCAATTTGACGATCGCTGGCAAACGTTACAAAACAGGAGCTGCGGTATCCTTGGTTTTGGAAGTATTGGAAAAAACCTTCTCACCTACCTTCTCCCCTTTCAAGGACCTTTTCATGCCTTGAAAAAACATCTCCCTTCCAGCTTACCCGAGGGTTTATCCTCTTGCAGCAGCGATATCGATGAAGTTATCGAGAAAAGTAATATACTATTTTTAACCATGCCCTCCACCCCCGAAACAAAAAAGATCATTTCCAGAGATCGCTTGAATAGAATGCATGGTAAGTATCTCATAAATGTATCCCGGGGTGAGTTAATCGATGAAAAAGCGCTATATGACGCTTTGAAAGAAGGAACACTTGCAGGAGCTGCCATGGATGTGTGGTTTAAATATCCCAGGCAACGCAATGAAATCCAGTTACCTTCCAGCTTCCCCTTCCACGAGCTGGATAATGTCGTCATGTCTCCTCATGTGGGAGGATTTTGCGAAGAAGGTCATCAACTCATGATACAGGAAACCCTACAAAAAATTGAGTCCTGGCTTGGAACGGGAAAAGCCAGATACATGGCAGATGCTTCTCTTGAGTACTAATTCGGCTCTCCCTTGTCCTAAAAAAAGCATATAATAGTGTTAAAAAGAATGGACAAGGGAGAACTTATATGAAAAAAATATCATTTTGGGGAGTTTTACTCCTCGCTATTGGTTTTTTATGGCTTTTAAACGAAGTTTTTAAGCTGGAACTTGCTTTCTGGAGTATCGTTATAGCTCCTCTACTTATATTACTTGGTGTTCATATCCTTCTAAAGTCCAAACGAAGCACCTCCACTTTTTCAGTGCAAATTGACCCCCCCGATTTTTCAAGTTCAACAGATCATCAAAGCTCCTTTTTGTTTTCCTCAAAAGAGTTGAATCTTAGCCAATGGGCAAGCATAAAAGAAAACAAAAACTACCGTCTGGAAACCATTTTTAGTGAAGCAGTTTGCTGGCTTGACCCTCGCTATTCTTGGAACATCAAAGCCTCCACTGTTTTTGGACAAACCAACTTTCCTGATCATGGTAGTCTAAATTTCGGTGATCAAATCTATCAGAGCAAAGGTTGGGGCGAAGATCCTGAAACTAAAAACCTGGTCACGAACGTTGTGTTTGCGAAACTGGATTTACGTTTTTTACCTACCTCCGAAGGAGCTAATACTCAAGAATCCCCCTTATGAAAGAAAAATTTCAGCGTTACCTTCATGTCGATGCTGATATGTTTTTTGCTGCAATAGAAATACAACGACACCCTGAGTGGAAAGGTAAAGCCGTCATTATTGGGCATCCCTCTCAAGCAAGAAGCGTGGTTTCGACCGCTTCATATGAAGCAAGAAGCTACGGTGTTCATTCAGGTATGCCAGTTAAAACAGCTCTCAAACTATGTCCTAATGGTGTTTTTGTTCTTCCTGACCATACCCTGTATAGTCAAATCTCTCGCAAGATGTTTATTATTTTTGAAAAGTTTATACCCGATATCCAAGCCATGTCTGTGGATGAAGCCTATGCAAATATCAACTCTCTCAGTCTTCTCTACGACTCAGAGGAGGTTTTGGCTATCCGCCTTAAAGAAGAAATTCGATCCTCATTGGGCATCACGGTAAGCGTCGGAATCGCTAGCACACGTCTTCTGGCGAAGATTTCCGCGGGGAAACACAAACCCGACGGTCTGACTATCGTTGTCCCAGGAAATGAAAAAGCCTTTCTCAGCGAAATTCCTGTCGCAGAAGTTCCTGGCATTGGAAAAAAGACTCAGACGCTCTTACATTCAAAAAATATTGTATTAATGAGGGATATCTATCATTATTCGTTAAAAGAACTCCTTGTTCAATTCGGATCCACAGGTTTATACCTTTGGAATACCTATCACGCTATAGAAGAAGAGGTGATGGTCTGTAAAAATCCTTCGATGAGTCGCGAATATACTTTTGATGAGAACACCTCTGACCCAGAAAAAATTAAGAAAGTTCTGTTAAAGCTAAGTAAAGACATCGGTTTTTCTCTTCGAACGAAACAAGTTACAGCCTTCACTGTTGGAATAAAACTCCGCTTCCCTCCATTTCGCACGATAACAAGACAAAGCACCCATAGCACTCCCCTTCAATCCGACCTGGACCTATATCATGCAGTTTGCACCCTCTACCAACCCTATTTCTGGCAATCACTAAGATTAATAGGTATCTTTGTATCCAACTTTACCCAGGACAGAGCATTGTATGATGAGCATGAAGATAAAAAAGAACTACTGGATTCCGCAATGGATACTGTTCGTAATAAGTTCGGTAAAAGCAAGCTAAAACGATTACTGGAATTGTCTTGACGAAATTTATTACGATTATTTATTAAGATTTTGTTAAGACATTCTTAAACGCTATAGTTTTCGTATTTATGAGAGTTTTCGACAGCTTGTCACTTTTTGTCCACTTTTTTTCCACAGCTGTTGACAAATGAAAGTCAATAGGTATTTAAGCAAAGATTTTTCACTAAAGATGAAAAAAACTTGCATTATGTTTTTATTTCGGTATATTAGTACTAAAATATTTATATGGAGGTTTTTTTTGTTGAATATTAGCAGTTCATCGCTCATCGCGCTTCACTTGTTGATGCTTATCGGTTCTCATACAGAAAAAAGTTGGAAGCTTCCTGAATTGGCCGAATGGATACAAAAACCCTCCAATACCTTATCCAAGATACTTCAACAACTTGTTAGACAAGATCTGTTATCCTCCATCAAAGGCCCCAATGGGGGATTCAAACTTCATCGGCATCCATCCTCTATCCACTTGCTCGATGTGATTGAAGCCATGCAAGGTCCAGTTAAAAGCTGTCCTTGCCTACTAGGAAGAAAAAAGTGTTTATTTCAGGCTTGTATCCTAAAAGACATCACTCAAGATATGCCCCAACAAATGAAACAATATTTAGAAAAAACCAGCTTAGAGCAAGCCATTCAAAAGCATGTTAACCTTACAAATTTAAAAGGAGGTATCGAATAATGTTTTGTTATCAGTGCGAACAGACAGCTAAAGGAACAGGTTGCACTATCAAAGGAGTCTGCGGAAAAGAAGACTTGGTTTCCAATCTTCAGGACGTTTTAATCTATACCCTGCAGGGTTTGGGTCAGGTAGCTCATCTTGCCAGATCCAAAGGTATCATCGACCCCAAAGCCGATGCTTTAATGTTTGAAGGACTTTTTACAACCATCACCAATGTAAATTTTGATGCAGAAAAAGTGATACATCTTATTCATCAAGTAGCAGAAAAACGGGACGAGTTAAAAGCAAGTATCCAGGAAGACCTTAAAGGTCCTGCAGCTTTTCAGCCTGGCAAAAACCTGGAAGAATTGAAAGAACAATTTAATATTGCAGGTTTGGAACGTCATATTGAAAAGATGGACGAAGTCCGAGCAGGTGTTTTGCATTTAATGCTTTACGGACTCAAAGGAGCCGCTGCTTATGCAGATCATGCTCATGTTCTTGGTTATAATCATCCCGAAATGGCAGGAAAATTTCACGAACTGATGAGTTTTATCGCTGAAGAATCTCACCCCTTGGATCATTTGGTAGAAAAAGCTTTGGAAGTAGGAAAGCTCAACATCACCGCCATGGAAATTTTAGACAAAGCCAATACTGAAACCTACGGTCATCCAGAGCCTACCAAGGCTCGTATGACCCCCAAAAAAGGAAAAGCCATCCTGATTTCCGGTCATGATCTTAAAGACCTGGAAGCCTTGCTGGAACAAAGCAAAGGAAAAGGCATCAACATCTACACTCATGGAGAAATGCTTCCCGCACTTGCTTACCCCAAATTCAAAAAATATGACCATTTTGCTGGCAATTACGGATCTGCCTGGCAAAACCAAGTCAGCGAATTCAACGATTTTCCTGGACCCATTCTCATGACCACCAATTGCATCCAAAAACCCAAATCCGAGTATATGGGCAGAATCTATACCAGTGGCTTGGTGGAATGGCCTGGAGTAAAGCACATTGCCGATCGGAATTATTCCCCATTGATTGATGATGCTTTATCTATGCAGGGATTTATGGAAGACGCTCCTGAAAAAGTAGCAGATATTGGCTTTGCACATCAAACAGTTCTGAGCCTGGCGGAAGTTTTGCTGGAGAAAATTGGAGAAGGCAAAATCAAGCATGTTTTCCTAATTGGTGGATGTGATGGAGCTAAGCCTGGTCGCAGTTATTATACTGATTTTGCCAAAGCTACTCCTTCCGACACCCTTATGTTGACTCTGGCTTGCGGAAAATACAGAATTAACAAGGAATCCTGGGGGGACATCGATGGCATTCCTCGTTTATTAGATGTAGGGCAATGCAATGATGCCTATTCTGCAGTGCTTATTGCCAAAGCCCTTGCTGAAGCTTTAGGTACAGAAATCAACGAGCTACCTCTTACCCTGGTGCTAAGCTGGTACGAACAAAAAGCAGTGGCTATACTTTTAAGCCTTCTTGCTCTCGGAATAAAAAATATTCGAATAGGTCCCAGTTTACCCGCCTTCATTAAGGCTCCAGTCTGGGAAGTCCTTCAAAAGCAATGGGGCATGAAAGCCGTCGACGATCCTCAAAAAGATCTTCAAGAAATTTTAAAGCAAGCTTAGAAAAAGTTGTAAGAGTCCTGCCTCGTGATCATCACGGGGCAGGCTTTGCTCAAATACAGAGTTAATTATATGCCAGAGCTGATGCACTCTTCGCGTAAACGATTCAGAGTAGCAAAAAAGTTTTTCATCATCACGCTCACGTAATACATCCCTTTTCGAGTCGGTTTCAGAATTCCATCCCTTTCCTTTACCACTCCGGCAATTTTAAGACCAAGTACTTCTGGCCATAAAAGTTTTCCAAATTGGCTTTGATGTTTATGCCAGTCCCACTTCATTCCAAAAAGACGGGTAAGCATCTGGTATCTTGCATGATCTCGTTTGGAGCTTTCTTTATGATAAACTATTGGGATTTGCCCATGCGAAACCAGCTCGATATAGCGTTGGGGGCGAAAAGCATTGACCAAAAAAACTCCATCGATAAAACCTATCGAACCAGCTCCAAGGCCTGCATAATCGTCCACTTCAATAATGTATTCATCGATCAAACGCTCCCCCTTGGAAAAGCACCAGCTCGTTGAAGCATGATAAGAGGGTAGCATTTCCTCCAACATGACTTGGTAAAACTCAAATTCTCTGGAGGGATCCACTGTTTGAAAACGCCTTTCCAGGGCAGTTTTTTTGTGGGGAGAGGGCATAAGGGGATAAAAAGTGACTTGTTCAATGTCTAAAGACTTGAAGATGTGAATGTCTTTCAAAAAAGCTTCCACCGATTGGGAAGGAAAATTATACATCAAATCAATATTCACTGTATCAAAGCGTCCTTTGACCCCTTCGATACTTCGCATCGCAAGCTCTCCCGTATGAGATAGTCGGCCCATCGACTTGAGCATATCGTTCTGAAAGCTTTGCACTCCCATGGATAGACGATGTATCCCACAGGCCTGTAGTTCATCCACCAGGCTGGCTGTAAGGTCTGCGGGATTGGTCTCGATGGAGATTTGTTGAATAGGAAAGAGCCTTTTAATCTCTAAGAGCAGGTCCTTTAATAAAGGCATATCTACGGTCGGCGTGCCTCCACCCATATACAGATGCGTGAAAGCGTAGGATCTTTCTGCGTAAAAACCCAACTCCCTCTTCAGAGCTTTGAAATAGCCACAAGCAAGATTTTCTTCGTAAGCCACTCGATTAAAGGAGCAATAGGGACAAAGCTGGCGACAAAAGGGAATATGCACATACAAAGAGTTTATCGAAGAAGCCCCCCGAGATGGGGTCAAATAGGAAGGATTAAAGCCTTCCTGCAAATCCAAAAACTTGCGTCCTTCATGTTGAACGAAGCGCTCCAACTTTTGCAACAAGAAACGATCTAATGCTTTCACCAGCGTTTAATCACTTTCACTTCCTGCGTTTTAGCTATCCATTCCACCTGAGCCCCAAGATTTTCAGACAAAACTCTGAGAGGAACCATAAGACGTTGCTTTTGAATTTCGACCTGAGGAGCATCTTTTATTAATTGGCCATTTTTAAACATTTTTTGGGTAAGTAAGTTAAAAACTATTCGATCCTGATTTAACTCATAGCTAACTTCCCTGGTTTTTCCTGTGTTGGGATCTAAAGCAAAGTCAAGCTTTGCCCCAAAAGACTCACCAATAAAACGGAAGGGAACATAGGTTCGGGAAGATTTGATATAAGGGGGGCTATCCAGGAGCTTGAGTTCGTCATTGACTTTTGCCCCAGCTCGATTGATTTGCAATTCAATCTGAATCTGGGCCTGTTCTGAAATCCACTGATACGCATAAACTGATTCAAAACTACCCCCAGCTTGTATGACATTATAGCGAATCTGAAACTTCCCCGAAGTCTCGGATCCAAATAATCCAAGCTGAGGAACTGCAACTGTGTGGCTTGTTTGTTTTGCTTCCTTTAAGCGATCACCCTTTCCTGGACTTAAGTGACATTTGGCATAAACAATAGTTCCTTCCTCGCAACAATCTGCATCAATGGGTTGGAACTTAATGTTCACGTTGGAATACAGGAGCGAAGAAATCTCCCAGCGGTTTATAAGTCCTTGGATATGACAGGTCCAAAAAGTGCCTGGGATAAGCATCGAGGGCGGGGCTGGGGTGTGCCAATCTATGGATGCCGTTTTTTCTTCGTCTGTGATTTGCACCTGAAAAAGGGGGATATCACCTATCTTTAAAACTTTGTATGGTGAGCCTTGATGAGGTAAATACTCGGATCGCTGGTCGTAAAGTTTCCAATATCCCTTGGTGGGTAAAGTGGAAAAAAAACCTGTCTGAGCTCGGACAAATAAGCCCAAGGCACCAAGACCAAAAACAAAAAGAACGAAAAAAGATACATACTTAGCTATGCTCATCTAAAATATCCTCTATCCATTTAATTGGAAAAATTATACCACACAGAAGAATCCAGGCATTGAATCTTTTTAAAAAAACAATAAAGTACTGAGATATGTTTAATTTACTACGAAATAAAGACAAGTCTTTTTGGAAAATCGGAGGGTACTTTCTTGTTTTTGCTTTTTTTGTATTAGCACTAAATTGGCTTACAGCTTCAAAAACTGGAGTTGAAGATAGTCTAGAAAAAACAGGGTCACAGTTTGCTGGTTTTATACTTGCTTTAGATGAATCCAAAAACTCCACGCTTGTTAAAAATGCCAGTGATGAAGGTTTTTATGTTCACAACAATCTGAGCGAACCCTTCCCCCTGACTCTGATAGAACAAATTAAACAATCGCCTTATGTTCGCTCTGCCAGTCCTTTTTTAAGTTTTAAATATCTTTGGCAGAACAAGAATAATCGAATTCTACAAATTGGAGGATTTGAACCCAAACACATCAAAGAAGTGCAATCTGCTGCATGTTCTGATACCGATTTACTTGCTGGCAGACTCATCGCTCCTGAAGATAAGTTTAAAATACTACTTGAAGAAACTTTCGCAAAAACTGAAAATCTATTTCCAGGTGATTATCTAACCTTAAACCAGCAGGTCTATGAAGTGATTGGAATTCTAAGCCCTGGCACACGTCCAGCAAAAGCTGACATTTATATGTCTCTTGATGAAGCAAAAAAGCTTATCAATTCACGTCTAAACAAAGAACTAGGAGAAGAAGTCAACATGGTGCTGGTGGATGGCTTAAACTCCACCGTAAACTCATTAGCTATAGAAGACAGCAAAAAGATTTTAGGACCCCAAAGCAGTGTGGTTGGATATGGGTGCTATCAACCTGCTTCGTTGGCAGTAAAAAAAACTCAATCCATTACACATCTAATTTGGTATATCGTGCTCATAAGTTTGGTGTTGCTTATGAGTTTGATGCAATATTCTTCAATGATGGAACGAAAAAAGGAATTAGGAATTCTGAAAGCTATTTCATGGTCTGATCAAACCATAATGAAACATTTATTGCGTGAAGTGAGTATCGAAGCTTTGCTTGGATCAGTTACGGGATCAATCATAGCAATGTTGTTTTTGTCTATTTTTCCCCTACCTATCTCTGCCATCATTGGCAATCAAAGCACAGAACTTCTAAAGCCTTTAATCCTATTGCAAGCCTGCTTCCTCACCTGGTTGATCGCATGTCTCACTGCGTGGATTTGGAGTTTTTTGCTTTTACGCATAAAACCAGCAGATATTTTAAGGACAATATAATGAAGGGTCTTGAATAATGGGATCACTATTTTATGCCTGGAAGGAGATCAAACGCAGAAAACTCCGTAGCTGGGGAATCATCCTATCTTATGGATCAGCAGTATTGATCGCTTTACTCTTGTCTATTTCAAGTCTATCACTTACAAAAGAAGCGGAAAGCACCCTTTGGGATATCGGTGCACATACTGTCGCCTATGTTCCAAGCGATGCTATGCAAGGTTGCTGTAGTTTGGTGGTTAATCCTGACGATGAAGGTTTTTTTATGAACAACTCCCCAACACAGCTTATTCCTTATTCCTTGGTAGAAGAATTGCGAGCATCCTCCAACATTGCAGATGCATCAGCCTATTTGCTTTATCGAGTTCGACCTATTCCAGGAAGACCCACATGGCTCATCGGGGGATTTGAAACCGATCGACCCAAAGCATTTTCAGCCACCATGGCTGCACCTTCCCAAATCATACAAGGTCGCTTTCTATCACCAGGGGAAAAGGGTAAAGTGATGGTCGAGGATGATTTTGCCCGAATTCACAAGATTGAACTTGGAAGCAAGTTAGCTCTATCAGACAAAACTTTTGAAGTCATTGGATTACTTCAGGCTCCCCTTCGTCCAGGTAAAGCCAACTTATACATGAGCATTCATGATCTCCAGAACCTAGTCAAAATGATTGATCCGATCGAAAATCCCATCAATGCTGTCCTCATAGAAAGCAAAGGCGCACTATACCATAAAGCAGCACATAAGGACACCCAGGATATTCTGAGTAAGCTGGCAGTATTCAGCTCATATGGATGCTATGCTGCAGGAATGGAAGCTATAGGTATTACTCGTAAAACTTCCTCCATGCTTTTTATCCTCGCTCTACTTTTAATCTTTGGATTTTCAGTTAAAACCCAGTCTTCCTCACTTATAGAAAGAAAAAGAGACTTTGGCATTCTTCTGGCTTTAGCTTGGACAAAGGGTCAAATATCAAAGCAAGCTTTTCTTGAATCCATGATTTTAGGATTTTTTGGTAGCCTGCTTGCAGGTATAGTCATTATCATACTAAGTTTTTTTGGACCCTTTCAAGGCATGTGGCAAACACTTCCACAAACCACAGTGATTTTATCATTTGGTCTTCCGTATATTGGAAGCGGGATGGCAGGAATAGCTAATCTTGTATCCATCCTCAGATTACAAAGCGCTGACATTCTAAGGCAAATATAGGAGAAAAAGATGCAAAAAAATCGATTGGAATGCAAACATCTTGGAAAATCCTTCTCTTGTCGTGGAGAAAAGATAGAAGTGTTAAAAGATATTCAACTGGAAGTGGAACCTCAACAAATAGTAATTATTTCAGGTCGAAGTGGAGAAGGAAAATCAAGCCTTCTTTGGCTTCTGGCAGGTATCGACTCACCAGATGCAGGTGATATTCTGTTTGAAGGTCAAAACCTTAATACTTTAAGTCCAGCAAAAAAAACTAAACTTCGGCAAAAAAACATAGGTCTGGTTTTTCAAAATTTTAATTTAATTCCATCCTGGACAGCACTGGAAAATGTAGTTTCAGTTTTAATTGATAGTCCAGTAAAGCCCAAAGATCGATACCTCAAAGCCAAAGAACTGCTAAACCATATGAACATGGCCAAGCAACTCAACAATTTTCCATCTGAACTTAGTATTGGCCAGCAACAAAGAGTTGCATTAGCACGTGCTTTGATCAATGATCCAATTTTGATTTTAGCAGATGAACCCACAGGAAATGTGGATGATGAGACTGCTACTTATCTCATCGACATTCTTCATGACCATGTCGATCGAAAAAAAGCTTCTTTGATAATTGCAACGCATGGCAGTTACCATGGAACAAGACATGACAAGTATTTTACATTGAAAGATGGAATACTCTTTAACAAATCTTAACATTGACCAACTCTCTGATCAATGATATCTGATAAAATAAAGACACTACTTCAGGGAGGGCAAGAATGAAGATAGCTGTTTTTTCTGACATACATGGTAATATTGAAGCTTTAGATGCAGTGTTGAGAGATATCGAAGCATTTAAGGTAGATCATTTGATTTGTCTGGGTGATCTGGTGGGCTACCTTCCTTTCCCCAACGAAGTCATCGAATGCGTAAAATCTCTGGATATCCCTGTAATCATGGGAAATTACGACCAGGGCACAGGTTTTGATCTGGATGATTGTGGATGTGCCTACCCCAGCGAAGAAGAACGCAAGCTGGGAGACCTTTCACTTCGTTGGACCCAAAAAGAAGTGAATGCAGAAAACAAGCGTTATTTACAAAGCTTGTTGCCCCAATACTCACTGGAGCTTGAAGGAAAAAAATTCCTCTTTGTACATGGCAGTCCTCGTAAAATCAACGAGTACCTGTTTGAAGAACGCCCTGAAAGCAGTATTTTACGAATGTTTTCAGAAGACAAACCCCATCTACTCGCTTGTGGCCATACTCACAAAGCCTATATCAAAACCATTGACTCCATGATCCTGCTCAACGATGGTAGTGTTGGTAGGCCAAAAGATGGCATCCCTGGTTTTAGCTGGGCCTTGATTGAGCTTGAGCAGGAAGCGATCAATTGCTCTATTCACCGAGTTGCCTGCGACTTAGCCTTGTTGAAAAAACACTTCCCCGCTTCAGGCCTCCCCCTGGCTTTTCTACCTGCAGACTAAGAACCTTGAGTCAGATACTATGGTTCATGTCAAGCCTAAAAAGGATTAAGTTAAAACCATGGGTCGATAGCCTTCTTTCTTAGTATAGATCTGATGTGCAATGAGGATCATTTTTTTCATACAGGCAATCAGGGCAACCTTCTTAGGTTTGTGTTCCTCCAGGAGATGTTGATAAAAAGCTTGAAGTCGATCATTGCTCCGAACTGCACTCAAACAGGAAAAATATAAGATACGGCGGAGCAGGTCTGATCCTGCTTTGC
>Ga0208462_1000877_pt1 | contig 24313 bp, 22 predicted proteins | sample AD_SCU001_MetaG_FD_184452 | JGI IMG/M metagenome (GOLD analysis project Ga0208462, IMG submission 184452) | Active sludge microbial communities of municipal wastewater-treating anaerobic digesters from China - AD_SCU001_MetaG (SPAdes) (version 2) | ecosystem: Engineered > Bioreactor > Anaerobic...
AAAGAAATGATTTGTGCGGCCGCTGCGGAACCTGCAAAAGCTGGATACTGAATTCCAATCGGCTGCTTTATGAAAAGATCATTTATATCGGCGACGGATATTCCGATTTCTGCCCGTCTCAATTTGCGGACATAGTTTTCGCCAAGAATCTTCTTTTCCAGCGCTGTCAACAAAAAGGAATCCCCTGCATACCTTTTAAAGATTTCAGCGACATCAACGCTTATCTCGAAAAAAACTGCTGAAGAAAAAAATAGTAAAGAGGTTTACCATGTCTATTTCTCAAAAGATTAAAATCGCCACTTCCAGCTCGTCGATGATCCGGAAAATGTTCGAAGAAGGTGCAATTCTTAAACAGAAATTCGGCGCGGATAAAGTTTATGATTTCAGTCTGGGCAATCCCAACGTTGATCCGCCCAAAGATTTCGAGGAAGAACTGCTAAAGATAGCCCGAGAGGTGATCCCCTATAAACATGGTTACATGCCCAACGCGGGCTATCCGGAAACAAGACAGGCCATTGCCACGAAAATAAACAGAACCTCCGGTCTGAACCTGTCCGGCGATCACATAATAATGTCCTGCGGCGCCGGCGGCGCGTTGAATGTAATTTTAAAAGCGCTCCTTGATCCGGAGGATGAAGTTATCTTGCCGGTGCCTTTCTTTATGGAATACACGCCCTATGTTGAAAACTACCGGGGTGTCGTCCGGAGAGTGAAAACCAGAGACGATTTTTCGCTGAATGTCGCCGCCATGGAAGCGGCCGTCAATGAAAAGACGAAGGCTCTGATAATCAATTCACCCAACAATCCCACGGGAAAAGTCTACAGTAAAGAGAACATCGCCGATTTATCGCTGATGCTGGAGAAAAAAAGCGCGGAGCTGAAAAGAACGATTTATCTTATCTCCGATGAGCCCTACCGGGAAATAGTTTATGACAATGTTGACGTACCCAATATTCTTGCCGCTTATCAAAACAGCATTATTGCCTATTCTTATTCCAAAACTTTGTCTTTGCCCGGAGAGAGAATCGGTTATATCGCCGTCAATCCGGAAATTGAGGAAACCGCGGAATTGATCGGAGCTTTAATATTGTGCACGCGCATTTCCGGATTTGTCAACGCCCCGGCGCTGATGCAGAGAATTGTAGCGAGACTCCAGGATACGACAGTGGAAGTGGACGTTTACAAAAGAAAGCGTGATCTGCTGTGTGACGGATTAGCGGAAGCAGGGTATAAATTTGAAAAACCGCAGGGCGCCTTTTATCTGTTTCCCCGGAGTCCGATTCCCGATGACGCGGCGTTTGTCCAGATGCTTTTAAAAAAGAATATCCTGGTCGTTCCCGGCAGCGCCTTCGGCAGCCCCGGCTACTTCCGCATCGCCTACTGCGTCGACGACGCAACAATCATAAATTCCCTGGCCGGTTTTGCGGAAGCGATTAAAGAATGCAGGTGAATAATTTTTGTGTCATTGTCCGGCGAACAGACCGGCGGATACCGGTTGACCGGGCGATTCGGTTGCTTATATAGATTAAAGTTCCATGCAGATTTTGATTGTTAGAACTTCTCGGCCCAGGTTTGTACCCCTTTCATGATCATCTCAATGGATATGGTTCCAACGAACAATGCCGTGATTCTCCCTGATATTTCAATGTACCTCTGAATCAGGGCTTCTCGCTTTGGTAGTGTGATATCGTACAAAACCTTAAGACTAACCATAATCAGGACGGAAACACTTACTGCCAAAAAAACGGAGGTGCATGCAATGAGAGGAGCAAGCTTCTTCCCTGCGATGACGCTGGCACTGATCGTACCTGGCCCGATCAGCAAAGGCATTGCGATCGCACCTGCCAGTTGTTTTGAATCGCCTCTGAGAATCTCTATGGCTTTGGGTCCTCGAAAGACAAACTGGAGACCGATTAGAAGAAAGACGATACCTCCGAAGATTTGAAAGGAAGCGAACTCTGCCTGCACAACGCTGATGAACACGACATCCCCAAGAATGGCAAAAAACCAGAAGACCACCGTTGCGATCAGCGCGGCGCGAATGATCACCCGGGCGAATTGCCTCCTGTCCATAATCTGCACCACATCAATAAGATAAATGATGATCAGAAACGGGTTGAGGAGCATAAGTAACAGAGCCGTAGATTTAAGGAATTCCGTCATATTCCTCTTTTTGCCGTTATAAAAAACAATGGCTGAATAGAATCTTATACTTAGGTAATCAGTTACTCCGTATACCGTCTGTATTTGCGCCGGTATTACTGTGCTTCAAGAAATAACGTTAGTACTTATGCATGGTTCACAAAATCAGTCAATGATTGAGTTTATTATGAGATTGGTTAATATACAAGGGACTTTCATTGTTTATGTCGGGAAAATACGGCCTGTTGCCCAAATGGTTATCTTTTTGGAACGGCCATTGGAAACGTTTTAGTCATGAATTTTGGCGAAACGAAAGATCAGTGACTTCAACTGTCTGAGTCGAAGACGAGTTTTGAAGTCACCTTTCGTGAGCCTTGGAATTAGCCAAAAACGTTTCCGGTAAGAGACAAAGAGATTTAAGCAACAGGCCGAATAGACCCTTCCAATGACTCGATTTTCGATGACGCGGCGTTTGTCCAGATGCTTTTAAAAAAGAATATCCTGGTTGTTCCCGGCAGCGCCTTCGGCAGCCCCGGCTACTTCCGCATCGCCTACTGCGTCGACGACGCAACAATCATAAATTCCCTAGCCGGTTTTGCGGAAGCGATTAAGGAGTGCAGTTAGATGAATAACCTTTTTTCTCATCCGGCTCGTCATGGGCATGCCCAATAAGGCGAGTCAGCCAACTGGAAATGTGCTATACCTTCCCTTTCTTGAACACATAAATCGCCCACCCCAGTGTTTCTCGTCCCCACTTCAGGTATGCAGTCTTGCTCTCACGCACTCGCTTCAGCACGGTCTCCACATCCGGATCATCCCGATGATCACTTGCCCAGGTTTCCGCAGCATACCACTGTAACCCTTCATATCTATCCCAGTCATCCTGGCTGCTTACGAGTGTGTAGACCGCCTCCAACCCGTGCTCCCGCCCGGACTCTACATTCTGATAGTGTGTTCCGAAGTCGTTGCGTTTCACTCCGATCGCTTCTAAATACTCTCTTTCCGGTTCATGCCGCCAGTACGGCTCTCCCACAACGATCCAACTTTCCGGGGTTGCCATCTTCTGCAGCGCTTTCAACGTCCCTCGATGCCCGCCGTAAATCCAACTTGCACCGATGCAGGCTACCAGATCAAAGCTCTCCAAGGTCTCGGGGACATACTTGGCCCCGTCCATCTCCAGGAAATGAAGTTGGGCATCCGGAACACGTTCTTGATGCTTCTTGCGGACATCAGCAATGCAGTAGGGCGAGAAATCAATTCCTGTCCCTGTCATTTGTCGGTACCGCTCTGCAATCCTGATGAGAAACTCGCCCTTTCCAGTGGCGACATCAAGCACGCGTGCCCCAGGTTTCAGGGGCAGAAGTGTGATCAGCTGTTCAAGTTTCTCCAGACTTATCGGATTGCAGATAATGTGCTCCCGATGCGTGATGTTAAAGAACTTCCACATGTCCATGCGTGTACCTCCTTGATCAATCCCAGCCGAACAATGAAATCAGCCGGAGCACGCCACCGGCGCATTAACGGCTCCACCGCTTGGTTTGGCAAATTATTATCAATTAAACAATTCTATTTAGTTGCCATCGGGGAATTATCAATTGATGTATAAATGAAGCTGAATTGATATTTTTATGTACGTTGACTAGTGATACCCCATCTCTCCTCAAATACCTACACTTTCCGCCATAGTGTCGATCCACTCCCGCATGTTCCGTAGACCAAGACGTTTGAAGATGACTATGGCTTCTTGAAAGCATTTGACTGATTTTTCTTTGTAACCTATTATTGCATAAGCAAAGCCCATATTGCCAAGGACAGTTCCCGTACCCCGCACATCGCCAATCATGCGCGCAATCTCCAGGTCCTTCACATAAAAATCAATAGCCTTTCGATACTCACCGAGATGAGCATAAGTATAGCCCATATTGCCAAGGGCAGCTCCTTCACCTTGTCTGTCTCCAATTTTACGGGCTATTTCCAAGGCCTTCTCATAGATGTCAATGGCCTTTCGGTAGTCGCCGAGTTGCATATGGGCAACGCCCATATTGTTAAGGGCAGATCCCTCACCCCGCACATTTCCGATCATGCGCGCAATCTCCAGGTCCTTCACATAGAACTCAATAGCCTTATTGTACTCACCGAGATTAGCATAAGCAGAACCCATATTGCCAAGGGCAACTCCTTCACCTTGTCTGTCTCCAATTTTACGGGCTATTTCCAAGGCTTTCTCATAGATGTCAATGGCCTTTCGGTAGTCGCCGAGTTGCATATGGGCAACGCCCATATTGTTAAGGGCAGATCCCTCACCCCGCACATTTCCGATCATGCGCGCAATCTCTAGGTTTTTCAAATAGAACTCAATAGCCTTATGGTACTCACCGAGATGAGCATAAGCAGAACCCATATTGCCAAGGGCAACTCCTTCACCTTGTCTGTCTCCAATTCTACGGGCTATTTCCAAGGCCTTCTCAAAAAAACTAATGGACTGTCGGTAATCACCGAGATTTCTATAGACAGTTCCCATGTTGTTGAGGGCCGCTCCCTCTCCGTTCACATTTCCAAGCTTACCGGCTATTTCCAGGGCCTTCTCATGCAACTCAATGGCCTTATTGTACTCACCGAGATTAGCATAAGCAGAACCCATATCGCCAAGGACAGATCCCTCACCCTGCACATCGCCGATCATGCGCGCAATCTCCAGGTCCTTCACATAGAACTCAATAGCCTTATTGTACTCACCGAGATTAGCATAAGCAGAACCCATATTGCCAAGGGCAGCTCCTTCACCTTGTCTGTCTCCAATTCTACGGGCTATTTCCAAGGCCTTCTCAAAAAAACCAATGGACTGTCGGTAATCACCAAGGTTATCATAGGCCAAGCCCATATTGTTAAGCACCTTTCCCTCATTTTCCAAGTCACCTATGCTTCTGGTGATGTCCAATGCCTTCTCTAAGATATCGATGGCACTTTGATAATCTCCGAGATGCCTAAAGATAGTTCCCATGTTATTAAGGACAGTTGCTTCACCCTGGATTGAACTATTTGACTTATATATTGTGAGTGCACGTTCATAGTTCCTTATCGCTGCTTTCAGCTCAGTGACGTTAAAAAACAATGCCCCATATATAAAATATCTGGACGCCTCGGTACGATCCTGCGATAAATCAGTGTACCATGCATCCACCTTTTCTTTCCAGTCAATGACTCTAAGTTGAAATCCACATTGCTTAGATATCAACTTCTCCAAAGTGGTATTAAATTGAAATAATGCTGTTAAGATAGGCTGTTTATGAATGGGCTTTTTACACAGCGTCAATTTCCATAACTCTCTAACCAGTCTATTTGTGTCTAGGTAAAGGCGTCTGCTGTTCATAAAAGCCTTAAAGGGGTTCCTTTCTGCTTTTTCTCTAATGTCCTCAACACCCTGATCACTAGAGTGCTGCACAAGAAAAACGTTTTTCAGGTTCTCTTTCAATGCTTCGATCTGTGGAGACAGATCAAATACATCTGAGCAGCTATAGCCCAGAACTAAAACATTGTTATGTTTTCCTTGCTCGAAGATGTGACGTATTATTGAAGCTCTTCTCTCAGATAACTCTTGTTTTGCTATGCTATGTAATGTTATCGCCATCGCCTCTTTGTCATATATACTGCCATGTATCTTTATCAGGCGAGGACGATCGTCATCCCAGGCAATTTTCCCATCGCAGAAGTCTTCTTCCCTGTACAGCACATCATAGTCTTTCCGCTCTATTTTACCCTCCTTTTTCAATGCTTTTTCAATAAGCTGATCAAAGTTGGTGGTCACAATCGTCTTAACTTTTCCTAGAGCTACCAGTTTGGCTAGAAAGACATGATTGGTATTTGGATCAACAGGAGGGTAGTACGCATTTGCATCATAGATATCCAATATCTGGTCGATCTTACTGTTTTTAACCAACGTTTGTATAAACGCCTCAAAAGGAAGGTCTTTGATGATTTTATGAATTATTTGTTCTGATACTTCCATTCGTTCACAAATAGTCTGAATAATACTATCAGGCGGGACGCTGTGCGCTTCCTCCCTTGAAACACAAAGCGCCAGGAGCAAATAGGGAATAAGCTCATCAACAACAGGAAAGCCAGAGTTACGAGAAATACCAGCACCACAAAAGATTACAGTTTTGCCTGTGTTGATATTTGCAGCGATATCTTGAATGATTTTGACTGCTTCGGCTGGCAAATCCAGAAGCTTTTTTTTCATATTCTCTCCAAACTCATTCGAGATGGGTTAAGATTTATATCACTGTATCCTCTATGCGTCATTTTGCAAATAATTGTATTTGCTAAATATAATCATGATTTTATAATGTAAACCAATTGCGTTTCCTTTGCAACCCCATATTCTTATCTTTACAAATATCATATCAATTTTCAGGATCTACGGAAATAAGTGGATTATTCATTTTTACAATTCTTTCCGGGAGAAGAAAAGGGTAATATTTTTAAGTCAACAACATGAAATTGAAATCTCAAAATTTGCTGTCTTTCTCTTGACATGCCTGTATCTTCGCAGTTAAAGAAATTGTTATTACCGGAATCAAAGCGGTGCTGTAATATCCCGGAAATCGCTAAAAAGAGGCATCCTATGAAAGAAAAATTCTCAGGTAAAATTCTCGAAGGCGGTTTGTGCATCTGTGATGTTTGCGGTCAAAAATCAAAATTAGGCGGCTTCATCAACCCCATGTCGCCCAATCCGCAGGTGGTCTGCTATGACTGCATGATTAAAGCTTCCGCCGAAGAGAAGGGCATCAGCATTGCCGCAGCGGAAAAGCAGCGCAATTCGGCCTTGCGGACTACCAATCATTTCATCGACCACAAAATGAAGGAATATCTTTCGTTTGCCCAAAAAAGTGATTTCGAAGATCTCGACGAAGTCAATCATATCCTGAAATACGTTACGAATGTTTGGAATACCTTCGATATAAAAGAAAAAGATCGGATGGCCAGGAAGAAAGAAGAGGAATTGACCGCCATATTTGAAAACATCAAAATGAACTGGAGCTATCTGATTGAAGCGCCGCCGCAAAAAAGAAACGACCCGTGCCGTTGCGGAAGCGGCAAGAAGTACAAGGTCTGTTGCCTCATTCGTGAAGAGAAGGAAAGAGCGGAGTTGGAAAAATGGAAGCGCTTCGACAGTTGGGTGATTCGAAAAGGAATGGTTCTCCTGGAGGAAAGCGAGGAACTGGATCTCATCGAATTGTTTCAGTATTATTGTGGAAAGAAACGTACGGCGGAGGTGAAAAGATACGGGATCACGGAAAAAGATGTGGAAGAGTTCAACGAGTGGTTGATGAATGACTACTTTGCACCGGGAGAACAGACACCTTACGTTTTGAACAGGTTGCTGGCAAAAAATAATTTATCCGGGGATGAAAGAAAACTGGTGGAGGGAAGAATCGCAGCGCCGAAATCATTGTATTTGGTTACTTTTATCAAGAAGGGAACGGGGGCTCTGTTGCGTAATGTTTTCGATCATGAAGAAGTTTTTGTTTACGATCAAATGATGTCTGAGTCGACGCAGCCGGGCTACGCTATTTTTGTGCGCATCTTTACCGCAGGAAAATTTTATCTTTTATCCGGCGGCCATATTTCTTATCCGCCAACGTATCTGATCGAAATACTCAAGGAAATATTGAAAGCCTACAGAAAAAGCGGACAAACGGATGGTGTAAACAGCTTTCTGCGTCATAATGGTTATATCTTTGGCCGGCTTCTCTAATTCCATTTCCAAATTCAGCGCTGCTGCCCCCTATTTTCCAACAAATTGTGTCGTAATGAAAGGGATTGTCGATATTTTACGCATGATGTCCCCCGCTGGCGGGGGTGCTGGGGGTGGACGGTTTTTATATGGTTGTAATATTAATCAGTTACATGACGAAAGCCCCCGCTCCACCTCCGTCACGGAGCACGCCTGGCGCATGCCGGGTGACACCTCCGCCAGGAGACTGTGTCGCAATAGCTGATTGTCATTGCGAAACGCCTCTCAGGCGTTGTGGCAATCTAATATTTTCAAGATCTTACGAGATTGCTTCGCTCATTGTATTCGCTCGCAATGACACTGCAACACAGTCTCCAGCGGAGGACATGTAATGGCAATATTTGCTATTATGACACAGCCTTAAACGGGGGGGTGGGGGAGATTTTACAAAGTGTAATACAAATCCCCCTGGATCCCCCTTTAGGAAAGGGGGAAATTATCGAGTAATTTAAAGGGTTAATGACATTGGGTATGCCAAATCTGATGTTTTGCATGCGGGCTGGTATGTCCGCTTCATGCCTCCCGGTATTTTCAACTGCGGGAATGAAGTTAGAACAGAAAAATACAGTGTAATTCCATTTCTAAATAAATGATGATATCGCGGCGACAACCATCCCCTACCCCCGCCAGCAGGGGACAGAGGCAAGACGTTATACATACGTTGAAGAAGCCGACAACCCCGGCCTGCGCCGGGGCAGGCTGTGCCAACAAAGATAGCGCATGATTTAGAAGTGGAATAAAAAGGGCAATCAGCAATGAAACTGATTGCCCTTGCCGGATTCTTCAACGGGAAACCAGAGGATGAGATGCATCCTGACGGTGAGGCGGGATGCTCGGTGCTCCGGCCGCCGGTTCCTTGTTTTTATTGATGGTTACTGGGCCTGAGCCTGGGTTTTGGGAGCGATCTTGATCTCTACTCTTCTGTTTTTCAGACGCCCCGCCTCTGTATCGTTGGTCGCTACAGGCATATCCTCCCCATAACCGATGACTTCAACGCGGCTTTCCGCAACATTCCGCTGGACGAGCAGATTTTTTACCGCATTGGCGCGTCGCTGGGAAAGGTCCATATTGTAGGCATTCGAACCTCGACTGTCCGTATGGCCTTCCACTCGAATGAAAGTCTCAGGATATTGATTCAGCACTTGGGCAACGCGGTCTATTTCGGAAATAAGGCCGGGTCTTACAGTCGAAGAATTGGAGTCGAAAGTAAAATCGCTTTTGAAAGAAACCGCCAGGAGATTTCCTTCCCTGCTGACAGTCGCGCTCTCCGAGGAAGCCAGAGCATTGCGCATGTCTCTTTCCTGATTATCCATCATTCTGCCGATTCCAGCTCCTCCCAGTCCTCCAACAGCCGCGCCGATGGCCGCGCCGATCAGAGTGCCTTTGGTGCTATGGCCGATGACCTGCCCGATCAATGCTCCGGCAGCCGCGCCACCAGCTGTTCCGTAAACGGCGCCTTTTGTCGTTTTCGTCTGGGTCTGAGGAGCCGTACAACTTACCAGGAACAAAATGCAGAATAAAATAGAAATCCTTTTTGTATTCATTGTATCCTCCTTAATTAGATTGTTTTTGATATAACGCTTAAATTGATATGCTTATGATTAACGATATTGACTAAAAAATAAAGTGAAAAAACGGCGACACAAAAATTCAGGAAGCGGTTATTCATATTTCTCCTTTTATTACATCGTGTTCCGACCCTGAAGGCCTGTTAAGGAGTGTCTAAATACCAGTTTTCCCAATAGATTTTTATTTTATCTTTATAATTGTAAAAAACCATATACGATAAAGGTATAATTTTATATACCTTCCAGGGTATAAAATCAGAATATAGTCGAGACAGAAATATCTTTTTTAAAATCACCGAGGCCGCCGTGAGGCTGTATCCCGATTATAGATATCGGACCGGAAATTAATGATCCCGCCGGGATCAACCCATGCTGTCATGTAAACAATATAAATGGCGATGGGTGAGGGGATGTTAATCCATTGCGTCTTTTTGTTCGACATCCTGGCAGTCAGAGACTCCATAGTGCTCAAAGACGTACCCTGCAGGAGGTAAACCGCAAGCTCCAGAGGCTTCGACAATCTGATGCAGCCGGAGCTGAAGGTGCGGGTGTCCTTCTTGAACAACTCCTGCGCCGGAGTGTCATGTAGATAAAGATCATAGGGATTGGGGAAAACAAACTTTATACGGCCCAGTGCATTACCTGGTCCGGGATCTTGTTGCAGTCTGTAAGGAAAATGCGCCGCACTCAGGTTTCCCCAGTCAATGGTTGCCGGGTCGATCGCAGCAACGTCTTTTCCATCCCGCAACACCCGGATACGCATCCTTTTTAAATATCCCGGATTATTTTTAATCTTCGGAAGCAGATCCTTGACGGCAATGCTCCTGGGAACATTCCAGTTCGGATTCAGAACCAGGGAAGAAATGCGTCCTGTGAATTCCTGGGTTTGCCGGTACTTTTTACCCACAATCACTGACATTGCAAGCTGAAGATTGCCATTCTCGAACAGCTTGAGGGTAAAGTCGGCGATATTCACGAGGATAAAGCGCTGCTCCGGAGGATAGGGCATTGCGCTGCAGCGTTCAATATTTACCGAGAGCTGCTCGATGCGTTTGCCGACGGGTACATTGAGCTCTCTAAGCGTATTGACACCAACCCGGCCGTCGGCTGTCAGGCCATGTCGTGCCTGGAACCGGCGCACAGCCTCCGTAAGTTTTTCGTCGAAAAAATCTTCTTCCCCGACCGGCGCCGACAGGTCGGCGCTTACCAGCAGACGTTGCTTGAGAAGAGTAATGCGTTCATTGCGATCCCCAGCGCGGAGAGTTGGTCCGGCCGGAACTTGCGGCCAGCCGCCTCGAGCTGCAATCTGCTTATAATGGGCAATGGCGTTGCTCAGCGGGGGCACAAGGCAGATTTTATCCGTTGTTCCGGGGACTTCAGTTGAGGCCTGCACATAAACTGCCGAAAGCAGGACAGCAAGCGCGCAGCAGAAAAGAATGAAGAAAGGGAAGGCGCGGGATATTCGAGAAAATATTTTTGGGGGATAGACGGCCAAGTGAGAATTGCTCCAGGTAAATTTTTGCAGGGAGTATAGGCAACGCAGGTTGGCGTGTCAAGAACATCTTCCACCAACATCTCAGACTTTTCTTGACGCGCATCTCCTTGAGGATATAAATTTCTGCCGTATTGTAAACGGCGGCGAAGGATCGTGAAAGATTATTTATAAAGGAGGCGGCTTATGAGCGTGCGCAGCGCGGGCATATTGCTTTACCGCTTTAATGAAGGAAAGCTGCAGGTAATGCTCGTTCATTCCGGAGGGCCTTTCTGGGCAAAGAAGGACGATGGAGCGTGGTCGATCCCCAAGGGAATTTATGAGGAGGGAGAAAATTCTCTCACCGCCGCCAAACGTGAGTTTCGGGAAGAGACGGGTCAGGAAGTAGAAGGAGAGTTTATCGACCAGGGAGAATTAAAACAGCCCAACCGGAAAATAGTGCAGGCGTGGGCTTTGAAGCATGACCTCGACACGTCCAGGATCATCAGCAACACGTTCAGTTTGGAGTGGCCGCCAAAGAGCGGCATTATGAAGGAGTACCCCGAAGTGGATAAGGGCCGGTGGTTCGAAATTAAAGAGGCCAGGAAAAAAATATTAAAAGGGCAACTGGAGTTTCTTGATAGATTAGTGGAAAAGATCGCCTGAAAATCGTTAATTTTGCGACTTTTTATGAGTTCGTCATTTGCCGGCGGTTAATACTTGATATTGAAGCCGGGAAAAGAGCCGGTGAACTGTTCTTCCATCGCCATGACTTTATCCACGCGGGCCGCAGGAGGGCCGATCTGGCACCAGTCGACAATTTTTTGCACGGCGGCGTCATCACCTTCAAAAACGGCTTCCACCCGCCGGTCTTTCGTGTTGCGCACCCAGCCGGTAAGATTTAAATTCGCGGCAACTTGTTTTGTCGCCGCCCGGAAGCATACACCCTGAACCAGACCGCTTATTTGAACCCGTACTCTCTTCATCTATATTTTACCTGCCGATGAGCTTTAAAAATTCTTTTTCATCCAGAATTGTAACGCCTAAGGATCTGGCCTTGTCCAATTTTGATCCCGGATCACTGCCGGCGACAACGTATGTTGTTTTGCGGGTTGTCGTAGAATGAACGGATGCGCCCATAGCTTCGACGATTGCCTTGGCCTGACTGCGCGGCATGCTTTCCATGGTCCCCGTGAAAACAAAAGATATTCCCTGCAGCGAAGAATCTTTGGCGGCTGCTTCGGCTTTCTGCGGTATTACTCCGGCCCTGCGGAACTTCTCCATAACCAGCCTGTTTTTCGGCTCGGAGAAGAACTGGACAATGTTGGCGGCAATTTCCGTCCCTATTTCATGGACAGCCGTTAATTCTTCAATTGTGGCGCTCATTAATTTTTCGATGCTGCCGAATTCCCGCGCCAGAATTTTCGCAATATGTTCGCCGACGTTTCTGATGCCCAGGGCAAAAATGAATTTATTCAACGGCGGATTTTTGGAACGTTCCAGGGAATTCAGCAGGTTTTGCGCTGATTTCTCTCCATGCCGGTCTAGTTCCAGTAATTTTTCTTTTGTCAGAAAATAAAGGTCGGCCGGATCGCCAACAAGCCGGGCGTCAAAAAGCTGGGCCGATATTTTTTCTCCGAGACCTTCTATATCCAGGCCGCCGCGGGAGGCAAAATGTCGAATATGCTCTTTGAGCTGCGCCGGACAGGAAAGATTGATGCAGCGGTATGCCGCTTCACCCTCTGGACGTATTACCTCGGAGTTGCATTCGGGGCATTTTGTCGGCATCTTGAATTTTTTCTCGCTGCCGGTTCTTTTGGACATCACAACTTTAACGACTTCGGGGATGACGTCTCCGGCCCGCTGGATAACGACAGTGTCGCCGATGCGGATGTCTTTTTTTATAATTTCATCTTCATTGTGCAGCGTCGCCCGACTGACGGTAACTCCGCCGACGTTGACCGGTTCCATCAAGGCGACGGGCGTTATCGTGCCGGTGCGGCCGACGTTGACGATAATATTATTAATCGTTGTTGTTACCTGCATGGGCGGGAATTTGCAGGCAAGCGCCCAGCGGGGATTGCGGGAGACCGTGCCGAGTTTTGCCTGCAGATTAAGATTGTTGACCTTTAAAACAACGCCGTCGATTTCGTAGGGCAGGGTGTCTCGTTGTTGGCCCACGCTCTCGAAATATTGGATGCATTCCCGGATGTCCCTCGCCTGCCGGATCAGCGGATTAACCGGAAATCCCCAGAATTGCAGAGTTTGCAGCACTTCCCAGTGGTCTTTAAACTCGACGCCTTCCACGCGACCCACGGCATAGAAGAAGATGTTGAGAGGGCGGCGCGCGGTAATTCTGGGGTCAAGCTGGCGCAGGGAGCCGGCGGCGGCATTACGTGGATTGGCGAAAGGTTCGCCGCCTTCGTCCAGCCGGCGGCGGTTGAATTTTCGCAGGGACTCGATCTCCATATACACTTCGCCGCGGATTTCCGCAAAAGCGGGTATCGGTTGAAAACCGGATTTTTTAATTTGCAAAGGTACGTCGGCGATGGTCTTTAAGTTTTGTGTTACGTCTTCACCGGTGATGCCGTCGCCGCGGGTAGCACCGCGGATGAAACGGCCATTATCGTAAAGAAGATTGACGGCCAGACCGTCCAGCTTCGGTTCGGCCACATAGGAGATATCTTCCACGGCGGCCATTTTTTTGATGCGGTTATCGAAATCGATAATCTCTTCGCTGGAAAAAGCGTTGGCCAGACTCAGCATGGGTGAAGCATGTTCAAAGGAGGCAAATTTGGAAAGTGGCTCTGCCCCTACGCGCTGCGTCGGTGAAGAGGCGAGGTTTTCATCGGGATAGATTTTCTCCAGCTCCTGGAGCTCCCGCAGAAGACGGTCATATTCAAAATCCGAAATTTCCGGGTCGTCCTGCTGATAGTAGCGTCTGTTGTGGTATTCTATGACGTCCCGAAGACGGGCAATTCTTTCCAGAGCCGCATCTTTGTCCATTACTTAACCAGTTTCAAGTTGGGGATGCCCCGAGCTTTTCCGGGGGCGGCAGCTTTTTCCGTATTGGCCTGTCTGCTTAAGAGTTGTTCATTAAAGATGGCGTTTTTAACTCTTACCGAGTTGATGATGGAGAAAATGATGACCGACTTCTCCCATTCCTTGCTAAACGAAAATTGCTCCATTTTTGTTTTATATTTATCCCAGAGGAAGTCGAGAGATGCTTCATCCAGATGAAGAATTTTTTCGGCGATTTTGTCCAAAGAATTTTCAATAGTATTCATGGCCTGAATATTAACTTCACTTTTATTTAAAGTCAAATTAAAAGCTTTTTACCATCGGGAAAAAGAAATAAGACTTGTTTTTTTTACTTCTTGCCGCTAATAATTCAAACGGTTATGGGCGCAGAAAAAATAAAAATAGGCGTTGTCTCCGATACACATCTTCCCGGTTATGACCAAAGACTGGAAAGCGTCGTCAAAAAACATTTTGGCGATGTCGATATGATTATTCATGCCGGAGATTTGGTCGATTTGCGCGTTTTGGACATGTTTGCCGGCAGGGAGATCAAGGCGGTCTGCGGCAACATGGATTATTCCTCCGTTAAAGAAGAATTACCCGAACAATTATTTTTTGAAATAAAGGGATTCCGGTTTGGGGTTATCCACGGATGGGGGTCGCCTGCTGGCATCGAGGAGAGAATACTGGCCAAATTAGGCCCGCTGGATTGCATTGTCTATGGGCACACCCACATTCCGGCCTGCCATAAAAAAGGCGGCGTGTTTTTCTTCAATCCCGGGTCGCCGACAGACAAACGTTTCGCACCCCATAGATCAATTGGTATATTAGAAATTGACAAGGATATCAAAGGTAGGATAATTAACATTTAGAAAACTGTTCAAAAAGGCTTATCTGCGGCGTTGCGCTGCGGCTCTCGCTGCTCACATACGCACAAAGTACGCTCCGCTGCTCGATTCTTGCGCGCCTTGCATCTAAACCTTTTTGAACAGTTTTAAAAAATATTGGATGAAACACATGGATACAATGTTTACGCCGTGGCGGATGGAATATATTAAAGGCAAGAAGCCTGAAGGTTGCGTCTTTTGTAAAACTTCGATCAGATCTCTCGATTATGTAGTTTATGAAGGCAAAACATGCTTCGTTATGGTGAATAAATATCCATATACCTCGGGTCATTTAATGATTATCCCCCTGCGGCACATTGCTGAAGTTGCAGACTTGACCCCTGAGGAAAGAATAGAAATGTTTGCCCTGCTGGATACTTCAATTAAAGTGCTTCGAGAGTCGATGAATCCCGGTGGTTTTAATATAGGCTTAAATATCGGCAAAGCATCCGGGGCGGGTATCGGGGAACATTTACACCTGCATGTAATTCCGCGCTGGGAAGGCGATACAAACTTCATGAGCGCTGTAAATGACGTAAGAATTGTACCGGAGGATCTGCACACAACAGCAACAAAGCTTGCCCCTCTTTTTCAGAAATATCACCGGGAGGATTAACGAGATGAAAATGCTTTATCTGATTTTACTTATTATATTTGCCTTTTTAATTGTCACTTTTTCTCTGGAGAATTCGGCTCCGGTCCATATCAAATATTACAATTTCTTTGACATGCTCGTTCCCATCTACGTGCTGCTTTTCATAGCTCTGCTGCTCGGCGTAGTTGTCACCGGTTTTCTCGGTATTATCGAAAGGTTCCGTTTAAACCGGAATATCAGCCGCCTGAACAAGACTATTCGTGATTTGCGCAAAGAACTTCGCGCACACGAGCCACCCCCGATTATCGAAGAGACGAAAACACCCCCGCAAAATGCCTGAAGATCCAAAGTATATGACGGATGGCGCCTTGTCTAAATTGGCCAAATGGCTGCGGATCATTGGCTACGATGCAATCGTTTATCCCCGTGAAGCCGGCAGAGATATGCTTAACCTGGCTGTCGCCGAAAAGAGGATTGTTCTGACCAGAAGACGCGATATGTTGAAGCGCCAGTATTCCGGACAATTATATCTTGTCAAAGGTGTGAACGTCGGCAGTCAGCTCAAAGAAGTGGTTGCGGAATTTGCCTTGCCGGTGCGGAGGGAAAAAATGTTCAGCATCTGCCTTCGATGCAATGAAAAGCTGCAGCCGGCAGAGAAAGACGAAGTATATAACCTGGTGCCGTCTTACGTTTTCGCCAACTGCGACGTCTTCAATAAATGCCCAAGTTGTCAGCGTATTTACTGGGAGGGAACTCACCGGCGCAATTCTCTGCAATTCCTGGAAGAGCTGTCCGTATATCCGCAGGAAAAAAGCCTGGACACATAATTGATGGACTCGTAAAAAGTCGTAAAAGCGACCATTTACAGACGGCATCGTAAAAAAGTCGCAGGCAAGGCGTGCGAATCATGAGGAATGAGGCATACTTAGCGTATGCCGCAGTGACGAAGGATGAAGCGCAACACAGCATCCGGCTTTTTTACGATGCCGTCATAATTCGTTGTAATATTATCATTGTGCCCAAAAAAAAGACCGCCGTTTGCAAGCAACGGCGGCCCCTGTTTCAATTCTGTGGAATTCTATTTTATTCTTCTTTATCTTTCTTCGATTCGGCAATAATTTTTTCGGCGATGAATGCCGGCACTTCTTCGTAGTGCGACTCGGTATAGGTAAAATTACCGCGGCCGCTGGTCATGGAGCGCAGATCCGGGGCGTACTTTAAAATTTCGGCCAGCGGCACCTGCCCCTTGATGACCTGATTGGAGCCGTGGGTTTCCATGCCGAGAACCCGTCCGCGGCGGCTGTTTAAGTCGCCGATGACGTCGCCCATGTATTCGTCGGGAACTTCGATATTGATGTTCACGATTGGTTCCAGCAAAATCGGCTGGCATTGCTCGACGCCTTTCTGGAAAGCCATAGAACCGGCAATTTTGAAAGCCATTTCCGACGAATCTACCGTATGGTAGGAACCGAAGGTCAATGCCACTTTGAAATCGACAACGGGGTAACCGGCGATGACGCCTTTGGCCGCCGCCTCCACAATTCCTTTTTCGACAGCCGGACGATATTGTCCCGGAATTACGCCGCCGACAATTTTGTCCTCAAATATGAAACCGCCGCCGCGGGGCAATGGTTCAATGTCAATCCAGCAGTCGCCGAACTGGCCGCGGCCACCCGACTGTTTCTTGTATTTGCCCTGAACGTTGGTCTTTCCCTTGATGGTTTCTTTGTAGGGAACTTTGGGGGTATTCAAATTGACTTCAACACCGAATTTTCTTCTCATTTTTTCGATGTTCACTTCGATGTGTACCTGGCCCATTCCCGAAAGTATCATTTCCTTCGTTTCAACATTGCGGGTAAACGCAATTGTCGGGTCTTCTTCCGTCAGCCGATGAATGGAGGAGGCGATTTTATCTTCGTCGCCTCTTGTTTTGGGTTCGATGGCGAAGGACATAATGGGATTCGGTACTTCCACAGCGTCAAAAATAATCGGGCTCTTTTCCGCACAAAGCGTGTTGCCCGTGACGGTGTCCTTCAGCTTGGCAACGCCGGCTATGTCACCGGGAATCAATACTTCAGCCTGCTTCTGATTTTTGCCTTCCAGGAAGAAAACATGACCGAATTTTTCCGTGACCTTCTTGGAAGAGTTGTAAACGCCGGTGTCGGAGTTCAGCTTTCCGGAATAAACCCGGAAGAGTGTCAACCGGCCGGCATAGGGATCGGCAATGGTCTTGAAGACGATGGCGGAAAAGGGGGCGTCTTCAGACGGCATTCTCTCTTCCACTGTGTCGGCGCCCGGAATTTTGCCTTTCTTCGGGGGACATTCAACGGGTGACCGGAATGAACCGGCCGCGATATCCAGCAGCAGAGAAACGCCGATGCCTTTGATCGCCGAACCGCAGATAAGAGGAATCAGGTTGCCGGAGGAAACTCCTTTTTGCAATCCGGCTTTAAGTTCTTCGGCGGAAAGCTCGCCTTCTTCCAGGTATTTGTTCATGAGTTCATCATCGGTTTCTGCAATATCTTCAACCATTGTATCGTGGAACGCCTTGGCTTCTTCCATCATTTCGGCGGGAATGTCGGACGCTTTGCCTGTTCCTTTGTTGTCGGCGAATGAATAGGCTTTGAAAGCAATCAAATCGATAATGCCGTTAAATTTATCCTCGGCGCCGATGGGCAGGCAGATGGGCGTTACTTTTTTCTTGAAATTGCTTTTGATGCTTTCCAGAGCTTTCTTGAAATCGGCGCGTTCACGGTCCATTCTGTTGATGAAGATCGCGCGCGGCAGATCATATTCATCAGCCAGTTCCCAGACTTTTTGCGTTTGAAATTCAACACCGCCGACGGCGTCAATAACAATAACCGCGTTGTCCACGACGCTCAAGGAACATTTTATATCGTAGGTGAAGTTGGAGTCACCCGGTGTATCAATAAAATTGATTTTATGTTTATCCCATTCGATGAAGTTTGCCGCTGAACTGATGGAACTGCGGCGTTTTTGCTCTTCCGGTTCAAAATCCATGACCGATGAGGCGTCGTCAACGCGACCGAGCCGTTCACTTTTCCCGGAAATAAATAAAATCGATTCACAAAGAGAGGTTTTACCCGTACTGCCGTGGCCGACAACGGCCAGATTTCTCAGGGATTTGGATTCGTACTTTGCCATGAAATATCCTTTCAATTTCTCAATAATATCAAAATAAAACAGCTTAGTTATGAATGGGGGCTTGTTTAACTCATCAGACGAGTAAAATCAAGACAATTTTCGCCGGTTAGTCGGAATTAGCCGTTAAATGTCCGCTATAATCTGATCAAATCTTCATGTTCCTCGTCGGAGGGATTGATGTGAATCATGACGTCTCCCACATTGGCGAAACGGTTGAAGATGAGAATTTTGACCCTGGTGGCTATGTCATGCGATTTTTTCACGGTCAATTCCGGGTCCATTTCCAGTTTTAAATCGATAATCAGATATTGTCCCGAACGCCTCCCTCTGATCTCGTGAACGCGGACAACGCCGGGTATTTCTTCGGCGGTCGTGCTGATGCGCTTCAATATTTCCTGGGGGGGCTGACCGTCCATCAGATCGTGGCAGCACTTCTGCAATGTTGTCGCGCCGATGTAGAAAATAAAAAATGACGTGAGCGCAGCCGCGAGCGGGTCTAAAAAAACGATGCCGAAGTAGGCGCCCGTGACACCAACCAGCGTGGCGACGGAAGTCAGCGCATCTTTGCGATGATCCCGGGCAATGGCGTCCACGGCGGGGCTTTCGAGCAGTCCGGCGACACGGTGGGTATAGTGGAAGAGAATTTCTTTGACGAAAACAGTTGTGACTGCCGCCGCGACGGCGATGAATTGCGGTTGAGGACATTGTCCGTAAATTAAGGTGACAACCGCCTTGTAGAGGATGCCGCCTCCGGCGGCGAGAATAAGCAGAGAAACAAAGATGGCGGCGATGCATTCGGCCCTGCCGTGGCCATAAGGATGTTCATGGTCAACCGATTTTCTTCCCACTTTGAGGGCAATCAAAGCGGCGATGATCGCTACAAAATCACAGGCGCTTTCAATGCCGTCGGCAAAAACGGCTTCGGATTTGCCGAAATAACCAGCGAGCAGTTTCATTACCATCAGGATGGCGTTGGCCCAGAATCCAATGGTTATGATTCGATCCGCCATGCCGAATCTTCTATCTCTGTCTTGCGCTATGTTCATCTTTTATAGGCCTTAACCGGTCATTAGATCCGGTTGCATTCTCTGCCGCTTTGCCGGATGCAGTTTACCAGGAGGCTGTCGGCTTCCTTAAAGCAGAAATAATACGCTGCATATCCGCTCAGTGCGCCGGGAAGCCTCCTTTGCGCCACCGCGTTATGCTTTGAAGTCAACCGGCATTAAATACTATTACTATAGCGCCTCGCTGAGCTTTAATCAAACGGTACATGCACAAAGATTTCTCTTTTATGCCTTAAGTTGCCGCTTTCCCGCGGTAATTACGGGGGTAAAGATATATTGACAAGCTTATCTAATTATAATACACAAGCCCTTTATTTCGAGAAAGATTATTAATTTATGAAACATGACAGCCTTATTGCCGAAGAAGGTTATCCCTTCATTATATTATCTCTTGTCATTACGGTTATTATTGCTGCTTTAAATATAAAGTGGCTGTTCGCCTTATCTTCCCTGATCTCGCTATTTGTCATTTGCTTTTTTCGTAATCCCGAACGCTTCTTCCAGGACGAAGAAAAGCTTGTAATTGCGCCCGCCGACGGCAAAGTGATCAAGCTGGAAAATGTCGAGGGAAGTGGTGCAATGACGGGAAAATTCAAAAAGATCAGCATTTTTATGAATGTCTTTAATGTCCATGTCAACCGCGCTCCCTATGGCGGGAAAATTGAAGCAATTAATTACTATGAGGGAAAATTTCTGTCCGCCAATCTGGATAAAGCCTCCAGCGACAACGAACGTAATGCAATACAAATTCGAACGGATAACGGCTCTTTGATCTGGGTTGTGCAGATTGCCGGCCTCATTGCGCGCCGGATAGTTTGCTGGGTTAAAGTCGGTGATGTAGTTAAAAAAGGCGAGAGGATCGGTCTGATTCGCTTTGGTTCCCGGGTTGAAGTTTATCTGCCGGAAGATTCCCGTATAACAGTAAAAGTTGGTGAAAAGGTCAAGGCGGGCGAAACTCCTTTGGGATATTTGCCGTAATAAACGATTTTCTCAAGAGACCGGTATGAATACAGAAACACCGATTAAAAAAATCCGCATTAAAAAAGGTATTTATGTTTTACCTAATCTCTTCACGACGGCCTCTCTTTTCGCCGGTTTTTATTCCATCATCTCTTCTCTGCAGGGGAAATTTACGGTTGCCGCCGCCGCGATTTTAGTTTCTCTTGTTCTGGACGGTCTGGACGGACGAATCGCCCGAATGACCAACACTACCAGTAAGTTCGGCGCCGAATACGACTCCCTGGCCGATCTGGTGGCCTTCGGTGTTGCTCCATCGCTTCTGGCCTACATATGGGCAATGTCATTCTATGGCCGGTGGGGATGGATCGCCGCGTTCCTGTTCGTCCTCTGCGGGGCGCTGAGGCTGGCCCGTTTTAATATTCAGATCGGCATAATCGAAAGCAAGGTTTTCAATGGTCTGCCGATTCCGGCGGCGGCGGCGTTTGTCGCCACAACTGTCATTTTTTTCCATTATCTCGGTGTTGAAGGGAAATTTGAAAATCCCTGTATATTATTTTTTGTCATTATTTTATCACTGTTGATGGTCAGCAATGTTAAATATTACAGCGGCAAAGATATGAAGCTTTTTGCCCGTAAACCCTTCATGTCTTTTTTATTGCTGGTTATTCTCTTAATTGTTATAGTCGCGGAAAAAGAGATTATGCCTTTTGCCATCATGATGGTCTATGTTATTTCCGGGCCGATTTGGTGGGTGATAAAATTTCGAAGGCAATTGGCGCAAAAAGCTTTGGAAAAAAAGAACGGTAAACAGGAGCAGGAACAGGAGCACCCGGAAGACTAGATACAGAATCCCGTGCACCATTAATAAATATTCGAATTATGAGGATTATTGGAGGTAAGGCCAGGGGACGAACAATACAGTTTCCAGCGGCATCAAGAGAAAGACCGACTTCCGATTTTTTGCGGGAAACTCTTTTTAATATTCTGGGTCCACTTGAGGGAAAGTCATTTCTTGATCTTTTTGCCGGTTCAGGAAGCGTCGGAATAGAAGCCGCCAGCCGCGGGGCCAGAGAAATCGTTCTTATAGAAAAAGATAAAAAAATTTCTGCAGTTGCCCGAAAAAATGTTGTTGCCTGCAATCTTGATAATGTATGTCGGATTATCGCCAGGGATGTCAGTGCAGGGCTCGGCGATCTTTTTAAAAATAAAAATAAATTTGATATTGTTTTTGCTGATCCCCCCTATAACCGGGGATTGGTTGAAGTAACGATAAAGTTGTTGCAGCAAAATCCGGTTTTTACGAAAGAGGCCATGGTAGTGATTCAGCATTCAACAAGGGAGGATGCAGATTCGCAGTTGAATGAAGAATTAGTTCTTATAGATCAGAGAAAATACGGCGACAACGCCTTGACTTTTTTTAAATGGAGCGCTCATGACGGAGGAAAAATTTAACAGCAGGATTGCAGTTTATCCCGGTTCCTTTGATCCGATCACCAATGGACATGTGGATATTATTAAAAGAGGAATTCGGCTTTTTGATAAAATAATCGTTCTTGTTGCCTATAATCCCGCCAAAACTTCGTTGTTTACGGTGGAAGAACGAGTGGCGATGATAAAAGAAACATTTAAAGATGTTGATGGAGTTGAGGTGGACAGTTATTCCGGTCTGCTCGTTGATTATCTTAATGAAGTAGGCGCCAATGTTATCTTGAGAGGTATGCGCGCTCTTTCCGATTTCGAATATGAATTTCAGATGGCCCTGATGAACCGCAGACAGTACAGAGATGTCGAGACAGTTTTTCTGCTGAGTGGTTTCAAGTGGTTCTTTTCAGGTTCACAAATCGTCAAGTCAGTTGCCAGCATCGGCGGATCGGTTAAGGGATTGGTTCCGGATAAGGTTCTGAGAAAACTGCTGGCAAAATATAATAACGGGAGGAAATAGTTTGTGAAATTAGCAGCAAGGGTAGCGAAAATCAAGCCGTCGGAAACTTTGGCCATTACGGCGAAAGCCAACGCGTTGAGAGCGGAAGGCAGGGATGTCATCGGATTCGGCGCCGGTGAGCCCGATTTTGATACACCGGAAAATATTAAAGCCGCAGCGATTCGGGCCATAGAAGCCGGTTTTACCAAGTACACGCCGGTTGGCGGCACAGATGAATTAAAAGATGCGATTATCGCCAAATTAAAACGGGATAATGCTTTGGAATATAAACGTTCGCAGATAGTGGTTTCCTGCGGAGCCAAGCACACCTTATATAATCTTGCCCAGGCTCTTTTTGAGCCCGGTGATGAAGTTATCATTCCGGCGCCGTACTGGGTTTCATACCCGGACATAGTGGTTCTGGCGGGCGGCACGCCTGTTATCGTCGATACCCTGGAAAAAGACGGCTTTAAAATGAAGCCCGAACAGCTTCAAGCCGCCATCACGGAACGGACCAAGGCCGTTGTCATCAACAGCCCCTCCAATCCTACCGGGGCGGCTTATTCGCCGGAAGAATTAAAGGCTCTGGCCGCCGTGCTTCTGGATAAGGAAATTTTTGTTATCTGCGACGACATCTATGAAAAAATAATTTATGCAAATTTCCCCTTTGAAAACATAGCGACGGCGGAGCCGAGAATAAAAGACCGGACAATAGTCGTCAACGGTGTTTCCAAAGCGTATGCCATGACCGGCTGGCGCATCGGTTATGCAGCCGGACCCGAGCAGTTAATTGCCGCCATCATTAAAATTCAGAGCCAGAACACATCCAATCCGGCTTCCATTTCACAAAAGGCCGCCGTGGAAGCGTTAAAAGGTGATCAGGAAGTGGTGGGAAAGATGGTAGCCGAGTTCCGGCAGAGAAGAGATGCTATTGTCAAATTACTCAATGAAATTGATGGTGTGAAGTGCCTGTCACCGGAAGGCGCTTTTTATGTTTTCCCGAATGTGTCCGGTATTTACGGCCGTTCTTTTCAGGGTAAAAAGATAACTGATTCCACTGAACTGATTAATTATTTGCTGGATGAAGCCAATGTCGCCACTGTTCCCGGCGCTGCTTTCGGAAATGACAATCATATCCGTTTGTCCTACGCGACATCTTTAAAAAATATTGAAGAAGGCTTGAAGCGCATAAAGATCGCGATTGCTAAATTGTCTTAAGAGAAAGGGAAAAAATGGGTGGGCTTTTCGGAGTAGTATCGCAGGAGAATTGTATCCAGACGCTTTTTTACGGGACTGATTATCATTCCCATCTGGGTACGGAAAATGCCGGTATGGCTGTGCTGGGGCCAAAAGGATTTCACAATGCAATTCACAGCATTTCTCAGGCTCAGTTCAAATCCCGTTTTATAGACGATTACCGGAGAATGGACGGATGCTTTGGAATAGGGGCCATTGATAATGATTCGCCGCAACCGTTGATTATCCGCTCCAAGTTCGGTGCTTATGCGCTTGTGGCCTCCGGGTTGATCAGCAACAAGGCGGAATTAATCAGCGAGCTTCTTAATGAGGGAGTCTCCTTCAGTGAAATGGCGGACGGAGGCATCAATAATGCGGAAATAGTCGCCCGCCTGATTAACCGCGGGGACAATATTGTCGAAGGAATCGCTTCCATGCGCGGAGCCATTGAAGGATCGATCTGCGCCCTGGTGCTGACCAGCGACG
>Ga0208462_1000879_pt1 | contig 24202 bp, 20 predicted proteins | sample AD_SCU001_MetaG_FD_184452 | JGI IMG/M metagenome (GOLD analysis project Ga0208462, IMG submission 184452) | Active sludge microbial communities of municipal wastewater-treating anaerobic digesters from China - AD_SCU001_MetaG (SPAdes) (version 2) | ecosystem: Engineered > Bioreactor > Anaerobic...
GCCAATGGTATCCGTTGGCGGGTTTCATATGATACTGCTATCACAGACCGATACAACAGCACGAAAACGAACGGGTTCTCAGTTCGTTGCGTGCTGAATTGATCGGGTGGTACCCCCCAATGCGAGTGTCTAGGATGATGAGCAGGTTGGACTTTTTATCCCTGGACTTACGTATATCTTTGCATCCATGAAGGATTTGATAAGCCTCGCTTTGGTTTTCCTGGTACTGGCATTACCCGTATCATGTGTTAAGGACAGCAAAGCCGGTGATCCACCACCCGGACAGGATACATTGCCTCCCATCACAATGATGTCGGTACGGCAAATGGCGCATTTGCCCCTGACACTGCTGGAGAGCTCAGGCATTGCCGTAGTGAGCCCGAACAAAATTTGGTCCCATGAGGATTCGGGAAATGATGCTGAATTAATCTGCATCGATTCAAGCGGACAGCAGGTCCGTACATTGAGCATTACTAATGTTACCAATAACGACTGGGAAGACCTTGCGCAGGATGACCTGGGCCGGATCTACATCAATGATGCAGGAAACAATGACAATCATCGCAAGGACCTTGCCATTTACCGGATTCCTAACCCCGAAGCAATAACGGGCAGCACGATCAGCGCGGAAAAGATTAGTTTTTCCTTCGAGGATCAAACTATGTTTCCGCCGCCGCAGGCGGAGCGCAATTTTGACATCGAAGCCCTCATATGGTGCGATGACTCCCTCTTCTTATTTACCAAGAACAGATCCAACCCCTTGAACGGTATTTGCAAGATGTATTGCCTCCCGGCGATTCCCGGAGAACACATCGCCCGGCTGGCCGATACCATTAACCTGGGCAGCACTGTTTATACCTCCCGGGTAACTTCCGCTGACAGACATCCGGTGACAGGAAAGTTGGTGCTATTGACACCTATGTGCATCTATGCTTTCACAGACTATCCGGGCAACCGCTTTTTCCGGGGAGCTAGAACGGTTTATACCTTTTCAGGCAGTTTGGGTCAGAATGAAGCCCTGTCCTTTGTGACGAAAAACAAACTTTACATGACCTCAGAAGGTGCGGGTTCCGAAGCGGGTTACCTGTTTGAAATAATCTTGCCGGAATAAAAGCAAAAGCCTGCCGTAATGACAGGCTTTTTTCGTTGGTTGCCCGACCAGGGCTCGAACCTGGACTCTTCTGATCCAGAGTCAGACGTGTTGCCAGTTACACCATCGGGCAATGGGGCCACAAAGTTAACAACTAATGAAAGAACACAAAACGCAAGTGTGCTTTTTTTATATATGATGAATGCTGGCTACCCAGGCAGGTAGGTCCCGGCTTGTATTCCAGCCCCTTACCAGAAATTCTCCTTCTTCATGCCAGTGTGCAACGCTGAGGTGTTCCCCGGCACGTATCTCATTGATAAATTGTATGTTAAATCGAAAAGCGGAGCCAAAGAACTTCCATGGATCAGGCAAGGGTGATAAGGACCATTCCACGTACCTGGACGTATTTACATGTCCGTTCTGATCAAGGTCGAAGAAGCTGACATCGTGGCCAATGACTTCCGGCTCACGTTCGGGCAGATCCGGACCGATGGGCAACTCCTGGATGGCATCGCGAACAGGAATATAAGCCAGAGCCTCCGTTAGTTCCTTCAGGTACTTTGGCTTGCGGCTGTCCCTGTCGATGAGCAACCAATGTGAAGTGGCCTCCCCAAAGGCTTGTCCATCCTTGCTCAGCATGAAATCACGGCTGTAAAAGATCCGGTGGGCGGGCTTGGGCCAGGTTTCCAGGCGAATCACTTCATTCCATAGGGGAAGGAATTGAATATCCAGACGTATGGCAGATAATACCCAGGACAGGTTCTGCCGGGCGACGTCAAATGGGCCAAAACCCAGATGGGTAGCATGCTGATAGGCAGCTTCCTGCAGGTAGTTAAACAAATGCGTGAGCCTTAGCCTGGCCAGCGGGTCTACATCAAAGGCGCTTACTTTGTATTCTTCCTGCCAGTAAGGCCGGAAATCGGGGGGTGGTGTCCATAACATGCGGCAAAGTTACAAAAAGCCTTCAGCCAGCCGCAAATCACCGTCCGGATGTGGCCGCGACAGGTATTCCGTCAAGCATGCTACGGAGACTGTCTCTGATAATATTGAACTGTGGCATGTTTTCCTTTTTCACAGGATCGGTAGGAGGCGACACGACTTTGAGCGGGTCGATGGGATGACCATTCTGGTAGAAGCGGAAATCCAGATGCGGGCCGGTGGAAAGTCCTGAGCTTCCTACATATCCGATCACCTCACCCTGGCTGACCCTTTTCCCTTCTCGGATGCCTTTCCCATAACCCGATAAATGAAGGTAGGCCGTGGTGTAGGTGCTGTTGTGCTTGATCTTCACCATGCGTCCTGCTCCTCCAGCCCATCCCATTTTGATAACAACCCCATCCCCCACACTCTGAACAGGCGTTCCGACAGGGGCCGCATAATCCACACCATGGTGGGGCCTGCGGATCCTTAATACCGGGTGTAGCCGGGAATGTGAAAACCGGGAACTGATCCTTGAAAACTGCAGCGGCGCCTTCAGAAAAGCCCTGCGCAGCGATTGGCCTTCATCATCAAAATAATCCGGAACGGAATCCTGCTCAAAGCGGAAAGCATATTTCTGCTGACCGTTGTGAGAGAACCATGCAGCGGTGATGATGCCCAGTCCAACCTCAGTCGTATCAACGATAAGGCGCTCAAAGACAACCTTATATGCATCTCCTGGCTGGATTCCATAGAAATCGATGGTCCAGGCATAGATGTCTGAAAGTCGCATGGCAAGGGCAGGATTTCCTCCTCCTTGTACCATACTGGCCCATAGGGATTGTTCAATACTCCCTGCAACAGTATCCCATACCCGGATCACCGGCTTAGCACCACTGAATACATACAGACTATCTTTAAGATTGAAAACCACATAGTTAATATAATCAACCTCATAGATGACCATGTCAGGGCGTGTGGTATCCCTGGGTGTCAGTACATGATAAGGCTGGCCGGCCCTGAGCTTCCTGGGATCAAAGATTCCCCGCGATACGCGCAGGAGCCTGTCCGTTTCCGTGGCATCGATCCCATGTCCTGAGAGAATCAAGGACAGGTTCTCACCCGGATTGACCTCAAAAGACTGAATTTCATATTCCGATACTGGAAATCCAAAAAACATGGGTATTTCCTCACCCGACTGATCATCTGCAACATGAGGAACCGGATGAAAAAACACAAACAACAGGATTACAAAGAAACCTGCTACCAGCAGCACCCCGATATGAACCCAGGGCTTGCCTTTCAGACGGGCGAAAAGGCCGGAGGAAGAAACGGAGTTAAGGATGCTTTTTTCCACTAAGCCTGGGCTTCCGCTAACTCCCTTCCCTTGCGGAAAGCAGCGATATTCTGATCTACGATTTCCTGTCCTTTGCGCTGGAATATGGCGGTGATGGCGCCTTCCAGCTCGTCGGCCGTAAGCCCCAGATATGGTGAAGCCGCGCCCAGCATGACGATGTTGGCTGACCGGGGTGATCCCATGTCTTTGGCTACCTGGTCAGCATCGAGCAGTACATGGTGAGGAACCTTTTCTATCTCCGCAATGATCGCATCCATTTCCGGATAATTGGGAATATTGATGAAGGGTTTGGTGTTCGTAATTAGCCATCCCGTTGGGGAAAGCATCGGAACATAACGGAGCGATTCCATGGGTTCAACCGAAAGGATGATGTCCACCTGCCCCTTGGGAATCAGATCTGAGGCCACTTCCTGATCCGAAAGACGCAAATTGGACTGCACGTCTCCACCGCGCTGGCTCATACCGTGAACCTCAGCTTGTTTCATATGCCAGCCTTTCTTGATGGCTGCCATACCGATGGTAGCCGCAATCGACAGGATACCCTGTCCACCTACTCCTGCAAGAATGATATCTTTTTTCATGAATGTTCGTTTATGGGATGATGGATCAGTTCAAAGCACCGGCTTCAGCCTGCTTTTTTTCGTCTTTCTTCTTTTTTGCCAAAGTCTGGATGCACTCGCGTCTGGGAATGATTACAGAAACGCCCTGATATTCAATTTCCTGTTTCATAATCCTCATGTTCTCTTCATGGTGTTTCTGCAATGGGTTGAGAATATGAATATGATCTGGATCCACGCCCAGGGCCTGGCATATGTCTTCAATTTTCCCCGTTCCTGAAGAATCTTGCCCTCCTGTCATGGCGGTGGTGGCGTTGTCAAGGATGATCACTGTGATAGGGGACTTATCGTTGATGGCATCCAGCAAGCCGGTCATGCCGGAATGGGTGAAAGTGGAGTCCCCGATGACAGCGACGGCCGGAACGAAACCTGCATCGGCTGCCCCTTTGGCCATGGTGATCGAAGCGCCCATATCGACACAGGTATTGATGGCCGTAAACGGATCAAGGGCTCCCAGGGTATAGCATCCGATATCAGAAAAGACCCTTCCTTTGGCATAAACGCTAAGGGCTTCATTTAAAGCATTATATGAATAGATATGAGGACATCCCTTGCAAAGCGAAGGAGGACGGGGTACCACCACCGAAGGCATAGGGACCTCAGCAGGAACGGCCATACCCAGGGATTTGGCTACCAGGGCCGGATTCAATTCACCATCTCTCGGGAGGGTGCCATCCAGGCGTCCATGTATGGTCTTTCCGGTATACAGGAAGCCACGCAGACTCTCCTCAAGGATGGGATATCCTTCTTCCAGGATGAGGATCTTCTCACATTCCTGGTACAGTTGATCTATCAGGTTGTGAGGGGCAGGATATTGCCCCACTTTTACGATCGGATATGGCACCTTGCGGTCAGGGTAGTTCTCCAGCAGGTAGTTATAGGAAATACCGCAGGCGATGATGCCCATGGAATGATCGGGACCTGGTTTGTAAAAATTGAATGTACTGTTGTCGGACAGTTCTTCGAAAACTACCTGGTTTTGAAGCAGTTTCTTGTAGTTGCGGCGGGCGTTGGCGGGCAGCAGGATAAACTGCCTCGGATCACTGGGGATCCGGATGGCATTCTGCTCTTTCGCAGGTTTTGGTTGTACGCCTGACCGGCTATGGGCAAGACGTGTTGTTATCCGCAGCATGACCGGAATGTTATGGCGCTCCGAAATCTCAAAGCCTTCAAAGACCATATCATAGGCCTCTTGCTGATTGGCGGGCTCGAGAATGGGGATCATGGCAAACTTGCCGAAGAAACGGCTGTCCTGTTCATTCTGACTGGAATGCATGGATGGGTCGTCGGCAACAACAACCACTAAACCGCCATTGGCTCCTGTGATGGCAGCATTCACAAAAGCATCAGCGGCCACATTAAGCCCGACATGTTTCATGCACACCATGCTGCGTTTGCCGGCATAACTCATGCCGAGGGCGGCTTCCATGGCGGTCTTCTCATTGGCTCCCCAGGCAGCATGGACGCCTTTGGCCCGCGCTTCCTTCGAATGCATGACATACTCCGTGATCTCAGTGGAAGGGGTGCCCGGATAGGCATAAATCCCCGACATGCCGGCATCTATTCCCGCCTGCGCAATGGCCTCGTCGCCCAGTAACATCAATTTCTGCATAACAAAAAGTATATTAGGATAAAACGCGTTATTGCCTGTGCACAAAACTAAGGAAATTTTCCTGCTTACCCCAGCAATACAGCCTCAGGTTGCGTAGTTTTACTGGCTCTAAATAAGGGCCTTTTGTCCCTGCTGCTTAAAGATATGAACTATCTGGCACATATGTATTTATCTTTCCATGATGACGATGTCATGGTGGGAAATTTCATCGCTGATGCTGTGAAAGGCAAGCGCATGGAAAGGTATCAGGCTGGTATTCAGAAAGGTATTGTGCTACACAGGGAAATAGATACTTTCACTGACCGGCATCCGCTGGTGGCGGAAGCCAGAAAACAGCTGCATCCATATTTTCATAAATACAGTGGCGTGGTCATGGACATGTACTATGATCACTTCCTGGCCCGGTACTGGCCGGATTATAGTCCGGAGGATCTCCCTTCTTTTGTTCATAATAATTACAGGATTCTGATCAGCAGGTTTGCCATCCTGCCTGCGCGGATACGCCGTATTTTGCCGCATATGGTGCGCAACGACTGGTTGAGTTCTTATGCTGATCTGGAGCACCTGGATATGGCGTTCAACGGAATGGCAAAGAGAACATCGTTTCCTTCAGGAATGGAACTGGCAACACTCAGGTTGAGAGAACATTACCCTTATTTCAGAGATGGATTCAGAACGTTTTTCCCCCAGCTAGTCGAGCATGTCCGCTTAACAGAGATCAGGCCGGTCAGGGCAATAGGGTGAGAACGATCTTTCTGGGTCCTCCGTGATCCCGGAATTCGCAAAGAAAAATGCCCTGCCATGTTCCCATGGCCAGTTGTCCGTTATGAACCGGGATGCTCAGAGAAGAACCTGTCAATACCGCTTTAATATGGGCTGGCATATCGTCTTTGCCCTCGAGGATATGGGTGTACCAGGATGCCCCATCGGGGGCCATGCGATCCAGGGCCACGTTCAGGTCCTTGCGCACATCGGGATCTGCATTCTCGTTCAAAGCCAGGGCTGCACTGGTGTGCTGAATGAAGAGGTGCAACAGGCCCACTTCCGGCATCACCGGCAAGGCCGCCATGATCTCGCGTGTGATCAGATGGATACCTCTTGGATAAGGAGGCAGGTTGATGATTTTCTGCCAGGGCATATCTTCGTACAACCAGGTCGGAATGGCATTGGCTAATCGTCGGCCATCTCTTCACCCAGGCCATCATGCAGCCCGGCGATGCGTTCCAGCATGGCAGTGGTCAAGGATTTTGGGCGCTCCAGCGGATAACCCAATGCCCTGTCCCAAACCAGGTTGGCCGTGATACCAATGGCCCTGCCAATACCAAACAAAACGGTATAGAAATCATATTCCTGTATCCCATAATGCCAGTGGATGATACCGGATTGGGCATCGACGTTCGGCCAGGGATTCTTGGCTTTGCCTTGCTCCATCAGGATGGGAGGAACAACACGATAGAGTTTATCTACAAGCTTAAACAAAGGATCATCCGGAATACTCTTCAGGCAAAAATCGCGCTGCAACTGATAGCGCGGGTCTGTCTTGCGCAATACGGCATGGCCATAACCGGGAATAACCTGGCCGGATTTCAGAGTATCCCAGACAAACTGCTTCAGTCTTTCTTCAGAGATCTCTTCGTCACCCATCTTGTCCTGCAGATCCTGCAGCCAGCGTAAGACTTCCTGGTTGGCGAGGCCATGCAGCGGCCCTGCGAGGCCGTTAACCATGGAGGCAATGGAAAGATAAACATCTGCCAATGAGCTCCCTACCAGGTGGCCCGTATGAGCACTGACGTTCCCGCTTTCGTGGTCGCTGTGCAGGATGAAATTCATCCTGGAAACATCATCGTAAGGCTTGGGAATGCCCATCATATGGGCAAAGTTGGCACCGAAATCCAGGTTGGGGTTGGACTGTATACGCTTACCGTCGCGGTATAATTTGGCATAAATATAGGTTCCGATCTCAGGCAGCTTGGCAAGCAGATTGATGGCATCTTCATAAGTAGGATCCCAATAATCATTTTTATGCATACCCGAACGGTATTTCTTTGCGAAGAAGGATTCACGTTGCAGGGTCATGATGGCCGATGAAAAGATGGTCATCGGATGACTACAACATGGGTATGCATCGATCACCTCATACACATAGCGTGGCAATATCCTGCGTTTGTTGAATTCATCTGCCACATCAAGGACTTCTTCATCCGTCGGTATCTCTCCCGTCAGTAGCAGGAAGAACAAGCCTTCCACATAGGGCATTTCTGCACCTTTGGGTTTGGGAAGCTTTTCGAAGACCTCTGGCAGGGTATATCCACGGTAACGTATGCCCTCGTTGGGATCGAGGTATGAGATATCCGTGACGAGGCATTTGATGCCACGCATACCGCCGAGAATCTGGCCGATGGTTACCTTATCAACAACAACATCAGCAAATTCCTTGGCCAGCCGGTTGGTCCTTGGCCGCCACTCTTCAATTTTTGTCCGGAGTTTTTCTTTCAGTCTTGACATGGCATAAAAATATTAATGGGTGGTCAGGATTGTATATGTTTGATGATTTCAGTGCCAAAAGCCGAAGTAGACAATAAGGTGGCGTTCTGCATCAGGCGGTGGAAGTCGTAGGTGACCCGTCCGGTATTGATCGCGCTTTCAACGCCCTTGTAAATCAATGCCGCCGCTTCGTTCCAGCCCAGATATTCCAGCATCAGGGCACCCGAGAGGATGACGGAACCAGGATTCACTTTATCCTGCCCGGCATATTTGGGCGCAGTGCCGTGCGTCGCTTCGAAAATCGCATAACCATTTTCATAATTGATATTGGCACCCGGTGCAATACCAATGCCGCCCACCATGGCCGCCAGGGCATCAGAAATATAGTCTCCGTTGAGGTTCAAAGTGGCAATCACCGAATACTCAGCCGGACGAAGCAGGATCTGCTGCAAGAATGCATCTGCAATCACGTCTTTCACAATCACCAGGCCCTTGTCCATGGCATCCTGCTGGGCTTCATCGGCGGCGGCTTTCCCTTTCTCTTCAGCAATACGGTCGTACTGAGCCCAGGTGAATACTTTGTCTCCGAATTCCCTTTCGGCCAGGGCATACCCCCAGGACTTGAAAGCCCCTTCCGTGAACTTCATGATATTGCCTTTGTGCACCAGTGTGACGGAGGGGAGTTGCTGTGCAATGGCATATTGTATGGCAGCCCGAACCAGGCGCTCGCTGCCTTCCAGCGATACCGGCTTGACGCCAAAAGAGGAGGTCTCCGGAAACCTGACCTTCTTCACCCCCATGGTGTTGATCAGGAAGTCTTTGAACTTCTCGTTCTCCGGCGTGCCATGCATGTATTCAATTCCGGCGTAAATATCTTCGGTGTTTTCCCGGAAAATATGCATATCCACCCTTTCCGGATGATGCACAGGGGAAGGCACACCTTTGAAATGGCGTACCGGCCTGAGGCAAACATAGAGGTCAAGCTCCTGGCGCAAAGCGACATTCAGGGACCTGAATCCACCACCGACCGGGGTTGTTAGCGGTCCCTTAATCCCGACAATATGCTCACGGAATGCATCAAGCGTCGCTTCCGGCAGCCAGTTACCGGCCTCATGGAAGGCTTTTTCGCCGGCCAGCACTTCCATCCAGGCAATTTTCCGTTTGCCATGGTAGGCTTTTTCTACTGCAGCATCCATCACCCTTACGGAAGCAGCCCAAATATCCGGCCCCGTTCCGTCTCCTTCAATGAAGGGTATCACCGGCTGGTCAGGAACAACCAGCTTTCCAGATATCATTCTAATCTTTTCAGCGCTCATTGTCAGTCGTTTGTGGGTCAATAGTTCAACTCAATAAATATATTGACAAATGTAAATATTATCCAGGCAATTATAGTAAAAAAACAAATTATGTCTGTATTATGTTTAGATGATATGATGCTTTCGATGGGCAAAATACCATATGAAGGAGCTGACACGGCCGGAAATGGTCCTGCTCAGCCAATGTGGATCCTTTTCTACGATGGTCCATGTGCGCTCTGCAACTTCCTGGTAAAGTGGTTGCTAAGGGCAGACCGGAAAGAGCGGATCTGTTTTGCAGCACTTGGCAGTGCACATGCCCTTCCCTGGCAACATCACCTGCAGGAGGAGGACACTCTCATTCTGACAGATGGTAAGCAAGCCTGGACACGTGCTGCGGCCATCTTTCAGGTACTTCGCTTGCTGGGAGGCGGTTACAAAGCAGGCCTTTTCTTCACGATTTTTCCAATATCCTGGATGAATGGTCTTTACAACTGTGTGGCCCGGAACCGTTACCGTTTGCAAAAGCAACCCACTGCCTGCCCCCTCCCGGATCCGGCAATCAGGCATCGTTTTCTTTAAAAACTGATTGCTATTGACTTAATGTCAACTACGCCAACAGGCCTGACGTTTGCACTGACTCTTACTTGCCTGGCATCCGGAAATATTGTCTACTTTTGCATGCCTGAACAGGAAGTTAAAACCTTAAATAAAAAGTTGTTATGAAAAGGGACCAGGTAGTGTTTGATTTGATTGAGCAGGAACGTCAGCGCCAAACCCATGGCATCGAGCTGATCGCCTCGGAGAATTTTGTCAGTCCCCAGGTACTGGAAGCCATGGGTTCTGTGATGACCAACAAGTATGCCGAGGGTTACCCTGGCAAACGTTATTATGGAGGTTGCGAGATTGTGGACCAGACGGAGCAGTTGGCCATCGATCGCCTGCAGGAGTTGTTTGGCGCCGAATATGCCAATGTGCAGCCCCACTCAGGTGCACAGGCCAATATGGCCGTCTTGCTGTCGGTTCTTAAACCAGGAGACACCTTCATGGGCCTGGACCTCTCCCATGGCGGGCACCTTTCCCATGGTTCGGCCGTAAACTCTTCAGGGATCCTGTACCGGCCGGTGGCTTATCAGGTAGATGAAGCTACGGGCACGTTGAACTATGACACCATGGAAGAAACGGCGATCAGGGAACAACCCAAACTCATCATTGCCGGTGCTTCAGCCTATTCACGCGACTGGGATTATGCCCGCATGCGTCAGATTGCTGATAAAGTCGGCGCTATCCTGATGGCGGATATTGCTCATCCCGCCGGCCTTATTGCCAAAGGATTACTGAATAATCCCCTGCCACATTGCCACATTGTCACTAGTACAACCCATAAGACCCTGCGTGGCCCCAGGGGCGGTATCATCATGATGGGCAAGGATTTCGAAAATCCATGGGGAGAGAAAACCCCGAAAGGTCAGGTGAAAATGATGAGCACCATCCTGAATTCAGCCGTATTCCCAGGCATCCAGGGTGGTCCGCTCGAACATGTGATCGCTTCCAAAGCAGTGGCCTTTGGCGAAGCTCTGAGCCCGGAGTTTAAGGCTTATATGCAGCAGGTCAAAAAGAATGCACAGGTCATGGCGCAGGCTTTTGTCGACAAAGGTTATCATGTCATTTCAGGTGGAACAGATAACCATCTGATGCTCATCGACCTGAGATCCAAATTCCCCGATATCTCCGGAAAGCAGGTTGAAAACACCCTGGTCAGGGCCGATATCACGGTCAATAAGAACATGGTCCCCTTCGACAGCCGTACACCTTTCACCACATCCGGCCTGCGCGTTGGAACCCCGGCCGTCACAACACGCGGACTCAAAGAAGCGCATATGCCGGTGATCGTCGAGCTGATCGACCGTGTTATCAGCGATATTGAAAATGAAAGTCTGCTGATCAAGGTCAGAAAGGAAGTGAATGAGATGATGGAACAATTCCCTTTGTTCGCCTGATACCCCTGCCTCAGAATCCGAATCTGATGCCCTGGGCCAGGGGCAGGTCACTGCTGTAATTAATGGTATTGGTCTGCCGCCGCATATAGCTTTTCCAGGAATCCGATCCTGATTCGCGCCCACCGCCGGTATCCTTTTCACCTCCGAAGGCTCCACCAATCTCCGCACCCGATGTACCTATGTTGACATTGGCAATGCCACAGTCGGAGCCGGTCTCGGAAAGGAATTTCTCTGCTTCAATGAGGTTCTGGGTGAAAATGGCCGATGACAAGCCCTGGGGAACATCGTTGTTCAAATGAATGGCCTCATCAATGGTCTTATATTGAATGAGGTACAATATGGGTGCAAATGTTTCTTCCTGAACAATATGGTAGTGGTTTTCAGCTTCTACCAGGGCTGGTACGACATAGTTACCACTGCCATAGGTGTTGCCCTGTAATACCTCGCCCCCAAAAATGACATTCCCGCCTTCCTGCGCTGCTTTTTGCAGGGCATCCTGAAAGGCGGTAACAGCCACTTTGTCAATCATGGGACCGATGAGCACATTCTCATCAAAAGGATTTCCAATCTTCTCTGCCACACTTTGATAGGCCCCAAGAAGTTTGTCCTTCACCTGGTCATAGATGGACTCCTGAACGATCAGCCTCCGGGTGGTTGTGCATCTTTGGCCGGCGGTACCAACAGCCCCGAACACCACCGACTTGATTGCCATCTCGAGGTTGGCATGTTCTGAGATGATCACGGCGTTGTTGCCCCCCAGTTCCATGATGGTCTTGCCCAGCCTTTTCCCAACGATGCTGTTGACCCGTTGTCCAACCGCAGTGGAGCCGGTCACTGAGAATAAGGGAATCCGCCTGTCGGCTGCAAAGTTGTCGCCAAGAACGGAAGATTTGGCAATGATCATATTGAAAACACCTTCGGGCACCTGGTTCTTTTCCAGGGTTTCTGCGATGATGTTTTGCACGGCGATGGCCGTGAGCGGTGTCTTAGAGCTTGGTTTCCAGATGACTACATCTCCGGCTATCGCGGCGATCATGCTGTTCCATGCCCAGACAGCTACCGGAAAATTGAAGGAGGTGATCAGTCCGACAATTCCCAGAGGGTGATATTGGTCATACATTCTGTGCTCCTTACGCTCAGAATGCATCGTAAAGCCATTCAGCAGCCTGGACTGGCCAACGGCAAAATCGCAGATATCTATCATTTCCTGAACTTCCCCCAGCCCCTCCTGGTAAATCTTCCCCATTTCAAGTGTGACCAGGTAGGCAAGCTCTTCCTTCTTTTCGCGCAGTGCTTCCCCGATTTGCCGCACTACTTCCCCTCTCTTAGGAGCGGGCCAGGTCCGCCATTCCAGGAAGGCAACCTGCGCTTTCCGAACAATATGTTCGTAATCTTCAATGGAGGCATTGATAACACCGGCGATTTCCTTTCCGTCTATCGGAGAATATGAGGATGTTCTGTCTCCGTTTGTATCAATCCATTTCGTACCGGTACAAGCGCCTTTATTATAGGTGGTTATCCCGAGTTTGCTAAGGGTAATCTGATGATCCACGTTATTCATTTCTAGTCTTTTTTTAATAAATTATCATTTCTTAGGCTGGAAGGGAGATAATTGCCCTTAACGCTGACCAGGTCCGGAGACATTCTTCTTCCATATGTCAGAGGGAATGATGGCGCCATTGTGAACAGGAATTTTTTGTAGGAGCCTCTTTACACTTTCCCTTTGCCACCGCACACAACAAGTGCAATGACACTTTGTTCTGGAAATTCGCCTTAACACAGATAGTAATTCAATAAATAACGGGTCCGCCTGAACAAAAATCTTTATATTTAATTTATTGAAACTGTTTCCTGAATGAATAATTAATATTGAATACTCACAGATGATTATAAACAACGCATCCACATGAAAGCATTCGCAACCCGCAGCCTCCCGTCATTCTTACTTACGCTACTGCTGAGCTTGTCAACCCTGGCTCCGGCACAAGGTGTTTTTGATTACCAGGTCGTTCTTGAACCTTTCCATATCAACGGGTTGCCTGGATTGCACTCCTATGCATTTGCACAGCATCAGGGGCAATGGCTCATCGTGGGTGGGCGTAAAGACGGTCTTCATGCCCGGCAGCCCAACAGCTCCTTCCCTTCCGCACAGAATAATACCATAATTTACGTTGTGGACCCGGGAATACCCCAGGTGTGGAGTGCCTCAGTGAATGTTCTGCCCAGCGGGATAAGGGAGCAAATGCAATCCACCAACATGAACTTTCATCAGGATGGGGATACCCTGGTCATAATCGGGGGATATGCCTACTCTCCCACTGCCAACGATCATATTACCTTTCCCAACCTTACCACCATTATGGTCTCACAGCTCATACAGGCCATAAAGACGGGTCAATCCATTCTTCCCTGGTTCAAGCAGATTTCTGATCCGGCTTTCGCTGTTACCGGAGGTCGTCTGGGAAAGATAGATGACACCTATTATCTGGTAGGCGGGCACCGCTTCGACGGGAGATACAACCCCATGGGACACGCGACCTATGTGCAAGCCTATACCAATGCAATCCGGAAATTCAGCATCAGCAACAGCGGTGCCTTACCTGTAATGACAGATTTCTCGGAAGTCGTTGATCCTATTCATCTTCGCAGACGTGATTACAACCTTCTCCCCCAGATCTTCCCGAACGCCAGCTTTGGTTATACGATCTCTTCAGGAGTGTTTCAACTTACAGCCGATCTTCCCTTCTTGTATCCGGTGGACATTACCCCCACAGCCCATATCCCCATGACCTCGTTTAATCAGTATCTGCATCATTATCATTGCGCGACCATTGGGCTGTTTGATAGCGCTCAACATGCCATGCATTCCCTGTTTTTTGGAGGGATGAGCCAGTATTACTATATGAATGACAACCTCCTGGAGGACATTCAGGTACCTTTTGTTAGGACGGTCAGTTTGTTAACACGTCAGGCCAATGGCAGTCTGCATGAGTATGCCTTACCCGTTGAAATGCCTGGATATCAGGGCTCTGCTTCTGAGTTTATCCTGAACAAAGAAAATCCTCTCCTGCACGATGAGGTAGTTCATCTATCACAAATCTCTGCGGATACCATCCTATTGGGACATATTTTTGGTGGTATTTTGAGTTATAGCCTGAATCCCTTTAGTCAGAATCAAACAAATACAACACGGGCAGACTCCACCGTATTTGCTGTCCGCCTTATACGTCAATCATCAGCATCCCTCCTGGAATACGACGGCCGTAATCCATGGGAGGTCATGCTTTTCCCGAATCCGGTGCAGAAAGAAGTAGCTGTCAGCCTCAACATGGATAGCTGGAAAGAGGCCGATTATATTATCAGCTCGGTCACCGGACAAATCCTGCAACAAGGGAGGGTTGAGAAGATAGAAGGTGGTGAGCGAAGCTTTTCAATCCAACTGAATGGATCAATATCCCCTCAGGTTCTGCAGTTTACATTTATCATCGATGGCCAATATTATGTTTCTGCTACAGCTGTGAAACAATGAGACAGCGTCGTTGAATATTGCTATCTTAGCCTGAAGGAATCAAAACAACCGGCTTTGAAGAAATTATGGTTTGCCCGTCATGCCAAAAGTTCATGGGATGACCCCAACTGTCACGATATGCAGCGTCCCCTGCTGGAAAAAGGAATGGAACGCAGCGCAAAGGTTGTCACCTACCTGAACGAAAGGGGTGAAAAGCCTGAGCGGATCATCTCCAGCCCGGCTGTCAGGGCCCTGGAAACAGCCCGCCTGCTGGCCCGGGGTATGGGTTATCCCTTAACAGAAATACAAATTGAATCTCAGATCTATTTCGGTTCCGAAGAGCAGGTATGGGAGGTTATTTTTGGGATACCGGACCATATTGGTTCCGCCTTGCTGGTGGGCCACAACCCAACCTTAACACATATGGTCAACTATTTCCTGAATGAGAAGATAGCCTTACTCCCCACCTCAGGTTTATTCATATTTTCATTGGAAACGGAAAAATGGGAAGAAGTGCCTGTCGCACCATGCCGGCTGGAGCATGGCATCTTCCCCAAACAAATATTGTAGTATTCTTTAGCCGGCTTCATCATGTTAATCCTGTGCGCACCATGATCAATGAGAGTAAAAACCTGATAAGCCGTGAAGTTAGCTGGCTTTATTTCAACGAGCGGGTGCTGCAGGAAGCCATGGATCCACAGGTGCCCATCATCGAACGGATCCGGTTTCTCGGGATTTATTCCAACAACCTGGATGAGTTTTACCGTGTCCGTGTGGCAACCCTGAAGCGGATGTCCAATGTTCCCAAAAGAAGTAGACGTGACCTATTCTTTGACCCCAAGGCAGTATTGAAGGAAATTGCCAGGCTCGACACTGTTCTGCAGGCAAGATTTGTTGAGATTTACCAGCAGTTGAAGCAGGAATTGCAGCAGCATCAGATATATATGGTCGATGAGCAGCATATGGATGAGCAGCATGCCTCTTTTGTCAAAGCCTATTTCGAAAAGCATGTCAGGCCACATCTCTTCCCCATCATGCTCACCAATTTCAAAACCACTGCCAACCTCAAGGACAAAAGCGTTTATCTCGCGGTCGATATCCGAAGCCGTGCCCTCAGGAATAAACAACAATATGCCCTGATCCAGGTTCCGACTGACGCCCTCAGCCGGTTTCTGATTCTCCCGCCAATTGGAGATAAGAGGTATATAATCATGCTGGATGATGTGATCCGGTTTTGCCTGGATGACATCTTCTCCATTTATGGTTATGATACCTATGATGCCTATACCATCAAGTTTACGCGGGATGCTGAGCTGGATATCGACAATGATGTTTCACGAAGCTTTCTGGAATCAATCAGCCTGAGTCTAAAGCAAAGGAAGAAGGGACAACCGGTGCGCTTTATCATCGACAGGGACATGCCAGAGGATTTCTTCAAGGTTATAGCAAAAAAATTCCAGATCAGTGGAGAGGACACCATAGCCCGCAGAGGCCGGTACCACAACTTTAAAGACTTCATGTCCTTTCCGAATGTGGGATCCAAAGAACTGGAATATGAGCCCACACCTCCATTGCCTCATCCCTTGCTGCCGCCACACCAGAGCATTCTCAATATCATCCGGGAGCGGGATGTGATGCTGCATTACCCATACCAGAGTTTTCAGTATGTGATCGAATTATTGCGGGAAGCTTCCATTGATCCGCGGGTAAGGGCTATCAAAATGACTCTCTACAGGGTGGCCAGGGATTCCAATATTATCAAAGCCCTGATCAATGCAGCCCGCAACGGCAAGGAAGTGATCGTCTTCCTTGAACTGCAGGCACGCTTCGATGAGGAGGCCAATATCTACTGGGCCGGAAAGATGCAGGAAGAAGGGGTGAAGATCATACAGACCATTCCAGGCTATAAGGTCCATGCCAAGCTATTACTTATCCGCAGGAAGGAAAGCAACAAGAACGTTTATTATGCCAATATCTCAACCGGAAATTTTCACGAGGGCACAGCCAGGGTTTACGCCGACGACAGCCTGATGACGGCTGACCCCTTGATCACCTCCGATGTGAATAAGGTATTTCATCTTCTGGAGGAGAAGTTCAACCGGCCGGATTTCAGCAGGCTGATCGTAGCGCCTTTCGATATGCGTAACCATTTTGTTAAACTGATCAGGGCTGAAGCACGCAATGCACGGAAGGGATTGGAAGCCTGGGCTATTATCAAACTTAACAATCTGGTTGACAATATTATTATTGATGAATTGTACAAGGCGAGCAAGGCCGGTGTAAGAATTCGCCTGATCGTCAGGGGCGTGTGCAAACTGATTCCTGGCATCCCGGGCGTCAGTGACAACATTGAGGCCATCAGCATAGTCGACAAATTCCTGGAGCATTCCAGGGTGTTCGTCTTCTGTAATAAGGGCAAGGAAGAAATGTACATTTCTTCAGCAGACTGGATGTTGCGTAACTTTGACCACCGGATCGAGGTGGCCTGCCCCATACTGGACCCTGAGCTTCGCAATGAGATCCGGCAAATGCTTGAAATCCAATGGAAGGACAATACCAAGGCCAGGCTGCTGACAGTCAATCCCATGAACACATACCGCCTGGCGCCGCCTCCGGATGTGCGTTCTCAGATCGAAACCTATGCCATGTTCAGAAACCTTCTTGAACAATAAGTTAAAAAGCACTAATGTATGTTATTTGCATCGATAGATATCGGATCGAATGCGGTCAGGTTGTTGTTTGCCAATGTCTTTGAAGGCCAGGGACGTATACGCACCGACAAAGCCACTTTGATACGTATCCCGATACGCCTCGGACTGGATGTGTTCGAATCCGGACGGGTGAGTGAATCCAGGGTTACCAGGCTTGTGGATACCATGAAAGCCTTCAAGTTGCTTATCGAGGTTTACGGGCCTATCGATTATGTGGCCTGTGCCACCTCAGCCATGCGTGAAGCCAGTAATCATGATGAAATTATTCAACAGATACAAGATCACACTGGGTTGGAAATCAAAGTTATAGATGGAATGGAAGAAGCTGGTATTATTTCATCCTTTAACCGCATGGCCGGGATTGGGGATGGCTTCAATACCATGTATGTGGATGTGGGGGGTGGATCGACAGAGATTTCCCTGATGGCCGGTGAACGCTTCGTGGCCTCTGAGTCCTTCCGGATTGGAACGATCCGGCTGTTGCAGGAACGGGTTGAAGAAGCCGAGTGGGACCGTATGAAAAATTGGTTGCGGAAACATACCCGCAACCTTGGAAATTTGCGTTGCATCGGTTCCGGTGGCAATATCAACAAACTCACAAAGATATTTGGCTCATATGAGCACAATTCGCTGGGCCTGGTTCAGCTCACCGAAGCTGAAAAGAAGCTGGCTCATCTCAGCATTGATGAGCGCATCATCCAGATGGGGCTCCGCCCTGACCGCGCCGATGTCATCCTCCCTGCGGCACGCATCTTTAGGAAGATCATGAAATGGGCCGGCGTAGATGAAGTCGTCGCACCAAAAGTCGGACTGGCTGATGGCCTTGTTCTAATGCTTTATGAAGACTACCGGCGAAAAACCAACCCATAACTACGGCTGTGGTATTTTGCCACTGCTATCATGCTGATTAAAACAGTATTCTTTTCTTTGTATAGCCAAAACCAAAACGCCATGAAAAAGACCTTGTTCCTTGCATTAGCATGTATTCCATTGGTACTCACCTTATCCTGTAAGCAAAAAGTGAAAGAACCCCTTAACCCTTTCTTCAGCGAGTATACAACGCCCTTTCAGATCCCTCCCTTTGATCTGATTGACACCAGCCATTATCTTCCTGCCTATGAAAAAGGAATCGCAGAGCAGAAGGCAGAGATAGATGCCATCGTTAACCAAACTGAGCCCGCTGATTTTGAGAATACCATTCTGGCTTTTGACCGGTCAGGGGAATTGCTGCGGAAAGTAAGCAGGGTGTTTCAGACAATCAACTCAGCCAACACCAATCCGGCCATGCAGGCGCTGGCAAGGATCATTGGCCCCATGGTTACGCAGCATGATGATGATATCTGGATGAATGTTCCTCTTTTTCAACGTGTTGAGAAGGTCCATCAGGAGCGGCAAAACCTTGGACTGGATTCATTGCAGATCAGATTGGTAGAAAAATATTACAAAGACTTCATCCGCAATGGTGCAGCCCTCGATGAGAGTGGGAAAACCAGGCTCAGGGAAATCAACCAAAGGGTGACCGAATTGCAACTCAAATTCCGGGATAACCTGCTGGCCGAGACCAATACCAATTTTCAGCTGGTCCTGGACAAAGAAGAGGACCTGGCCGGTCTGCCTGAAGGAAGTGTGGTGGCTGCAGCTGAAGCAGCCAAAGAGGCCGGTATGGAGGGTAAATGGCTGTTCACGCTTCAGAAGCCCAGCCTCATCCCTTTTCTGCAGTATGCCGATAAACGTGAACTGCGTGAAAAGATCTACCGTGGTTATTTTATGAGAGGCGATAACGACAATGAATTTGATAATAAAGAGATTATCCGCGAAATCATGAACCTGCGCGTTGAGAGAGCCAGACTGCTTGGCCATAATACATTTGCTGAGTATGTGATTTCCAATAATATGGCTGAAAAGCCGGAGAATGTGTATGCCTTCCTCGATCGCCTTATGAAACCGGCACAGGCAGCAGCCAAAAGAGATCTGACCGAGATGCAGTCCATCATCCAGCGCGAAGGTGGTGACTTCAGCCTTGAATCCTGGGATTGGTGGTACTACGCCGAGAAACTGAGAAAAGAAAAGTACAACCTCGAAGAATCAGAGCTTAAGCCCTATCTCAAGCTGGAAAATGCCCGCGATGGCATGTTTGCCGTTGCCACAAAGCTTTATGGCATCACCTTCACACGCATCCCGGAAGCTCCCGTATATCACCCTGAAGTAGAAGTGTTTGAAGTTAAGGAAGCAGATGGCAGTCATCTGGCTGTCCTTACACTGGATTATCATCCACGCCCGGGAAAGAATGTGGGCGCATGGTGTGGCCGCCTCCGGCAGCAATCCTATGTCGATGGTAAACGCATCGCTCCCATCGTTACCATAACCTGCAATTTTACCCGTCCTTATGGCGACACCCCTTCCTTGCTGAGCTGGGACGAAGTCACAACCCTCTGGCATGAATTTGGCCATGCCCTGCACGGTTTCTTTACAGATGGTTCCTATCAGCGCCTGGCCGGTCACCTGCAGCGGGATATGGTGGAACTTCCTTCCCAGATCATGGAACATTGGGCTGCCCAACCGGAGGTCATGGCTGAGTATGCACGTCATTATCAGACCAACGAGCCTATGCCCCAGGAGTTGGTGGACAGGCTGATGAATAGCATGACCTTCAACCAGGGATTTGTCACAACCGAATACATTGCTGCTTCTGTTCTGGATATGGACTGGCACAGCATGACAGCCCCGACGGAGATGGATGTAAACAGCTTTGAAAAGGCCAGCATGGACAAGATACAGCTGATGAAGGAGATCCTTCCCCGCTACCGTACCACCTACTTCAGCCATGTCATGGGTGGATATGCTGCAGGATACTATGTCTACCTCTGGGCTGCCGTATTGGATGCCGATGCTTTCCAGGCTTTTGTTGATTCCGGAGATCTGTACAACCAGGATCTGGCTTCCCGCTTCCGTCGCTATGTGCTGGCCGGAGGAGGTGAAGGCGAGGGCATGGACCAGTACCGGAAATTCCGCGGTCAGGATCCCTCCGATAAGCCGCTGCTCCGTAAGCGCGGACTGGAATAAGATCAAAGAGGATCAGGGCAGGCCGGCTAGCCTGAACAGGGCCGATGCTATGGCCTGCCCGTTCTGGTCCATCATGCAACGAAAATGATGCTCAGGACAGGACGGATGCCCCAGCTTGCTGCAGGGGCGGCAGGATAAAGGTTTGATTTCGAATGCCTGATGTTTGCCAGGTGCATCCGGCATATAGGGGTACATTCCAAATTCTGGTATGGTATTTCCCCATACAGTAACCATGGGTTTACGTAAAGCAGCGGCCAGGTGCATTAATCCCGTATCTCCGCTGATCACCCCCTTGGCGCCAGCCAGAATACCGGCAGATTCCATCAGGCTGTATTTGCCGCAGCCATTGTATACCAATGTATTGCAATCTCTGGCAATGGCTTCTCCACTGTCACTGTCTTCCGGTCCTCCTAATAATACCACAGGCTTATTCAGGGCTTTGCAAATCTCAACAGCCTTGCGAATGGGGATGATCTTTGTCTGGTGCCGGCCACCATTGACGAAGGCAAAGTACTCCTTGGGGAAGTCTTCCGGTAATAAGGCAGCCTGATCCGGTGTTTGGGGATCTAAATAGAAATCAAGCCCCTGACCGTCAGCGATAACGCCCAATCTTCTGACAGCCTGAAAATACCTGTCGACAATGTGAATGTCAGGGAGCATGCTGATGCCAAAACGCACCAGCAGGTACTTCCGGATATTCAGCTTTGGGAAGGAAGAGGAAGCGACCCGGAGGCCCATCTTCACACGCAGGCTGCGCATATTACGATGAAGATCAACAACATAGTCATAACGCTCCTGCTTCAGGGCCTTGATCAGTTCAGGCATGGTTTCTTGCCCCAGCGCAAAGACCTTGTCGACATTCGGGTTGTGCAGGAACAGGTCCTGATAGGCAGATTTGGTGAGCACATGGATTTCCCGTCCGGGATCCTGCTTTTTCAGGCAACGCAACACCGGTGATGTCAGAATGATATCACCGATGGAACTGAAGCGTATGACCAGGATTTTCTTCACCACAACGAAGGTAAGGCATGTTATTCACATGCGGTATGCCTATTTATACCGACATCTCCCCGATGAGCGATGTCTCCAGCCATTTTTTCAGGCTTGTTCCTTTGAATCCCTGGCCCAGCAGGAACATCATTTTGGCCGTGGCCGACTCGGTTGTGATATCACGTCCGCTAACCACGCCGATTTCCTCCAGTTTCAGGCTGCTGGCATACCTGCCCATTTCCACGGCGCCTCCTTTGCACTGGGTCACATTCATGATGGTAATGCCACGCCCGATGGCTTCTTTGAGCAAATCAATGAACCAGGCGTCGGTTGGGGCATTCCCTGATCCGAAGGTCTCTAGGATGATACCCTGCAGACCGGGCGCTGAAAGCAGTGCTGATACCACGTTCGGTGTAATCCCGGGAAACAGCTTCAGGATGGCGACATTGGGGTCAACCTGGGTGTGCAGGCGCAGGTTTTTAAAATTCGGTTTGCGGAGATGGGGCAGGTTATAGCGTATATGAACACCGGCTTCCGCCAGAATAGGGTAGTTCTCGGATACAAAGGCATTGAAATCCTCGGCATTGAACTTGGTTGTCCGATTTCCCCTGAAAAGTTTATTCTCAAAATAGATGGCCACCTCTGGTACCAGCGGGGTATCGTCCTGCCGTGCAGCCGCAATCTCCAGCGCGGTGATGAAGTTCTCCCTCCCGTCTGATCTCACCATCCCCAAAGGCAGCTGCGATCCGGTGAGGATTACAGGCTTATTCAGGTTTTCAAGCATGAAGCTGAGCATCGAAGCGGTGTAGGCCATGGTATCCGTGCCATGCAGCACAACGAAACCATCGTAGTCGGCATAGGCATTGGCGATCACAGTGGCCAGCTCCTGCCAGAAAGAAGGTTTCACTTCAGAAGAGTCGATCAAAGGATCAAAACAATGATGTCCGATGCGGTACCTGACCCGGCTGAGCACCGGCATATGCTGGAAGATATGATCGAAATTGAAAGGGGACAGAGACCCGGTGACCGGATCCTGCATCATGCCAATGGTCCCACCTGTGTAGATGACCAGCAAGGCCGTTTCCTGTTTGGCTTCAAGGCTGGATAATTCCGGTTTCATATGCGGTTCAGGTAAGTGTCGATGTTAAAAGTATGGATGGCATTGCGGGTGGTGACTTCGGCCACCTCATCCAGGCTGGTGTGCAGGACTTCGGCCAGAGCCTCTGCGATGAGCAGGATATAGGCACTCTCATTACGTTTCCCTCTGTATGGAACAGGTGCCAGGAAGGGAGCATCCGTTTCCAGGACAAGGTGATCCAATCCGACGTCCTGGACGACTTCGGCCAAACCTGATTTCCTGAACGTCAGTACACCTCCTATGCCCAGTTTGAATCCCAGATTAACTGCGCGATTTGCCTGCCGGCTATCACCGGTAAAGCAATGCAGGATTCCGCGCAATCCGGGTAAGGCCATCTCTTCCAGTTCATCCAGGATAAGATCCATGGCATCCCTGGAGTGCACTGAAACTGCCAGTCCATGGCGGTGCGCCAGGCGTATCTGATGGCGAAAAGCTGCAATCTGGGCTTCCCGGTAGGTGGTATCCCAATACAGGTCGATGCCGATCTCTCCCAGTCCGGCATACCTTTCTTCCTCCAGCAAGTCGCTAATGATCTGAAGCTCAGCCTCCCAGTTCTCCCCGACAGACGTTGGGTGCAATCCCATCATAGGTAGGCAGATCCCTGGAAAACCTTCTGCCATCCGGTGCAGGGAATCCACCGATGCGGCATCAATATTGGGAAGGAGAATGTACTTAACACCGGCTTCCAGGGCACGATGTACAACCGTTTCCCGGTCGGCATCAAAGGCATCCAGGTAGAGATGGGTATGGGTATCAACCAGTATCATTCAGAATAGCGAGGATGTTACTTGTATCCTTAAAAGTACTACGAACGCTTAATTGCGCTGACACCCGGAAGTTCCTTCCCTTCAATGTATTCCAGCATTGCCCCACCTCCGGTCGAGATGTAGGAAACCTGATCGGCCAGGCCATACTGGTTGACGGCTGCGACACTATCTCCACCTCCAATGAGGCTGAAAGCGCCACCCTTCGTAGCTTCGGCAACTGCCTGGGCCACCTGGATGGTCCCCTGCGCAAAGGAAGGCATCTCGAACACGCCCATCGGACCATTCCAAAGAATCGTTTTGGACGCAAGCAGGATATCCCGGAATAATGCGATACTTTCAGGGCCAATATCGAGGCCCATCCAATCCTGTGGGATATTTCCTGCGGATACAAGCTGGGTATTGGCAGCATTGTCGAAGGTATCTGCAGCTACTGCATCGACGGGCAGAACCAGCTGAACGCCTTTTTCTTCAGCCAGTCGCAGGGCTTCCAGGGCCACTTCAAGCAGGTCATCTTCCACCAGGCTTTTGCCAGTATCATGACCCTGTGCCTTAAGGAAGGTAAACATCATACCACCTCCGATGAGGATCTGATCAGCCTTATCCATCAGATTGCGGATGATCTCGATCTTGCCACTCACCTTGGCGCCGCCCA
>Ga0208462_1000884_pt1 | contig 24112 bp, 14 predicted proteins | sample AD_SCU001_MetaG_FD_184452 | JGI IMG/M metagenome (GOLD analysis project Ga0208462, IMG submission 184452) | Active sludge microbial communities of municipal wastewater-treating anaerobic digesters from China - AD_SCU001_MetaG (SPAdes) (version 2) | ecosystem: Engineered > Bioreactor > Anaerobic...
CGCGGGAGAGGGAGAACCGGCCGGAGTTCTCGATCAGGGAGGTTCGGTCGATGGGGCCGTCGCCGGAGATCCGGTAGAGCGGCCGGTCGTAGTCGAAGACCGAGTAGTGCTCCTTCGACTGCGAGTAGCCGAGGTGCTTCATCGGCATCTTCGTGATCGTGCTCCGGATCGCTTTCACGAGCCCCAGGAACGCGGGTTGGATCTCATCCGGCATGGTGCCGCGGGAGTAGTCGCTGTAGAAGACCGAGATCCCGCCCCGGTCCCGGTAGTAGTCGATGACCGGCATGAAGTGCTTCCGGAACGAGACGGCCCTGCCGGTCTCCTGGTCAGGCGTCTCCCCGTTCTTCTGCGGGATGAACGCCGGGGCTGCAAAGATCGGGTAGTAGTAGAGCAGCCACTTCTCGACGAGCAGGCCGAGGGGGAACGAGACCTGATCGCCGTCGTCCTCCCGCAGGTGCGAGGACTGCTGGCAGATCTCGATGACGCCCCGGAGGAGGGCGTACTTGTAGGTCGCGTCGGCGCTGTCCCGCTCGATGATGGTGTTGATCCGGCGGTACTGGGCGAGATCCATTGGTTGAGGGAGAGGTTGAGGGGGCGGGGAGATATGGGTGTTGGTTTTGGAGGGGGAGGGGGTTCTACTGGCAAGCACCGTTGTTCCGGGAGAAACCGTTATAGTTTCTCGGCTTCAGCGTGATGCCAGTGGCCGCTTTTTTGTCGGATGGGTTCGCCTCAGTGTTCTAGCGAAATTCATGTTGAGCAAAAATAAAATAGAGGGGTTCCTTTCATGGTGGAGTCAGCGTTGTCCCATGCTCACAATCCCACCGCTTATCGCAGGTGGCGCAGGTATCCCTGTCTGGATGGTCTGAAGGAGGCCACAGGTTAGTCAATTTGCGTTGCTCGATTTCGGCAACAATGTGACCATATTGAGCCATAGCTTCCTGTATCCGTATTAGTATCTTTGGATCCGTGAAATCAAACACCAACATTGCACGCTGCTGAGCCTGTTTGTCGGGAACTGAAACCCAAGCAGACTTTTTCCCCCGCTTCTGCACAAGTTCGTTCATGAAGTACAAGATCCCCCGCGTGGGGTACATTCCGGTTCGAAGTCGATAAAGTTCAGCGTACACAAGCATTTGGAATTCATAATCCTCATATAATCTTGACCTGGTTTCGGTCCTGTTGGAAGAGGGGTTATATCCGGCCTTATAGTCCCAGATCTCAACAGGTTCATATCCTTGTGGCACAGTCTCATGCGTGAGATCACGAAGGACATCGACGACACCCTCAAGGACGTAGGTTTCTTGCTGAGTCTGGAACGCGCATTCCGTGTCGATGATATGCGGATAGAGCCGAGCACCTTCCAATTCGTTGAATCGACGCAGAATTGCAAGAGCATGGATTTCATTATCATCGTTATATCCACGGATTCCTCGGGCTCGAAGGCTCATGTTGACCTGTCTGAAGTATCTTTCGACATCGTCTTCAGTGGGTACCTTACCTTGCATCGTCGGATCGACAAGTCCCTTGTATTGCAGGTGGAGTTTATCTAACGTCTGATGGATGATAGTTCCAAACCAGAGTTGAACTTGGTGAGCCGACTTGTATCCGCGAACCGTAAAAAAGCCGTACTGGCGGGGGCACCGCCGGTATGAGAGGATATCTCCGGTCACACTATACTTCGGTAAGGCTGTTCTACTTGGTTGTACTTGGATTGAAAGATCCCTATATTCATCCCACGGCATGATCTCTTCCTAAAGTTGATGTACAATCCTGAATCTTTGCCGGTCTCTACCAATGATACCAAAGCCCGGGGTCCCTCGAAGGTGAGCCTCTGGTACTAAGTGGATCAACGCCCATTTTGCCCGGGAGTATGCAACATAATAGAACCGTACAATATCTTGAGCAGCCCGCTGCTCTTGGGTCATGTGGATGTACGACTGTGTTTGCCGAAATGGTTCGAAGTCATCCTCCAAACGGATTGCCTCCTCAACCTCCACATCCCGATTGAGACCATACACAAAGACAAAGTCGAACTCGAGACCTTTCGCCTGATGAACCGTCATAATGGGCAACCGGTTCGGAGGGGCAATGATATCCTCCTCTTCAGGATCGTTCATCCCTGAGGCGATAAGGCGTCCCACAAGGTGGTTGTAGAAGTCCTTTAACCAACCAAAGCTTATCGCTGGACGGTCTCGACTGGCTCGCAGATCTCCGCGATATGACCCCGGACTATCCAGATACGGGATCGAGGCGTATTGCTCAAAGATAACCGAAAGTTGTCCCAAACGATAAGTCCGTTCAGGATCTTCCTGCCAACCTCCAAACGGTTCGTGAGCGAGGATGTGATAGTATACATCACCTATTGACACTCCGATCTTGGTCTTCCGATCTCTTCTCTGGAATATCTCTTGGGTTTTCGTTTGGATAGCTTGCCGAGCCTCATCCACATAATCTCGGAGTGCAGGCGAGGTCGCGGCGACTCGATCGTAGGCTCGGATCCATTCCTCAACTTTGCGGCCGATGTTATCTCTGACATGCTGCCCCCGAACGCCCCCAATGCCTTGGAGATTTCGGTCGATAATACTCACGAACGCTCCGAGCGCAACGGTAATCTCTTCCTGCTCAAGAAATTGCCGGGATCGCGGGTTGTAGGGGAGGATCCCCTGATCTCTAAGAGCATCAGCAAAATGTCCGGCGTTCCTTGGGGACTCCTTCACTGAGCGCATCAAGAGCACGCATTGGTTTGCATTCTCGATGATATGGTTATCGAGCAGGTAGCGAATACAACGAGCAAAATTCTGGGCAGTGTCTTCAATCGTTCTCCCACGTATGAACGCAACCGCCGGATAAGTTCCGGTTATTGAACTCCCTGCACTTAGTTGTGGTTTCCCTTCTACTCGTGCACCTTCTATCCTCATCACTGGGAACGAACGGATATATTCGTCGCAATAGTTGACGATGGTTGGATGTGATCGGTAGTTCACGCCCAAGTAGCGTGGGGTGCTCCTCACTCCCAAATAATGTTGGCATGCATGATCGAAAGTTACCATGCATTCCACTGTTCCACCACGGAAACGATAGAGCGCCTGGTCATCGTCGCCGACGACGCAGAGATTGCGTGTATTGTGAGCGAGTGTGAAGTAGATGACCTCCTGGATTGGGTTTGTGTCTTGATACTCGTCGACAATGACATGAGCGACTCCCGGGTGGATCTCTGGTTCTGAAGAATCACCTTCGATAAACCTTCTGCCGACTTGTGAGTTAAGAAATTCGAGGAAGATCTGCTGGATTGTCGGGAAGTCACATCGTTGGTGCAGAGTCATCTGCTGGTGGTACTGATCGTATGCTTCGGTGAGAAGATCCCATGCAGGACCTGCCCGCTTCATTCGATCCTTATCAATAACACCCTCGGTGATCCGATTGAAAAGGAGCATAGCTGCTCGAGTGCGCTGCCATTGATTTGGAGGGTAACGGTGATCCCGCCACCCTCTTACTCCACTTAAAGGGTCATACCCTAGGAAAAGATAATCGAACTGTTCGAAAATTGGGGAATAACGGTCAGGATCTTGAACGAAGTCCGAGTGCTGCATAATGAAAAGATATTGCTCCATCTCATCCATGAGCCTGAAGTTTTGGTAGCCGGTATACCGGTATTCTTGCATTATATCGGCACATAGACTGTGAAGTGTTCCAATCCTGAGATCATAGATGTTGATCTGGTGGCGGAGGTCCGGATACTGATCGAAGAGGAAGCCTGCATAGGTCAGGATCCGATCCCGCATGTTCTTAGCTGCCTTCTCGGTGAAGGTAGTCATGATGATCGATTTAGGATTGATTTCCATTACGAACATGAGGACGAGCACTCGGAGAACAGCAGTTTCAGTCTTCCCTGAACCCGGTCCAGCAATCACCTGCATTGGATTTTCACCATGCATAATCACGCGACCCTGCTCGCTTCCCGGATCTAGCTCGTAGTCAAGATGCGGTTGGAGGATCGTCCGAAATTCGTCGAAGTGCATGTCACCCACTTATAGTGTATCTTATGACAACACATTGATGAGGAACTTATTACCCTTTTTGTTTTAACATTGGTATCATTAACTACTGCTACAATTCAAATAGAACTTCCTGTGGTAGTTAACTCGTGTAAGATTAGAGTGGATTCGTGGATTCCCTCTTACTACTTTAAGCGTGAAGAAAGGTTATTGTATTCATGAGGATGAGACAAACTCGTCCAGCGAACGATCCCGCAGTGGAATGGAGTGTGCAACAATGCTGCAGAGATCTCCGATGCCACGCGCCTTGAGGAATACAAATCTGTCATCCCAGATATTTTCAAGCACCATCCGATAAGTCATTCCGGCAATGACCATAATCTGATCGTACTGATCGATGATCTCGCCGAGACGGTCCTCAACCGCAGGCTGGAGACTCTTGATATCTGCCTTTGACCGCAGGACCTGTTCATACCCCTCAATCATGTCATCCGGAAAGAGTAGTCCGTACTTTGCAGAGATGATGGCGTAATCAAATCCCATGCTCTCGGCATACTCTCGCACTTTCCGAAATACCATCCCCTGATACATCTCCTTTGCAGGAGCAGTCACATTCCCGAGTGAGTCAAGCTTCTTCTTCGTGCACCCGGTTATCACCAGAACGTTATCCCCCTTCTGCAGGAAGTCAAGCGACTCGACATACTGGAATGCGTCATCCGGCCGCTTTTTTTTGATACAATTCGTCCACAAAGATGGATCCCGAAGTATCTGGTGAAATGCCCAGGTATTGTGGAAGCCTCGGCGACGGTTGCGGTTGTTTCCCCGGAAGATAATCACTTCAATCCCGTGTTCCCTGCATATTGGACATGGACATGCCTTCCAGGGCTTCTCTTCTAGCACCCGTCGGTAGTATTCAAGCACCCGTGGCTTCTCCTGAATAGCAGAGTTAAAGCGGGTCAGTGGCTTGAGCACATCCTCAATATCAATCGATCCCTGATCGTATCTTCGCAGTGCTCGTAAGCATTCCTGCCCTACCATATCGAGCACGGGTTGCTGGACAAGGTCTTTCTTCTTCCCTTTCAATTTCTCTGGGATCCGGATTGCAGAGTATCCTTTCCAATCCGGAGTGATATAATTGAGTTGGGTGCTCGCAGATGAGAGCCAGGCCTTCCGGAGATATGAAGCTGAATCAAACGCGACCCGAATACCAAACTCTTCGAGTTGCTGGAACCTGGAGAAGAGGTCACATCGAGCAAGTCCAAAGAAATGAAGGTATTCCGGGCGGATTTTTGCATCTCGAATCTCGTCGATCAACGCGTCCAGCAGTTCGATAAGGAAAATTGTGGGTGAGCGAACAAGCCCTCCAAAGGCAAGGTGGGAGATACCATGTCTGATGAAGTCGTTATACATCGTCAGATAGTCGGAGACTGTCTCTCCTTGAACCGCAACAATCAGCTGAAAGTCATTCCGATACTTTCTCGACCATTCTTCAAACGCTGCCAACCCATTATTGTATGTTATCCGCATCCGCTCTCCGTTCTGATCTCGATACATTGGAACAACAAGGTGGTCAACGCTCACCCCATAGTTGAACCCGAGATCACTATATAACTGGAGAGCCTCAGAAGTTGAGTAGAGGGGTACTGGCTCATCGATATACGAAAAAGCACCACAATCGGCCATAATCTCAAAGTTCTGAGGAAGCCCGAAGAAGCGATGAATCCCATTCTCTAATATTTTAGCATATTTTGATTTTTTTTCCTGTATGGTCGCAATCGAGACGAGGACACCATCAAACGGAACGTTCTCAATGCCGAAGATATCCCACATATACGTATCGTTATTGAGCGCATCCTCTTTGTGAGCCTGGGAGTGCTGATCCCGGATAAAGTCAAACCCCGGGTCAACTCGATCGTCCCATTCAGGGATGAAGTATCTCATCTTCTTTTATTATTAGTAGTGCTTCCAGATAAAATAGAGCAACGCGGGGTGAAACTGTATTTTCCTCTCAAAATTGACCGCTTTACATTGCCGATCGGTAATCCAAAAGGTATTTACAAGTTCTTGACTTATACGCATCTATTAGCGGAATAGAGGAGTAATATTGAGAAGATTGACTGCAAATCCTCGGCAGATGCTTATTGCGATTGAGTTCATCGGAAAGAACGGTCCCGTCGCAAAGCAGATACTGTTTGACCATCTTGTGAATTTTACTAATCCTGACATGGACGCGCAGGTCAAGTCCCGGGATGGGGCAACAAATGACGTTCTGTACTACATCCGTGAGATACTTGGGTTTGTAGAGGGGGAGGACACAGCACTCATCCTCACCTCTTCGATACAGAATCCCGGAATCAACCTATACTCCGGGAAGGACTTATATGCCGCAAAAGTTAGGGATGACCTCCAGATGGTCTACACTATGTTGCAGACCAATAGTCTCTATTTCTCTCCTGAAATCCGAGATATGTTAGCATTTATATTCAAGAAAAGGAAGGCGCGCAGGGCGGAAGTTGGAACCGAGTATCTCAAGAAACAGGTATATGGACATACCTTTAATCAGGCGACAATTGATTTCGCCCTGCAAACTTTGCTCCGTTTAGAACTGATTGAACTGCAGGAAAATTGTTACTCACTCACATATATCCACCCACTTCTGTTTGCACAACTCCTTGTGGAAGAATATCAGGCAAACGTAAACCCAGTTGACGGAACTGTGAGTTCTAGTGACATGAGAGATCTCTTTGATTTAAAGTATGCGGTAAGTTATGAGGTATTTGACAACAATTTTTCAACAGTACGGTTGCTCCTTCCTGAGTTAATTGTGACGGGGAGTTATGGGAAGTACTCCATGAACATGGATATTGCACAGAGGTTGAATTTCTATGCCTGAAACATCATATGAAGACCTTGGGTTGATGCGGAACCCTTTTGAGACGATCATTGCCGATGAACGATTGGCAATCCAGTATGGGTTGTATGGTCGGGAGGATCAGATTGAACGATTGGATGAATTTGTGCGCTCTGCCGTAAAAGCGGATTTCCAGAAACGGATCTTCATTATGGGGGAATATGGCACCGGGAAAACGCATCACCTTATCAAACTTCGTGAGGAAATCATCAGCGGCAAGTACGGCAGTGGTGTCACTGCAATATATCTTGGGAATCTAGGCATCAGTTTTCGCAAACTCTACGAAAATATCATTGAAACGCTGAAACAAAATGTCCCAGCTCTACGAGGAACTCTTGAGAATCTTCCTGATGTGGAACCCGCCCAGAGCGTGGAACCTACCTATGCACTTGAGAAACTCCGCGAGAATATCATCGCTAACCTCAACCGAATCATGGCGGATGCCAGGATCAACAATATTCATGGAATCTTTCTCCTCATCGATGAGGCGGAGGATATTGTCCAATCAGACGATAATGACCAGGTACAGTACTTCATTCAGAGCTTGCTTCACCTGATCAATAAACTGCTGGGCACCCCGCTTCATATAATCATGGGATTCTCGCGGGAAGCCGTGAGCAAGATCTCAATTGTTGACTCTTCGCAGGGTGGCGATCGAAAACTTGGCGACGCCTTCTGGCAACGATTCTCTCCAGAAGAACCTATTCGGCTCGGTAATCTGCGAGAAAAAGACACCACCTCGATGATACTTGATCGCCTGAACAGTGCCCGGGTTGTTCCGAGCGATTCGCTCTATCCAATCAAGCAAGAGGTCATATCTGTTGTCACAAGAAATGTTGGTGGAAATCCCCGTGAGATCTTGGCAATATTTAACAGAGCTCTTCGTGAAACGCTGCGAAGTGGGACAAAAGAGGTTAATGGCAACAGAATTATTCAGGTCCTTGCGAAGCATGAGTCCTTCTTTAACAAGACAATTGTGCTTGATTGGAATCGCCTGGAGTCGATCAGACAGAACATCGCAGCAGAGAATGAAGCGCTCGAAAAGGATTTTGCAACTCTGATGGGCGTTCTCATCGGAGAAGGGAAAAGTGTTACGGAAGATGATTTTACTGAGCCGGCATTTGCTGAAGCACTCACACGACCCATTCATGGAACCCGTATTCTCGAGCGGAAAACGAATAAGGATGGAGAAACTTTTTACACGATCAGTCCGGAAGTCATTAGCGAGATCTTTAAGGGCAAGCGATATGATTCTGAAACAGAACTGGCTCTAGACTACGAATTAATTGATTTAATGACAAATCCAGGCCGATATCAAGACCAGTTGACTAAAGGGTTCTGGAAGATATTGCAGAAGGAAATGAACGCCGAGTTCAAGTCAAGGCATATTTTTGATGATAAATTGGTGATTATCGGAAAATGTAGAATAGGGAACTCACCAATTCCCTACAGCATTGCATTGACGGCGTTTAAAGGAGTTGAATTCCCAGAGAGTCTGTATAATGGTCTCATCAACCTCATAGAGTCAAAACAGGCAACGTTCAGTGCTGTCCTGTACGATTCCACCACACTTGAGAAGAAGTTTGGGAACAGACTTGAAAACGATCCTATCTATCAGAAGTTCCGCCGCGATCTCAGAGATGCAGGGAAAAGCGTCTTTTTAGAGAGTATCCGAACCATTGAGGCTACAAAACTTCCCATACCTGATGAGCAGTTGATGGGGAAGATCAAACTCCTTGGCAATCCGGAGGTGGAGACAACGGATGATATCGATACGTCAAGTCTCCTCTCTTCCATTGGGATAGCAAACGAGATGGAGCAGCTCGTGTTGACAAAGGTAATTCCTTTCCCCGACGATCCGGGTGTCAGGCGAGTTATCGAAAAGCTCGCTGAAGATCAGACCCGGACCTACTCCCTGAAAGATCTGAGGACAGAATGCAGTGCGCCGTATCTGGACTCGGAAACCCTTAATGGTCTGTTAAAGCAACATTTTGTCAAGAAGGATGGGACACGGTGGCAGATTGCATCACTGGACTTGGACCCCATCTGGAAACTGATTTATGGATTCATTGTTCAGAAAAAATATGCCACTCTCGACGAGATCAAGGAGTATCTTGAGAGCCAGTATACATTGCAATGCTCTCCGGGAGAAGAACTCAGACTTCTCAATTGGTACATCGATCTGCTGGTCAGACTCGAGATGATCGCCGGTGCCAAAGAAGATGCCTCCGTCGTGTACCGACTTCTTGATCACTCTCAAAAACTCGATGTGCTTGTCACACAGTGTGAAGAAGCCCTACGCGATTTGGGGTCGCTTCTAACCGATGCTGAGAGGTTAAATATTGCAATAAGCGATTACGAGCGAAAGGTCGAGACTCTGGAAGGACGACTCGACCCACTCACTGTTGAACCTGAACCCGGCAGCGATCATATCATCAAAGCGAAGAACATTCTCGATGATATCGGGAATGTCAAAAGCGCAGTGAACAATGAGATCAAAAGCACACGGACGTTGCATGCATCCACTCTATCGAACTACAAAGAGCAAATGGATCTCACTAAAGAGAGAATCCGTGGGGCATTTGAGCGTGGGATCATCACCGATAACGAGCATGTAGAGTGGCAGGCTCATATCGACGATCTCTACACTCAGGCCTCAGAGAAACTGAAGGAAGGAAACTTTAGTGCTCTCACTGTTTATTTGAATCAACTCGAGAACGTTATCAAGATCAATACACGCGAGATTCGCGACAGGGAGACGAGCAAAGAACCCTGTATCTCATATGCAAAACAAGTGGACGATCTTAAAAATGCAATAGGAGAACTCTTAGCGGATCTTGAGGAACTTGGATACAGCAATCCCAGATATCTGGAGAATTTTGCTGATCTTAATAATAAACAATCGCACGAATACTTACCGCTCTTTAACGATGGAAAATATGCAGATGCTCTCCGAATAATTGAGTCGATTCATGCCGGGCTGATCACACTGAAAGGAAACTTGGTAAAGCAGAAGAACAGTTACCAGAACTATGAACAAATGATTGCAGCCCATAGAGCGTCAGTGCCCGAAGAACCACAAACCCTTCTGTATCTGGATGAAGCGGAAGAGGCACTTCGAGAGTGGGACTTTGCCACAGCAGAAATGAAAGTTTCACAGTTCCAGGATGCTCTTAAGAAACGAGAGCAACCGGTAAAAACGCCTGAAGATGAGTTTATGGAGAAGTTTTCTGCCCAGAGTAGTGTGACACTTGATACAATTCTTGAAAGTTACACGGTCGATAAGGCGTTCAAATTCCTCCAGAGTCTCTATGTCCGTGGAGATATCGAAGCCATTGAGATTCGAATAAAGAAGAGCCACTGAGGCGAGCGGTCGTGGACTTCACAAGTATCGAAGATCTTCAGAAGTTATGGACCCATCCCTGCACACCAGAGGTGGCAAAGAGCAACAGGGAGGCAGTCAAGTATCAGATCATCAAATATGTCGAGGACAGAAATGCGGATGATATCAATCGGGGAGACTATGACTGCTTTGTCAGTCTCAAGAATATCATAAATCATCTCACCAAAAATCACGGATCGTTAATTACCTCGCTATTCATTGACATGAAGGGTTCGCCGACAGCTCCCTCACCCGAGACGGTGACCTGGATCATTGCCACTTGCGTCCAGGAACTTGTCGATGAGCAGTATCTCTTATACATTTATGACAGGCAGCGGGTGAGGAGCAGAATTGCAGAACTGGTTCGCTACTTGTCGTATCTAAAGCAGAGGTTTGACGAGGACTATACAGCAAGTCCCGGTTTGGCGCACATGGTTAAATTAGAGGTAAAAAGTCGCCTTCGGCCACGAAGGGACATCCCTCTGGTACGGGCGATCCGAACTCTTTCGATGGTAAAGAATGCCGTTCAGATAGACGAAAATATTCGTCCGTTCTTACAGAAAAATTCGAGAGATTCACTCATTTCGTTTCGATCGATGGTTGAGAATCGGTTCAATAAAAAGCATAATGAGATAAATCTTTCATCATTCCAGCTCAGAGGGTTTCAAGAATTATTCCAAGCGGCAATATCTAAGGATTTTTCATCGGAAATTCTTTCATATATCATTCAATCAAGTACCGGCTCAGGAAAAACAGAAGCTTTTCTTTTCCCAATCCTGCTGTATGCATTGCTGACACAGGAGAAGCGTGGTACCAAAGCAATCCTTGTCTATCCACGCATCGATCTCTGCAATGATCAACTGCAAAGACTTATCGAATACGTGTATGCTGTCAACGCCACCCTTCAGAACCCAATCCGTATAGGGATTCATCATGGTAAGACCGAAGACCTTCCCCTAAAATGCCCGCATCAAGGGTGTAGCGGATCGTTGCAGGCCGGTCCAAATGGTTTCGTGTGCTGTGATGATGCAACACATACAGTTAATTTTGTGGTGAAAAAAACTGCTACAGCCGATATCATCATAACCACTCCTGATTCGCTCCATCGCCGTTTAATGGACCGTGAGGGGAAGTTGAATATCTGGAATAAGCAGATACTTCCAAAATACATCGTCTTTGATGAAGCCCATATCTATACGAATCAATCTGGAATGCATGTCGCAAACATTGTTCGCCGGCTTCGCCACAAGATCCGCCATTCGGGTGGTTCTGAACCGATATTCATTGCCTCGAGTGCCACGGTCGGTAAACCCAAGGAGTTCTGTTGTAACCTCTTCTCGACTGAGGATGCAAAAGTAATCTGTCCGAATGAAGTTGAATTAGAAGAAATGGGTCGAGAGTATATCGTATTTTTAAAAGCAACACATCCGCGGAAGATATTGCTCAGTCCGGAGGCAAGCCAGGAAGAACAGACAAACTATACCATTGCCACAAACCTCTCGGCAATGATTCAGACTGCCTTCTGTTTCTTCCACACCATGCTGAAAACAAGTGAGAAAAACCGGATCATTGGATTCGTTGACTCCATCGATATTATAAAACGACTCGGGGAAAAGTTATGTGATGCCGAGCGGAATCGGCGCCTCTATCAGTTAAGGACCCCAGATGCACGACTGGAAACATCTCGAAACCGCCAGTGCCCGCATGTCGGATGCAGATCTCTGCCTCCGAACCCCTACATCAACCGATGCCAGACATACCTCGATGGAGAGTGCTGGTGGGTCATGCAGGAAACCGATGATAGGCCGATGAGCATCCAGATTCACAAATCCGGCACAACACAGGACTGTGCAGGCGGGCAACCAAACTCAGAAGAATGGGACATGATGATCACGACATCCGCCCTTGAGGTTGGTTTTGATCATCCGGGTATTATCGGAACATTCCAGTATATGGCCCCGATGAACATTCCGGGTTTCATCCAACGCATCGGTCGGGGTGGGCGATCACCGGCCGACATGCCCATTGCGGTTGTGGTACTTGGATCACGTCCGATAGATAATTTTTATTTTCACCACACCTCGTTCCTTACCAATCCCCACGACAGTAAACTTGAGATCCCCATTGACCCGGAAAATAGGTACATCAAAGCGATGCATATCACGTCGTTCATCTACGACTATATCAGCACCCGTTATGCGATCGAAGTCCTCGACCAGGTCTACTATCAGGTAGATACGGAAGAGACCCTCAGTCTCATTGAGCAGACGGAGGAGAACTTACTGATAGACATCTGTCAGACCTTCAACCTTCGGTATGATGTGGCGAAACAGGAACTCCACATGATCAAGCAGTACTTTGCCTCCTGCTCTGAACCGTTGAGAGTGGAAGATCCCACAAGCAAGTACTACTGTACAGTCAGGTACCTCAAGAACAAAACGACGGTCGATGACATTATCGACCGATTGAACCGGATCGCATACTAACTCGAGGAGAACTGATATGGAGCGCAGGCATAATCACGAACGGGCACTGGGTGCTCTGACATACTGGAAAGCATTACAGGCAAGATCCTATGCATATCCTTACTTCCACCCTCCAAATCTCTTCGCAGTTGATCCGTGTGTTGTTAAACCATATTATGTCCCAGGAACATTCATCCCAATCTACGTCGGAGGGAACATTGAGATCCACGATGTGTCCGGTGGCCGGGTGAAGAGTGAAGGTTCTGAAACAAAGGAGTTCATTCTTGCAAACTTCCTGCCAGGTGGCTATAAGAAACGCTGGGGATTTCATCACTACAGAGCAATCTGGGCGCCGAGCGAAAAGCACTTGGAATGTGCAAATATTCACCCGACATTTCGATTCGAAAAGTCAGTGCCACTCAGTCAGATCTATGCAGAATCAGAGACATTCTCCCCACTCAATATCCCAGTCCAACAAGCAAAGATTTACTTCCCCGATCAGGTCAAAGTTGAAAAAGTCCTGGCAAATGCCAAGTATTATTGGGATGAAGAGCAGCACCTGCTCACTCACGCTGATACCGGGAACGCTATCGAGGTTGCGCGAGACCCCCTCTCAACACCCCTCTATACAAATATCATGACTTATGGAGGGCCTGCGGAACGCGTGATCGAGTTCCCCGGAGAGAGCCTGATAAAGACCATCGGCTATATGGAGAAGTTTGTCCTTGCACGTTGTTACTATGCAAACTGCATCCATCTTTTTGGGAAAGCCACAAATACCCTTACTCGGTTGGTACGGTTTTATCACGACAATGATAATACCTACGCGCTTCTTGGAACCGAGCACCTCTCACAGGCCACTGTCTTCGAGTTCTCTCTCAAACATCTCTTTGAGAGGATACCAGATATCCTGCAGGAAGACGAAATCCTGCAGAACGATCTTAGAATGCAGTATGTCCTCTTACAACTGTATGAATCAGTCCTATACCAGCAGACCCCTCTTGACAGCACTTACGACATTGATGGACTTTATCAACTCTTGGTCGCCCTTGATTACTGGGTACGCCAAACAGGGCGTGCAGAGAACCTCAAAGAACTTTTCGACCAAGAGACACCTGACATCGAACTGCTCCTTCAGGAACTGATCCCCAACAGTAACGAGACCCGATTACGGCTAGCAGGATACGATCCGGCTCGAAGGGAGGATCTGATCTCTCTCTTAACCGAGAACCACGCTTTATTTGAGGATATTTTTAACCGTGCATTTGACATCAATGAACTGGAGGCGTTCTGCAGACGAACCCTCTGTGCAACGCTGGAGAAAACTATCCAAGTCTGGCTCCAACAGTTCTTTGGATCTGCAGGAGACGGGTTGACGTACTGGCAAGAGTCTGACGGGGAAACCATGACCTTCTATGCATATGATCGCTACCAGGGAGGGTCAGGCATTGCAAAAGAACTCTTCCGGAAGTTTCAGGGTATTTCTCCAGAACTTTTTGACGTCCGAAAAGCATTGGAACAGAGTCTGCTGTGTGATGTCAATATCACGGAATCAATCATACACGATCTCTTCCGGGTATATGATCCCGAGTTCCTTGCTGCGGGGTTTAACGGGTTGGATTCTGATCAGGATACTATCCTCCGTCTGGCGCTAGAAAAATTCGAGAGGCAATATGGGTTTAACTTGCATGCAAAGAAGAGAGAGGATCTTCTTGCATTCTGTAAAATCGATATAAATAGGTTGGTATCATCAGAGGACATTGCGGCATTCTACTCTGAGCTGATTCGAGGGTACACCGATATTCTTAAAAAACTCCATCGAACACCGACAACTATCGATCTTCTACTCTACTGCTCCGGTGATATGTTCTACGATCCTCGAGCGACTGCAGCCTTTGAGAAATATCGTACTCGAAAGAAAGGAGATCTCAGTGAACTAGTCGTCCGGATTGAGGAGATGATGCCTTCATGCATCAACGGTTGTCCAGAGTGTATTGAGATCTCATCCTCCTATGGACAAGACCTGTTTGAATCCACCTTACTCAATAAACGCCTCTTAGCGCGGCTTCTGGAGGTTCAGTGATTATGAGCACGTACGTTGACTCTGCTGATCTGTATGCAGATCCGGCAAGATACAACAGAAACTTCATTCAGAGCACTGCTACACTTGCATCTGGCCCTTATTATTCGCCTACCCGGGGTGGCCCGAAGTATGTCCTTGATCTCGAATCTCCACCAGGAACTGACGTAAAAATTACCGTCTGGCGGATGGTTCCCGAATGGATCCCCTACCCCTCAACTTCACCGATGCTCTGGGATCTCTTTGATAGTCAGAATCCAGATGAGGGAGCTTTTAAACGCCTATTTGCCCCGGGTGGAGAGGTTTTCTTCGAAGGCTACGTCATCCAGCAGGGACAGACAACCTGGATCAATGTTGAGCGAATACTCCTTCCTGCACCGTCTGTTCCTGTCGGGCCAAGGGAGATCATCAGCGTCCGGACGTGTCCGAGGAAATACTATCTCGATTACGTTAAGAGTGTCAAGCACAGCATCCTGAAATACCCAGACAAGTATATAACTCGTGGCAATCTCGTCCATCACATCCTCGCTGCCATGCTTTGTGACGGGACATATTGTTTACTCGGTAATCAACCCCCAGCAGAGCGGGAACATATATTACGGGAAAGAATTGATGAGGCGATCCGGACAGAGTTCCGGTTGGATGCAGCACTGCATCTTATTGCGGGGGTCTCCCTTGAATCTATTAAAAAAGATGTCTTCCATCACCTCGCTACGCCCTTATATCGAGAAGAGTTATCCTCCCTCATCTCCGGGAAAGAGGTCCGGAGTGAAGTACAGATTAACAATGTATACGGTCTTGGCGGGATTATCGATCTTGTTGTCGACAATCGCCCAGTTGAGGTGAAGACGTCGTGGAACGTTCGGCCTGAGCATACGATGCAGCTCCAGGTATACCTCTTTGCATCGTATCTCAATTCGGGAAATCGCACTGGATACCTCCTGTACACGCAACCCGCTCGGTTTGATGAGCAGGATGGGGACCCCTGTCATTTACATGAGATTACGCTGAGCGACTTGGATATTGACCAGATCATAAATGCACGGAACAAAGTCCTCCTGCAGCGCGAAGGGATGCAATTACCGACCACACATAGCAAGTGGTGTAGCGAATGCCCCCACCAGCGCCATCCCGGCCACGCACTCTCAAAAAACCTTCCACCGTGTCAGTATTACTGCCAAACCGAGCGGTTCTGGGAGTGTTATGAGTCAGACGAGAGCGGTACTGTATCTACTAGGTGTCTGCTCATTAATACGTGTCCGACCAAGTTGACATACTTTGATATCAATGAGATCGACTACTTCAACAAGATCCGAGGTGCAATAAAGGCTGAGCATTCACTCCTTTCTTCTCTTGGTTCGCTCCTGAGGTCCCTTCCTGAAGAACAGCGTGTCTTGGCAGGTCAACAAGCGGGGGATCTCAGGTTAGGTCGATACGAAAAGGGTATACTGCACCTGAATTCAGTTTCAGCACTTCCACATCTTGATGTTGCTCCTGGTGATTATGCCTTGCTGCGGACTGCAGGTGGGGCGTATTCGTATCGCGTAGTGGTGCATGCCATAGGTCTAACAACGATCGAGCTTGCCACTCTGGCCTCTCTCCCCGATGAATTCCTGAACTCAGAGCACCGTTATACACTGGTCAAAGATTACGTAGAGATCGCCATCTTCCGGAAACTTCTTGGTGTCATTGATTTCATCCAACGCTCTCAAAGAGTGGTAACCCTCTCCTACCAGAAAGGAAGGCTTCTTCCCGAACACCGCATCCCCCGCTACAATAAAGAGGCCGTAATTGCCGCTCTAGAAAGAGCACAGGTCATTGCTATTCAGATGCCTGCTCACCACTCAGAGGTTGCATGCGCCGTCGATCTGGTCGCATCTCTGGATGCAGGGAAGCGTACTCTTGTCATTCTGAGGAACTTACAGGAGATTGAGGAATTTGTTCAGAATTTCAAGAAACGGCACCTGATCCTGGTCATTAACAAAGAAGCAGGGTTTACCGAAGAACCCGGCTCATGGGAGATCGGCAACCAGCAAAGCATTGAAGAGATTGAAGAGCGGATTCGCCTCTCGCCGATTATTCTTACAGATCGCAATCTCCTGCTCCAATCACGGGTTTTCGAGTTACTGAGAGACCCGGATAGGAAGCGTTACTTTGACTTTGTCCTTGCAGACGGTGCCGAACAACTCTTTGAACCGCTTAGCCACTATATTCAGTCATTTGCAGAGCAGAGTATCCTCATCGGTGATGCGAACCGTGTCGCATCTCCGTTAAAGAGCCAGGAAGCACGCAATGCAGGACTCGGTGTCAGCACGTTTGAAAAACTGATCCGATTCGATGCTTTCTTCGAGTCGAGAGAGTATGCCGTTTTTTCAGAGCACTTCCCCTATCTTCCAGGTCAAATTACAGAAGCGTTGAGGCAGACCAGAACTCGCGTCGATGCTGATGCAGACGGTGGGGATGTCTGTTTCACGACTGTCCACGGGCAGGAAGATAGCGGTTCAAAGATCTATGCGCAGTATACGATTGCCATGGAACCTGTAACGACAGAATATCGACTTTCAATGGAGCCCAAAACAGAGATCGATCTCAAACATCTTGAAACTGCCATCAACCGGCTTTCTGGAAAACAGATCCGTGATTATCCAGTTGGGTCTGTAGTTCCGGTCAAATCAGGAACACTGACCGTCAAACGGTCGGAACCGATTGGCCCTGCAGCCGGGAAGAATGAGAACGTAACGGTAGCGATCACAATCCCGGCAAACTTCCTTGAGGCACTTCAGGATCTTATGTTTGTGAATCAGGCAGAGGCAGAACGAGTTGCAGATGTGGTCTCTGCCCTCCAAGATCGGGAATCCTGTGTAGTACTCACACCCTACATCAGTCAGGCTTCATTAATTCGGTCATTACTTGTTGAGCATGGGATAACAGATGTTCCTGTGTGGCTGCCTCATCAGCTAAACGGGCAGTCATATACGACTGCCATTGTCAGTTTCGTCAATGCAAATCCCGAAAGGGTTCTTCGGTGGCCGCTGACGGATCCAAAAGTTCTCTATACGCTACTCACAGCAGCACGGGAGCACCTTATCCTGATCGGTGAACTGAACACTCTTTCTCAGAGCAGAATACTTCGGGATATCATATCGCCACAGGAGACTGTACAATCTGGGAGTATTTCAAACAGATGATCGAAGGCACGCGAGATCTGCGAAAACTGGCATATAATCGACAATTAGTGTCCAACAATCGGATCGTCTTACCCGAGCAGGTAAGTGAGATCGAGAGTTATCGTGTATTAGAGAAGCCGATATACGAGCTGCTTATCGACGATTTAAAGACATCATCATGGACTATTGACGAACTCTCAAGGAGATATGGCATCGCGAAAGAAGATATCCGTGAACCGCTCATGATCGCTATGCGAGACCCTGTTTTTATTGCCGAAGGATTTGTACCCCGCAGGGTGGGACGTGTCAAGCGAAATGGTAAGGGCCGGAATGTCCAATATGCACTGTTACCCATCCCCATCGAGGCACGAATCTTTGATCTCACACTTGGATTAAGCCTCTTGCATTTTGATTCTCTTCTCACGCAGCATGCAGATCAACTGCAATTTCTTCCATATACTGAGGGGTTGGATGCCTTTCGAGAGACCGTTGCTGACTGCTGGGACATTAGCAAAGAAAAGGTTGATCAATTCATTAGCAAACAAGATGCTGATTGTATACTTTCTGCGCTTGGCCCCCTATTTATTCCGAAGGACAGAAGAGTATATGAAAAGATTCGAAATAAATTATTCGAAGGAGAAACCCTGCTTATTCATCGCTTTACCCGGAAGAAGATCGATGAAGACATCGAAGTGATTCGGCGGAAATTCAGTGAGGGGTTTTTCGACTTCACTGATGTGCATAATACTGTGATTGCTCTCTCGGATCTTACTCGGTTCTGCAAATATAGTGACCGCATGTCGGAATATGCAGAATTGCTCAAAATTTCTGAGGATTTCTTTTATTCACTGTTTATTCTGGTGCGTGAGACGGAGCCAATGCCTGTTCCAGATACATCCGTATCGATCGACGAAGTACCGATTGTGCCTACAGAAGCGGGTCAATCGGGCATCCAAGATACAGAAGGGACAGCCACCACGAGTCGGGAAGTCTCGCAGTGCCCGGTGGATGAGGCAATTGCAGAATTCTACACCGTCATTATGTCACAGACTGCAAAAACAACGGAGATACAGAATGTACTCAGGAGTTTGAGGAACTATCTTGATAGTTCGGGTGTCTTCGATCTTGCCGTCTACTGCCTCACTTCCTCAAAGAACACGAATGTCCAGAAAGAAGCTATTAAAACCCTTGCACTCCTGAGGGATGACCGAGCCGTTGAGTCGCTTATCACCATGTATGGGCAGGTTGGTGTCATCCTGTCGGTGGATGTTATCCGTGCCCTTGGTTCTATCGGATCGCATGAGGCAGTGCCCTTCTTACTTGAAGTCCTTAACCAAAAGCGGCTTGAAAATCGTATTGCAGCAATAAAGGCTCTGGGACAGATACGAGACTCACGGGCAACACCCTCGCTGATTCAACATTTATTCGATCCGAGAGGTGAGATCCAGAGATATGCGACCATAGCACTTGGAGATATAGGCGACACCGCAGCCGGGCCTGCGCTGATCGCTCTCTTACACAATTCTACGTCAGTAGTTCGAGTCGAGGTAATACGGACATTAGTAAAAATAGGGTACACTCAGGCAATCCCTGTGCTGCAACAGTTGTGCGATGACCGTTCTAAAGCGGTTCGGGACGAAGTGATAAAAAGCCTTGAACTGTTATCTATGACTTAAAAGAAGACGTATTTCCTGCTGGCACTTGTAAAAAGAAACGATCGGTTCTAATGAACAAGTCAGCGTACAACTCTCTGGAGCACTGTAGAATCAATTGTTTCGCACTCCAAACTGGCGAAGAGATCCATCGCCTGGCCGCATAATGTGATTATACGGCGTGTATTTCCGTTTCCAGATCTGAAGATCTGCTCGATCGACTCATCAGTAAATGGCTCGATTGTCCTCGCGGGAGTAGTCCGCTCACGATTGAGATATGCTACGATGAGTATCTTGACAGTTTCTGCAGTAAGCGGCTTGAGATTGACTTCTTTCCCAATTCGTTCTGAAAAGGCATGATATTCCGAAACCATCTTCTCCCAGACCTCAGGTGCACATGCAATAATCAGAGAGAAGTTTGTTGGATTCATGTCAATCAAGTGCCTAAACGAGTTTAGGACGTCTTGCTTTGTTCGCGCCTGAAGGTTCTCGATATGCTCAAACTCATCGACAAGCATTATTACAGGAGCATACCCGAGGAGTTCAAGAGATTTTTTCAACGCACTAAATGCCCGCGGTGCATGCCGCTTATCAATATTCGATGTCAGGCTCATCTCCCTTCTTCGCGTATACTCAATCGGCTCTCCACTTAACCATTCCCAGGATGTCAGCGAATTCTCTTCATAAGCCATATTGATGAACGCACGGGCGAAATCCGGAAACCGAACATGCTTTGAGAGGCGGGTAAAGGCATGCGGAACCACTTCGGAGAGAAGAATGCTGCCGTTTTCGATACTCTTCCAACCGTTGGTGGGATCGATAGGTCCTTCAATGACGCCCTGCTCGACAAGATCTACCGCGACTTTTCCGATATACTCCTGCGCTCGTCTTTGGATAAAGTCCGAGCCCAGATCATAGACAAAGTCCCGGTATATGTCCAAGAAGGTCTCGCCCGGTTGCGCAACGTATCCGATACAGGGCCGTGTCTCGTATGTGGTAGATTGAGCAGAGATTTGTGAATGTATGTATTTGAGTGTGTGGCTCTTCCCATTCCCGTACGAACCGGTTAGGATGAGGTGATTTGCACGGCCTGTCAGAATAGTGGTTGAGAGAACAGAGTTGATAGTCAAGAGCACTTCATCCTGCCCTACGTAGATCTTCGGTTCATCGTCAGGAACTCCTGCATATGGAAACGGATTTGCGCGAAGTCCGAATCGGCTGTAGTTTTTCGTTTGGGACTGGAACAGAGGGTTATTCAATGATGTCGCCCCCGTGTATCGCAACAAAGTAATACTGTTTTGAGTCGCACACTACTCCCTTTAAAAAACGCTCGGAAGTCAACTTCATAGTTATCTCGTCGGGCATTTCTGTGAAAATGAGAGATTTTATGTGCTTTGATGTAGCCTTGGCATGCGTCGTAATTGGTGCTCCGCTCAGCTCAATAGTTCCGATATTATTCCTGTAAAGTCGGAGAAATTCTTCATTGAAGTCACGTCTCCGAATCTTCAGCCTTTCGCACACTAACTCACGGATCTTCGGAATTTCGACGTATCGCTGGTGCAGAGAGGCCCCTGCCCTCGTGTTCAACTCCCCGTAAACACAGAGGAACTCGGGAAGCATGGGTGCGGTCATCGCGTATACAGGATAGTAGACGTTGGTGAACACGTTCCTCTGGGCCGAACCGACCCGCTCAACCCAGTCGCATAAAACGGATAGTGACGTCTGATTAAATGAGGAGGGGGTCTCCTTGAGGTGAGGCAGCAACTGTTTAGGTTCGATCGGCCCATACTGAACGAGTGTTTTGTAGAAGTCAGAGTAGAAGGTATATTCCAGCAAAACCTGATGCACCTGTTCCCACGCTCCTTTGCGTACGGCTATGGTCAGGTCTTTCCCAAGCGACGTTGGTTGAAATTGGTCGGCCACCCCTTGAAGTAGCCCCATACGGACAACTTCATTCAGGATCTCTTTTGCCCGGCGTTGCGATACTCCATATTTTTCCTGGAGCAGCGAACCATCAAGGTCGCCCTGTGATTCACTCAAATACACTGTTTCGACAACCCTCCCTAAGGTTATCGGTCTCATGCTTGCTCTCATGTAAAACCTCGGATCTTTCCTTTCGCGTAGTGATATGCCCCGTAAATAAGGGGATTTGGCTTCAACCTCTGTTCAAGATACGGTTCCAGCGAGTTTTCACTAATCGCGATCTTCAACTTACGTATCTCATAAGTGATCATCCACAGATTATGCAACGCAATCAACCGCCGGTCTTCACGAACTTCATTATATGGGTGTGCACTACAAACCGGGCAAACACAGGGGAGCCATGTGCATTTACCAATGTCCTGAAAATCTACCGACCCCTGCCCTGGAACAAAGTATACTCTCTTCGAACCGGCCCTTAAGTATGATGAAGAATCGAAGGTATCAACACCGAGGTAAACCAAAAGCGGGATGTAGGATGGACCTCCCAACCCAAATACATGGAGTGGTGCATCCCTGATCCGTTTGCGGACAGCCCAGATGGTATCTACTATCTGCTGGAAATTAGAACGCTTTGGAACGAGCCCACCTATTGCAAATCCATCAAATTGACCTCTCTTCTGCAGGTAATCGACCATATTGAGCATCGCCCGGATATCTCCTCCCTGAATGCATGCGTAAATTAGCATATCCTCTCGTTCTCGATGTTTTAGGGTAATTAGGGCGTTTTTTACGCACGTTCTGAGGGTCTCGGCATGTTTCTGTGTTAGTGTATTTTCCTGGGGTAGAACAGGAATGTCCAATGTTGCTGCAATGTCTGCGCCGATGCTCTCCTGGATCCGGAGAATCTCAATCGGATCGATAGTGAGATCAGATGTTCGGTTCTGAAAACCTCCGCTATCAATGAAGAAGACGCCGTCCTGCGTATAATGGCGGTGGAGGCCCTCAGCCATAAGGGTCTGGAGAATGGAACTCTTGTACAGGAGATGTGCATTCAGTAACATTGTCTTCATGTCTGGTATTTCCGTCCAGTACTCAGGACCGTTCCCCTCTCCCCGGTGTCCGGTGTTATTAACCGGAAAGAGAACTGGAGTTTCAATCGGCCGTGTTGGTGTATCGATGACAAATATCCGAGCCATAACAAATACTCCACTGTATTGATAGTCTAACTATGCAATAGACTACTCATAGATATAAGTATTTTTCGAATCAATGAAGGTAAGAAATGGTCAGCAGTCTTCCCAGAAATCTTCTCGAAAAATTTGCGCGTCTCTATGCTGAGAGAGGCACCTCAGAGTTTCGATTTCAGGAAGCAGAAGAGATTCTTGGTGAAACAGAGAAGTATGTTGGTCAGATTCTTCCGAATCTTGTAAGAGCTGGGTGGTTGGAGAAGAAGGTTGATCCAGAGGATAGCCGACGAAAGATATACCGAGTTGTTGATCCAAACAGAATATTGCAGCGCCTTGGGCAAGAACTCAAAGATGGCCCGCGATAACTCAAGGCCAATCCTTTATCTGATCTCCTTAGTGGTATTAACTCTTCTCGGCAGTTCCACCTGATGATTGTTCTTCAAGCAGTTTTTAATGAAGATAATTCACTCAATTCCCAGACACCACGTTGAGAGTCCTTCTTCATGATACCTCTCTCAACCAGATCAAAGCGGATCCATTGAACATTCTTCTTCCATCTGGAGATCCCCTCACCCACCTTTTCGAGATCAGCTGGGTTAAACTCATTCAGTAACCTCCGTTCAATCTCAGCTTCAATGGTTCTTTTTGAGGCAGAACCACTGAAACCCTGTAAAACATCGATCAGAATGGGTTCAAGCTCGCTCGCCGTAAAATGTGGAGCATCGACTTTTCCGAAATGCGGTTTCGGTTGCTTCTTGGTAACATTGCGGGTTGGCCTAAAGAACGTCTTGTGCATGACTGCCTCTATTGATAAAAGGACTCTTTAATTTTTCCTGATCAATCCGAAAACCCCTCTCATATCATATCTCTTAGCAATGGCAAAGGCAGGAACCTTCATCCTATTATCCTGCAACTGCATACTAATGACGAGGATGCCTACTGCAGTATGGGACATTCGTCAGTAGTTCGGTAACTGGGGTAGCTCCAGAGGTGCAATGCTTGGTTCTCCACTCTCTCACCCCCCGCCCAGCCCCCGCACAATCACCGCCACCACCCCGCCGCTCACGACCGACTGGCGTACCCACTCTACGGGCTCACCGAGGAGGAGATCGCAATCGTCGAGGGGAGCGGCCTGACGTTCCGGGTCAGGGGTTTTATCACGTGATGAAAGGGGGATTCCTCCCCCGGGCAGAGCGGGATGCCGCTGCAACCTCAGCCGGAAGCCGTCCCGGCCATATCCCGGAGGTGCTGCATAATCCGGTCTTTGTTCCCCGGCAGATTTGAGAACTGCTTATCGCAGACATCGCTGAACTTCGCGAGGGCCTTGCGGTTGACCTCCTCCTGATCCTC
>Ga0208462_1000892_pt1 | contig 23877 bp, 19 predicted proteins | sample AD_SCU001_MetaG_FD_184452 | JGI IMG/M metagenome (GOLD analysis project Ga0208462, IMG submission 184452) | Active sludge microbial communities of municipal wastewater-treating anaerobic digesters from China - AD_SCU001_MetaG (SPAdes) (version 2) | ecosystem: Engineered > Bioreactor > Anaerobic...
AAAAATAAGAGGAGGATAGATTCCCAGAACCAGACCCTGCTGCAGGATCCACATGAAACCCGTTCCCGGCTCGAAAACACCGGTCACCTGGGGAGGAATGTTGGCGATTATCATCCCAAAAGCTATCGGAATAAGCAATAGAGGCTCCGCGTCTTTCGCTACGGCAAGGTACATTAGAAGCGAAGCTATTGCGAACATGACTATGTTTTCCCAGCTCAGATTTGTGAAACCGGACTGAGCGAAATACCCTGAGATCAACTCTGCCATGATAGGCTAACCTCCAGAAAAATAATGAAAGCCGCGACCCCGCGCGAGAGTCACGGCGAAAGTAATTATCTGTTTTTGATGACCGCCTGTGCGGCTGCCAGCCTTGCTATCGGTACACGGTAGGGTGAGCAGCTCACGTAGTTGAGACCAACCATGTGGCAGAATTCCACTGAGGAAGGTTCTCCACCGTGTTCACCGCAGATCCCGACTTTCAGGTCCGGTCTGGTTGAACGACCCTTCTCGGTACCCATTTTGACGAGCTGTCCCACGCCAACCCTGTCGAGTTTCTGGAAGGGGTCGGTGGGAAGAATACCCTTTTCAAGATAATGACTTACGAACTTTCCATAGTCGTCTCTGCTGAACCCGAATGTCATCTGGGTTAAATCGTTGGTGCCGAAGCTGAAGAACTCGGCTTCCCTGGCGATTTCATCGGCAGTGATAGCCGCCCTTGGCACCTCAATCATGGTTCCAACTTTGTAAACTAGATCGACACCGGCCTCCCTTATCATTTCATCGGCCGCTTTTACGATTATGGCTTTGACGTACTTGAGTTCTTCCAGCTCGATTATGAGGGGTATCATTATTTCTGGGATTACGTTCATACCCTCTTTAACGAGCTTGATTGCGGCTCCTATGATTGCTCTGGTCTGCATTTCGGCGATCTCCGGATAAACTACCGCCAGTCTGCAGCCCCTGAAACCCATCATCGGGTTGAATTCGTGGAGCTCTTCAATAGTCGCCTTCAACTCGTAATATCCCATTCCCATCTCTTTGGCCAGGTCTCTCACGTCTTCGTCTTCTTTCGGGAGAAATTCGTGTAGAGGGGGATCGAGAAGTCTTATAGTAACGGGATAGCCTTCCATTGCCTTGAAGATCCCGTAGAAATCATCTTCTTGCATAGGAAGCAGTTTAGAAAGGGCTTTTTTGCGCTGCTCAAGAGTGTTGGAAGTGATCATCTGACGCATGGCAAATATCCTGTCCTCCTGGAAGAACATATGTTCCGTCCTGGTAAGACCGATACCTTCCGCGCCAAAGCCTCTCGCAATCGAAGCGTCTTTAGGTGTATCGGCGTTGGTTCTGACACCCAGCTTTCTTATTTTGTCGGCCCAGACTAGTATTTCAGCTAGAGGTCCCTCGAGTCCCTGCGGCTTCACGGAATCGAGCTTTCCCATGAAGACCTCGCCCGTAGTACCGTCTATACTCAACCAGTCTCCCTCTTTGAGGATCTTTCCGTTGACCTTCATTTCTTTGGCATGCTCGTCAACTTCGATTGCTTCGCATCCGACTATACAGGTCTTGCCCATTCCCCTGGCCACAACGGCGGCATGGGATGTCTTGCCACCGGTAGAGGTAAGGATGCCCTGCGCGGCGGCCATTCCGGCGATGTCCTCTGGAGAGGTTTCCGGTCTGACGAGAATAACCACCTTTCCCTCTTCTTTGACCATTCTCTCGGCTGTCTCGGGGTCGAACGCGATAACTCCAGAAGCTGCTCCTGGAGAAGCGGCGATGCCCTTGGCAAGTTTTTCAGCGCTTTCCAAGGTTTCGTTAGTGAAGTAGGGATGGAGAAGAGTCTCGATATGTTCGGGAGTGACTCTCATTATGGCTTCTTCCTTGGATATTAGTCCTTCTTTAACCAGATCAACGGCAATCTTCACACTCGCGTAGGGTGTTCTCTTTCCATTCCTTGTCTGAAGGAGATAAAGCGTACCGTGTTCGACCGTGAATTCGATATCCTGCATGTCCCTGTAGTGCTTTTCCAGTTTTTCGAAGATATCGAGCAACTGGTTGTAAGCGGCCGGGTTGATCTCATGAAGCCTCGTCATCGGGTAAGGAGTCCTGGTACCGGCAACTACGTCTTCACCTTGCGCGTTTGGCAGGTACTCTCCGTAGAATTTTCTTTCACCCGTGTTGGGATCTCTTGTGAAGGCAACGCCTGTACCGCTGTCATCCCCGGTGTTTCCGAAAACCATGGTGCATATGTTAACGGCCGTTCCGAGAAGATCACCCTCCTTCACTCCATTGAGCGCCCTGTATTTGATGGCTCTTTCATTCATCCAGCTTCCAAAAACAGCATTAGTCGACATCCAAAGCTGCTCCCATGGATCCTGAGGGAATTCTTTGCCGGCCTTTTTGTAGACTTCCAGGTATCTCTTAACCACTTCTTCCATATCCGTGGCATCCAGTTCGGTATCGAGTTTCACGCCCTTCTCTTTTTTAACGCTGGCAAGAGCCTTTTCAAACTCGGAATGCTCTATCTTGAGCACTACATCTCCGAACATCTGAAGGAACCTTCTGTAAGCGTCGTAGCAGAACCTGGGATTTCCCGATTCGTTTATGAGCCCTGTGACTGTCTCGTTGTTGAGGCCCAGGTTAAGAATCGTATCCATCATTCCTGGCATGGAGATGGCCGCTCCCGACCTCACAGATACCAGAAGCGGTCTTTCGGCAGAGCCAAAGCCTTTGCCGGTTTCTTTCTCGAGCATTTCCATTGCCGCTTTGACCTCGCCGGTGAGTTCACCAGGGTATTTTTCACCGTGATCGTAGTAGTACTTGCAGACTTCTGTAGAGATCGTGAAGCCCGGGGGTACCGGGAATCCGAGTCTAACCATTTCGGCCAGATTGGCTCCTTTACCGCCCAGGAGATTCTTCATCTTCGCGTCGCCCTCGGCTTTCGTCTTACCAAAATAGTACACATATTTCCTCGACACTTTGTTTCCTCCCTTCCTGAAAACTATTCGAGGCGATTATAACACAGCCTTTCACGGGTGATGTTTAGAATGAAATCACTGCCGTGCTTTAAGTACGTTCAAGGATCTTCGCTGACCTGACCCTGTCCCATTTTAACAAAGAAAAGGTTAACGGAAGAAAGAACGGGAAGAGGGAGGACGTCTGAAAAGACCGGGAATAGAATTCAACAAGCTAAGAAAGATGGAATTGCATGCAAGATATGTCTGAAAGGTTCTTGCACAAAGGTACCAGGAGAGATCGTTGTCTCGAACAAGGCTCTTGCTCGTGTGATAAGCGAAAACGTATGAGAAGCTGTATATAACCGCAAGCCCGAAGAGTCTGTCTATCGATTGAGACTTCGAGTACTTGCCAAAACCCATATAAGTCTTGTAGTCTCTGAAAGTCTCTTCAATCCAGAATCTCTTTAGATATATCTCAAGAATCGTCTCTTCAGAATATCTCAGATCGGTCACCAGGAAGTATGAGTCCTTACCCCTTCTGTTAATGATGACTCTCGCACAATAGCCTGAGCTGGTGTACTTGCCAAACCAAAGGTCTTTTGTTGAATCACTGTATTTCACAAGCGCTGTTCCATTGAAGAGTACGTTCTTCCTGGTTCTTATCACATAATGAAAACCGCTTCTCTTCACACAATCGAGGAACTTCGGACTGAAGAACTCCCCATCTGCAACTATCGTCACTTCAACTGGATCGCTTATCACTCTGCCTATGAGAGAAACCATCTCTTTCTTGTCCTGTACTGACTTGTTCTCTCTCAGAAGAAAGGCTATGGGTAGAGTCCTTCCATCGATGGTTATCGCTGCGAGAAAGAGGTATCGCTTCCCTATCTGTGTCCAGTCGATGGCCACCACTATTCTCGAAGGCTTTCCTAGAACATGCAAGACCAGCTTGAACAATACCTTGAATATCCTTTCATCCAACATGAGCAAGAATCTCTGCAGATGCTTCCTTCTGTGTCTCAACTCTGCATTCACCGGTAAGAAGAGCGCTATTCTGCTTATTGTAGGCTCGAGATTGAAGACCATCACTGTTAATATGCAGCTTAAGAGATTCCTACAAAAAGAGCTTGTGTATCCCTGGGCTTTTACAAATTCGATCAAGAGTGCTATTATATCCATTAGGATGCCTCCTAGCTTTTGATGGGTATTACAGCGTATTTATCTTAAGCCAGGAGCATCCTTTTTTCAATCCCTTTTTCTTCTCTTCATCTCTTTCCTGTTAACTTGGGGCAGGGTCAGTCGCTGACTAACAGTGAAGTATTCGAAATACTTTCGATTGAAGAGTCACCTTTTGACTTTTCTTATAAAGCGAATCTGATTGATGAATATCACCGAGATGAGTATGAGCGTCATGACGCCCACGCTTTTCAAATCGGGCCATACTTGAAGAAAATACCCTCCTATCAACGGGCCGACACCGAAGATTATGCCGACCATGGATTCGTGCACTCCTCCTTGCTTGCCATGATCGTTTTCCTGTGAGTTTAGACCGTAGAAGATCGCGAAAATGTAGGGCACCGCGTAAGTGGTGCCGCAAAGGAAAGTCACGGCGAAGAACACTGGAGCCGTTTGGGGCATGAAAAATGACAGCACGGCTGTCGAAAAAATTACCATCATCAGTATCAGGGCCTTACCGGGATTGCCGATCCAGAACTTGAATCTACTCATGAAAATAAAAGAGAGAAAGACTCCGACGTTCGCACCAACCGTTAAAAATCCTATGTTCTCCAGAGGTAGACCGGAGGCCGAAATCAACTTTGGAAAGAGCGCCATTCCGCTCGTATATATTATCCCTGCTAGGAGGAAGGCCAGTCTGTAAGATCTTCGATACTCTTTTATTTTTGGAAGGTCGGCTTGCGGCATCGGCTTTTTGAGCTTTTCACTGTAAGGTCCGGGGAGCGATTCGCCCCATTTTTTCCTGCTTCTGAAAATCATCACCGAACTCATAAGGGAGAGAAGGATTCCAAACATGAAGACGACCTTCGGCATCTTTTGAATTAGATAAGGACCGAGAGCCATACCGACGATATTACCGGCGCTCCAGGACAGGACGAAGCGTATCACCGTCGTCAAAGGGTCTATACCTTCTCTCCTCTCTCCCTTGGAGATCAAACCCTCAAGAGACGGAAAGAAAAAGCCGAAGAAGAGGTTCATCCCGAAGGCGAAGAGAGTTATATCCATGACACCTCTCCAGAAAAAACCCAGATTCAGAAAAACGGCCATAGCGATCATTCCGATGGAGAGACTCTTTTTGAAGCCGATTTTATCTCCTATCCTGCCCAAAGTGCTGGCCATCGATACATAAAAGATACTCCCACCAAAGTTTATCAGCCCGATCTCTATGTATGAAAGCCCCCATTCGGCTCCTTTAACGTTTATGGATGAGGATAGTAAATACAAAAGTACCGAAAAGGAAAAAGCGTAGAAATTGAAGGAATGAAAATACTTTTTCACTGACCCATACCTCGTCAATTAAACAATAAAAAAGGGAGGCGACTGCCTCCCCAGATTTTACTACACTTTTTATTGATTGGCTATAATTCTTAGCAGTTCCTGCTCTGCCCAGGCTATACCTTCATCAACCGTTCTCTTCTGGTTGATGACGTCGCCCACCATCGTTCCGAGTACGTTTCTCACATCATCCCAGAGAGCAACGTTCGGATCGACAGAACCGAAGGGGATCTGGCTTATCGGAACGGCAACGGTCGGATTCTGCTGTTCGTATGCCTTCCACTGAGGTGTATCGAGGGCAAGCTGCGTAACCGGCATGTAGCCTGTCTTCACCGACCAGTAAGCCTGGATCTCCGGGCTTACCAGGTACTTCATGAATTTCCATGCGGCGACCTTCTGTTCGGCAGTGATGCCGGCAAACATTACTACATCCGTCCCGGCGAACGGTGGTGCCTGGACTTCCCACATCGGAACCGGTGCCCACGCCCAGCCGTGCTTTCCTCTGGAACCGCTGTCAACGTAAGAGGCTGACGCTATAGTTTCGATGAACATAGCGATCTGACCGTCCCCGAACGGAGCGTCGAGATAACCACCCTGGAAGAGAGCGACACCGTAGGTGTGTGCCATATCGTACATGAGCTGCAGAGCTTCTTTTGCTTGCGGAGAGTTGATTATAACCTTGACCGAACCGTCGTTGAGTATTTCGACAGCTTCGCCTTTGTTGGCCCTGAGGAAGGTCATGAAATGGTCTATGGTCGTTCTGAAACCGAATCCGTACTGGTCGATGGTCCCGTCTTTGTTCTTGTCCTCGGTAAGCATCATGGCCGCGAAGAGCAGGTCTTCCATCGTTTTTGGGACTTCAAGGCCGTACTGTTCGAAGAGATCGGTGTTGTAGTAGAGAACATATGTACTCTTGTTGAAGGGCACGGCGTAGATCGTGCTTCCCCAGGTCACCATTCTCTTGAAAGGCGACCAGATGGCGGCCCATTCTTCGTCGGTCAGACCGGCTTCGGGATCGGCGATAAGGGTATTCAGTTCCTGCACGACGCCCCTGGGGATCAATCTGGCTGTCCAGTTTCCGTAAGCCTGAGAGAGGGCCGGAAGGGTGTTACTTTCAGCACTCACGAGGAGTTTTTGCTGCAATGCATTGTAGTTACCCACGTAGATAGCCTTGACTTCGATATCCGGGTTGGCTTCGTTGAACGAATTCACGATCTCTGTAACGGTCGTTCCCTGTGCGCCACCCATTGCGTGCCAGAACTCGATTTCCGTCTTCGCCATTACGAAGACTGCGAGAATCGCAAACATCACTACTAGAAGAATACTTTTGCGCATCTCTTTACCTCCTTATTCAAAGTGTTTCAAGCGTCGAAGTAATTATAGCATTATGCCCCATTCAAAAAGAACCTCTTCCACTTTTCGCATAGTCGTGGCAGCATCTCCAGATGTGTCAACAACAGCGTCGGCAGAGTCTCTTATGCGGTCAAGATGTTGCTGGGACTGTAAGATCGATCTGGCTTTGCATTCGGTCATTCCACGTAGCGCGAGGCGCCGCACCGTCTCTTCTGGGGAGCATTCCACCCACAAGATCTTATCGCAAAATTCCGAAAGACCAATTTCGTGAAGCAGCGCGCCATCGATTACGTAAAGCTTGGCATCGTCGCTCATTTTCGCAAGTGCCACAGAACGAATCACTGGATGAACGATACGGTTCAACCTTTCCAGGAGTTCTGGACTTATGAAGACAGCATTTCCCAGTTTTTTTCTATCCACCGAATCTCCGGTCATTACAAATTCTCCGAACTCTCTGCGAATTTCCTCTTTCATTGAATCGAGCGCCTGGTGGCCTATTTCGTCGAGGGATACTCGGATCGCACCGGACTTTTCGAGCGCCGAAGCAATCGTAGATTTGCCAGAACCAGCCTTACCGGCTACGCCCAGCACCGTCAAATCAATCTCTCACCTTTCTCCATGACGTTTATTACCACTTTTGAGATCTCGCTGGGTGAAAACTTAAGGGCCTCTTTCTCATCGGGAGTGAGGGTTATGATATCGGCTTCAATCTCTTCCATTTCGCCGATTTTCTTCAGCAACGACTCTGATTGCGCGGAGACGATGATATAGGTCGGAATGGTTTCCTCTAGAAAGTAAAGTTCGGTAACATCGAATTCTTCTATGAGTTTTAGCAAGTCTTCTTTCATAGTTCAAACCTCCAGGAGGTCTTCTCCTCGTATCTATCTCTGATTTCCTCGTAACCCCTGCGCCCCATGAAGGCGTAAGTAAGTTTCTTTCCAAGTTCAACCCCCGGCTGATCGTAAGGGTTTATTCGAAGCATGCTTCCTGCGATCGCGGTCTGTATTTCGTAAGATATTATGAACTCCCCGACGTGGAAAGCATCGATCTGTGGGAAAGTGATCGTCAGGTTGGGAATTCCGTTGGATGCGAGCGCTATCGAAGTCCCTCTGAGTTCTGCATTCAACAGCTCGGCCAGTTCAACGCCGTTCAGGTAGGACAGTGCCTCGACATCGGAATGGATAAACGGAACTGTGAGCTGATTTCCAAAGTCTTCAAGCTTTATAAAAGTTATCACTTTATCCTTTGGGCCTTCGTTGTAAAGCTGGACCTGCGAATGCTGATCTATCGCCCCAAGAGCTTTTATAGGAGTCTGGCCAGTATGTACTATTCTGCCGTTGAAATCGAACTTCTTACCCAGAGATTCGGCCCAAAGTTGTCTGTACCAGTCCGCAAGCGTATAAAGCCTGTTCGAGTAAGGCATCATAACCGATATGTTGTAGCCTTTTTTCATGTATGCGTAATGGATCAACGCATTCACGAGGGCCGGGTTGGACTTGACATTGTCCCGAAGGTACCTTTCACGGCCGAACCTGGCTCCTTCGTAGAGACCGTCGATATCTATGCCCTCCGCTAGGGCCGAAAGAAGTCCAACCGAAGTCAGCACGCTGAAACGTCCGCCGACATCGTCGGGAATCGTCAATGTTCTTATTTTTTCGCGATCGGCTATCTCTCGCAACACGCCCTTTTCGCTATCAGTTGTGAAAATGAAATGCTCGCTTGCCGCAAGACCCAGCTTGTCGAGAAGGCCTCTTGCGATAAGGTAATTAGACATGCATTCTGCCGTTGTACCGGATTTCGAGATGACGTTGAAAACCGTCAACTTTAGGTCCAACTCGCCCAGAATCGAGGAGACCATGTCGGGATCTACGTTGTCCAGCACGAAGATCCTGGCTTTTTTCATACGTTTCTCCCTGCTCAGGTTGTTCCAGTTTAGGGGGTTCAGCGATGAGTGAAGGGCCTGATTTCCCAGCGCGGAGCCACCGATACCTATCACCACAAAGTTTTCGAAGTTTTCCAGCCAGTCTTCCAGTGTCTTCACTTCATCCAGAATGGAATCATCGCCCAATATTCTCAGAAAACCAGGTTCGGGCGAATTGACCTTTTCCATTATCGTTGAGGTGCTTTTACCCGTCTCAAGAAGTTCATCGAAAATCAAACCGCTTTCAAGGGTCTCTTTGAAGGCAAAAGAAAAATCGTACTTCAGCATTACTAACCTCCGTCAGTAAGAGATTAAAGTGCGCACATCGTAACGAGCGAGTTTCTCTCTCGGTTTCAGGAAATCCAGTTCGGCCAGGCACAATATTGAGATCACTTCACCACCGCAGCTCTCAATCATTTCGGCTATTGCTTTCATCGTTCCACCCGTCGCAAGTATATCATCCACGATCAATACTCTCTCGCCTTTATGTATTGCGTCGATATGCATCTGTAGAGTTGCCCTACCGTACTCTAGTTCGTAGTCGATCTCCAGTGTCTCAAAGGGAAGTTTGCCGGGCTTTCTCACAGGAACCAGAGCTTTTCGGGTATGAAAGGCTATTGGAGCGGCAAATATGAAGCCTCTGGCTTCCGGTGCCACTATGATATCGAAGTCAAGTCCTTCAACTAGAGAACTCATCTGTAAAATGCATTCCCTGAAAGCATCGGGATCTTTTAGCATGGGTGTGACATCTTTGAAAATCACACCCGGTTTTGGAAAGTCTGGAATATCCCGCACAAAGACTCCTAGATCCATCGAATCTCCTCCTTATTAAGGCTCCTCGAACACCGGTAATTTTAACATTTAATAGACGATAAGTCTTGTATCCCCGGAATTTCTAGCCAGTCTTTATGCAAGTTGAAAAATGAAATTGAAAGCCATTGCAGACAGATTTCGCTGATCGATCTCAGAAAGGGTATTACGAAGATTCTTTGTTTTCCAACTGTTGGGGGCATCTTAACAGACGAAACTGCCCATTTTTTCGGGCCCATGTTATAATCCATGTGTGAAATAAATAACATTCTTGGCTTAAAGGGAGGTGCAAGGGTTGTCTGTGGTCACATGCCCGGATTGCGAGAATCTTTTTGCCGAACTGGACCGGTATATCGATTCCGTTAAAGACAACACGGGTGTCTTAATTAACGTTCTTCACAAAGCTCAAGAGATCTTCGGCTATCTTTCTGAAGAAGTCCAGCAGCACGTGTCGGAGAAGCTCAACGTTCCACTGAGTCAGGTCTATGGCGTCGTCACTTTCTACAACTTCTTCACCATGAAACCAAAGGGTAAGCACCAAATCAAAGTCTGCCTGGGGACGGCCTGCTATGTGAAAGGCGCCGACAAGATCATGGAGAGACTCCAGGATGAGCTGAAAGTGCCCATGAATCAACCAACTGCCGACGGAAAGTTTTCGATCCACGCTGTCAGGTGTTTGGGAGCGTGCAGTATGGCGCCGGTTGTTCTCATCGGCGAAGATGATTACTACGGAAGGGTCACTCCAGATGAAGTGTCTAAGATACTTGACAAATACAGGAGGGCTGAATAATGGCAAAGATAAAGAGTCTTGAAGAACTCATGAAAATCAAGGAAAATGCGATGAAAGGACTTAAGATGCGCGATTCCGGCAAGAAGGGCAAGATAATCGTTGCCATGGGAACATGTGGAATAGCTGCAGGTGCCAAAGACACTTTGAGAGCCATCGTTGATTCCCTTGATGAAAAGGGGATCGAAGATGTTGCCGTAGTTCAGTCGGGTTGTTTCGGCCTGTGCGATGTAGAGCCTACCATCGAAGTTCATCTGGAAGGGGCCGACCCGATAATCTACGGACACGTAACCCCTGCACAGGCGAAGAGAATAATAGATCAGCACATTGTCGAGGGGAAAGTTGTCGGAGATCTCATTGTCAAAAAGGGAGAACTATAACGAAGAGGTGATTAGCGGTGCCCGCTGTTGAAAATACGGTGCTTATCTGTGCCGGTGGAGCCTGTATATCGGCAGGCGAGAAGAGCGTCAAAGAGGTTTTCGAGGATACTTTGAAGAAGTATTCTCTGGAGACGGTTGTAAGGGTTGTGGAAACTGGTTGTATGGGTGCATGCGATCTCGGCCCGATACTGGTCATTTATCCCGAGGGGGTTTTCTACCAGAAGGTCAACGCCGAAAATGCCGCCCAGATAGTTGAAGAGCATATACTGAAAGGGAGAGTTGTGGAAAGGCTTCTCTACAAAGGCGATACGGGCGAACTCAAGACCAAGCCTCAAGAGGAGCTTCCCTTCTTCACCGAACAGGTTAAGATAGCTACTAGGAATCTCGGTGTGATAGACCCTCTATCCATCGATGAGTACATCGCGAGAGATGGATACTTCGCCCTCCACAAGGCTCTCTTCGAAATAGGACCCGAGAAAGTACTTGAAACGCTCAAGAAGAGTGAATTGAAAGGCAGGGGCGGTGCCGGTTTTCCGACATGGATGAAATGGGATTTCACCAGAAAGGCCCAGGGTGATACCAAGTACATAATATGCAACGCCGACGAAGGCGACCCGGGAGCCTTCATGGACAGGGCCGTCCTTGAGGGCGATCCCCATACGATAGTTGAAGCAATGACGATAGCTGCTTACACGGTAGGTGCGCAGAAAGGTTTCGTCTATGTTCGTGCCGAGTACCCCCTGGCGATAGAGAGGCTTACTTTCGCGATGGAAAAGGCGAGAGAGTACGGTTTACTCGGTAACAACATACTGGGTACGGATTTCTCTTTCGATCTCGAGATAAGGATCGGTGCGGGTGCCTTTGTTTGTGGAGAGGAGACCGCACTTATCAATTCGATAGAGGGTAAGAGGGGTATTCCCAGGGTGAAGCCGCCCTTCCCTGCAAACAAGGGACTGTGGGGTAAGCCGACCCTTCTGAACAACGTCGAGACGTACGCCAACATTCCCCCGATAATCATAAACGGCGGCGAGTGGTTCAGCCAGTACGGCGTGGAAGGTTCAAAAGGTACGAAGGTCTTCGCTCTGGCCGGAAACGTGAAGAATACCGGTCTGGTGGAAGTTCCCATGGGAATAACCGTGAGAAAGCTTATCTATGATATAGGTGGAGGTATTCCCGGTGGAAAGAGGTTGAAGTCCATTCAAACCGGTGGACCCAGCGGCGGATGTATCCCGCTGGAACATCTCGATACTCCGATTACCTACGATAACCTCAAGAAGCTCGGAACGATAGTCGGTTCCGGCGGAATGGTAGTCATGGACGAAGACAGCTGTATGGTTGATGTGGCCAAATACTTCCTCGAATTCACCGTAGAAGAGTCGTGCGGACAATGCACACCATGTCGCGATGGTACCAGGAGAATGCTCGAGATCCTCGAGAGAATTACCGAGGGCGAAGGTACTATGGAAGATCTCGACCTTCTCAAGGAACTAGGCGAGAATATAATGGCGACATCTCTCTGTGGACTTGGCCAGACGGCACCTCAACCGGTTCTTTCAACGATGAGATACTTCTGGCATGAATACGAAGCGCACGTTCTGGAAAAGAAATGCCCCGCAAAGAGATGCAAACCTCTCATGAGAGTCGTGATAGATAAAGACAAATGTGTCGGCTGCACGGCCTGTGCCAGAGTCTGTCCAGTGAACGCGATTTCTGGCGCAGTCAGAAAGCCCCACGAGATAGATCCCGAAATCTGCACTCGCTGTGGCAGTTGTCTTGCGGTATGCAGATTTAACGCAATCAGCAAAGTCTCTCCGTGAGATATTTGAGAACCCCCTTTCGAGGGGGTTCTTCTGCATTGTCAATTTGGGTTGAAGGGAGGAATTAGCATGTCTGCTGACAGTATCCGCGAGACGGTTACGAAGATTTACGAAGATATAAATAGTCAGAGTCTCGAAAAGGGCGACGTACTGATAAACACTCTGCACGCTATTCAGGATCACTACGGCAATTTCATTCCAATCGAGGCGGCTGAGGTGTTGAAAGAGCTGACCGGTACACCCCTGTCGAAAATATACGAAGTCTTGACTTTCTACACCATGTTCTCCACTCACAGACGCGGAAAGTACGTAATAAGGATCTGTAAGAGCCTTCCCTGCCATGTAACCGGCGGACAGGAAGTCGTTGATGCGCTTAAGAACAGCCTTGAAATCAGTTTCGGTGAGACAACCGGCGACGGTCTATTCACTCTCGAAGAGACCAGCTGCCTGGGACTTTGCGGAGTATCTCCCGTAATGATGATAAACGACGAAGCTTATGGAAATCTCACAAAAGAGAGAGTTTCGGAGATTATCGATTCAATCGTTTCCAGAGAGAGAGGTGAGTGAGTATGAGCAAACCTATTACCGTTCTGGTATCAATCGACTCGAACAGCCTTCTTCTCGGTGCGCGCCATTACAAAAACTATCTCGCCTCCCTGGTGGAAAAATACAACCTGGGATCGATCGTAGATGTTCTCGAGACGGGTTCTTTCGGAGATTACGGAAAGGGTGTACTGTTTCTGGTTCTACCCGAGAACACCGTTTACTCGGTCAAATCCGAGGTCGATGTTGAAAAGATCGTTCTCGAACATCTACTCAAAGGTAGGATCGCCCGGGAACTGGTCGTTGAAGATTTCAGCACCGAAGGACCGGTCGAAGCAAAAAGCACCACAATCGAGGAACGCGTAGTTCTGCGCAATGCAGGTTCAATCGATCCAAGGAACATAGAAGAGTACATAGCTCTCAACGGCTACCAGGGACTGGCCAAGGCTTTCAGAATGGAGCCCCGGGCCGTTATCGAAGAGATCAAGAAGAGTGGATTGCGCGGCCGTGGTGGTGCGGGTTTTCCGACTGGTTTGAAATGGGAGTTCACCCAGAAAGTAGATTCGCCTGATAAGTACGTGATTTGCAACGCCGACGAGGGTGAGCCCGGTACTTTCAAAGACCGCCTGATAATGGAGGGCGATCCCCACTCTGTCATTGAAGGTATGGTCGTAGCAGGTTATGCTGTCGGTGCCAGCAAGGGATATATATATATAAGGGGAGAATACTTCGAATCCGTTGCCAGCCTCAGAAGAGCGATCAGCCAGGCGTACGAGTACGGTCTTCTCGGGGCCTCCATACTGGGCACCGATTTTTCCTTCGACCTCTCAGTGAGATTGGGAGCCGGAGCCTACGTCTGTGGAGAGGAAACGGCGCTGATAGAATCGATCGAGGGCAAATCGGGCCGCCCCAGATTGAAACCGCCTTACCCCCCGGTTAGTGGTCTGTACAACAAACCCACTGTGGTCAACAACGTCGAAACCTTCGCCTGTGTTCCTCCGATAATAGACAAAGGTGCGAACTGGTTCAAAGCGATCGGCACGAAGTCTTCGGCTGGTACGAAAGTTTACTCCCTTTGTGGCAATCTGGTCAAGAGAGGCATAGTCGAGGTTCCCATGGGCACCACGGTGGCCGATCTCGTTTATAAGTTCGGCGGCGGCATTCCCGATGGGAGAGCCGTGAAGATGGTTCAGACTGGGGGCGCGGCCGGTACGTTTATAAAGCCCGAAGAACTGGGTGCACCTTTGGATTTCGATTCCTTCAAAAATTCCGGTGCGTCGCTCGGTTCGGGAGTAATTCTGGCTATCGACGAGACCCACTGTGCGGTCGATGTGGCGAAAAACCTGATGGAATTCTTCGCCCATGAATCCTGCGGTAAGTGTTCACCCTGTCGCGAAGGTACACACATAATCGTCCATATATTGAACGAGTTCTCCAAAGGTAGAGGAACCAGGGAGCTCTTCGATCAACTATACGATGTCGCCGATACGATGGAAGACTCTTCCTTCTGTGGATTGGGTCAGGCCGTTCCAGTACCGCTGAGGTCGATTCTCGACCGGTTCAAGGATGAATTTTTGGCGCATGTTGACACACTCCAGTGTCCGGTGGGCATCTGTAAGTTCGATAAAAAGAAGAAGAAGAGATAATTGAGAGTTACAAAATTATCGAGCCGGGGCAACCCGGCTTTTCTCTGATATAATAACCCAGAGGTGGAAAATGGATAAAGGAAAGAGACTGGATCTGATAGTCCTTCTCATGTTGCTGACTTCAATCGTTGTTATATCAGGTCTTCTGGTTGGTTTTGGAAACCGGTTGAGCCCGAAAAAGGTGGCCTCCCTGGCGATCCTTTACAATGCCGGTCTGGGTGCCAACAGGGAAGATTTTCTCAACAACTCTTCCTACACTTACGACGACAGAGTGGTTTCGATTTACGAATATTTCGCCGGCAAGAGCGATTCAAAACCAGTTCTGAGCTCTGCAATAAAGATGCATAGTGTGGACGATACAGAACTCTTTTCTACCAACCCCGCCGTAGATAAACTGATCTCCTCCAGACCTCCTCGGGAGAACAGCTCCCTCAAGAACAAACTGCTGAGTCTGGTCAAGTCTAACAAGCAGCTGGATTCGAAGGGCGATGAGTTCAAAATCAAATTAGGAGAGGCCATTTACAGAGCTATCATGGATTTCACGGGTGTGAAAGTAAATATAATAGTAGGCGGGAAAGTGAAAACGCTCGATCTCTCCAGATTGGATCCTTCGATAGTCGTCTCGATTATGATTGTGGAGTCCTCTCTCAACCCTTACGCGCTGATGGAAGAGAGAAGTCTCAACCCTTCTTTCTCTCCGTACGTTTACTCTCGCGGATTGATGCAGATCTACGAACTAACTCTCTGGACGCTGAACTCATGGCTGAAAGAATCTCAGATAAACGTTAAACCCGAAGGACTCTGGTCGATCAGGGACAATATTTTTCTTGGGATGGTTTATCTTTCGTACGCGAATGAAATGCTGGAGGAATGATCTATGGACGACTGGCAGAGGGATGCGATAATATACCAGATCTTCCCCGAGAGATTCAATATCGGCATGGCACGCGACGTTTTCGAGAAGAGAGAGATGGGCCACTACAGACTTCCCGAACAGCGGGTTCGCGCTTGGAACGAGAGGCCACACGCCTCGCGCGACGGCGGTCACCAGTACGATTTTTGGGGAGGAGACCTGAGGGGCATTATAGAGAAACTCGATTACATAAAGGATCTTGGAGTAAATACGATCTACATGACTCCGGTATTCTGGGGTCACACCAACCACAAATACGATACTCTCGACTATTTCACGATCGATCCCGATTTCGGGACTGAAGAAGACATGAAAGATCTCTTGAAAATCGCTCATTCGAAAGGGTTGAGAGTAATTCTGGACGGTGTGTTCAACCACGCCGGAATGGCCGGCAAATGGTTCAACGGCCTTAACATTTTCGGCCAGCCCGGCGCGTTTCAGGGCAACGATGAGAAAGGAAATTTCTTTGTGCGGGTTAACGGGCAGTTTAGGGGCTGGATGGATTCGAGAAATCTACTCGAACTCAATCTCGAAAACCCAGAACTGGCCGAGATCATTTATAGATCAGAAGAATCTGTCATGAAACGCTGGCTGAGATTAGGTATGGATGGCTGGCGACTGGATGTTGCTTTCGACATCGGCCCGGATATTCTATCGCTAATGTCGGACAGTGTGAAGAGTGTTAATCCGCGGGCCTGTATCGTCGGAGAGATCTGGAACTATCCTAAAGGCTGGAGAGAGAAGGCGAAACTCGACGGTCTGATGAACTATTACTACAGGTCTCTGATCTGGGACTCTCTTCGGGGTTCGTTGAAAGGTGAGATGGCCGCCGTGATTCTTGGCAATTGTATCCACGACTGCGGGCTCGATTATATGTCCAGATCATGGAACATACTGTCCTCTCACGACGTACCGAGACTCAGGAATGAACTCAGCTCCTTCGATAAAATCAAAGCTGCGCTCGTCCTGCAGTACACACTGCCGGGCATTCCGATGATATACTACGGCGAAGAAATCGAAATGGAGGGCGGTCACGATCCGGAAAACAGGGGTCCTATGGAGTGGGAGAAGGTTTCTAGCCCGCCCCGTACCTATCATCTCTACAGAAGATTAAACGAAACAAGAAATAGCAAAACCGCACTCCGGAAGGGCGAATTCACAGTCCTGAGAGCCGGTGATCCTTCTCTGATAACTTTCAAGAGACATACCGAAAGCATCGACGAGTTGATCGTTTCCGTAATTAACACATCTGAGCGTAACGTCAGGACCAGGGTCTATTTACAGGAAGGCTTCCTTATGAACGGAACTGCTATGAGGGATATACTGACCGGAAAGACGCTTTCAACTTCCTTCGGTTCGCTCGAAGCGAACATTGAACCGGGAGAAGCCCTGATACTCGAACCCGTAATAGACAGGACTGTGAACCGGTACTCACCTTACAAGAGAATATGAAAACTTCAAGGGGGAAAAGTCTCGGGCTGATCGTTCTGGCGATCACTTCGATGATGTGGGGTCTTTCGTATATCTTCACGAAGGTTGCGGTGGAAAGTCTGCCGCCGATGTTTCTGGCAGTTCTGCGATTTTCCCTCGCTGTCGCCGTTCTCTTTCCCATTGTAGGGAGACGAAGGGGCTCGTTCGGGAGAGTAAGACACAGATTTGCAGCGCTGGCCGGATTGCTGGGAATAACTACCTACTTCTTTTTCGAGAACTACGGTCTCAGCCTCACCAACGCTTCCGACGCCTCGCTGATAGTCTCGACGGCTCCGATCCTGACGATAATACTTTACGACGTTCTGCGCAGAAGATTCGACTATTTAGAATACATCGGTGGTGGTATAGCTTTTGTGGGCCTGGGGCTGATAATCTATTCGGGAAGCTTCTCCAGCGGTTCAAGCGTTGCTGGGAACCTACTCTCCTTCGGAGCGGCTCTCTCCTGGGCCGGATACACGTACTTTTACGAAAGGATAAGAAACAGTTCGATTTGGACCACCATGGAGATAATGTTATGGGGACTGGTCTTTTCCTTGCCGTTCGCCTTTGTAGAGATCTTCCTTCTCGGAAAGTCCGTCTCCTTTTCCTCAGGAGCTCTGGCCGGGGTTGTCTATCTGGGACTCTTCGCTTCCGCGCTTGGCTATATCCTCTGGAACATGGGAATAAACCTCTGGGGAGGCAAGGCGGCGACGCTCTGGGTCTATACGATTCCGGTCTTCACTGTTATGGCGGATGTGTTGTTTCTTAAAAATGTACCTTCGTGGCTGTTTTTCGTCGGTTCGGCCTTCGTTGGGACAGGCATGATAACGGTTATTGTCAGAGAGTTCAGATCGATGGTCTCCGAAAGCGGTAAAGAAACTGCTAACCGGTGATCGACTCCACCGAGTGCAGCTCGACCGGTATAACTCTGGAGAGGCCGTCGGTCATCGTTACCCCGTGCAGCACGTTGGCCACTTCCATGACTAGCTTGTTGTGTGTGACAACCAGAAACTGTGTGTCGAAGGCGTGCTTTTTCAGAAGCACCCTGAACCTCTCTGCATTGAAATCGTCGAGCGGCGCATCGACTTCATCGAGTACATAAAAGGGACTGGGCTTTATGCTCAGTAGCGAAAAAATCAGCGCGATTCCCACGAGCGCTTTTTCTCCTCCCGAGAGGAGCTGCAATTTCTGGATCTTTCTACCAGGGCGTCGCACGGTGATCTCGAGTCCGGTTTCGAGAAGATCGTTCCCGGAGATTATCTTGATATCGCCCTCTCCCCCCTCGAAGATCTCGTCTATATAAGCCGCGAAGTTCTTGTTTATTCTGTCGAAGGTTTCCATGAAAATTGTCTTCGCCTTCGTATCTGTCTTTTCGATCAGTTCTATCAACTTCTGTCTGGCATCTTCCAGATCGGCCTTCTGATCGTTGAGTTCCTGGTACTCCCTGTCAACCACTCCGTATTCTTCTATCGCATCGAGATCAACGCTGCCCAGGAACTTCAACTTGTTTTCGTAATCGTCCAGCTCGACCTTAACCTCCCGCAGTTTTTCTTCCGAAAGAACGGGAACATCGGCAGTATTTTCTCCAGAGTTCTCCATCTCTTCTCTCACTCTGGTCAGTTTCATCTGGCTTTCCTGTATCAGCATCTCCAATTGATGGGAGCGGTCTCTCTTCTTCTCGCGCTTCTCCTTCAGTTCGTTGATTACACCTTCGGCTTCCTGAAGAGCGTTCAATCTCTGTTCCTTACCCTCTCTCTGGTATCTTATGCTTGAGAAGAGATCTTCGGTTTCTCTCTTCACCGATGCGATCTCTCTCTCCTGATCGGCGACCTGCTTTCTCAACCTCTCGGTCTCCTCCTCGACCTCTTGCATCTCTCTGGAAAGAAGGTTGACGTTTTCTTGATCGGAGCGTTTCTTCTCCAGTATAGAGGCGTGTTCCTTAGAATACTGCTCCTGCTTTTCATATAAAGTCGATAGTCTTAGCTTCGAATCCACGATGCTATCCTGGAGCTCTTCAAGAACCTTCTTCTGTCTCTTCAATTCTTCTGACTCGGCCTCAACGCTCTCTTCAAGTCTCGCCTTCTCTATTTTCAGGGCAGATTGCTCGTTGACCAGAGACTCCTTCTTGAGATGACTTTCCTGTAATCTGCGTGAGTACTCGGTTTCCAGTTTAACCAGTTCTCCTATTTCATCCTCGACTTCCTGTGTCGATTTCAGAAGTTCGTGGATCATTCGATTTATGGCAGCTCCTTTCGAGGCCAGCTCGTTGAGTTCCTCCTGGAGCACTTTGTAGTAGCCCCTCAGTTCGGTTATATCGTCTTTCAGGCGCAGTATCTCTTTCTCTCTCAAAGCGATGCCCTTTTCCAGCTCGACTTCTCTTTCCAAAAGCTCGGCGATCCTTCTCTTTCTAGAGAGAAGATCCGTTCTAGCTTCGTCGCCGATGAAGCCACCGGTGATCGAGCCACCGCCGCTAACGAGCTGACCATCGATCGAGACCATACGTCCGGAGAAGCCAAGCTCCCTTCTCATCTCGATCGCATCGTCAAGGTTCCTAGTAACCACGGAATTTCCGAAGAGATACGGTGGCAACTTCTCGAAACCCTCCGGTACTTCGATCAATTTGGCTGCGTAGCCTATGAAGCCAGGATGGTTCTCTATCTTCGAGTAACGATTGAAACTGCCCTCGATCATGTCGATCGGCAGGAGAGTGGCCCTTCCGATTTTGTAGGTCTTCAGGAACTCCACTATCCGCTTGGCTGTGATGGCGTCGTCAACGACTATATCCTGCATCCTCGAACCAAGCAGGATCGTTATGGCAGTCTCGAAGGACTGTGAAACATCGACGATGTTGGCGACGACATCTCTCAACCCGTTGAAGCTATCCCGTCTGTTGAATACCTCTCTCACAGTTCTGGAGAAGCCCTGGTACTCATGTTGCTGCTTCTCCAGGAGGGTCCTTTCCATCTGCGAACGCTTGAGTTCATTCTGGTCCTGAGTCAGAGACTCTCTGGCCTTCTCCAGGGACGAATCCAGCTCGGCCATTCTGTCTTTGGCCGCCTTTATATTGGCTTCGACTTCCTTCTGCCTGTCCGAGCTCTCCTTTCCCTGTCTGGCGAGGCTTTCTATCTCCTCTTTTAGAGTTTCAAACCGCTCTCTTTTGGATTGAAGTTGTGTCTGGATCAATCTGAGTCGCTTTGTAGTATCTTCACGGTTGTTTTCGAGACGCTCCAGCTCGTTCTCGATCTTAGACAGCCTTTTCTGAGTTGAATCGAAGCTCTCCTGTAATTTCAGCCACTCTCGCTCGCGCGAGCTATAGTTCTTGACAAGCGAGTCGCGTTTCTCCTCGAGAGATGTAAGCAGTCTCTCCTCTTCATAGACTTGCTGGTTCAGACTGTCGATGATCAGCTTTATCTCGTCTTTTCTCTTCTCCAGTTCATCGATTTCGTTTTTGAGGGAATCGATTCTGGTGGATACTTCTATCAGGCGGTTTTCTCTCTCCCCGAGCCTCCTGGCGTATATTTCTTTCAGCTCCAGCAGGTCGTTCTGTCTTTTTTTGTACTCCTCAAGAAGTTGCGTGAAGCCTTCGATCTCTTTATCTACTTCGGAGAACTCGCTCCTGAGGGTTGACCAGTTGGATTCGGCCTCCACCAGTTTTTTTTGGAGCTCTTTCAACTCTTCTCTGATTCTCTCGAACTCACCCCGATGAGTAAAAAGCGTCTCTTCTTCGATTCTGGCGATATTTCCGAAAAAGAGGCCTTTCAACTCCTTCTCTTTCTGTGTGTATTCCAGGTATTTTTCGGCTCTTTTTGCCTTCAAGTAGAGAGACTTTCTCTGTTTGCCCAGTTCGAAGATAATATCTTCAAGCCTGTTGAGGTTCTCCTCAGTGGAGGCGAGTTTTCCAAGGGCTTCCTTCTTTCTTTCCTTGTAGATCGCCGTTCCGGCCGCCTCTTCGATCAAGGCTCTTAACTCGTAAGGCGAGGCACTTACGACCTTGTCCACCTGGCCCTGGCCAACGATGGAGTAAATATCCATCCCGACTCCGGTTCCCTGGAAGAGTTCCTTTATGTCCTTCAGCCTACCCGGTCTGTCGTTCACTCTGTACTGTGAAAGCCCATCTCTGGAAACCTCGCGGGCTATGGAGAAACTCCCCTCTTGCGATTCGAAGACCAGTCTCACCTCGGCAGAGTTGGAAGGCGGAAACTTCTCCGAACCGTTGAAGATCACGTCCTCCCTGTTGTCAGCCCTGATGTTTTTCATCGACTGCTCGCCGAAAAGCCAGCGTATCGCGTCAACGACGTTGGACTTGCCGCTTCCGTTGGGACCGACCACTGCCGTTATTCCCGCAGATACATCGAATTTCGTGGGCATCGCGAAACTTTTGAATCCCTTTATATAGATCGAGCTAAGTCTGAGCATATATACCCCCCAGAAGCCTCTCTCTGATTGAATTCAGATAGCTTTCAACATCGAGGCGGAGACCGTTTTCCCGGAACTGAACTATTATACCCTCGTTTGAGGCAGTAACGATCACGTATCTCCTGTGCCCGGTGAAATCGCCCTTGTGAGATTTGTCCAGAGCGATGTGATCGCTCCCACCCAATCTATGGTGTTCGCGGAGTACTTCGAGCATAAGCCTGTTTCTAACAAGTTCACCCAGTGCCGGATGGTAAGGGCCTGCCACCACGTTCTTAATTTCGTTTCCATAGAGGCACACACCTATCCTGTTAACGACAACACCTGCCCCGTTGATTATCAGGTACATCTTCCAAAGTATTTCGAGCGATTCTTCCAGACCGGGTGGCGAGAAGAGTCCCCGGACGAAGTCCTGTGCGAGCAGCGAGTCTTTCAGAATAACCAGCGGATGGAGTCTCACGCTGACTGCACCTGTACGGACAGCTTCCAGAGAGGAGATCAGATCCTTGGCGTGATTGTCTCCGGGCAGACCGGTCATTAGGTGAAGACCGAAGGGTATGGAGAAATCTTTTAGAACTTTAGTTGCCGAATAGATCTCTTTCACACCGTGGTCACGGTTGCTCAGTTTCAGAACCAGGGGATCGAAAGACTGCACTCCCAATTCGACCAGACTGATCGGATAATTTCGCAGAAGAAGGGCTTTTTCCCGGTTGAACTGCCCCGGTGAGGTAGAGAAGCGTATCCCTTTTATCACCTTTCTTTCAAAAAGTTCCAGACCTATATCCAGGTATATCTTCTGCCTTTTGGAACCGGTGAACGTCCCGCCATAGAAAGCTAGCTCCACGTTGTTCTTGTCAACAAAATACAAGAGATACCTCTGTACGGTCGAAAGGATCTCTTCTCTGACAGGGAGTTTCTTCAGACCAGTGGCCGAATATTCATTGCAAAAAGTACAGTGGCTTTCGCAGCCCTCGTGGGGTAGAAAAACTGGAATAATGTTCATGTAAGTATTATAACCGACCCGGAGAATTGGGGGAAAGAAGACATTTCAACAAATCTTAATGAAAAGACTTTCTATGTTACCTTACAGATGGTAGAATCTTTCAAACGCGGAGGTACTGACATGGGTAGGATCATAACGAAATTTGAGAAGTTCATACTCAATAATAATAACTGGCCGGGATCGGTCGGTTAATCTCTGCGTACTGAGTAATTTAGAAGATTAAAAGGCCGATGGATTTCCATCGGCCTTATTTTTTAAAAGGGGTTGAAAATATGGAGAGAACGGAAAAACTCAGCGACAGGATAATGGAGCACCTCAGGGACCCGTTCGTTAGGGCGGCTGTTACAGTCAAATCTAAGGTTATTGCAGAATCGGGAAATTTCTTGCGGGGAAAGGGATTTGTCGAGCTGCTTCCAACGATAATTTCGCCGGTCACGGACCCTCTCAACCACGAAGTCCACAACGCCAAGTTCCGATACTACGATCAGGAATATAAACTGATGCAGTCGATGATTTTCCACAAGCAATTAGCCTGTACGGCCTTCGACAGGATCTTCATCATCTCGCCAAACGTACGACTCGAAACATCTGAAAAGGCCTCCTCGGGCAGACACCTCTTCGAGTTCACACAGATAGATCTTGAAATGCGCGACAGCAGGAGGGAAGATGTTATGGAAGTCATGGAAGGACTGATCGTTAACGTCATCACTTCCGTGAAGAGAGATTGCGGCCAGGCGCTGGATTATCTGGGATCCGACCCGGCCGTGCCTTCCCGCCCCTTCCCAAAGGTGAAGTATCTGGATGCCTACGACCAGTACGGAAAGGATTTCGAAACGATTCTCTCAAAGAGCTTTACCGAACCTTTCTGGCTTATAGATATTCCCATCTGGGAGAGAGAGTTTTATGATCGGCTTTCAGATGACGGCAAAACCCTCGTGGATATGGATCTTATTCTCCCTCTTGGCTTTGGCGAGGCTCTATCGGGCGGTGAAAGGGAGTGGGAGTACCGGAGAATCGTGAAGCGGATGGAGTTCAAGGGGAGCGACCCTAAAGAGCTGTCCTGGTACATGGAGATCGCAGAAGACGGCAACCTGGTACCAACGGCCGGCTGTGGTTTCGGAGTGGAGAGGTTGACGAGATATCTCTGCTCTCTGGATCACGTTGCGAAAACCAGACTATTCCCCAAAGTTCCCGGTCAGAGCTGCATATGAGAAAACTCCCCCGAAATTTCGGGGGAGTCCTGGCTCCAGCGGAGGGACTCGAACCCCCAACCGTCCGGTTAACAGCCGGATGCTCTGCCATTGAGCCACGCTGGAACACATTGATTATTGTAACTCGAAACTTTCTTTATTTCAA
>Ga0208462_1000894_pt1 | contig 23847 bp, 19 predicted proteins | sample AD_SCU001_MetaG_FD_184452 | JGI IMG/M metagenome (GOLD analysis project Ga0208462, IMG submission 184452) | Active sludge microbial communities of municipal wastewater-treating anaerobic digesters from China - AD_SCU001_MetaG (SPAdes) (version 2) | ecosystem: Engineered > Bioreactor > Anaerobic...
TTTATTTGCAGGTCTTTCCGAGGGTTCAAACCATGAGTAAGGTCGTCCTCATAACCGGGGTATCAAGCGGGATTGGCAATGCCACTGCTAAACTCTTCACCCAGGAGGGCTGGCACGTAATTGGTGTATCACGCACGAAGGCAAACCATATTGATGGTGTCGATCATTACATTCCTGCTGATGTATCAAAGATTGAGGATCTAGACCGTGTATTTAATGAAATAAAATCCGAAGAGGGCCGAATTGACTCACTAGTAAACAATGCTGCTCTCCAGATCTGCAAACCCATTCTTGAAACAACCGTAAATGAATGGGATGCTGTATTTAATACAAATGTTCGATCGGTTTTTTATTGCTCGAAACAGGCTCATCCGTTGATGGTGGCGAAGGGTGGGTCAATTGTGAATGTTAGTTCAGTGCATGCCATTGCTACATCGGCAAACATTGCAGCATACGCCGCCAGTAAAGGAGCCATAAAGGCGTTAACTCAAAATCTTGCGATCGAATTTGCACGGGACAACATTCGAGTAAATGCTGTGTTGCCCGGTGCCGTAGATACTCCTATGTTACATAGTAGTTTGAACCGGGGGCATTTAGATCTCAGTGACACACATATACAGATGGAACAACTGGGTCTTCGAACGGTTATTGGTCGGGTGGGTAGACCTGAGGAGGTTGCCCATGCAGTAATTTTCTTAGCTGATATGGGTAAATCTTCATTTATCACGGGTCACTCGATGGTGGTAGATGGAGGGGCTACGATAAAGTTAAGTACGGAATAATTAGCGATTTGGTGATACTGGTGCGGATACTGTATATATTACCTGTAAATTGGGGAGGCATCCCACACTATACAGCTGAACTTGCAAATGCGATGGCAAATTATGCTGAAGTAGTTGTACTTAAGCCAAAGGGATCAAACGACCAACTGTTCTCTAACCATGTTAAAGTAATCAACGTTTTTGAACCGCTATCACTAACTAAAGGTCATGAAAAAAATGCAATCTCAATTTCAAATCTGAAAAACTTCCTTTCGTATAGTAAAGTAAATGTCGCTGATTCAATAAAGCCTGATATTATTCACTTTCCTGGCACTTATGTTCATGCGGCTTTTTTCTCAAGTCTGTATCGATTGAATAAAAATTTCCCGATCGTACAGACCAAACATTCCGTCGCTGATCCCTATCTGCAATCAACAAGTAGTAAGGGATTTTTCCGTACATTATTGTGGAATCTTAATGATAGTGCAAAATACCTTCCGCAACCCGATGCATACATTGTCCATACGAAAGAGAATCGGCAGTCACTTATTAATGAAGGGATCAGTTCCGACAAGATATCGATTGTGCCTCATGGTTCTTACACCTTCTTTAAAAAATATCAGAAGAGTTCCTCTGACTGCGATAATAGTAAAAACATCCTGTTGTATTTTGGTTATATCGATAGACACAAAGGAGTTGACCAACTCATCAATGCCATTCCTATCGTGGCTAAAGAAGTTCCCGATGTAAAGGTCATCATTGCGGGAGAAGGAAGTCTATCGGAGTGTTGTAGTAAAATCGACAACGAGTCATATTTTGAGATTATCAATGAGTTTGTGCCTGATGAACGGGTATCTGATTTATTCACGCGTGCAAAAATCATTGTATTGCCTTATACTTATCACCAAGGACTAAGTGGGGTGCTATCTATCGCTTTTGCGTTTGGTAAGCCAGTGATCGTTACAGATGTAGGAAACCTCGCTGAATTTGCTGATGGTTGTGGATTAGTCGTTCCTCCGAATGATTCAAACAGTTTAGCTAATAGTATAATCCACTTAATCAACAACAATGAATTACGCGAAAAGCTTTCTAAAGCTTCTGAAATGAAAGGAAAGGAGTTATCATGGGATAATATCGCGAGAAAACATTTGAAAATTTATGGAGAGGCTGTATCTAGATATTTGGATAAGTAATCAATACTTTATTTGGAGAATTGGCGTGTTACACTATGTTATCTGGTAACGTCTCAGTTCTTCTGTAATTTGCCTGAGCTCTGTCTCCTTGCCTGATCATTCCTTCTCTATCGTCAAATACCTTCTGCCGGTGACCCACTCCTCGTTGATGTCCATCAGGATGGATCCAACCAGCCGGAGAAGGGATTCCTCGTTCGGGAACGCTCCTACGACCTTGGTCCTTCGTTTTAGCTCTTATTGACCCACTCCATCAGGTTGGTGATTCGGATCCGCTTCCCGTGCTGTTTTGGGAATGCTGTGTAACTCATAAGCCCGGGGAGGAATCGCTCGATGGTATTGGCGGCTTTCCGGTATCCCCAGGCATTCAGGTCATCGGCGAGATTCTGGAGTCTCTGTTCACTCCCATACGCCTCCTTCAGACCCTCTGCAACCTCATTCTGGTGTTTCCGGGGAATAGTTCTCAGTACCGCCCAGGTACAGTGGACCGAGCACATCTGCCAGGATGCGCCGAGGAAGGCGGTCTCAGCCGCCTTCTGGATGCCGGTATGGCCATCCGAGGCGACCAATTGAACCCCGGCAAGTCCCCGTTTTTGAGGTCCTCGAACAATCCCGACCAGAACGTTTCATTCTCACAATTCGTGACTCTCGCGCCCAGGATCTCCCGGTAGCCATCTTCCCTTACCCCGGCGACTACCAGGACCGCCTTGGTGACGTACCATGCGCCGTCCCGTACTTTGTAGTAGGAGGCATCCACGAAGAGGTACGGGATCGTCTGTTCGATCGGCCGCAGGAGGAATGCCTGCACCTGATCGTCGAGGTCCCTGGCCATCCGGGAAACCGAAGCCGGGGAGAGGTGTTCGATGCCTAGATGGGCAACGATCTCCTGGATCTTTCTCATCGAGACCCCCTGGAGATACGACTCAACGATTGCATTCACCAGAGCTTTCTCTACCCGGGCATACCTCCCAAAGACCTGCGTCTCGAACGGGAGCTCCCGGAACTGGAGTTTCCGGAGGATCGTCTCGCCATACCGGGTCTTGAGGGATCGGTCCTTGTACCCGTTTCGATGCGCCTTCCGCGCGTCGGTTCGCTCGTACGAATCGGCTCCAGCCTGCTGGAGAGCCTCCTGGAGCATCGCCTGGTTGAGGAACCAGGTGATGAGAGTCTTCATGTCGTTCTCTGAATCGGAAAGGTACTCTGCAATGAACGCGAAGGGATCCATGACCCTGTTTCTCCTTTGTGCAGATCTAGGTTGGATTCAGGGCCAATCCAGCTTTTACAGAACTTTCGATACGCTATCCAAGACTAAACTTTAGATCCCCTTAATCCCGCTATAATGCCTTTTAAAAATGAATACACGTTCTTAACATCTCCTCCCCGGTATAACACTTGAAATAGTCTAACCCATACCAAAATTCCGAAATAGCATACTAAAAAGTGAGCATATTGATACTTGTTTGAATTTTCCTTCATCATCCAGAACATATTTCGAGTGTAATAATACGTTTTTTGATGACTGATTTTATTTGTTGATCTAGATATCTTATGCCAGATCTTAGAGGATGGTATATAATAGGAGTGATATCCAGCTTTCGTAGACCTCATACAAAAATCTGTCTCTTCCCAGTACAAAAAGTAATCTGATTTTAAAAAACCTATGGTACTGATTACTTGACGATCAATCAAGAACGCAGCTCCATTTATATAATCCGTTTTTAAAATTTTATCATATTGGCCTATATCAATTTCACCATTTCCTATATGCTTTGCAAGGCTTGGTAACAAAAAAAAGTTTGCACCAGCGTAGTTAATGACATCTTTCCTGCCATCATAATCATAAAAATAAATTTTCGGCCCTACAATGCCAATATCTGATCTAGAGGTTATTCCCTGTACTAATTCAGTTAGAAAAAACTTATCCACTAACGTATCGTTATTGAGTAAAAGGATGTACTTAGGATCTGATACTTCTATTGCACACTTTATGGCGATATTATTTCCTTCAGCAAACCCATTATTTTTATCGCTCATAATAAATATAAATTTCCTTTCTGCCGATGAATTTCCCATATCCTCCCGCGTTCCTGTGTTAAAATGTCTTGATTGGTCGTACTTGTATTCGCTGTATGTGGTGGTCTCACTACTTTTAGGATACTGATCTAAATTTGATTCCGTTATCTTTTTACTATGTGCGTATTCTTTAATCCTCTCAATGGATTCGTCTTGAGAACCATTATCTATCACAATAATGTCATAATTGGAATATGCATTCCGAAAGACTGATTCTAGACATTCGATGGTGTCTTCCCATCCATTCCAATTTACAATAATTATTGATACTTTTGGCTCAATCATTATTTCCCTACAGTTGTGTGGTTTGTCCATATGTATGATAATTTCGAAACTCCTCTAAGTACGATACCTCTCGCGCTCGATTACTGTATGGGGTAATGGTTTGCACGCACTGTAACTCAATTGGAACTCTCTTGTTTTGTCAGATCTCCTTTGTAGTAGGTAGTTGCTCTGGCAGTCACCACTATGTCACCCGGGCTCTATGGGCGGGTGACACTGACCATGTTCCGGCTAGGCAGGGAGTTTAAAGGATTGAAATATCGCCAAATCTCTTGACCTGATCACAGAATTCGTCATTATCATTGAAGTAATTTGCCTTGACGCGATTCCTGTGCCCGGAAGGTCTTGAAATTTTAGCCCAATGGTGATCCGCTTAATTCCCCTATCAAGTCACAAAGCATTCGGACGAATGAACTACTTACAAGGGGTACTGTCCAGTGGTGTGAAATCAAGGGAAACTCGACGCCTGCATGGATGCTTCTGCAGTCTTGGCACCTCTATGCTACCATCTCATCTCCTTTGATAAACGTTTAGGTTGCTCTATATATTACTATCAACCAAGAAGGCGTTTAGGAATTTCCCAGTTCGATCTTTGGTTGCAATGGTCGAAGTATACACCTTAGTTTGGATTATAAAATCCAAAACCGCTCCTGAGCAGCAAGGAGGATTGTTTCGGTCCCATCCGGGATCGGCGTGGGCTGCCGTCCCGGTGCTTGGGGATGGGGATAACATCCCGTTTGCCGACACAACGCGAGAATCTGGTAGATTCTCTGTCGCGTCACCTGATGATACTCGCAAGTTCCCGAATAGGCCTCCCGAGATACTACAAACCCAAAACGCAACAGAAATGTTCAAGTTCATTTAGGTGAAGATTTATAATAACTATTTCAGAAATATCCTGATAGAATTAAACATGCAACTCGACCAATCGTTGTTTGTGAGGCACAGACATTGAAATTTGAAGAAAATTCACAAAGGATACTAGTTACCCTTGCAATTGTGCTGATTAATGCCCTTACAACAGTACTGCTCTTCTTTCGGCCAAGTGGAGGAACCTATGAAGGTTCGATTTATCAATCGTTTCCATTTTTCTTTTGGATCTCACTTAGCGGTGTATTTACTATAGGTGCGATTCTCTGTTTATATGATATTTTCTTTAACAGAAGAGAGCAAAATTATTTTTTGCTGGGTTTATTAATACTGCTCCCGGGATTCGTGATATTAGTATCTCTAATCGCGATACGCGGATATCATATCTGGTCTCTAGGTGATCCTGCAACTCACTATTTCTATATCATGGATGTCTATCATAGTGGTTTTATTAGAGAGGGTATGCTAATATATCCTCTCCTCCATTTGTACTCATCCATCATTATGATTATTTCAAACGTTGATCTGCTTTCAATTCAGAAAATTCTACCTATATACCTGTACCTATTGTTCCCATTTTTCATGCTGCTTCTTTCTCGTAAAATATTTACATCCAAAAAATCATCTTTGCTGGCGTTTCTATTGGCGTTTTCTTTCATAATGTATTATCCCTATTTTAACGAGTGTGTTCCTCAACTTTTATCAGATGTTGTACTGGTCATGATTCTATTTTGTATATTTATGTGCATATCTTTTAGATCAATTCCATTTACGATTATCGCAATCATCGGAATTTTAAGTTCCACGTTAACACATCCTTTATGTACAATTATAATCACTATATTCATCATTGCAATGGCTTTGGATCGATATGTTCTTAAATTGAATCTCAATGAGAGAGCGTTCCAGTTAGGTATGTCAACTATTAAACTGGGATCAATTGAAGCTGTATTACTCGCATTAACATGTGTTTTCTTCGTCTGGTGGATTTCATTATTTAGTATCTTTGATTCCAATGTTGTAAATATAATTAATTTGATATTGTTTGAATCTGGAGCCTCTCAAGTATCAAAAGTAGAAAATCTCTACGATCTTGGTAATTTCTATGGGTACAATATGGTTTTCGAGATTATTAAGCGTTATCTTGGGAACCTTGTATGCATAGTTGGTGGGATTATTATAACTTCCTTTTGTCTATTAACACGGTATGTTAATAAAATCACCTTATCCCATTCAATTGTTAAATTATTCATTTTTTTTGGGCTTTCATTGTTGTTAACAGGTCTTTTTTTGTTAACCAGTATGAACATAAATATCTGGAGGTTTATTACTTATCCAACTATAATTGGTATGCTGATACTTGGCCTTACACCCAGTTTTTTAGAGCATATTTTCAGAGAAAACCTATATCCTGTATCTAAAAAGCTGATATCCATTGGAATTTGCTTTGTTCTAATCTTAATTTTCGTCAACGGCATCTTTGTCACGTATCCTTCAACATATTTGCATATGAACAATTATCAGGTAACTATGTATGATACAGCTGGCATGAGCTTTTTATTTACCTATGAGGATGACTATTACCCTAGGGTCGCTGTATCAATGTCGGACGGTAGATTCGGCCATCTCTTATTGACGTATAATTTGTTCGAAAAAAAGGATTTACATGTGTTTAAGTACTATAAAACTCCGTATCATTTCGGATACGACAGTTACTCCACATTAGGAGAGTCATATTCTACAAATGTATATTTAGATCTGCATGAAAAAGATAAATGGATTTACTCTGAAGTACATTCTCTGGCCCGTGAATTCACCTACCTAGAAAGCGATTTTGACAGGTTGAATCTGGATACTACTGTGAATAATATCTATGACAACGGCGAGTTTCAATTGCAATTTATTTACGGGTCCAACACCAGCAGTTGACAGAGGTATAACTAATTTCTTCCAGGCGCTAGGAGATTACCCGGCATCCCACAATGTAGTAGAATGCATCACGTAGAGATAGGGGGAGAGATAGGGGGCTGCCTGCTCAATCGGGAACAAGAGGAACTCCTAGAACTGGAGTGTATATAATAAACGCCTGGTCAAGCGAGAGATAGAATTCTCCGCGCTTGATCTCATCGAGCAGTGGGACGATCTGCTTGCCTAGATGAACGCCGGGAAGCGTGGTCGGCCGTTTCAGTATCCCGAACCGTTCATCGCGTGGATGGCTGCATCCATGTCTTCCTGCAGATGCCTTATCGTCAGATGGAGGGGTTTGTCCGGAAACTCGCAACCTTCATCCCCACGCTCAGGGCAGCCGACTACACCACCCTCTTCCGCCGAATACAGGGCGACCGGGTTCACCCTCCTGGATCTCCCACTCAACGTGACACCCGAGATCCTCGCCGAGGACGTCGTCATCGCCGTCGACAGTACCGGGATCAAGGTCACGAACCGGGGCGAGTGGATGCGGGAGAAGTGGAAGGTCCGGTGCGGTTGGATCAAAGTCCATGCGATGATCGACGTCGAGACCAACCAGTTCCTCGGCCTGAAGATTACCGGTGAAACGGACAGGACAACCAAGGGAAAGATTATGCAACACAGCATCTCCAATATGAACGCGCTATGAGACCTCATTCTTTAGGTTGATTCAGCTGGCATGTGCACGATAGTCTGGAAGGTTTTGGGATGAGTTCAACTATAAATCACCTACCCTTCTGCATAAGTTCATAAATGCGCTTATATGACAAACCATCATTAAATTCATGAAACATCCTTTTGACACACGCCCTCTTTTCTGAATCTTTTTCTGGATTTTGGATATAAATCTGCATTGCCTCAATGAATTCCTTGTTTGTTGAAACCTTTGGTCCAGGTGTAATTTGATGATAACTATACAATAAACCTGGCATTTTCTCATACTCTTCCAGATCGTATGGTACGAAAATTAACGGTCTGTCTAGGAGCAGGTAATCAATCCATATACCCGAGTAGTCGCTAATTAAGATGTCAACAAAGGGTAGAAGTTCCTGTACATCCTCGAACATAGTCTGAGTTGCAGCAATTACTCGATCTCGGTTGAGAGACCTGGATTTGGTTTTTTCATTCATTATATCTGCTTTTTCGGCCCAATGGCCCCGCAGAAGCAGATATGCGTCATTCACTTCAAGGAATGTGTTGAGTTCCTCAAAATGGAAATCAGGAAATGGGAAGAATTGAACTTCGTTTTTTTCACGCCAGGTGGGAGCATAGAGGATAACTGTTTTTTGTAAATATGGGAAGCGCGCTAAGAGTTCTGGGGAAGGTGTTCTTTTGTGATCGAGTAAATAATCATTACGGGGATACCCGGTTATCGCTACCTTGTCAACTGGCAAACTGGTACAGAGAGCAGTCGCATTCCTGTCAATAGCCGAGTTACAGATCCAATAAGTGTATTGAGATTGACACAGTTTTAAATGTTTAATCACGGATGAGCGCCAGTTGCCGCCATCCACTCTGGCCCAACTAAGCCTTTTTATGGGTGTCCCATGCCAGAGTTGGATAGTAACTGTCTTCTGCGAAAAAGCAACGAAGGGTATATCACAGTCCCCCATCATGTAAAAAACTACTTTCGCACGAAGTAATGTCAATATCCCAGCTAATGAGTATTGATAAATGACTTGAAAATTTCCTGAATGATTCGAATTTATATCGTCGATCAACGATTTGTTGCAGGTGATCCAAACAATTTGGAATTCTTTATCATAATGTTTAACAAACTTTTGGAAAAGATACTTAGTATTGTCAGAAAATTTCTGACCTAAATGTCCTGAAAAAACCAGAAGATTGTTCTCTTTTGGCCACATGAAGTCCATTAATTTAAATATTATGCGGGGAAAATTGCATAATAACCATAACAGTGGCTCAATTATGTTTTTTTTGGTAAATCTTAATATTCTGATTTCACAAGGCATAGTAGTTCCCCACCACTAGTTCCTACACTGTGATAAACACTGCAAAGCGCCTCTGATAATAGTATGTACATCATCGCCACTTGCCAGACGCAGGTTATTGTCTGCCCTCCCCGGGGTAAGCATTTCATGGTTCAGTTTAAGGATTTGTTCTTGCCTTAAATTACACGTTGAAAAGAAACCTAAGACGTCTAAATTGAGTAACAAACTGTTTACTGCATCTGCCAATTCTAGAATGTCACCATATCCAAGGCTCAGAGTAAGTTGCTTTAACCGTCCGTCATCTGCTTCTGCGTTATACTTGAGTAGTTCTGGTAAAGTAAAACTGCATGCAATCCCGTGAGGGAGGCCAAATCCAAGGGTCAATGGGTAAGATATCGAATGAGCTAGAGCTGTTCGAGTCTGGCTTATTGCCATCCCTGCCAGAAGGCTTGCACTCATCATTGCCGAGCGGTTTGCCAGATCATGGGGTCTTTTCTTAAGTTCTGGCAGAGTTTTAAGCGATATCGTCAGCGACTGCGTTGCAAGACCGATACTTACCGGGTTTGCATTCTTGTTCCAGACCGATTCAAAAGCGTGGGAGATCGCATCCAATCCTGAAGATATAGTAAGTGATTCAGGGAGGCAGAGTGTTAACGTTGGATCGAGAATTGCTTTTATAGGAAAGAGATCGTTGCCCGTTAAAGAATGTTTCTTCCGCTCTTGAAAATCCCAAACCGTTGCAAAAGGAGTCACTTCAGCTCCGGTTCCAGCAGTGGTTGGGACTGTTATAACCGGGAGAGCCCTCTCGTTTTCAAAGGGTAAGCCCTTCCTGAGATGACCAGATAGTGTCGTCTCTTCGGGTTGGGTGAGTATACGAGCGAGGGCTTTGGCAGTATCGAGACTGCTCCCTCCCCCCAACCCTATCAGGCAGTCAGGGGCGACGTGCCTCAAGCGTTCCGCAGTGATATCGATTGCATCGATATCTGGGTTGGGTTGTACCGTATCGCAGACAATAGCGAGCCTATCACCCAGGGCTTTTTCCAAGTGGGCCACGACCCCGCGTTTAGTAAATCCAGGCGTCGTAATCAAGGCGATCCGCTGATAACTGATGCCAGTACCGGCCCTATCGAGGCCTTCGGGACAGAATTCAATATGAGTGGAGTTATAAAATGACCAGTTATCCATCCGACTCCTCCATTCTTACGATCCCCAAATTAGCCATAAACGCATCGCGGTTTCCAAGAGGAGTTGTTTTCGGTCGACCAAGATCCTTTCGGGAGCCTTTCTGGATCCGGACATCCAGAAGCGCAGGACCGTCGATAGACCGGAGTTGATTCATGTATTTTTGAATTTCATCCGGTCTGGTAGCTGAGTTAACCTCCCGATAACCACATGCTTTGGCGATTTGGGGGACATCAATATTGAGCCCAACAGTTGGCTGGCCCCCGACCGAATCGTGAGCTCCGTTGTTAAACACTATATGAATCAAATTATTCTGCCCTGATTGGCCAATCACCGCAAGAGCACCCATGTGCATTATTGCGGCTCCATCTCCATCGAAGCAGATTACGCGCCGATCTGGCCGTCTCATTGCAATACCCAGAGCAATAGAAGAGGCATGGCCCATTGAGCCGACTGTTAAGAAATCATTCCCGTGACCTTCACCCCGTGCTTCCCGGTACTCGTACAGTTCACGCGAGAGTTTCCCGGTCGTGGAAACCACCAGATCCCCTGGCTTGAGGAGATCAACGATGATCTTTATGGCTTCTTCTCTCTTTATGCAGTATTGAGTTTTATTCTCTTTTTGCAAGGAATAAGGCATGAAGAAATCTGATTTCACTACTAGAACTACAGGCATCATCCGTTCCCGCAGGACATGGCATGCCTGGGTTATTACCCTTTCAGGCTCCTCTAAACTCCCATCAAGAACAAACCATGGCAACTCCAGCGCATCGAGCAACTTAGTCAAAATGCGGCCCTGCTTTGAATGCTGTGGCTCGTCAGATTTCCCGGGTTCGCCACGCCATCCGATCATGATGAGCATTGGAATGCTGTAAACCTCCTGATCAGCAAGTGACACCAGGGGATTGACGGCGTTGCCCAGTCCAGAGTTTTGCATATACACCAATGCGGGCTCTCCACATGCCATGAACCAGCCTGCCGCAAGGGCAATTGCATTTCCCTCATTTGCAGCGATAACATGTGCCTGATCGTCTACATGATCAGTCACATAAGCGCAAAAATCTTTCAATAACGAATCAGGTACGCCCGTAAAAAATGAGATGCCCTGATCCCTGATTGTATTGAATACCCTTTCCGGCGAGATCATCACTTGCACCCGGGGATCAGTTCGAGTGTCTCTTTGATTGGTATAAGCATCGAATCCACCTCAAGTGACCTCTGGTGGATTAGAATGCTTTTTGCTGTCTCAACCATTGCTGGATATGCCGCCCGAATTAGATGGTTCGCGTAAATGACCACGTCTACGCCTGCTTCAATGAGCTCATCTTCTGTCACCGAATTATAGGTTGTAGGGACAACAAATAGCGGGACTCTCCGAGAGAAGTTTTTATATTCCGCACAGAAGGCAAAAATATCATCGGGGATCTTTGCTCTGCTATGAATGAGGATCCCGTCCGCACCAGCATCGATATATGCCCGAGCACGTTTGAGCGCATCTTCCAGTCCTTTGTCCAATATGAGGCTCTCAATACGTGCTATGATCATGAAGTCGTTAGTGACTTGGGCTTTCTTGCCTGCGCTGATTTTATTTGAAAAATCTTCGATGCTGTCTTGGTGCTGAACAACGTCGTTTCCGAGGAGGGAGTTCTTTTTGAGTCCGATCTTATCCTCAATTATAGCCGCCGAAACGCCGAGTCGCTCCAGTGTCCGCACAGTATATTGGAAATGCTCCGGTTTGCCTCCCGTGTCTGCATCATAAACGATAGGCTTCGTTGTTACCTCGATCAAATCGTTCAATGTAGCGACACGTGCTGACACGTCAACTGCTTCAATATCCGGTTTCCCCTTGGCGGTTGATTCGGTGAGACTACTTGCCCAGATCCCGTCGAACTCTCTCCTCCCTTTTTCGGTATCGATCCCAATATTTTCTACGATTAATCCGGTTAAGCCGTTATGTGCCTCTAGTAACCGTACAATGGGTTTAGCATCCAAAAGACGTCTTAGTTTATTTCTTCGGAGATCTGGTGTTGTACCGTTGTTTTTCATTGCGTGATTTAATTGTGTTGATGAAATGCCTCGTGTATAAGGAACCTCAACAAGTTGCCCCCCCCATGTTGCTAATGTATCAATTACCGCCTGTCGTACGTATTTCTGGACGCCCTCCTGCCAGTCGTCTCCATGAACAACGAAGTCGGGGCGATATTTTAGAAGGTTTGGAACATAGTCCAGTTGTTCCTGAGGGACGACACGATCAACCCCTTTAAGGCCTTCAATAATTTCCTTGCGCTGCTCATAAGTCATATAAGGCAGGCGCTTGTAGCTGGCTATTGCAGAATCGGTTAGAACACCTACGGTGACCTTACCCAGTTCTGCAGCTCGACGAATTATATTCAAGTGGCCTGGGTGGATTAGATCTGCACTCATCCCGACGTAAACTATCTTATTTTCGGACATATTTCTCCTCGCTTGATCTATTGCCTTTGTATAGAATTGTTGTAGCAAACAAGGTATATATTTCCGTCGAAAAAGATCAGATTCGTTTGTAAGCCCATGATCAATTATTCTCGACGCTTCTCTCCCCAATCTGCTATTATTGTCGGTAGGCGAGAGTAATTTTGGATAGCAATTTTTTTACTTCGTGCAAATATGCCTTATCCTCTTCATCAGGGGCGGCATAGAGTGTCAAAATGTAGGAAAATAAAATAACGATGGCGCCTGCAAGCAAAAGTATTATCCCTGAAGTTAAAGCCTTTAGCAAAAGTATTGCAGCGATGTTTATTATAACCAAGATACTTACGAAGTAAAATGTTTTCTTTGGATATGGCCAAATTTTAAACAATAATCCAGCTTCAATTGTTTTTGCACTGTTTCTCACTAATTCAGCAAACATGATGGCGAATGCAATACCCCAGGAATATATCGGGCCTAACCATAATCCAGTGATAAGTGCAGAAATAAGTCCAAGTATTCCATTGAAGATCTCGTATCTCTGATTATCGGTCATATTAAGGAGTGTTCCATTAGGTCCTACGAATGAACTGAAAAAACTTGAAAATAGAACTAATGAAAGAATTAACTCCCCTCCATCGTAACCCTTACCTAATAGTGATAGAAGTAAATCTGCATTTAGAATGGAGAATACTGCGATCGGTAGTACAAAATAGGTGTTCAATCTTGTGGCTTTGTGGAAGATATGGCGTATATCTTTAATGTTTTTCTCACGCCATGCGTTTGCAAACCCGGGCATAACAATTTTCGCAAAAACATTACCAAACATCGCCGTTGCAGCGCCCAAAACCAATCCAACTGATAATATTGCAACACTCTCAAACGTTCCAAAAAAACCTTGTAGTACCCGAGCTAGAGCTCCAAATAACCCATAGGATATTTGAACTAAATAGAACGGTATACATAATGCTATAATTGAAATATTTACTTTTGGAGATGCAATTTTTGAAAGAGCAAAGGGAAGTACTAATAGACAATATGCGAATATCAGTGCAATAAGGTAGCCTAGGTAATTGTTACCTACGAAAAATACAAGGAAGAAGAATGAAGCCACATTAAGTAATCTGAAGAGGAAAGTTATGAAAAACCCTCTGTCAGTCTTTGAAAGACCAACATAGTAGGATTGGATAACCTCAAATATGACCATTAAATAGGATAAGACAATAATCAGAAGGATTAACGAAATAGGTACAATATCGGCTAATAAAAAAACTGAAATTGGGACTATAGCGCAAAATAATAAACTAATAGTCCAAAATGTTTCTGAAAAAAGATTGTCGCTCTTGCCCAGGGTATGCATATACTTAGGCAAAAAAAATTGCACACCGAAACATGCAAATACCATAATTGTAGAGGAAAATCCATAATAGTAATTTGCTTTCCCAAATTCTGCAGCTCCGAGGTAACTGGCTGCAAAGATCTGGAAGCCAAAACCAATGATTGCACTAATTACTAGCCAAAAAAAAGCGATTAGTGATTGCTTTAGCATATCTTCTCACCGAAATCTTTTGTTTTTACTCTATTGACAATATGTTTGTATTCCGAAGTCTTAGAACAATTGGACATTCTGTCTCGCAGGACTCTACTCAAATTATTAACCCAATACAATTTGATTTAATTTAGGAATGTAGTAGGATCTCTCTAATAATGGGCATTTCAAGGAGTTAGTAGTGAATTTAAGATAAACTATAACCCTGAGTTTTGAAGGCGTTGACTTGCTCATCCTATGGAATCTACAATCTGTACTAAGCCTGCACTACTCCTGGATGTCTGACTTAATACCTTCGATTTCGCTTTTTAGTTTCATACCGCTTGGAGTGGCAGATCGCCCCAAGACTGCATGAGTTTCCCGCACCATCACACTTGCCCGTAACAGACTTTCAAATGTCCCGGCATCGCTCCAGAACCCTTTGAGGGCGGCAAACTCCATCGCACCCCGCCGGATATAGGCGTTATTCACGTCCGTGATCTCGAGTTCGCCCCGCCCGGACGGCTTGAGGGTCTTGATGACTGCAAAGACCCCGGCGTCGTAGAGGTAGAGCCCGGTCACGGCGAAGTTCGACTTCGGGGCCTTCGGCTTCTCCTCGATCCCGAGCACCCGGCTCCCCTTAACCTCGGCAACCCCGAACCGGTGGGCGTCAGTAACCTCCTTCAAGAAAATCTTCGCCCCGGACTCGAACGACTCGACGTCCTTCCGGATGTCGTCCTGGAAGATGTTGTCGCCGAGGATCACGGCGACGTTGTCCGTCCCGGCCCACGCCTCCGCGAGCCCCAGCGCCTGGGCGATCCCGCCGGCGCCCTCTTGGATCTCGTAGGTCAGCCGGACCCCGAACTCCTTCCCCGATCCCAGCAACTCGAGGAAGTGGCCTACGTGCCCCCGCCCGGAGACGATCATGATATCCTTGATGCCTGCCGCGACGAGGGTCTGGAGGGGGTAGTAGATCATCGGCTTGTCGTAGACCGGGAGCAGGTGCTTGTTCGTCACCTTCGTCAGGGGGTAGAGGCGGGACCCGGTCCCGCCCGCAAGAATGATGCCTTTCATGGGTAATTTCACCGTTGGGTGCAGGTAGTCTTCCAGCGCTTCCTTCCAGGGGCGCATGGGGCTCGTCTTCGTGTTCGTGAGCACCGAGTACGCGGGGCGTTTCGCTTTCCGCGGGAACTCATTACTTGTACAGGGGACGATGTTCGGGGCGAAGGCCCGGGCGAACTCGTACCAGGAGCAGACGCCGTCGTTTGTGACGTGGTAGATTCCCGGCGGGCATTCGGCGATCTCGGCCGTCTTTTGGGCCAGGTCCGCCGTGTAGGTGGGTTTGCCCACCTGGTCGGTCACCACCCGGACGGTCTCGTTCGTCCGCGAAAGCTGCCGGATCGTCTCGACGAAGTTCTTCCCGTGCCGGCCGAAGAGCCAGGAGGTCCGGATGATCCGGTAGTCGTCCATGTTCTCCGCGATCGCCTGCTCCCCGCGGAGCTTCGAGGCGCCGTAGACGTTGATCGGGTTCGGCTCGTCGGACTCGGCATACTCCGTCTTTGTGCCATCGAAGACGTAGTCGGTGCTGTAGTGGACGAGCCGGGCACCCGCCTCGCGGCAGGCGGCGGCGATGTAGCCTGGGGCGTCGCCGTTGACGGCAAGCGCCGTCTCCGGGTCGTCCTCGCAGCCGTCGACGTTCGTATACGCCGCCGCGTTGATGACGAGGTCGGGTTTTACATCAAGGATGTAGGCCCGTACCGCGATCTTATCGGTGATGTCGAGATCCTTGTGGCCGCAGAGCCGGGCGCCGGGGAAGACCGTCGCGAGGTCGTGCCCCAGCATCCCGTTGATGCCGAGGATCAGGATATTCGAGAAGGTCATGCCGACCGCCCCTTCAGCGGCCGCCACCACCATTCGTTCTCTGCGTACCATAGGACCGTCGCCGCGAGGGCGTCGTCGAAGGTATACGCCGGCTTCCAGCCAAGATCACGGAGTTTCCCGAAGTCCAGCGAGTAGCGGAAGTCGTGCCCCTTCCGATCCGGCACGTACTCGATCATCGACCCATCCTTCCCAAGGAGTTCGAGGATCTGCTCGGTGATCTCGAGGTTCGTCTTCTCCGCACCGCCGCCGATGTTGTAGACCTCTCCCGGCTCCCCGTGGGTGAGGACAAAGTCAATGGCCCGGCAGTGATCGAGGACGTAGAGCCAGTCGCGGACGTTCTTCCCGGTGCCGTAGACCGGCACTTTCTTCCCCTCGAGGAGGTTCGTCGCAAAGAGCGGGATCAATTTCTCGGGGAACTGGTAGGGGCCGTAGTTGTTGGTGCACCGGGTGACGATCACCGGGAGACCGTGGGTGATGAAGAACGAGCGGGCCAGAAGGTCGGATCCGGCCTTGCTTGCGGAATAGGGGCTCGAGGGGTTCAGGTTGTCAGTCTCCACGAACGACCCCTCGCGGGTGCTCCCGTAGACCTCGTCGGTCGAGACATGGACGAACCGTTTGACCCCATGCTTCTGCGCACAGTCGAGGAGGGTGAAAGTCCCGAGAACGTTCGTCCTCACAAACGCGGAGCCGTCGGCGATCGATCGGTCGACGTGGCTCTCCGCGGCGAAGTGGACGACGGTCTCGATCGGGTGGTTCCGGAAGACGGCCGCTACCGCGGCGGGGTCACAGATGTCGCCCTTGACAAAGGTATAGTTGGGATTATCGGCAACATCCCGGAGGCTCTCCGGGTTCCCCGCGTAGGTCAGCGCATCAAGGTTGACGATTCTGGTATCCGGATGCTCCGCGAGCATGTGGCGGATGAAGTTGCTGCCGATGAACCCCGCGCCGCCGGTGACAAGCATGGTCATCTCTGCCGCCCCCTCATCCGTGTTTCAGCCCCGGTGCAAGGCCCCAGTCGTAGGGGATATCGGTCGTGTCCGGGGGCAGCCGGAACTCGTCGGGCTCCTGGTAGTTGTAGGGGAGGGTCGGGATGCTCACGAAGAACGCCGTCTCGGTGCCGATCCCCTTGAACCCGTGGTAGACGCCGGGGGGGACGCTGACGAGGATCGGGTTCTTCTCGCCGACGAAGAACTCCATGAGACCTTTGTAGGTGGGGGAGTCCTCGCGGGCGTCGTAGAGCGCGACCTTCATCATCCCGTGGACGCAGGTGAAGTTGTCGGTCTGCTTCTTGTGGTAGTGCCACGCCTTGACGACGCCCGGGTAGGCCGTCGTGCAGTAGACCTGGCCGAACTGCTCGAAGATCTCGTCGTCACAACGGAGGATCTCCATCAGCCAGCCCCGCTCGTCGGGGATGACGTTGAGTTTCTTGATTCTGACGCCGTCGATAGTGTTCTGCATCGTTGTCACCGCACTGTGTACTGTGGTACCGGGACTCATCGCGAGAATTCCATCCGGAGATGACATTATTCTCCGGGAATAGCCCCGTAATCAGGTAGAAATTATTTCCCGGTCGTCTATATATGTGTAGCCTTTTTGGCGCGAATGCTGGAATGTGGTTAACACATAGATTATAATTTTTGAGAGTTTTCTACCCGGGAAGGAGGTGCCACATGGTTTCAAAAGATGGTTTTGTACAGTAGCCTGCTCCTGTCCCCCCTATCGCTTATTGGCTACTATAGGGCTCCATATGGTGATCAGATACTGTTCCCTGGGCCGGTACCCAACCCTTAAATGGCTGCCATACTCTTTTGATACATTACCACTCTGCTTCCTTCAGCCAGCAGAAATTAAGGGTTCGTCGGGCTACACTTTATACAACTGCTTCGGGATCTCCCCTGGCGAATTCAGGTACAAGAGGCTTTCTTTTCCCGATACCATCTCATAGATCCCCCTCTCATGCCTGATGCCCAGCTCGAGCACCTCCCCAGCAGGGATCACCCTCACCGGTGGAACCGCCGGGTACCGCGGGTTCCGCACCCACCCGCCTTCCTCCATCAGGAAATACGCCCCGCCCTGCATCCGCTCGTAGAACGTGTACTCACTTGCGAACCCGGCCGAGACCAGGTTCGCCATCGCGAGTTCCTCCTTGCCGGCGTTGATGGTCACGTGCCCGTAGCCGGGTGGGATGAGGACGAACTCCCCCGCCTTCGCAGTGGCAACGACGACATCACGGAGATCGCTTCGCTGAAGGAGGTAGAGCGCCTCCCCCGCGAGCACCTGGTAGAGTTCGGGGTAGCCGATGCCCGAAGGGCTGGGCGGGTGGTAGTGCCCTTTGGTCTTGACGTACTCCCCGCCCACGGTCCCCGGAGGAATGACAGTGATGTCGAACCGGATGTTCTGCTCATGAAGATACGCACGGTCCCCGGCAGTGAGGGCGAGGTCGCGGTACATGTAGTACAGTGGTGTGTTGCCGGATTGATCGGGGTTCGCGAGCACGCATCGCATATCGTCGAGGGTCCGGACGGAGGGTTCAGGGAAGGGGCCGGGCCAGTAACTGTTCATCGATCCATGTTCTGCTGTGGCCGGTGATAACCTGCGCGATCTGATTCCGGTGCATCCCTCTCCGGGTTACTGGGCTTGGGACTGGGCCAGGAGGTGCTCGATGTTCACCCGCCGCCCGGTCGCGAGGTTGTCGATGATGACGACGTCGCGCGTTGGGCTGGATCCAAAAGTTCGCCGGCTCGTATTGAATCATAAAGAGGAGTGGAGTTTTTCAGATATTTTCTCTTGAAGCTCGATGTGGCTATCAGAATTTTTGATTATCTGCGCGTAAAACCGCCCACTTGGGGAGCCTCGTGGGAACCTCTCCATACATTCTCTGGCGGAGTCTCTCATCTTCTGGGCGTCTGCCGACAATGGCTCCTCGGCTGTCGAGAAGCCTGTTTTCGATGACTCCATGCGCGTGAGATACTCGCAGACGGCCTCATAGCACCCGACCCGGTGAGCCCTCTCGATCAGTCTCGAAACGAACCCCATGTGCGTGAAGAGGAAATCTACAGGAGCCTCCTGTAGGAGGTACCCCACACAGAGCAGTCTCTTTTCATCCTCGACATCGATCCACTCCTCCAAAACATCAACACTCTCTGGAGAGAACTGGTTGGAGAGGTCAGCATAGAGGTGAGGCATCCAGAAGTCATCTGCTTCGTAGGTCTCCAGCGCCCTGTCCCTTACGTTGCAAAGAATTACAGGGTATGACTCACTTCGGTAGATTCCATCGAGTGAAAAAGTCAGACCCAGATAGGAAAATGGCTGATATCCTGGAGCTCCAGCACGGCTTGCTGCGATGGTAATCCTTTCCATAAACAGATCGACAACCTTCTCCGGAACCCTGGCGGCACAGGCCTCGAGAAATTGGCTGATCCAGAGATCCTGCTGGCAGTCTAGCCTGACGGTCTTTTTCAGCTTGGAGAGGACCGCCCCGAGTTGATCGTTGGTTAAACAGCCTGGATTTAACTCGAAAACTAACGCACAGAGGGATGAGGCCAGATTGGGATCGTTGCCGATGTCAGTATCTAGAGCCAGAGCCAGTGCTTCTTCCCGAAGAGGCGCAGGGAACCTTCCTAGCGTGGCAATCGAGTACTGCCTGATGGCACTCTCCGGATGCTCCAGCAGGCTCTGTACGATGTCGATCTCGTCCCTCTGGATCCCTGCTTCCCACCACCCCTCCGCATACCCGGTGGCAATACCCTTGATGAGGACGGTGTTTGCTGTGCCCACTATATCTCGTATGAAATGCACTGCCAGCTCTCGATCATCCTCACGGAGTCCGGACAAAATGGGGCAGAGGTAGAGAGCCAGGGGCACATCCGGACTTAGAATAATCTTTTCCGTCCACTCCCGGGCAGTCCCCGGGCGGCATCGCGAGAGGCGATATATAAATCTCCCTGGGTTAGGCGAGACCCCGGCCTGCTGGATCCGATCCAGCCTGGCGTTGAGGTCATCAAACATCCCTGCTCCATTTTCAGTAACCTTAAGATACTCCTGAATGGCTTGCCGGAGTAAATCATCTTTTTCGCCCCTCCGTAAGTTTGAGCCAAATCTGTACAATAGTGCTCCTGTAACCCGCATCTCAAATGAATTCGGGATCCTGTCTAGGACACGGTTAATCTCCTCCGCAAGGGGAGCGCCCTTCCACATCAAGGCCACCTTGTTGAGGCGTTGAGCAAGATGGATCAATACGACAGGATCGGAGGTACTGGAGGCCAATCCCTCAAACACCTCCAGGAGCTTCACGTATTCAGGGTACCAGGCGTCCATTTCATCTGAGGGGATCTCACGGCGGTGCAAGGGGGGGCGCAGTGCTGCTTCAAGGCTGTCGAGTGCTGCTAAGATCACCCGAGGTACCCCTGATCGGGTCAGGTCAACAAGAAGTTTGATCGCCCGCTCTCTGAGGGGTCGAGTCTCATCGTACTGAACTCTATACCTATTTACCGTCAGTTCCAGTCCCTGGAGGGAGAAATCGGTACCGGCCCTCGCCAAGATCGGGTTTAAGACACCGAGAAGGGAGTTGATACGATCGTAGGCATCCGGCTCCATCAGCCATCTCGATACTCCATCCAGAACTGCTGACTGAACCGGTTGAGGGGACCGATATGAGGCAAAATTTGCCAAGATCCGGATCGGGTGTTCCGGCTCAGATGCGATGTCATCCGGCATCCCTCTTGCGAGTTCCCAGAGCAGGTCGCAGCACCTCGGTAGATATTCTATATGGTAGGCGATCTCGCGGAAAACTGGAGCCAATTTCTTCCTGACATCCAGATCTCTGAAGATGTACATGCCATCGAGACCTTCATCCACTTCGGAGGGGTTCCGCATGACGTACTCAACTAGTTCAAGGGAGCGGTCTGGCAGAAAATACGCGTTCCTCCTGATAATATCTAGAATCCTAACACGTTGCAGGTTTGTGCCCCTGCTCACCTTATCCTCGATGTCTGCCCAGATATTATCCATCAAGGTGCTCCGGCTCCCGGAGCTCCTAATCTGCCAATCCAATTCTCCCATATTGGAGATGATGTTCTCCGGACAGATCTTTCGAAACGCCTCGTAAATATGGTCTGCATATCCTGTCGGTTCCCCATCCTGACCTATGCATGCCTCTCTGAGAATATGATCTGAGAGGAGATCTGGGACAATCCGAAGAGTATACCCCTGCTGTATCAGGATCCCCGCACTCTTCAGGCTGTTAATCGCTCTCCTGATCTGATAATCCTCGACATTGAGAATCTGTGCAGTTGCATGGATGAAATCGGCATTCTTAGAATCAGCAGGCATTGTCGCTGATAGTATCTGTAGCAGATCTCTGCAGAGTTTTCTGTCGATATCGTGGCAGACATCGCCGATGATAGCCTCCTGGTACCTGCTGAAAACAATATGCTGGAAATCCCTGTCCTGCCCCAGTAACCGGGGATCGATCTCCTTATCCTGGATTAGTTTTGCTCCAATGACCAGAACCAGAGGTGTATCGCCTGCGACCCGGAGAAGTGGGGAGAGATATTGTGAATACTCTTCCCCGAGGACCGCTCGCCCCAACATCTCCATATCTTCCTTTTTAGGGTCTCCGAGCGGGAGGCTCTCAATCTCTTCGAGATCAATACCTTTCCGGGCGATCTGCCCCATGATATCATTGGTGTGCGTTGATCTGCAGGTAAAGATCAGCTTGGGAATTGCCTGCGGGCGCTGGTTCAGGGTATTAAGAAGCACACCGAGGTCTGAACTGCGATGGGCATCGTCGACGACAACGACTGTCTGTCTTCGTGCTGGCAATTGCCTGAGGGAATCTTCAGGGATCGTTACACCTTCTCGAAGGAAGACGAGTTGTGTTGCTCCTTCATGGGAGGCGTGTGTTTTGGTGAGTTCATACAATATTTTGCTTTTTCCGACCCCACCTCTCCCACTCAATATCAGGATGCGTTTATCCGATTCCAGGAATGTCTGGATTTGCGCCAAGATCTCTTCTCGTCCGAAAAAGGGGTGACAGTGGTTGAATAACTTCTTCTCTTCAAGATATGGCCTGAAATAACTTTCAGCAGACTGGAATACGGAGATTTTGACACCCAATTCACCGTGGTCACGCTCATAATTATATATTGCAAGCAGGATCTTTTCGCCCAGTTCGTTCACATTCTGGAATTTATCTCTTTCCAGTTCAGTGTCCAGCCTGTTTTTAAAGCGTAACAGGCGGCTTTTTAGCGATTCACCGGACTCATCGGGGGTATCATCCTCTTCAGGGACCCATATCCCATCAGCATTAGTCTTTAGGAAGACAAAGATTGGGATCCCCAGCCTTTTTGCCTCATTATACTCAATCTCGGTTATGGAAAGCACCTCATCAGGATCGAGAGAGCCGTACTTGGTTCCAAGTATCAGAACAACGGCATCGCAGTCCCTCAAATTGCGTAAGCAAACTTCCTTTGATTGATTCGGATCGGCTAAGAACCGCTCCATGGCTACCGCTTTTACATCGGGCATCTGGTCGAGGATGTCAAGTGCCTTCTTTCGTTCATCTACCAGATCCTTATTGGTAGAACTGAGGAAGATCTTTTTCACGGCCACTTTCCGGGATCACTCAGGTTAAATTGTTCGTATCCGCTATTTAACAACCCCCCACGAGGATGTCTTCAATCTATCTCATCAACCATCATTCCAACTTGGTGCGAACGAAAGAATGTTGTTCTGTTGCGGGTTGGGAGTGACGGGAAAGAACGGGGTAACATTCCAGTAGCTATATTCATCCCTATCCTCCTTCCTCGATCCCTCATGCACAGACTTTGCGCTGGTTCATGCATCCAGATTCACCGTGTCCTTCGACCACCACTGGATTTCCGCCAGTACCCCTCCAAGGTACGCCTTGCGTCCAACAAAGATCACTACCACATCTGGCGACGCCGGATCTTTAGTGCATACGGACCCTCATGCCCGCGATCGCCCCCCTTCACCCCCCGCCGATCACCTTCACGATCACCGCCACGACCCCACCGACAACCCCGCCGGCCCCGGCGCTGATCGTGGAAACCCTCCTCTCCTCGCCGACCTTCTCCGCCCGCCAGCCCTCCAGCGTCCGGATCCGGCTCTCAAACTCTTCGTCCTGCGCCTCCATCCGCTGCAGCATCTTACAGATCCACTTCACGTCCCGGTTCGTCTCATAGACTAGTTCTCTGGTAGTCTTTGCATCGGTCATCCTGGTAACCCTCCCGGGGGACAGTAGGATGCCGGAGAGAAAAAGCCTGACCGTAAGGGTTATATCGGCGAATCAAAGCCCAATACGCGCTTCCCGATAAAGTCAGACTAATACCCTCCAACGTCCACCCTATAGTTGTCTGTCATATTCCCGGGAGCATGCAGACTGGAGTAAAACCCATGGCAGACTTCGTGCAGACTACCGTGAACAAGACGGCGGTCCGGGACCTCGCCGTCCCGATCGCCGACGTAACGTCGTTTAACACCCTCATCGAGAGCGTCATCGCCGACAACCCCTTCGGGTGCGTCGGGTATACCGGTGCCGATGGCCAGCCCGTGGCCGCCGTCATCCGGAACCGCGAGCACTACACCGCGAAGGTGAACTTCGTCGACGGGGCTACCGGCAAGCGGGTCGGGACCGTCTCCCTGCAGTCCCCCTCGATCGCCGCGTTCAACGCAAACGCGAGCGAGGTCCT
>Ga0208462_1000898_pt1 | contig 23775 bp, 26 predicted proteins | sample AD_SCU001_MetaG_FD_184452 | JGI IMG/M metagenome (GOLD analysis project Ga0208462, IMG submission 184452) | Active sludge microbial communities of municipal wastewater-treating anaerobic digesters from China - AD_SCU001_MetaG (SPAdes) (version 2) | ecosystem: Engineered > Bioreactor > Anaerobic...
GATACCTTAATGCATCAGTATATACCGTTAAAAAGCCTTTGATTCCAGTATATTTGCAGTGAATATGATTGTAAAATTCCATGAAGCTACGGCTTCAAGGAGTGCAATATGTATGTGAACTTAGACACTAATCATCCCGCTCCCGACTTGGCTCGCCAAAGCTTTGCGAGAGCAACAGTTGCCCGCCGTTAGGAGCATGTCCCTTCGGCTCCGCGTCTCATAGCGACAAGCCCAAAAGAGCGGCTTCAATTTCGGTACGGAAACAGCCGATTTTCAATTTTTTGCCGCAACTTCCAACCATTACCATGGCTGACAAGCCCGATATATGACTGAATCGTTTCAAATTTGCCTTTTTTTGTTCTGATATTTTCAAACATTCTCTTTTTGGTCGTTGTCCTTAAAACCCGATGGTCCGAAAAATGTACCCAACCGAGAAAATCAACTCCCGAAGCGGTGGTCTATACAAAAATTTTATTCGGATGCATAAATAGCTTCAGTTTTTGTCCTAAAAATTCCTGCATTGCCAGTGAAATGTTTTCAAGATACTCCCGTTCATTTGAGAGAACAACGAAATCATCGGCATAACGAAGATAATGCTTTGCCTTGAGGCGGTGTTTCACGAACTGATCGAATTCATTCATATAAATGTTGGATAGAAGCTGGGACGTCAAATTGCCCAAAGGAAGCCCAACACCCGCGGTGCCTGAATGAAAACTTTCAACAATAGCCGAAACAAGCCAAAAGATATTTTTGTCCGGAATATATTCCGCCGTTATATCCAACAAGATTGCCTGATTGATGCTTGCAAAAAATTTTCTTATGTCGCACTTTAGCACCCATACTGTTTTGGTGTCATTTTCGGAAACGACATTGATAAATTTACCGAATCTGCGAAGAGCGCGATGCGACCCCTTGCCAACTTGGCAAGAATTTGAATCCGCAATAAATGTGTTGGTGAGAAATGGCGACAACTTTCGGTGTAGCGCGTGGTGCAACAACCGATCACGAACGCTTGGCATGTGAATAACGCGCGGCTTCGGATCGGCTATTTTAAAGATACGATACGCGGAATGGACATATGTTTTCGCCGCAAGCGCGCGATGAAGCGAAATAATATTTGCCATAAGGTTTCGCTCAAACACCTGCACATCCGCGCGCGATCGTTTTCCTTTCGCAAATTCTGTCCACGCGTCAAGCAAATTTTCAAGCGAAATGATATAATCATATGTATGTTGATATTGAATTCTGGACATATTAATGAAATACCGCCAGTGCGAATTTTGCCGGTTTTAAGCAAGGTAAAGGAATCATATATTTTATGGTACAAATTTTATCAAGACCTGCCCAAAACACACCGCTACACTTTGGGCCAGCGCATCGACACATTATTTATCGAAATAATAGAAGCGATCGCGGCCGCCAGCTTTCTTTCGCGCAATGAAAAACATCCGTATGTCCGATTGGCAATCAAAAAAATGGACACTCTCCGCGTGCTTCTTATGATTCTCTGGGAAACAAGATCGCTTGACAACAAAAAATATATCGCGCTTTCCGTGAAGCTGGACGAGGCCGGCAAGATGCTTGGCGGCTGGAACGGACAGCTCTCAAAACAAAACTCTCCCGCAAAAGCGGGTGAGAAATGAAGAGAGTTGCGAAACGGCGAACGCGAACCCATCGCCGCGATTCCACCGGTTGCCGGGCTCGTCAAAGTTCGCGTTCAACCAGCGACCATCGCCGTTGCGGTTCGCGCCAAGGAGGTTCGGATCGCCATCGGAATTACGCGAGATATCGTCTGTGCCACCGCCCCTCGAATACTCTCGGGGCTGAATCGAATCCGGCATCGCAATGCCTTAATATCTCGCGCCAAGTATCTTCTTTTTTGAAGTTTCTGCATGCACCGCCCTATCCGTAGCCGTAGCCGCGAATACTCCCGGCGCATGGATACTGGGTTCGGCGGCGGGAAGCCTTGACCGCCCGCGCATTCACCTACTGCCGGAATTGAGTATACTATTATTTTTGATTATAAAAAAATAAATCCCAATTTTGACGAATCAAAAAAGGGATAAGGACTAAGAGTCAAAGACCAAAAATCTAAAAACCTTAGGCCTAAGAACTTACTTGCGAAACGGCGAACGCGAACCCATCGCCGCGATCCCACCGGTAGCCGGGCCCGCCAAAGCACGCGCCCAACCAGCGACCAACGCCGTCGCGGTACGCGCCAAGGAGGTTCGGATCGCCATCGGAATCTTTGATGGGCTCGTGCATTATCACGATCCACCAAAGACCCATGACTTTGATCTCCTCATCCGAAAACTTTTCCCGGATAAGGCACGCAACCTCGGCATTCGGTTTCTCAAACTTACGCCGTTCAGCCTCGGCGCGTATCTTGCCCGTAATCCGCTCATCATCCTCAAAGAGCGACCCCTTGAAGACGGCAACCTCGGTCGCCACGCCGCTGGTCGTTTTAAAGTCCGGCGACAAGAGTACGTTTTTGCCGTAGCTTCCGATATGGAAGCCTTGCCTCTCAAGGCGTTCAATCCACTGAGGCCCCCCGGTCCCATCGGAAGTGACGGTGAAATAAATCACGCCATCATCCTCCCGCCATTTACGAGCTGACTCGGAAACCGTTATCTCGCCGCGGAGAAATGCCAGCGCCTTGTCGTGGCCGCCAAGCATTTTCACGATTGCGTTTAACTGGCCGGCAGTGAGGCCGGCGGATGCGAATTCTTGACTCATTTTTTCGTCTCCCTGCCCTAATTTGAGCATTTTTCCTCTAATCCGAGGCGGAGCTATGAGCCGTTCGGCCATAGCCAACAATCCCGATCTCTATCAAGGGACTCTTGGCTATGGTCGCTCGCAAATTTATATGACAGTGTATTTTAATCATTGAACACCAATTCTTATATTTTGTCAAGAATTCGACGGCTGAACAAACCCGATCTTCTGGAATCATTTGATTTTTGCACTTGCGCTCGCTCCGGCCAAATGGCCCGCTCATTTTTTATGAGCGAGGCTCGCCTCGCGTCCCGCGAGGCGGCCGGTGGACCAGCATTGCAAAAGATTGAAGCCGCCGGTCGGCCCGTGGACATTGATGATCTCCCCGGCAAAAAACAAATTGCGGATAATTTTGGAACGCATGGTTTTGTGGTCAATTTCGGCAATATCCACGCCCCCGCCGGTGATCATCCCCGATTCAATCGGAAAAGTTTTGCCGGTTTCCAATTTGAAATTTTTCATCGCCTCCGCTATCCGCCGGCGCTCTTTTTTTTCAATATTATTGGCGGTTTTTTCGGCATCAACCGCGGCGGCGCGGCAAACCGCTTCCGTCAGCGCCGCCGGCAAAAAATCCGCCAAACAATTTTTGACGATTTTGTTGGGATTTTTCTGAAAATTTCCCAAAATCTTTTTTTGCAACTCGCCGTCCGCAATTTCGGGCAAAAAATCAAGATGGATGAAAACCGCACCGTTCTTTGCCGATTCGGCGATCCGGCCGCCGATGTTTAAAATTGCCGGGCCGCTGACACCGAAATGCGCAAACAGCAATTCGCCTTGGACCGAAAAAAGCTTTTTGTTGTTTTGAAACACCGAAATTTTGGGATTTTCCAAGGCAACACCCGCCAAATCTTTTACCCGATCCTCTTTGATGCCCACCGGCACCAGCGCCGGCGACAACGGATTGATTTTGTGCCCCAGCGCTTCCGCCCACAAATAACCGTCCCCGGCGGATCCGGTTTGCGGATAGGATTTACCGCCGGTAGCAATAACATAATTCGCGGCGGCGATAATTTTTCCGCCTTCCAAAGCAATGCCGGAAATTAAATCGTCCTTCTTTTTTATTTCAATAACTTTGGCGCCATAAACAATTTCCACCTTTAATTCTTCAAGACGCCGCAAGAGGGCGGCCAAAACTTCCCGCGCTTGCCCGCTTTTGGGGAATGCGCGATTGTTATCTTCAATCGCGGTTTTCACGCCCAAATCATTGAAAAATTCAACCGCATCTTTCGGCCCGAACTCGGAAAACGCGCGGAACAAAAACGCGCCGGCTTTGCCATAATTGGCCGCCAACCGGCGCAAATCAGGCTCAAGATTGGTGATATTGCATCGCCCGCCGCCGGTGAGCATCAATTTTTTGCCGGCCGTATCGTTTTTTTCAATCAAAATCGCGCGGGCGCCGTTTTCAGCCGCGCTGATCGCCGCCATCATTCCCGCCGGCCCGGCGCCGATTACCACCGTATCATAATTGAATTTATCATTTTTCATATTCTCCATATTGCGCCCATACTAGCAAAAAACCGCCCTCCATGACAGGCCAGGGGCGGTTTTTATCGCAATCGGTAAAATGCAAACTATTCAATCTCGTAGGTGATGTTCACGTTCATTGAAATCTTGCTTTCGCCCGCCTGGATGTCCGGCGCGGGCACCGATGCGGCGCCACCGCCCATGCCATATTCTTGCTTGGTATCATAGTTCAAGCGGTAGGCCGGCGAATACCCGCCATCGTTATAACTGATGATGCGCACCAGCTTCACGTTCAATTGCCGGGCAAGAATTTCGGCTTTTTCCTTGGCTTCGGCAATGGCAAGTTCCCGCGCTTCGGCTTGCGCGGCATCGGGATCGTCCAGCGTGAATTGCAAACTGCCGACCTGATTCGCGCCCGAGGCGGTGGCCTCCTGGATGATCTGCCCGATTTTCCCCATATTTTCCTGGCGGACCTTAATTGTCATGGTTTGATTGACGTCATAACCGGAAAGCGTTCTTTTCCCCGACGGATAGTAATACTCTTCGTCAACCGCGATCTCGGCCCCATCGGCCGGTACCGGCGCCGTGGCCCTCACGTAATCATAGCGCGGATTGATGGAAAAATTCGTGGTTTGCAGATCGTTTTCGGCCACCCCCATGCTCTTCATCACATCGGTGATCGCGTTCATTTTTTTGGTGTTGTCCTCCATGGCTTCCGCCACGGTTTTGGCCTCGCTCACCACCGAAAAACTCATCACCGCCAAATCCGGCGTTTTGTAAACTTCACCGTCGCCGGAAACCGAAATCGTCGCCTGGTTGGCAACCTGGCGGCCGATATATTTGTTGGATTTGATGGCATTGACCGCCAATGCCGCCACATAAACCGCCAGCGCGATCGCCAGCGCGCCGACAACGATCCGGCACGGACCGCCGGCGCAATTGCAAACGCCGCAAACATTATTGTTTTGGTTTTCCATAATTTTACTTTTTAATTTTAGCTTGAATTTTAATTTTGATTTTTATTGATTCGCGACCTTTGTTTTGATTATAGCAAATTCCCGCGCGCAAACAAAAAATCTGCCGGATTTGCCGGCAGATTTTTTGCTCTTTGTTCTGCGCTTTAATTTGTCCCGCCGGTCGGATTGCGGCACAAGGCCGTTATTCGGAGCAAGGCCCTTGGCCGCCCAACCCCGGGCCGCCCAATCCGCCCCCGCGACCATGACCGGATCCCGTCATCCCGGCCAGCGATGCATATTCTTCGGGAATGCCGTTATCGGCCGCCCATTTTTTCAACGCCGCACGTTCGGCCTCCATTTTGCTTCTTTGCGCCGCCATCGCCGCCTTTCGTTCCTCAACGGTCATACTTTTAAAATCAAATTTTGCGCCGGATTGAGTCGTCATTTGCGTTTCCGTCTCCGTTTTTTTCTTTTTGATCGCCGCCGCCTGCGCCTCGGTCAATTTTCCTTCGGCGACCAGCTTGCTCAACCGATCTTCAAATTGTTCCTGCCGCTTTGTTTCCATCTCCTTGCGATTGGCTTCCATTTTTTCGCGCCGAGCCCGCATCTGCTCGTCAAACACCGCTTGCACGGCGCTTTCACTCAAGTTAAACTTTGAAGCGATTGCCGCGGCTAATCCGTTCATCGGATTTTCTTTGGCGGCAATCTCGTCGGCATAGGCCGCACCGCCCCAAACCGCAACAGCCGCGCAAAACACCATCACCGCCGCGGCAACAATATTTTTCCTGCCCAATTTGTTTTTCATAATTTTTTGTTTTTAGTTTTTAGATTTGTCGCATGAATTACGGCAATTTTTTGTTTTTCTTTGCGTTGTCCGGACTGGCAATAAACTAATACAATCGCGCGGGAACGATATTTCATCACAAAAAAGGCAAATGCCTTGGCCCGTTGAAATATCGGCGCAATGAGTTATGATGGAAGCATTGAAACACCGTTAAAATGACCAAAGGCTTACGAACATTCCTGTTTGCGTTTTTTTTGCTGGCATTCGCCGTCGCCGCGCCGGCGATCGCACTCTATGCGCAAGGATACCGCCTGAATTGGCCGATTGAACCGGGCAAAAAATTGATCGTCAAGACCGGCGGTTTTTTTGCAAAAGCCTACCCCAAGCAAATTGACATCTATGTCAACGGACGCGCGGAAAAACAAACCGATTTTTTCTTTGATTCGGCGCTGGTCACCAATCTTTTGCCGCGGCACCATCTCTTTGAGATCAAGAAAAACGGCTACCAATCCTGGGCAAAAAACTTGGAAGTCCGCGAAAAAGAAGTGATTGAGGTAAAAAATATCTTTTTGTTTCCCGAATCGCCGCAATTCAAAACATTGGAAGAAAACATTGCCGATTTTTCGGTTTCCCCCGACCGCCAAAAGATCGCCCTGCGCCACGAAGACGGGATTAGCTGGAGCATCAAGCTCTATGACATCGGCCGCGCGGTAACGACAAAACTTGCCGGTCAAAGCAATTTCGCTTTAAAGGACCCCGAATTTTCCGGCTGGACGTGGATTGACAAAAACACGATTGAAATTTCGGCAAAATCAAAGGATGCTTCAGAAACCTATTTGATCGCCATTGACAAAAATCCTCCCCAGCTTGTCAAAAAAATCCCGCCGGAAGAAAAAACCGCCATTGAAAAAGAAACGGAAGAAGTTCCGGCGGCGCCGGCGAACGGTGAAAACACCGCGGAAGAAAAAACCGGCACACCCCGGGAATTGGCGCGCGGGCAAAACGGCGGCGCGGACTACTATTTGGCCGATGATGGATTCATTTACAAACAAGAAAACGGCGGCGAACCGGCCTTGGCCGCCGCCGGCCGAATCGACGTCGCCGCGGACGCCGAATACAAGCTTGATATTTTCGGCGATTACTTTTTTGTCGCCGCCGCGGATCACCTGATGGCGATCCGAAAGGACGGCGAAGAATTTGAAAAAATCCTTGACGGCGCGCCGCGGGGAACAAGAATGGCGCCCAACGGCAAGAGAGTCGTTTATTGGTCAAATTCCGAAATCTGGATTTTTCATTTGGAGAAAAAAACCGATCCGCCAACGGCGGACGCCGGCGAAAAAGTGTTCATCGCGCGCTTTTCCGAAAAGATCACCGACTGCGACTGGTTCAATTCCGACTATTTGATTTTTGCCGCCGGCGACCGCGTCAGAACCGCCGAGATTGACAATCGCGACAAAATCAATTTTGCCGAGATCGCCGAATTTTCAAAGATCGGCGGAGAAAATTCCGGCGAGGGAAAAATGTTTATGGATCAAGACAAAAAAATTCTCTATCTGCTGGCCGGAAAAACCCTCCGCCAAACCAATCTTTCCGAATGAAACGGGGCCTCCCCCCGTTTTTTGTTCCCCCGCCAAAATTTTTTCAGCTATGATACTTCTATTCAAATCCAAGGTATGACATTTCTATTATCATTTGACAAAAAATTTGATTGACTTGATTGTTTGCTTTTGATACCATGGCCTTATGAAAAACATCATTCAATTTCACATCTACAAGGGCGATAAATACTATGTGGCGCAAGGCATTGATTTTCCGGTTGTCACTCAAGCCAAAACCCTTGACGAGCTGGCCAAAAATATTAAAGAAGCGGTGGAATTGCATTTGGAAGATCAAGACTTATCCGAACTTGACCTTGCCCCCAATCCGTCAATTTTGCTCAATATGGAGTTGGGTAGCGCCGTATATGCCTAAATTGAAAGTTATCTCCGGCAAAGAGCTCATCAAAATTTTTGGTGATTTTGGCTTTGTTATCAACAGTCAAAAAGGCAGTCACGTCAAACTGAAACGGATAATAAGCAACCATCAACAAGCTTTAACTATCCCGAATCATTCCGAATTGGACAAAGGAACATTAAAAGCAATTTTCAATCAAGCCGCCAAATATATCCCCGAAAGCGATCTGCGTAAACATTTTTATTCCCAATAACGCAATAAAAAAAACGGGGCCTCCCCCGTTTTTTGTTCCCCCGCCAAGACGCTTGAATTGAGGCGCGACGCATGGAATCCGCACGGATTCCCGAGGAGAAAAAGCCGCGCCGTTCCCCAATTCAAACATCCTCGGAAAATTATCGCATCAAAATATCCTCTGGTTCAGCCCACCATTTCCCAATGATGATCTGAATAGAAAGGAGAATGGTATCATCCGCTCGACATTTGCCAAGCTTCATATTAATGCCTATAGAGGTTCTCCATCCTCTTATTTGCCTAATGCCCGGCCTCCTCTTAGGCAACAACCTTTCGGTTGCAACCTGAATTGAGGGGAGAAGGAATTTGCAAGATCATACAAACCCTTCCCCATACAAAACTAGTCTTCCAGCTCCAAGAGGAAATCTATCTCTGACTTGTCCTCTTGATGAATACTTATGCCGGTTTTATTAGGCTTTGAAAAACAATTTATCAGAAAACGGTGCAAACCGTCTTCTAGCAAAGCCTCGAGCAAGCCAGTAGTTTCTGGCTCGTACCCCTTTTCCCCCACCATCGCCGTGTAAGACGACGGCTCCAGGTTGAGATCGAAAAGGGCTCCGAAGCCCTGCCTTTCTACAGCAGCTACGAATTTTCGTAGCACTCTTCTCGGCATACTGGTAATAATAGGCCAAGCATAAACTGCCGTATTTCTCTCCGTTACCAGATAAAGGGCGAAAGTTGGTTTTTTGGTCGTGTCTGCTATCCTTGTAGCTTCCATAATGCGCCAGCCTACTGGCATTTCTTTATTTGCTTCGCCTAAATATTGTTTATTCTTAAGGCTATCCAATCCTGTTTTTTCCCAACCATTTCCCATCATTTTACTCGCCTCATTCCTTTTTTAAGGTCTTACAGTAGAAGGCTAGTTTATTTGGCGTTATTTAGCCAAATCCTTCTTCGCTATCACTACTCTCATGAGCAGCGATCTAAACAGCATATTGCCGTTCAAATCGCTGCTCAAAAAATTCCTATTAAATTTTTAATTTTCTTGCCAATTTCGTCTTTTCAGACTCATCAGTGCAAGCACACACTTGCATATTGGTTTGGCGGAAAGGGATAATGCGGGTATTAATCACGCCTCTTCCTCAACGCTTTTTAAAAAGCGTTTTTCTCCGCCGCGATCCTCGCAGAAGGATTGCTTGCGGATTGCTCTCCTCGCCCTTCGTAGCTTTACGCATAGGAGGATGCTCGCCATCATTCTCCTAAAAAAAGTTTGAATGTTGTTTAATTGTCTTACACTCTCCTATTGAGGGGTTAACGCCCCTCATCGCCTTACCACCGTACTATACATCATTATAATTATTTTGTCAAGCCATTGTTTGGTAACTACTCACAATTTTGAGCATCAATCTTAAAACCGCCTATTGCCCGCATATTACAAAATGGTAAAATCAATTTGCAAAGATTGACAACTATCAAAAATATGCGCGGACAATTATCAATCCAAGACCGGCAGGCGCAGCTCATCACCCGCCTGAAAAATATCAATCAAAAACAAAAAATCGCCATCAAGGATTTGAAATCCGAATTGGCCGTCAAGGACAAACAAATCGCCAAGCTTGAAGAACAGCTACGGGACAAAGAAAAACAGCGCCGGGAAATGCTGGCGCGGTGGTACAAACCCAGCAAAAAAACAGAAAACAACGAACCGAGAAAACCAAGGGAACAATCATACCATCGCCCCAACCCGCCCGACAGCGATGTTAATGAAGAGCATTCATTTCCCGTTTGTAACTGCCCGATCTGCAAAAAACCGTTAGGAAATATCGCCGATACGGCGACCAAATACGAAGAAGACATTGACCTTGCGCCCAGAAAAATCGTCAAGAAATATATCATCCATCGCTATTGGTGCCCAAATTGCCAGACGTTCGTGCGTTCAAGCAAAATTCCCGAGATCCAAAGGATCGGCCCCAATGTTATGGCCTATATTCTTTACGCCCGCTATCGCCTGCGCTTGCCTTACAACCTCATCAAAAACAGCTTGCTCGATTTGCATGATTTCAAAATCTCCGAAGGGGAAATCAGTCAGAAGCTTAAAGAAGCCCAAGAGCTGTTCGGAAAAGATCATGACGCGATTTGCAAACTGATCCGAGAAGCCAAAGCCGTTTACGCTGATGAAACCGGCTGGCGGATGAACGGCAATAACTGGTGGCTGTGGGTATTTGTCACCGAAAAAGGCATTCGCTATGCTATTGAAGAATCCCGCGGCAAAGGAGTGCCGCAACTCGCCTTAGGCGGAAAAACCGACCGGACAATCATATCCGACGGCTATGCCGCCTACGGCAACCTGCCCGGTGACAAGCAGCAATGCTGGGTGCATTTATTGCGCAACGCCAAGGCCGCTTCGTTTTTGCTGTATTCGGATTTATTGAAAATCTACTTTGATTTGACGCAAGAATTGATCCAGCCGGTTGGCGAAAGGAAACCAATTACCGAATTCCAAACCCGCTTACAAGAAATCATCCAGAAGAAATACCGTGATTTTGACGCAAAAAAGATTCAAAACCGTTGCCAAAAGCATTTACCTTTTTTATTTACCTGCTTGAATTATGAAAACGTCCTGCCGGAAAACAACACTGCCGAACGCGCCATCCGCAAGCAAGTGGTGATGCGCAAAATTTTCGGCGGTTCCCGCTCGGTTGACGGCGCCAAGGCGCACGAGGTCAACACTTCGGTGATCGAAACCCAATTGCGCCAGAATCCCGGCCAATCATTCTTCAGAGTCATGTTGCCGCTTATCAATCAACGCCGCTCAAAATTGTGAGCAGTTACATTGTTTGGTAACCACTCACTGGATTTAAAATTAAAGGGGACTATCCCTCGTTACTGCGAGGATTGGTCCCCTTTAATTTCGCGCTTAAAATTCTTTTGCCAGAGTTTAATTGAGCGTCGCAAGATCAGGGTTATCTCACAAAGCGAGGTGAGGAGAAGAGAGGTTTTCCTTCACAATGGTTACCATTGATCAGGACTCGCCCCTCTTCATAAGACAACTCGCTTTCCCACAACCCTCGACTAAAAGTCTGCGGCTAAGAAAAACCTGCCTTCCCAATCCGGGACAACAAGGGTTTAACCCTTTCTAAATCCGCCATCAACCATGGCGAACTTGGAAAGAGCGGGAAGGTGCAAACCACTCACCTTCCCATAAAAAATCTTTATAATTTATCGCTTTCGGGTCCCATCCATGGGGCCCAACTCATTTCTCCTAGTTTGTGATAAACCGCACAAACTAGCCAACCATCTTTTTTACCTTTTCTCACAGACGGAAGAATCCACTGCGAGACCGTCTCTAGGCTGTCAACTCTTTTAAGGCCCACCATCATATCCATGTTGGAGATGGTTTTGGCCCACTCTTGGAACTGTTCAAACGGTAGTTCCCAAGGAACTTGAATGTCGGGAATTATTCCGTAGAACCTTTCCAAAATAAATTCGTACTTTTTGTTGTCCTCCACAACTTTTTCCCGAATATTTTCGGGAATTTCCAGCAATTCTTCCTCCTTGTCTTCCGCCGCCTCCTCTGCCTCGGTGGGAAGATCATTGTAAATTCCCACCGCCGCAACAAACTGACTGCCGTTAAAGACGCAACTCAATGCGTTTTTCGGGCAATCATCTTCGTTGTTGCGCAAATGATCGTGCTCTACGGGCATCACGCCGTTGAATCCCCTTTCAACGGCTCCCAAAACATCCTGCGCCCAGCCTGCGGGCACAAAGATATTTTGGGCATATTTATTTACCTTTCGAAAATGGAACTTAATGTTGTCCGGACGCCACTCATCGCTGATTAGCGCCGAGACAAGAAATGGAAGACTTTTTCTATCCTGCAAGATTTCGCCATCAATGGTAACATTTACGAAGTTACCATAGACAATCATCGCAAGGATATCAATATCCTTGCTTAACCCGAAGAAGTTTTTAAGAACTCTCTTCGGGGTCATCTCGCATACCTCTGCCAACTCCTTGAGGTTGACCCAACCCCAGGAGCAACCCGACAATACATAAATTGCCGGCTTGATTTTAATTATTGACATTCGACCCACTTCCTGTTGCCTGCTGGCAACGGTCTAGAAGTCCGCCTTGCTCAACTGGCGGTTTGGGAAGTCCTTGAAAAGGACAAATTCCCCAAACCGCCAGTCAAACTTTTCCATATTAAATTTTTAATAAACTTATCTTCCGGCAAAAGGCCGGGAATCAGCATGGCAACGCTCTCAAATCAAGGAGAACGCTTAGAGGAGAGAGTTTTGAAATCTCACGCCCTCCTCAATTCAAGCGCAATGCCACACTCATTCCCCGGCCTCCTGCCGGCCAATTCATTGGAACATCCTCTGATTCAGCCCACCGTCTCTCAATGATGATCTGAATAAAGAATGGAAATTTTTAAAAAATGAGAACTTCCAAAACTCTTAACCCTTCCGCATAATAACCCTAGTGCACAGATTTTTTGAGAGGTTAAGGCCTCTCATCCTCATCACTCTGAAACTGGCACCCAAACCCTCTTTGTGCCGAATATTTGGAGCTCAAGCTCCTCAATGGCCGCGCAGTTCTTACATTTAACGCGAACCTTGCCATTATCGGAAGGGCACATCTCCCACTCGTGCTTGTGGGTCACCCATCCTTTGTTGCTCCCATTTTCTATGAGACGGTATTCTACCATCTCACCGCAGGAAGAACATCTGTATATCTTCCTGTCATTAACCTGGACCCACTCGTGCTTGTGCCTACGAAGCAGGTCTCTCAATACTCTCATTTATTCCTCCTTTTTGTTCTTTCTGCCGCCTACCAAATAGCGGTAGACGGTGGCAGTGACCGCCGAATCGTAGAGGGGGTTGTGCGTCCCACCCTCAAACTCGGCAATCTCGATGCCGTGGTCGGCCGCAAACCGATCCACCGACACGGGATCAGCGCCCGCGGCCTGCAAGTTACCGCTCACATCGTGGAGTGGGTACGGCCCGTCCCACTCTCCGATGAGGCCGCGCTCATACATGTCGCGTATGACTCTGGCCTCAACAATGTAGCCCATATGGACCACAATGTCGGAGCCCTCCTTATTCGCCAAGTAAAACTTGGCAAAATCGGCGAGGAGTTCGCCGTACTTTTCGTGGGTGACCGGAATCCCAGTCACCTGCGGCAAAACATTCTGCCGCACCCATTCATTGGTCACTGCCGAATCCGGCAGGCGACCAACGAATCGGGCCGCTTCGTTACCACGCTCGTCATAGACGAGCGCACCGATGGCAAACGCCCGTCCCCACAGGCCGTCTGTCTCGGCATCAAAGGAGAAAACCTTTCTCTCTAAAATTACTGTCATCGCAATAACCCTACTACACGGAATTAACTACAGTTTCCCATCCTTCTGGCAATGGCCAGAAGAGATGGTTCTTGGCGTAGAACTGCAGGTCGCTCAAGGTTGGCGCGATGTGATGATTGTTAAACAAGACCGAAGTCTCAAATTCACAACCAACTGTCATCGCCACATCCTCGGTGGCAACCTCTCCTTCGGGAAGCTCTACCATGTATCCTTCCTCTGTTTCCCGAACCGACAGAGGACTAAAGCCCAGCATTCGGACATACTCGTCAATTTTTTTAGGATTAACTTTCTGCCACGGGCCGAGCTCGCCCGACCTTGACCGGTTATTCCGGTTGTATGGGATGGACATATTAAACTCATCCCGATACAGAGTGCCGGTGTGCCGATGCACACGGATACCGCACTCGTTAGCGGCGCGAAGCACCGCTTGCTCGACTTCTGGAGCCAACCAGTTTTTCATTCTGTAATACTGGTGGCCTTTGGGCCCGGACTTCTCATCCTGCCCACCATCTAAGAATCCGACCTGGCGGAGTTTGTCGTCTTCGGGTGCAACCCCGAAGTTTCCGACACTGCATCCGCGATAGGTCAGAAATTCGATACCTATTTCTGCCAGCTCTCCTATGAGCTTGACTCCGCCAGCAACATTGTTGCTGTTAAGCGGACCAAGCATAACTGAAATCCTTCTGGCAGAAATTCCGGCTTCAAGAAGTCTCCTCAAGCCTGCCATTTGTTCTGGCGGCTTGATTGGACTGCCCTGAAACTCAGGGCTGACTGGGGTAATCGTCGTGCAAAAGATTGCACGCTTATCGTCGCCCCAGCTCTCTATTTGGCGCTTTCCGAACGGTGCTCGGTGGAGAATGAATACCGGATTCTGATGCGGAAATATCCGCAGGAATTCAGTGATCTCGTCCACCTGCATACTCCCGTCCGACCGAGCACACAACATTACAATATCACGCTCGGCTTTGAAGATCCGGGATTGCTCCAAGAATTGCACCGCCTGTTGCGGTGTAGCAACTTGGCGCAGGCCCTTCTTGCCTTTGCCGATGGTATCAACACTGTTGTTGATCCACCGGTAGTAACAGAAGTCGCACCCGATGGTGCACCCCATTACAAGGTCGCCATCCCAGGTATACCGGCGCTTGTAAAACGCCGCCGGACATACCTTTTTTCCCTTCCACTCGGGTGGTGTTCCGCCGAGTAATAGATGCTCACCATTCACTATCGCTGCCGCTTTTGCGCCAGCCAAGTCATCGAAGCTCATTTATCTCATCTCCCTAACGCTGGCGCAATTTGCGCCTTGATCGTTCTTCCTTTCTGTACCGCTTCTTCGGGTCTAACTCCGAATGCCCGCATATAGGTCAAACGACCCAAGCGCTCATCGGAATTATCCGGCCGGCCGTCTTTGCCGTGAATTGCTGACAGCCCGTCGTCCAACATCTGCGCCGCAATACCATCTTGGTAAGCCGTTTCGCAAACATTGGCCGGGCAATTCAGCGCTTCGGCAAGCAACAGTCGGAAAGAAGCTTCCTTCCTCACTACTTGCACCCACAACTGGGGCAAAGATAACTCGGAAGTAAAATCAGGATTTTCCATTTCTACTTCCAAGCGAGCGGCTGCGATTACCTCGCAAACCCTCTGCTCGAAAGTTACTATACCAAGCTGGCCGGCGATCATTCTTGCTTGCGCAAGGTGATACGCTGCCTGCTCAATCGTGGCCTCCTGGCCATGAACCACCCAGAAAGCTTTCTTATAATCGCGGATGGTGTCCTCATCAATGAGGTCATCCATGATTTTGAAGCTGGCCCTCAGGTATTCCACAACCCGGCAGAGAAGCTTGACTTCCGCGGAACTTCTTTTGCCAAGATTGGCGAGTTTTGCCACTTTCTTGGCATAGCTCCCGGAAGTCTTAACTTCCGCCATCTTTCGCGGATTTTCAAAGCTCTTTTGGTAAAAAGCTTTGATTGCCGCGATCTTATCATTCCATTTCATTTAAACTACCTCGATCGTCGCGGCAAACCCGCGTTCTTTCGCAACCTGTACCGCCGCTTTCAACACGAGTTCTTTTGTCTCCTCGTATGACCTGGATACGAATATCCAGGAAAGAATCTCGTTCATCCCGGCAATGAACTGCTCCGGGAAGGTTAAGCGGCAAGAATCTTGCCCGTATTCTACCGAACACCCAGTGGTGTTCACGGTAAAATCGGCAAAATTCAGAACATCTACGGCTCCGATCTTGCGCAGGAGGTTCAGGCGCTCCGAGTCAACGGAATCGTCAAAATCTCCACGCTTGCTGGCTTCTCTTCGCCGCTCATCTTCATCTCTTACTACCGAGATGACAATAGCCGGCCGCTGAAGGGCATAGCTCGCGTAAATTATCTGTTCGCGAGACTTTATACCGTCAACAACCATATAGGACGAATCGTCGCCGGTTACAGAAGCAACGAATCTCTGGGCAACTGTTACCTTGTTTTGCGCTTCCACCTCATCGGTAAAGCGCTGGACTGTTGCCCAATCCATTGATCCGTAATGAGCCTCGACTTCCTGCTTCACAAACTTTCCCCACTTATGAACGGAGAATCCGTCCAACTGGGAAAAAATGTTTCGCAGAAGCGTCTTTCCAGACGCGGGCAATCCAACCAGCATGATCGAATACTTTCCAAGCTGGTAAGTGTCAGCCAGAGGCATCACCGCAGGCCTTTGCACCATGCCTTCCTTTTTCAGAAGGTACTCTTGGTGTTGATATGCCAGCAAAGTTTTTGCGTTACCGGCATATTTGATCGGACCGCTTACGCCCAAATTCCTTATCGATCTCTCTATATGAAGCTGGGTTAAGCCAGTGACCAGATTGCGGTCGAAAACCACAATCTCGCGATACACGGTTTCCTTGGGAAGATTCCACCAGGAAACGCTTCTCTGGTCGAGCCTTGAGAAATCGGCAATCACCACCTCCCAATTGGGAGGGATATAATTGCGATTTAACAACTCAACACCTGATTTCGCTACAAGAATTGCTACTTTCATCATCAACACCCCATTTCTCCACCTATGAAATTGACAAAGAATTCTGTTTCGGACTTTTGTCCTCATCAGCCCGGGTACACACCCGAGGACAGAAGGAAAGTTTTTGATTTTAGAGTGCTTTCCAAAACTCTTTTTAACCCTATCATATTTCATGCTACTGGATTCAGCATCTCTCCCGCTGCACCGACTAATTCGTCAGCCAGCGGGTTCATCCGGGATGCCTCGCGCTCCAACGTCAGCCTATGTTCATAAGTGCCATTGGAGAAAGCGAAGATTTTCACCGGCACCCAGTTATCAAAACTGGTGCCGATAAACATCCCGAGATCTACTGGTCCCGCGTAGAAAAGCAGAACCTCGCTCACTCCCAGTTTCAACGCCTGCTTGCGCAGATCGTTAATGTGGGACATTGCGACTGGATATTCTTCGGGTTTTAGGAAACCCTCTGAATTCCAACTGATCACGGGAATCTTGTCCCAGCCGTGATCTGCCAGAAAATGTTTGGCAGACTCGGTTGGGTCTTTCCCGATGCCGATAGCGATTGCCACCGGCCTCTTGGAAAGACTCCCGGCTGTTTCAAGAGATAGAAGCTTCTTGTGAAGTTTTCTCCTCTCTCTGATCATTACCACAGCCGCCCACAAAAATAGCAGGAAGCCGAAAATGTGGGTAATCTCGTAGATTTTACCTACGATTTCCCATACCAACTCGACAGAAAATTCGATCATTGAAACCCCTCAATTGTTTAAGCAGGGATTTGAAAGGTTTAACCACTCAAATCCCTGCTCAAATTTTTTGAAGAACTTCTTGGATTCAGGTTTTTATTTTTCAATAATCGCCTGAATGAAGAAGGAGAGATTTTTGCGCGGGAATCTCTCACAACAAAACCCGTTTAACCTACTCTGGGATAACCGTCCCCAGAGTAACTTTTTTGGTGTGCGTTATACACACCGTTGCGCCCACTTTAGGCTGTAGACAGGCAACTGCCTGTGCAACCCCGTGGTACGACATCGCCACGGCGGCGGCAACCCACAGGGGCCCACGCCCGCTGACGATTATCCGGCTGCCCATCGGCAGTTCGGGAGGAACAACCTCGATAAGCTGCTCGGGGGAGATATCCCCCTCAAGAGTAAACTCAACTTGAGTCCACTCCCCCCTCTGGATCACCTTCCACTCTTTCACTCCTGCGCCCGACGCCTTGGGCGCTTGGCAGAGGATTTCCACATACCCCTGCTGGCTATTTAGCGCCACCACCATTGGGTGAACTTCGTGAGCTACCGCGGTGGCCAACCAAGCTGGCATTGGGCCATTGACCTTTACGAGCGCAGGCAAATTGCCCGACTCGTCATGGAGCAAATCATGGATCTTTTGGAGATCCTGACCCGTCCAGTTGATCATCATCTTGCCCCTAATACTTTCCTCTTCCTTGCCGATTGCTACGGCAAGGGCAGCAATGTTCAAAATTCCATCCGGGCCAACGAGGCCGCAAACCTTGCTATTATCTGCCATTTTTCTCAATCCTCCGTAATCTTTAATTGCCACTCTTTCATCGCAAACGCTCTTGAGTAGCACTTTGGGAAGTCCTTCAATTAATATAGTTTTAAGGACTTGTGCCCAAAGCGCCGCTCAAAATTCTCCATGATAGCGCGCACAACTCAAACGCTCCCGTGTAATAATCCGCGAACATATCATCGCCATGCGCGCTATCTTGGCTATTAAATTGACAAAGTTCTTGCCGTGCTCACTTACTCTCTCCTCTTTTAGCTCGCCGAAGCTTTAGCGTAGGCGGCCCCTTTGAGATGGTAAGGAGATTTCTGGAGGCCAGACGGGTTAGTTTCTGATCTCCAGCCGATCTCCTTATCAGAGAACGGTTGATGGAATGCCTTTCGGGCGCCTGCGTCATACCTTGCGATATGGCCTCGGCATTTTATGACCCTACTCGGACGGAACGCGATGCTTTGGTTCGCCGCCGCCGCATTTTGTTCGTTCCATCATGGCGAAGTTGAATCCTTGCCAAATGTCTATTTTCCAGTCCTCTCTCTCCCCTTGGCACGCCGTAGTCTAAAGGACGCAGGCGGCTAAAGATTGAAGACCACACATCTGGCAACTTCCAACATACAAAGAACTAATTTAGTTTTCCCGATTTCGGGAAGATGATGGGGACGAGTTGCTACTCTCTCCTCGCCATCATTCTCCCGCGAATCCTTTCCCCTCTCTGTGCTCGGGATAAGCGCTCCCTCACCAAAAAGGCGGTTAAGAATTCGTTTCTTATGGAAGAAAGAGAATTCTCAACCGCCTTGTTTAAATATATTCCAATTTGAATATATTTGCCTTTTTGGCGATTACCGGATTGCCACCGGCGCGATTACTCTCTCCTCTAAAGAAAGTGTTTGGTGCGGCCTTTATGATGGCCTCACCGGAAAAACGACACATTTGTTAATCAATTTGACTTACTCTGAAATTATACATCATTATTTTTATTTTGTCAAGAGTTAAATCCTTCGGCTCTTTTTTCTTGGTAGGACATCATTATTTTTAATGGTTTTATTATACACATTTTTTAATTTTTGTCAAGTGCCACGCAAGGGTATAGACGGGAAAAACCAAAAAGCCGCCCCGAAACGGGACGGCCTTAATTGCCATTTGTTGCCTATCCGGCAGTCTACCGCTTCGCCCATTGAGGGGCGCGGCGGGCTTTTTTCAGGCCGGGCTTCTTGCGCTCTTTCATCCGCGAATCGCGAGTGAGATAGCCGGATTTTTTCAGGCGCTTCTTGAAGTCGGCGTTAAACAGCACCAGCGCCCGGGTAATGCCGTGGCGCAATGCCTCGGCCTGGGCATTGACGCCCCCGCCTTTGACGATCGCGGTGACGCGAAAACGGTCGGTGCAATTCATTTTCACCAGCGGCGACTCAACAACGTTCTTAAATTCCGCTCCTTTGAAATAAAGACCGAACGGATGACCGTTAACCATAAACTCCTTGTCGCCCTTGGTGTAAAGACGCACGCGCGCGGTCGCGGTTTTGCGCCGCCCCACGGCTTCATAATATTTTTCCGTCTTCTTTGCCGCCGTCTCTTTCAGGGCGCCAGTCGCCGGCGCAACCGTGACGGGCTTCGCCGCCGGTTTTTTGATCACCGCCGGCTTGGATGCCGCGGGTTTTTTGACCGCAACCTTTGCGGCGGGCTTCGCCGCCGGTTTTTTTTCAATGGTTTCTGCCATATTATTGTTTTACGGTTAACCGCTTGATCATTTTGTCGCGCAATTTGTTGTTGGGCAACATACGATAAACCGCCCGGCGCAAAACTTCGGCGGGATTTTCTTTCATCAGCTTCGGCAGAGGCGTTTCGTTCAATCCGCCGATGTGGCCGCTGTAGCGGTAATATTTGCGCTCTTCAAATTTTCTGCCCGTGATTTTGACGCCGGCAAAATTCTTGACCACGACAAAATCGCCGGCATCAATATTTTTGACGAATCCCGACTTGCTTTTCCCCCGCAAAATCACCGCAACGTTCGCGGCCAGCTTCCCCAGGGCGATCCCGGAAGCGTCAAGGGTATGGGTTTCTCTTTTCGTGGAAATCATATTGGCTCGTTTTAGCTTATTTCTTTTCTTTTTTCGGCTTGGCGGTTTTTTCCTTTTTGGGTTTTTCCGCTTTGTTTTTCTTGTCCGTTTTTTTGCCGGATTCCGGCCCGGCGGGCTTTTTTTCGGCCGGCCGGTCAAGCAATTCCACCATCGCCATCGGCGCGCCATCGGCAACGCGCGGTCCGATCTTGATCACCCGCGTGTATCCACCGACACGATCCTTAAACCGCGGAGCGATTGATTTGACCAGCTTTTGGGCCGCGGCGGGATTTAAAATGGATGCCAGCGCGCGGCGCGACGCCAAATCGCCCTTCTTGGCTTTGGTAATCAGCTTTTCCACCATTGACGCGGCCTGCCGGGCGCGAACTTTTGTGGTTCTGATCTTTTCTTGCATCACCAGATTGACCGCCAGCCCTTTCATAAACGCCCGGCGCTGATCGGTCTTTCGGCTGAATTTTTTACCTTTGATTCTCTTATACATAGAAAGTTAATTCAAAATTCAAAATCATGCAGTGAAGGCGTTCTTAAACATTTCAAAATGGTTTACCAAAATCTCGGACGCTCTTGAAAATGCGGCTTCCGGCGTAATCGTGCCATCGGTTTCAATATCAAACAACACTTTGTCAAAATCTGTGCGGTCCCCCACGCGCATATTTTGCGTTTTGAAACCCATTTTTTTCACCGGCGTGAACATCGCATCAATCATAATCGCGCCAATTTCCAATTTTTCTTTGCCCATCCGCGATTCCTTTGAAAGATAACCCGTTCCCTTTTCCACTTTGATTTCCATTTCCAGCTTCGCCGTTTTTGAGGTAAGATTGGCGATATGGGCGCCGGGATTGGCCAAAGTGAGCTGGGAAGGCAATTCCAGATCCGCTCCGGTAACCTCTTTCTCTCCCTTGGCTTTCAAAACGCAAGTCTGAGGCTCGTCCCCGACGATTGAAAATCTTAATTGGCGGATGTTTATTACCAGCGCGATTGCGTCCTCGGAAATTCCGGAAATGGTTGAAAACTCATGCGGCACTCCTTTAATGTTGACCTGGGTCACCGCCGCGCCCTCCAGCGAAGAGAGCAGAACCCGCCGCAAGGCATTGCCGATGGTGATACCGTAACCCGGATAGAGAGCTTCAATCTCAATCAAGGCTGAATTTCCTTTTCTTTCAACTACTTTTGGAGTCAAGGGTAATGGAATCATATTCCAAATTAAAATTTAAAAAATAAAAGTTAAAAATTAATGATTAAAACTTATATTTTAAATTTTAAGAAGTTAAGCCGTAGGATATCGAGCGTAATTCCGTCATGCCCGCGCCCATATCCTCAACGACCATATTGAATGCTTTAATCAATTATTAATTATTAATTATTAATTATTAATTATCATTTATAATTTATAATCAATTTTATTTGGCGTAGAATTCAAATACGGAACCGATTTCCGCCGGCGGCATTGCCTCTTCCATGGTGGGATCGCCCACTCTTCTTCCCTCAATCTTGTCCGCATCCAAAGAGAGCCACAGCGGCGGTTTTTGGGACTTGAGTGCGGCTTTCAACTGGGTAAAATAGGCATTGCCCGCCTTGCGCGGCGCCACTGACACCACATCCCCTTTGCCGATCCGCCGCGACGGCAGATTGACCGGCTTGCCGTTGACCAGGAAACATTTATGGCTCACCAGCTGGCGGGCCGCCAAACGCGAGGGCGCGAATCCCAGCCGGAAAACCACATTGTCCAAACGGCTCTCCAGGGAATTGACCAGCGCCAGCGGCAAATCCTCATCCCGGCCTTTCCGATCCAAAATCGCCTTGACGTAATTCTTGAACTGCTGTTCGCGCAGATTATACCACGCTTTCATCCGCTGTTTTTCCCGCAGTTCGCGGCCGTATTCGGATAATGAACGGGGGCGGCGTTTGCCTTTCTTGCCGGGAGTCGTTGGACGGCGCACCATCGCGCATTTTTGGTTGTAGCAACGGGCACCCTTCAAAAACAGCTTGGCGCCGGCGCGCCGGCAAATTTTGCATTTAACGTTGGTTTCCATTGAAAAATGATTAATTAAACTTTGCGGGGCTTGCGGGGCTTGCATCCATTGTGCGGAATGGGCGTGACATCCTTGATCGCGGCCACGTCAATTCCCCGCGCCACCAGCGAACGAATCGCCGAATCGCGCCCGGAACCGATGCCTTTCACCATCACTTTGACTCGCTCCACCGAAAACTTTTTGATGATCTCGGCCACCGCCTCCGCCACCTTGGAAGCCGCGAACGGCGTCCCTTTCTTGGTGCCCTTAAAACCGATGCTTCCCGCGGACTTGGCGCACAAAACATTACCCCCTTCGTCGGCAAAAGAAATAATCGTGTTATTGTAGGTGGAAGAAATAAAAACCTTTCCCTGACGCGCCCGCGCCGGATTCTTGACCGTGTATTCTTTTTTAACCTTGGCTTCAACCGCGTCCCGCTCTTTCAGCAGGTCTTCCTTATTTTGAACGGCAACATGCTTCTTACCCATGAAATTCCTTGAATAATTTTCAATTTTCAATTTTCAATTTTCAAACAAAATTCAAAATTTGCTTGAAAATCAATAAATTGATAATTAAATAGAAATTATAAATTAGAAATTAGAAATTTTATCGATTATGTCGGGCTGGCGGCCGGTTTGCGGCCGGAACCCGCGGTTTTGCGCACATTGCCCCGCACCGTGCGGGTATTGGTCTTGGTGCGCTGGCCCCTCACCGGAAGATTCCGCGAGTGGCGCATCCCTCTCCATGAAACAATGTCTTTCAAACGCTTGACATTCATCATAATCTCCCGCTTCAAATCGCCTTCCACGTGGTAGCGTTTCTTGATGGTCTCTTCAATGAGCTTCATTTGCTCGGGCGACAAATCCTTAGCCTTAATCGCCGGATCAATCTTGGCCTCGCTTAACACCACCTTCGCCGAAGATCTCCCGATCCCGTAAATATATCCCAGTGCGATTCCGATTTGCTTGTTGTCCGGAATGTTAACTCCGATTATCCGTGGCATATTTCAAATTAAAAATTAAAATTGAAAAATTAAAAACAAAAAACTGTGCGCGCCATCCTTTGCGCGCATCGCAACGCCTACCCTTGCTTTTGCTTGTGTTTGGGGTTTTTTTTGCAAATAACGTAAACCCGGCGCGCCCGCTTCACGATTTGGCAGTCCTTGCAAATTTTCTTGACCGAGGCTCTCACTTTCATATTTTTTTAACCGATAATTTTCATTCTGCCGGCAAAAACCGGGGCATCCGTCAATTGGCGGCTTTGCCGCGATAGACGATCCTTCCGCGAGCGTTGTCGTAAGGGCTCATTTCCACCGTTACGTTGTCGCCGGGAAGAATTTTGATGCGAAACATTTTTAGTTTTCCCGCCAGATGGCAAAGCACTTCCCGTCCGTCGGAAAGCCTGACGCGAAACTTGGCGTCCGGCAACGATTCAAAAACCTGGCCTTGAAATCTGGGATCTCTTTGTTTTGTCATTGGCACAATTTTAAATTCTAGCAGATAACGGTTTGAAAGTCAACCGTCCGGCCCGCGCTGTCAAATGATAATAGAAATGTCATACCTTGGATTTTTTTAGAAATGTCATACTTGGAAAAATTTTTAGAAAATTCAGCTTTTTAAGAAAAGACTCTTTCGCACTCTTC
>Ga0208462_1000899_pt1 | contig 23765 bp, 26 predicted proteins | sample AD_SCU001_MetaG_FD_184452 | JGI IMG/M metagenome (GOLD analysis project Ga0208462, IMG submission 184452) | Active sludge microbial communities of municipal wastewater-treating anaerobic digesters from China - AD_SCU001_MetaG (SPAdes) (version 2) | ecosystem: Engineered > Bioreactor > Anaerobic...
AGGCGGGCAAGGCCCTCGCGGGTTCGAAGATTGCCCTCCTCGGCTGGGCGTTCATCAACGACTCCGACGACGCAAGGAACACGCCGGCAGAGCCGTTCCGCGATGCGGCGCTCGCTGCCGGTGCGGAGGTTGCCGTGCACGATCCCTGGGTGGACCCGGTGACGTCGCCGGACGCCCCGCCCGGGCTCTCGCGGGACCTCGATGGGGTGCTTTCGGGTGCGGACGCCGTGGTGGTCTTTGCCGGGCACAAGGAGTACCGGGGGCTGGTGCCCTCCGAGGTCCGGCGGTTGTGCGGGTGTCCGCACCCGGCGGTGGTCGACGGGCGGAACGTGGTGGACCCGGATGTGTGGATCGGGGCGGGGTTTGTGTACCGCGGGATCGGGCGGGGCGACAAAAACCGGCACGCGTTGCGGGAATAATACCCTAATTTTTGACCTGCGATTTTACTTGTGGGACGGCAGGAGGTTGCCATTATCTTCGAAGGAACTTCAAAAGATCTTTGCCAAAAGGAGGAGAGCCTCAAGACCCTTTGACCCGCTCAGACTCAGCTTCTCGCATTCATGCGGTGCTCACGCTCGCTCACGCCTCGAAACTCTCTAAGTTTCTTATGCTCGCTACACTTGTCCCTTGAAGACCTTCGGTCTTCTCGAACTCACATGCTACGAATGGTCGTCCCTCCAAGACCTTCGGTCTTCTCGAACTCGTGTGTTACGAACAGTCGCCCCTCAAAGACCTCTAGGCCTCTCGAACTCTGTCCCTTCAGGACGTCGTTCTAACGAACCCTCACACCCGCTCCCGTCAGTCGCTCTTCCCTGCATGGCGACGTCCGGGTAACAGCCGTCCCTCCATTCTGACCTCAGTCATTGCATGGGAAAAAACCCCTGAGCGCATGTATCTCATACTGTTTTGGGGCGATACCATCTGCACCTTCCGGGATGATAATGCTGTTGAGGGGGAGTTACTACTGATAAATTAAAAATCTCATTCCTTCGAACGCCCGATCGTTATCCAGCCTGGAAAACCCCTGATCAAATGTATACAGGGCTCTCGCAGAGAATTCTTTGGCGGTGAGGGCATGCTGGATATCATAGTGCCCAACACCCTGGTATCTTAGAGCAGGATTTCCTCTACGGTCGGGGGAGTAATTACGAGCCGAAATATCCCCGGAAGAGGATATGTATATTGAGTAGGTCCTCTTAAACCACTTGTCTACGGGTTCCTGAGAGTCTATCAGTGCAACTTTATGCTCCTTTATGAGCTGAGAAAGGCTTCTAAGAAATACGTTCGTCTTTTTCTGGATCTTATCCATTATTTCCTTCTTTTTCTCGTCATTAAGCTCCGTATAGGGCTCCCTTTCAGTAATCCGCTTCCTGATGACTTCAAGCACTTCCAGCAGGACGAGATGGGAGACAAGGATTACCTCCTCGTCCTTTTCAATCCGATCGAGCAGCTGTTGGACTGTTTGCGCCCTATTTTTCCGCTTCTCCTGGAGAATATGAGAGACCCATATGGAGCTATCGAAGTACACCCGCCTCGTTTCCATCACTTTCCTCGTACAGCATCGACCAGTTCTACAGAATCAACTGTCTCGTCTGAATATTCACTCAGTAGACCCTTTAAGGCGCCAAAAGGGTCCTCTTCTGGAAGCCTGCCCGGAGGTGTTGAGATACCTGATAATTCTTCGAGGGTTGCCAGATTATCATCACTGATATCCCACAGATCATCGGCGGCCGCCTCTCTGGTTAACTTCCTCTCCAGGGTCGAAACCCTTGCTTGCAGAGCAGCGTTTGACGCTCTGAGATCCTGTATATCCTTGCGCAATTCTTCTATCTCCCGGCTGAACTCACTCACCGGAAGGGTGGCATTGTCAATAGAACGGTTGATATGCCAGGGCCTGGGCTCGACGGTACTCATCCATCTCCGCGTTACCTCGGCAACGATCTCGTCCAGAGGGTATCGAACCGACATCTCCCTCGTATCCCAGGTTTCCTCCGGGGTTTGCCCGCTCGCGGTACCAGAAGTGGGTCTTCTGCTCTCGCACTGATCCCGGGCATCCCATCTCTTTCCCGGTTGAAGGATTACCATCGTTAAACCTTCTAATAAAATTTATCCCCGATGTTCAGTCTCGTCTGTCGCTGCACCTTTATTGGCCTGGATCTCATGCATTTGATCTGGAATTTCGTGGCGATAGAACGGAGATCGCGCAGAGCCTGGTAGAGGATATTCTTATCCTCAGCACGATACGAACCGGCGATGATCTTCATCTGCGCGGCCAGTTGCTCATTTATCGATCCGATCTCCTCCGGATTCAGTTCTTCTGCAAAAGGACCGACCTGTGAAAACACCCCCTCCAGTAGTTCACTGATGAGAATTCCGTCCTCATAATCCAGCAGTGTTGAGAACAGGGTGAGGTTTGAAGAGTAAACGAAAGAACCTTTATAATTCCCCTGTCCGACCATCCGGGTGATCTCCTCGAATCCCTCATTAAATACATCGAATATACTCTTCATATTGCTTCTCCCTCTCGTGGCATGTCATTTACCGTTATTTTGAACCCTGACGATAAAGGTTGTTTTTTGTTACTCCAGTATATGGATTGACAAACATAAACATAGTGTCTTTGAACTGCTCAGGGGAGTCCCTGCCCCAATGAGACATCAGCACCTTTAAACTCCAGATTGTTCGTTCGCTGCACGTTCCGACAGTCGCATCCTTCAGCCCGTTGTCATCAAGAACCTTCTCAAGGAGTTCCCTGACCCGGGTGTCGCGGTGGTGGAGGTGGTCGGGGACGAACATGAGTTCGAAGACGTCGGGATCCCTGAAGAGGGTCTGGTCGGCGCGGAGAAGGCGTGTCATAGGAGAGACTGGAGAAGAGGTAGTAGATAACGAGGGGCCGTGCGCGGGCCGAAAGTGAAAGGGGGTCTCCCCTCTCACGCCAGGGCGGGCACGGCGTCGGCCCAGGTCTCGACCGCATCGCGGATGGCGTCGTCCTGGTAGGACGAGACCCGGACGGTCTTCCGGGTGAAGGTGACGTAGTAGTCGTCACCCGTGGGGTCGTGGCACTTGAGCTGAGCGTAGTAGGTCTCGCCGGGGCCGTTCCGCTCGGCCACGCCGCCCATCGCGGTTGCGAGGGCCGCGTTATCGAGGACTTCGCTCGCGTTCGCCTCGAACGCGGCGATCGTCGGGGACTGCAGGGAAACGGTCCCGACCTTCTTCCCCTCGCCGTCGACGAAGTTCACCTTCGCGGTGTAGTGCTCGCGGTTCTTGATGATCGGCGCGATGGTCTCGCCGGCCTTGGTCGTATACCCGACGCACCCGAAGGGGTTGTCGTCGATGACGGCCTGGACGAGGGCGTTAAACGACGTTACGTCGGCGATCGGGACGGCAAGGTCCCGGAGCGCCGTTTTGTTGACGGTAGTCTGCACGAAGTCTGCCATGGGTTTTGCTCCATGTCTGCATCTTCCCGGGAATATGACAGACGATCATAGGGTATACCCGGGAGGGTATTAGCCTGACTTTATCGGGGAGGGTGGATTGGGCTTCGATTCTCCACTATAACCCTTACGGTCAGCCTTTTTCTCTCCGGCATCCTATTGCTCTCCGGGAAGGTTACCAGGATGACCGGGGAAAAGACCACCCGGGAGCTCGTTTACGAGACGAACCGGGATGTGAAGTGGATCTGCCGGATGTTGCGGCGGATGGAGGCCCAGGACGAAGAATTTGAGAGCCGGATCCGGGCGCTGGAGGGCTGGCGGGCGGAGAAGGCGGGCGAGGAACGAAGGGTCTCCACCATCGGCGCCGGGGCCGGCGGGGTCGTCGGCGGGGTGGTGGCGGTGATCGTGCGGGTGCTCGGCGGGGGGTGAAGGGAGATCGTTCTTTTCCGTCCTGTAGCGGTCTCATCGACCGGGGTCGATCCCCGCCCCGGGTTGCTCCTGGCCGGCGGAACTGACCGGGTTTACACCTTTGCACCCCCTTGCACCTCGTTTGCACCCCGGTTTGCACCACAAATGACCCCGTAGTGCGTCCATTTCCCTGATCTGCCGGCGACCCTCGGGTATCACCGCGACGTTTGCACCACCCCGGATTTCACAGGCACCCGGACCCGGGTTGCCCCCGCGGGGAGGCTCTCCGTTCCTGGTGCAAATGGTGCAAACTACTATTCTTATCTGTACATATCTCTCTATATATACATCTGATAGGAGAATAGTCACCGTTCTGGCCGGCATCTTTATTTGCACTTTTCCTGAAATCCCGGTGCAAACCAGGTGCAAAGGTGCAAACATGATTGAGAGAGGATCTCTGGCCTCCCCCGCCGGACCATTCAGAAAGCCCTAAACCGCTCCCCACCATAGACAATTCATGCGCTACATCGTCACCGGCGGGGCCGGCGGGGAAGGGGCTTACGAGCTTGCCGGCCCCGCTGGTGACGCATTCTGGCAGCGCGCAGGTTTGTGTGATGACCCCTAAGAGGGACCGGCGACGCCACCAGATGCGCTTGCCAGCGTTCATCAGAGCAAGTAGTTCATTCGAGTGCTCGCAATGAACTCAAGCGAGAGAGAGCTCGCCGCACCGAGCCAAACGTTCATCATATCCCAGTCGTGAGAGGCGGCATACGGGCGTTCCCAGGGATCTTTTTTTTGAGTATTGGGGGGCGGAAAGGACATTCACCATCTTCTGCTTCTTTTTGTGCAACACTGCATCACCGGCAGAGAGTATTTAACGATGGAGAAAAAATGTTTGAACTAGGATACAAGGCTTAGACGAGTTACAGAAGTTCTGAGAGACTACAGAATCATTTAACGTGATTTCAGGGATTATAATGCATGAATCACAGTGCACGTGAAATTGTAGGTGCAATGCTCCATTATTGAAAATGGTAGAACTGTTGTGTAGATTGATTCGATAAATGTGTTGGAGGAAATGTCTTGACAATCGCAAGATCGCAACTTGAAATCTGGTCTAATCTGGGTGCCACCGTCACCGCTCAGAGTACACATGAGTCCATAAGATACGCTCTTAAAAAACATGAATGGCCCGCTGGGGTAAAGTACGATGACTATCTTCAAGGATCATATCGGAATACAACGAACATTCGAGGTAACAGCGATGTCGATCTAGTGGTCGAACTCACTTCCTCTTTCCAGCACGATCTATCAGATCTCTCTTCTTCTGAGCAGCAGCAGTTCCATGCAGACCATGGCAATGCAACATATACTCTGAGTGATTTCAAATCGGAGGTGATCAACGCACTTCAGGATTACTATGGATCCTCGGCGGTGGAGATAGGGAACAAATCAATTAAGATCTCTGCAGGACCCAATCGCCTCGCGGCAGATGTTGTCGTGTGTATGTCGTATCGTAAGTATCAACAGTATCGAAGTATATCGGATCAAAAATATGTCAATGGAATAGTATTTTATACGCAAACAGAAAACCGCCAAATCATTAACTTCCCGAAAGCTCATTATGATAACGGTGCAGAGAAAAATTCTCAAACAAGCAGCAATTATAAACCAACTGTAAGGATATTCAAGAACGCGAGAAGTTATCTGATAAACCACAGTTCTCTGTCACCCGACGTTGCTCCATCTTATTTCATAGAATGTCTCCTGTATAACGTTCCATCCCAAAAAATAGTGACTAATCCACAAGATACGTTTATTAACGTTCTCGAATACCTCAAGAATGCCAATTTGAGTTCTTTTGTGTGTCAGAACGGTCAAATGTACCTGTTTGGAGACTCTCCTGAGCAGTGGTCTATATATAATGCAAATCAGTTGGTATCCGCTTATATCGATCTCTGGAGCAACTGGTAGAGTGCAACATGCATCCATACGCCGTTGACAGTGAGGAAAGGATACACATTGTCTTTTTATTTGCTACACTGAGTATAATCCTGATCTGGGCGGTCCAACATGTTCTTACTTATTTTGCCATATCCTTCCCGTGGTTTATCTGCATACCATCACCCTTTGCTGTTTTTGGGTTGTTATGGCTTTTTTTCGATAGATATCTTTGGAAGTTCTCAATTCTCCATTCAATTGGCCTGATAAAAACGCCCGATCTCTCTGGAGAATGGCATGGCGATCTGCAATCCTCTCATGACGAATATCATACAGTACACCCGATATCATTGAAAGTCGATCAAAACTGGACTAGCATCTGTCTGTTTCTGCACGCAAATGTATCGAGTTCGCAAAGCGAAGTAGCAAGCATATATATAAATGATTCGACTGGCCCAGTGATTAATTATCTGTATCTGAACGATCCCAATCCCAAAACCCCTAAAACCATGCACATTCATCGCGGAACAACAACCCTAAGATACGATGCCTCTAAGGATACACTTGAAGGTTCTTATTATACGGACGGCAAAAGAAAAAACTACGGTGAGATTCGCCTTGAAAGGGGTAAATAAAAGTTTATCCATAAACAGAGCCCATCAAATCAAATTTTTGGACCACCCCCGGGTGACGTTCGTCGAGGGGAGCATCACCGACCTCGACCTCCTGATGGAGGTCTTCCCCGGCGCGGACGGCATCTTTCACCAGGCGGCCATCCCCTCCGTGCCCCGGTCGGTGAAGGACCCCCTCGCCTCGAACGAGGCGAACGTGACCGGGACGCTTTGAGCGGGGACATGGAAACCGCCAGTGACTCCAGAAGATCTACGGTGCGCGCCCAGCAGGGCAGTGCCTTAACCATTGAACAGTCCCTCTTAAAATCTCTCGAATAAGGCTCTTTTCCCATGATATTGCATCAAATGATACAGATTTCATTTAAATTCTCTATCACGCCCCCATGAAAGATCGTAGCATTCAAGTGCGGCCCGGGGAATATTTTACACAACTGAAATCCGTGGGAGACCGTCAATATGCAGCGAACCGACCTCAATGAGGACCATAGATGAAGAAGATCCTCGTCACCGGCGGAGCCGGCTTCATCGGCTCTGCCGCCATCCGCCACCTGATCAAGCAGTCCGATCACACAGTAATCAATCTCGACAGGTTAACCTATGCGGGCAATCTGGAATCGCTCAAAGAGGTAGAGCATAGCCCACGCTATCATTTCGAACAGGTAGACATCTGCGATCCGTCTGGACTGGAAAGGGTGTTTGAGCAGTATCAACCGGATATTGTCATGCACCTTGCTGCAGAATCCCACGTTGACCGCTCTATTGATGGCCCGGCGGCGTTTGTCCAGACCAATATCGTTGGAACCTACACCCTCCTCGAAGCAGCCAGAAAGTACTGGGAGAAGTTACCCCAGGATAAACAGGCCCGGTTCCGCTTCCACCATATCTCGACCGACGAAGTGTATGGGGACCTGGGAGGCAGCCCGGGACTGTTCACCGAAGAAAGTCCATACGCACCAAGTTCACCGTATTCCGCAAGCAAAGCAAGTTCGGATCATCTTGTAAGGGCATGGTTCCGGACATATGGCCTGCCAACGGTAGTGACCAACTGCTCTAACAACTACGGCCCTTACCAATTCCCGGAAAAACTCATCCCGCTCATAATTCTCAATGCTCTGGAAGGTAAGCCCCTGCCGATATACGGCAAAGGCGATCAAATCCGGGACTGGCTCTACGTCGAAGACCATGCCCGTGCCCTCTGCCTGGTGGCCACCGAAGGGAGAGTGGGTGAGACCTATAACATCGGTGGGCATGCCGAAAAACAGAACCTTGAGGTTGTGCAGACGATCTGTGAACTACTCGAAGAACTGGCCCCCAATAAACCTGAGGGCATCAAGCACTACCGCGATCTGATCACGTTTGTCCGGGACCGCCCTGGCCATGACAGACGCTACGCAATCGATGCCGGCAAAATACAGGCTGAACTAGGCTGGGCTCCTGCGGAGACGTTTGAGACCGGTCTTCGTAAGACGGTTGAATGGTACTTAGAGAACCGGACCTGGTGCGAGAGAGTGCAGGATGGCTCCTACCGGGGAGAGAGGCTGGGTGTTGGTATATGAAGGGCATCGTACTCGCTGGCGGTAGTGGAACCCGGCTATACCCGATCACCCGAGGCATATCCAAGCACCTTCTGCCGATATATGACAAGCCCATGATCTACTACCCCCTATCGGTGCTGATGCTTGCGGGGATTAAGGATATCCTGATTATCACAACCCCGGAGGATCGAGACGGCTACATCCGGCTCCTCGGGGACGGTACCCAGTTCGGGATCAATCTGACGTACGCCCTCCAGCCCAGTCCCGACGGGCTGGCCCAGGCCTTCATCATCGGCGAGGAGTTCATCGGCGATGATAATGTGTGCCTGATACTGGGGGACAACATCTTTTACGGCCCGAACTTTTCTCCCCGGCTCAAGAAAGCGCTCGACCGGGAGTCCGGTGCGACGGTGTTCGGGTACCAGGTAAAAGACCCGGAACACTTCGGCGTCGTGGAATTCGACGAAAAGATGAGAGTTCTCTCCATAGAAGAGAAGCCGGCGCATCCCAAGTCGAACTACGCCGTCACCGGCCTCTACTTCTACGACAACGATGTCGTGGAGATAGCCAAGCAGGTCAAGCCCTCGGGCCGCGGTGAACTCGAGATCACGAGCGTCAACCAGGCGTATATGGAGCGCGGCACCCTCAACGTAGAGATGCTCGGGCGGGGCTTCGCCTGGCTGGATACGGGCACCCACGACAGCCTCCTCGATGCCGCCCAGTTCGTAGAGACCATCGAGAAGCGGCAGGGCTACAAGATTGCCTGCTTAGAGGAGATTGCCTGGCGCAATGGCTGGCTGACGCCTGAGCAGGTGTATGAACTCGCGCAACCGGTGGCCAAGAACGGTTACGGGCGCTATCTTCTCGAACTGCTGAGAGCCGATGCGAGGAGGACAGTATGATCCCGGTGACCAAACCCCACCTGCCGGAAATAGGCAGGTACATCAGTTATATTGAGCGCTGCTACGAGAACAACCAGCTAACGAACAACGGCCCCCTGACGCAGGAGTTGAAAGCCCGTCTGGAAGAATACCTGGGAGTGCAGAACCTCCTCCTGGTGGCCAACGGCACCCTGGCTCTCCAGATAGCCTATAAGGTCCTCGGCGTCTCCGGAAAAGCCATCACCACGCCGTTCACCTTCGTGGCCACGAGCAGTTCGCTCAGGTGGGAGGGGATCGAGCCGGTCTACGCGGATATCGATGCGCAGAGCCTGGATTTATCCCCGGAAAAGGTCCTGGAAGCCATAGATCCCGAAGTTACGGCGCTGGTGCCGGTTCACGTATATGGGAATCCCTGCGATGTGGAAGCCTTCGACAGAATCGCAAAAGAGCACGATCTGAAGGTAATATACGATGCCGCGCACGCTTTCGGTGTGCGGTTAAACGGCAAAAGCATCCTGCTGTGGGGTGACGCCGCCACGCTCAGTTTCCACGCGACGAAGGTGTTCCATACCGTCGAGGGCGGGGCAATTGTCTTCAAAAGGAAGGAAGACTACGAGCGGGCATGCAGGCTCATCAACTTCGGCTACGAAGAGGGTGAGGTTGTCGATGAAGGGATCAACGCCAAAATGAGCGAGTTCCATGCTGCCATGGGGCTGTGCATGCTTGATGAGATTGACACCATCTTTCAGAAGCGGGAGGGGGTCTATTACTGCTATTATGAGGCATTAAAAGACCACTTCGAGATGCCAGTGTGGAAGGAGGGGGCCACGCGGAACTATGCCTATTTCCCGGTGCTCTTCCCTTCGGAAGACGCTTTGCTTGAAGCTCAGGAACGCCTGAACGAGGCAGGAATCTTCCCAAGGCGGTACTTCTACCCCTCGCTGGATACGCTGGGGCATGATCTGTCTGATAAAGAGAACGCTATCTCAAGGGATAGGGCCAGTAGAGTGCTCTGCCTTCCTATGTATCCAGCACTTCCGCTAGGGATTCAAGATCAAATCATTGAAATGATAATTTCACTCCAAGACTCCTCTACTAAAGAAACTTCCTCGGAACTATCAGGGGTAAGTTAAAGGAGAGTGTTGCATATGTCGTTACGAAAAGTAGTAGTTATTGGTGCTGGAGGTTTCGGCCGTGAAGTTATTGAAATATTCAAAGACTTGAACAATGTCGCTGAAGAATGGGAGATTCTAGGTTTCATTGATGATACCGTCTCACTCTGGGGAAAAACAATCAATGGGATGCCTGTAATCGGGGGCTTAAATTGGTTAATAGAAAATAGGAAAGATGTCGGATGTGTTATTGCAATTGGTGATCCTCATGCAAGGAGATCAGTAACTGAAAGATTAGAGCAACATGATATTACATATTATAACGCAATCCACCCATCAGTTAGAAAATCGGAATTTGTTTCCTTAGGGAAGGATGTAATCATTTGTGCAGGAGTCATATTAACGGTAAATGTTTCAATTGGAGATCATGTTTGTATAAATCTCAATTCTACAGTTGGACATGATGCGATTATAGGGAATTATTGTAGTATAATGCCAAAGGTTACGATCAGTGGCAACGATACAATTGGTGATTATTCATATATAGGAGTCGGTGCTACAATACTTGAGAAAAGAAAAATTGGGACTAACTCAACAATTGGAGCTGGAGCGGTAGTAATTGGAGATACACTTGATAACGTGAGTGTCTTTGGCATTCCAGCAAAGGTAATCGGATACAAAAAACCATCACAATAAGTATAGTTATCCCTGCATGAAGCACATTAGGCACCTCATGCATCAACCTATTCACGACATAATCTCTGATTTTAAAAGGGATCAGGGCTATTATCATTAAAAGGAGTTAAATAGAGCCAAGTATTTATAATCAAATTACCTCGCATCCGTCTACACCAATGACCTGCCCACTGATATAATCTGACAGACCAGAGCTCAGGAACAGCATTACCTTAGCAATATCCTCTGGAGTTCCAAATCTGCCAAGGGCAGTTTTAGCCAGAAGATCTTCACGCACTTTTTCGCTGGTATTACTAGTCAGATCCGTGTCAATAAAGCCAGGCGCAACTGCGTTGACAGTTATACCAAAATGTCCTAGTTCCTTAGCGGCAGCCCTTGTATACCCAATTACAAAGGCTTTGCTTCCAGAATAGATCGTCTGTCCGGCATTTCCATAGACACCAACAATTGACGCTGTATTGATAATTTTCCCTGTTTTTTGTCGTGTCATCATTTTGGAAAATGCACGAGTACACAGGAAAACCCCTCGACAGTTTATATTCGTGATTTGATCGAATTCATCTGCTTTGGTCATCAGAATGAGATTATTCTTCATGATCCCCGCGTTATTAATCAACACATCGAGTCTACCATATCTCTCCTTCACGAAATCATATAAATCCTTGACCTCGTCTTCCTTCGATACATCAGCTTTGAACATCACAGCTTCAAAGCTGGATCCAACCAGCTCGTCAACAAGTTCCTTTGCTTTTTCCTCGTTACCGTTATAATTTACAATAACACGGGCTCCATTTTCCGCAAGAAGTTTTGCAGTTGCCCGGCCGATGCCCCGGCTCGCACCGGTTACCAGAATCACTTTATCCTCTACTAACATGATCATCACCGTTTATTCTCTTTTAGTATCGTCCAGCGTACCATTCTGCTCAGAGACAGAATACCGTCCCAGGGTTGATCGTATTCATTGGAGGTTCCAGACAGTACAATTCTATCTGCACCGTTATAGGCTAGTCGTTTGGCATAGGTACGTCGCTTCTCCTCATCAGCGATACAGAGAGTAACTGCCTGCACTTTGCGAGTGACACACTCAGCAACAGAATCAAGTGACTCCACTTCTTTCAGGAACACGGTTTTTCCAAACACAGGTTCCTCAAGTGCAATACCTCGATCCAGCAGGATTGTCCATCCTGCATGCGGTGGAAAAATTGCGTCCTTCTCTTGTGAAAGCAGATAATACGCTCTTTTGTTGATAATATCTGCTATAACTGCTGTTGGAGTCTCCTGATGAAGCAGAGCATCTGATACCCGGGCAAATGCTGCAGCAAACATCTCACCGATCTCCCGCAGAGGTTTCTTGCTCTTTTCAAAGAAATATACATGCGGAGAGGAACAGGCCATCTGGTTAAATGTTACGACATCTAGAATACAGCGGGAGACAGCCTGCTCTAGATCTTCCCCCTCAATAAATTCCCGATCAAAAATGCCAAAAGAGTATTTCGGGCCATAGATGATCGTTTCGCAGGTTTCACTGGCTGGCAGTCGTGCAACCGATGCAATAGCCTCCCCTCCACCATAAATAATCCTGCAGTCTGCTGCCAATGAAAACATAGAACTCAGTGCAACGTTTTTTCCTGGAAAAGACACAAGGGCAATCGTATTAACCAGAGTGTTTCCAGAATACTCGGTTCCATTCCATGTCACAGAGATGCCCTGGAGTTTTTCCAGAATCCAGGAGATTAACTCCACATTTTCAGGGGGTACCTTTACCAGACTGGCATTCTTAGACAATAGACCAAGCACCAGAGAGAATATGCCCAGTGAAGGGATGTTTGCTGCAATCCAGTGGCAAACGATTCCGCGCGGCTGTGCCATCATTTGTACATGGGGCCTGATCTCCACATATCGATCTGCAACATCGGGGTTTGTATAGTTAATTCTGCAAATTTCTTCCAGATTCTGTTTTCGGAGCCACAAACCGATATAACTGATCCCATCTTTTTGGAACCTACCGCCGTCTGCAATGATGCGTTTACCAAGTTTTGCAAGAAGTTCGATGATAACTGGAAGCGGGATGTGGTACAGATTGGATCGTGCAGTATTCAGCTGATCTGCAATTGTATGAAGATCTGGAACATATGTTTCCGCAAATGAGTCTTGAGATAGATGACATTTAAACATGCTTCTTCTCCCTAAACGTGTCCCCGCAACCCCGAGCCTCTGCTTTTTCGATACGTGAGGCAAAACGGAAATATTTCCCTTTTCTCCCGCATGGGCAGTCATCGATACCTACAATGTATCCTGTGTCTTCCGTAAGAATTGCCTGGCAGTAGTAACTGGTGGAAAGAACACTCATTACCTCAATCATGCCAGTCTCACCGGTCTTACATTCCTGCAGGGTGTATGGGTCACGGATGATCACATCCGCAAATGCCGGCACATGTTTGTTTCCACATGGGCAATCTGGGAAAATAATTCCTGTTTGTTCTGCCATACCGTAAAAATCGAGGATATGCTCTGTATCACATCCAAGCAGTTTCCCGATGTGTTCATTGAAGTATTCCTTTGAAACACTCTGGCTTTTGAGTTTCTTCCATCCGCCACTGTGAAATACAGTTGGGTTGTGTAATTTCAGAGTAAGCCCTGCTTCCTTCATCTGCTGATAAAAGACTGTCCAGATGATATATGTGAATCCAAACACATACACCTCCTGATCTGTGTATTTCTCTTGTATCTCCCGAATCACCGGAAGATTTAGGACTAGATTGCCATCGGGCTCTTCTTTCAGGAGGTAAAATGTCTGTTTTGCATAAATACTCAGTCCACGAACGCCTGCGGTTCGCGCAGTAAATTCTAGTGCTGGGTTGTTGATGCCTTCGTGATCGATGACTAAGAATATCCTCCGCTTGGACCCCAAGTAACTTGCAAGGATGGTTTGTAAAGCCTTAATCTGGTTCATGACAGTTGCTTTATCCAGTGGAACACGGCTTTGTACACTTGTTGTGGTACCACTGGATTTCAGGGTTTTTACCACATCTTCCTGTGGACACGTTTTTAGATCGAAGTACTTAAACATCTGAACCGGCATGGATGGAACATCTGCGACAGACAGGATATCTTCTGGATGGAATTGTTGTTTTTCAAAAAAGCGTCTGATAATAGCACTGTTTTCTATCGCATGCTGTATTTCCTGGATGAGCAGAGGAAGGAGGATCCCTTCTTTTTCCTTCTGCACGTGCGAGTATACTCCACTGCTGATAATCTTTTGAATATCTGCTTTTAGATCCCCAGAATTCATTTACTCCACCATGTGCTTGAGTTTCTCACGATCCACTTTATTGGAGGAATTGAGCGGGAGCTCTTTTAGGATATGTATTTCTTTAGGGGTCTTATGCGAGGGGAACACTCGTCTACAAAATTCCTGAACAGATTTCTTTAAGGCGGTGGGATCAGATGTTGAAGATCTTATAAATGCTATAATTGCCTCGCCCAGAATGTTGTCCTCGCATCCGATCACTGCAACGTCCTCAACTTCCGGAAGTTTGCAGATTTCTCCCTCGATTTCATAAGGAGATACACGGAAACCCCCACATTTGATAATATTTTTGGAACGCCCAACCACGTAGATGAATCCATCTTCATCAACAGTTCCAAGATCCCCGGTGTGATACCATCCGTCAATCAGAACCTCAGCTGTTCCTTGGGGATCCATGTAATACCCCTGCATGATGTTTTTACCGGAGGCAATGATCTCTCCAGTTTCTCCAGGTTGTACATCACGACCTTCTGCAACAACCTTGAGTTTGACGCCGGGAATCCCTTTTCCAATGGATCCAAGTTTAGAAAGGCACAGTTCAGCAGGCAAATACGACATCCGAGCTGTAGCTTCTGTTGCTCCGTACATCACAATGAATTTTTTGTCAGGAAACGCTTCGGCAACCATCCGAATGAACTTGTTGGGAAGTTTCCCTCCAGCCTGGGTGAAGTAACGAAGAGTTGGGAGTTTTTCTGTGAGGAATTTTGTATTGGCAATCAATATCTGGAATGTACTGGGAACCCCTGCAAACCCGGTACATTCATGCTTGTCGATATCACGGAGAGCGCCTCCAATGAATGGATGGTTGCTTAAGACAACACCTCCTCCTGCTTTGATATGAGTATGAAGGAGCGATAGTCCGTAGCAGTAGTAGAAGGGGAGCACCACACAAACTCTATCCGTTGCTTTCAGCTCCAGGTATTCCAAGATTGATGCGGTATTTGCTATGAGATTTCCATGGCTCAGCATGACGCCTTTTTTCTCGCCAGTACTGCCGGAGGTGAAGATGATTGCTGCAAGTTCTTCATCAGGTGTTTCAGGGGGGGAACTCACTCCTCCAGATAAAGAATGGTAGGTTTTATCTGTAATGGATTCTACGCTAGGTATCAGAGAGTGTATTTTTACAACATATTTCTCTTGGGCAAAAATCATGGCGAAATCGCAAATATCAGCATAATAGGCGATATCTTTTTCCGGAGATTTTGGATCGATCGGAACAACTACATTTCCTGATCTTATGATTGCTAGATAAGAGATTACAAAAAATATATTATTGTCGGCGAGCAGAAGTACATTTCTTCCTGTGCCTATTTTTTCAACAATGCCGGATGCAAGCTGATTAACGCTTAGGTAGATCTCATGGTGAGAGATATGTTCTACTCCAGAAAAAACAAGGGTGTTGGTGTTATTCTGCGCGTCACTGAGAAGGTAGTTAGCGAAGTTCATAATTCATGCATTAGAGGTATTTTGCAGTCAACTCTCTTACCAGACCAAAGTTTTCCATTGCAATAACATCATCCATATCAAATTCGATATCAAATGCGGTTTCCAGTTCCGAAATTAATTGGAGATGTTTTAATGAATCCCATGCCGGGTGAGAATTATACGCGATGGTATCATTCAGTTCGATTTTGGGAATTCCCATAACATCACTGAAAGTATCAACTATGGTGTCAATGTGCTTCTGGTCCATATCTATAGATCGTATTGCTATAGGGTGTACATTTACTTTGCTTTTTTGATTGGATATTCTAATACGAGTTTACCTATATACAACAACAAAGGCAATAGCTGACGTTTCAGAGTGACTAAGACTGACATCTGTATTTAGGTTGGAATAACTTGGCTCATCTGTGAGATAGTTTATAAACGGCCTACCTTTTGCGTCGTTGGTGATCTCTATTTTTTTGTGTTCCAAAAATAGGTCGAAACCTGAGAGTGCTTTGATAACTGCTTCTTTTGCAGCAAAGCGTACGGCAAAATGGGGTGATGGATCGATCTTGGAAAGAGAATATTTTTGTTCTTTTGGGGTAAAACAACGGTTGAGAAATGCTGAGTTAGATAAAAGAATTTTGTCGAAACGAGATATGTCAACGTTATCAACACCAATTTTGATTACCGGTCCTGTTCCCATATGGAGCCCTCAAATCAAGCGATAGCATCTCAGTCTTTCTGTAATTTATCTAAGTCCTGTCTCCTTGTCTGAGCATTCTCTCTCCATCGCCAAATACCTTCTGCTGGTGACCCACTCTTCATTGACATTCATCCTAAAGAAAGACTAAGAGAACTATGGTTCTGTTTCTCCCTTCTACAAATCTAGGTTAAATCCGAGGCTGATTCAACTTTTACAGAGTTTCCATTGCGTTACCGAATTTTAACGCGGTCATACCGTGTGAAGCCCACTCTACTTATTTATTTGGCAATAACCAAATATCTCATCATAAATAAGATAGAGAATAAATCAAAACTATGAATTCAAAACCGTAATCTCAAATAGAACAGAATCCAATAAATACCCACTCATCCATGCCCGAAGATAATCTCAAAACCAGTGTACTCTCCTCACTCTTCTGGAAATCTCTGGAACGTGGGGGAGTGTCCGGGGTACAATTCATTGTACAGATTATCCTCGCGCGCCTGCTTTTCCCTGAAGACTATGGTATAATTGCGCTGATTGTGGTCTTCATCTCAATCTCCCAGACCTTTGTGCAAAGCGGGCTTGGAACCGCTCTCATCCAGAAAAAAGAAGTAACTGATGAGGATTACTCATCGGTATTCTACCTCACCCTGGTGGTTGCACTCGTATTCTACGGCATCCTCTTTCTGGCAGCTCCCTTCATTGCAGCATTCTACAACCAGCCGTTGATAACCCCGGTTCTCCGGGTTCTTGGTCTTACGCTCTTCTTCGGAGCCGTAAACTCCATCCAGAACGCAGTCATTTCAAGAAACTTCCAGTTCAGAAAACTCTTCATCAGCAGCCTGGGTGCCGTCCTCCTCTCTGGGGTCGTAGGAACTTCCATGGCATGCGCAGGGTACGGCGTTTGGGCACTTGTCGGCCAGCAGCTTACCTCGATCATAGCACTCTGCGCAATCATGTGGCTCACTGTAACATGGAGACCGAGACTTCTCTTCTCACCCACACGGGTAAAAGAGTTATTCTCATTTGGCTGGAAACTTCTGCTATCGGGTCTGCTAGATGTAACATATAATAACCTCAGTTCTCTGGTTATCGGAAGACTCTATCCTGTGAGCATGCTCGGGTACTACACCAAAGGACAGGAATTCCCGAATGTGCTCGTATCAAACATCAACAACTCGATCCAGGCAGTTATGTTTCCCGCATACGCCAGATGTCAGGACAACAGGGCCCTGGTAAAGCAGATCATGCGCAGGGCATTGCTCACCAGCTCATTCTTAGTCTTCCCTGCAATGGCTGGTCTTGCAGCCGTTGCAGAGCCCCTGGTCACACTGCTTTTAACAGAAAAATGGCTCGTCGCGGTTCCATTCCTCCAGATATTCTGTGCGGTATATGCACTCTGGCCAATCCATACAGCAAATCTTCAGGCAATCAATGCTCTCGGGCGCAGTGACATCTTCCTGAAGCTCGAAATATTGAAGAAAGTTGTCGGGCTCTCCGTGCTTGCAGTTACCATTCCAATCGGCATCTATGCCATGGCTCTGGGAATGGTTGTGACTGGAATTATTGCGACGCTCATCAACTCATATCCTAACAAACTGCTGCTTGACTATAGCTTCACTGAACAGTGGAAGGATCTTGTGCCAGCCCTGATACTCTCTCTGATTATGTGTGGAGTTGCATACAGTATTCTGTTCCTGGACCTGTCTGTTTGGGCAACGCTCATCCTGCAGATTCTGGTTGGAGTTGTTGTGTATGTGGGGCTGGCGTGGGTGTTGGGATTGGAATCTTTGACGTATGTGATGAATACGGCGAGAGAATATTTCCCAGGGAGAAAAGGGGCGGTTTGAAAATAGTGTCAACAACGGGATGAGTTTTTCCAGATGGTGCCCAAAATCGCATCGCCAATTTCACGGGGCATCATGGCCTCGGGTTTTCTCCAGAGGAACCTGGTTTTTGAGATGCCATTTATTCCTACATCTTAAGACGTGCAAATAGAGTAGATACATGCTTTGTAAAATTTTTACTGCGGACGGATGTTTGAATACTAAATCCCATAAGATACGATCCTTCGTATCGAGGTAATTGGTATCCGCATTAATAATGCTTTTTTTCGTATCTATATCATAATATAAAGATCGGATTAGATCAGAATAGCGCTTTTTCTTTTGAGTATCAAATGACTTTGAGTACTTTTTCCGTGTAAAAACATCCATTTTATCATAACATATTATGTATGAGTAAAATCGGGTTCTCATCATATGGCTGGGTTCTTTCTTGGTTCTTACCGACCAAGAACCAGGAACACCAGACCTATAAACACTCATGATATCACTCAAATATAACGCCCCACCATGTTCTGCGCCTAGTACTTGCACATAGTCGTCCGCTGCTGTTGCTTCTTTGGCAAAATCAAAAAATGACATAATCCTTGGTATGGTCAATTTATTTAGTACAATAGATCCTGTGTGCATAAATCCTCCTCCGCCTAAAATAATCTCTTCTGTGGAAAAAATCGTAATTTTATCAGAATGTAAGCCAAGTATTCTGTCTCGTCTGCTCCCGTCGACCCACTTCCTGACTGCAGGATGAAAACTGATATAACAATCAGGATGTTTTTCCATCTCAGTAACCTGTTTCTGCAATTTCAGCGGGTCAATCCAATAATCGTCACCCTCACAGAGAGCGATGTATTTGCCTTTTGCTGCCTTAAGTGTAAAAAGAGTTACTTCTTTGCCTTTTGAATACTGATTCTCAGTCTGATAAATAGGTTTTATGATGTCGGGATATTTTTCTTCATATTCTCTAATAATATCGGCCGTCGCATCCTTAGAAGCGTCATCATGTATGATAATCTCAAATGCAAAATCGGTTTTCTGCATGAGAAAGCCTTCAATAGCACTGCGAATGTAATCTTCATGATTATAGGTGATACAGCAGATGCTAACAAGAAGATCCGTTGTTTTAGTCATGATATTTCTTCCCTATAAGTTTCTATCCGTTGATAATCTATAATAGAAGTGGTGGTAACGTCTTAGATCTTCTGTAATTTGTTTGAGCCCTGTTTCCTTACCTGATCATTCCTCCCCTATGGGTCAAATACCTTCCGCCATTGACACACGGGCGTGCCGCCCAAATATCGGGGTCTCGAAGGGGAACTCTCGAAACTGTGGTTTCCGAAGAATCGTTCCCCGTATCGAGTCTTGAGGGATCGGTCCTTGTAACCATTCCGATGTGCCTTCCGCGCATTGGTACGCTCATACGGGATGGCCCCCGCCTGCTGGAGCGCCTCCTGAAGCATCGCCTGGTTGAGGAACGCGGCGATGAGGTTCTTCATGCCTGCTTCCTGATCGGCAAGATAATCTGCGATAAAGTCTAAGAGATCCATGGTTATGTTTCTCCTTTCTGCAAATTTAGGTTGGATTCAGAATCAATTCAACTCTTACAGAACTTTTGTTACGCTACCTCTTCGACCATGTCGAAATACATCTCTTGTGTGCTAAACTAATCTTAAGCGTACGTTATGTTATTACTGCTGATTAGATAGAGATTTATAGATTTTGAACATAATTGTATGTTACTTCGCTGATAAAATGCCGATCGCCCGCTGAATACGTATCTCAAACGCTAGTGTCTGATACTGCCATGTTCTCAACAATATTTCCAACATATAGTTATTTTGCCCCGGTATTAACCTTGCTAACCTTGGTTCTCTCACTCGTAGTGGGGCGGAATATCACGCGAGAAAGTCTAAAGAGAATTGACGGTATTCTCGCAGCGTTGGGATTTCTGTTTGGCATTTTTATGACATTCCTAAATCTGGTCTATACTAGCAAAGATTTGTTTTTGTTAAGCCCGACTATTGCATTAAGTTGTATAGTGTACTTACGATATCGTAGTGGGTTTAAGGAAGAGTGCCATGATTCTTTGTTGCGGGTTAGTGACCGGAATAATACGATACTCAGCATTATCTGGTGGTTTTTAATCAGCGCCGTGCTGGTCATGTACTACTTCTCTGAGATATATACACGGCACCTTTTGTTCTTTATTCTCATCTCAGGAGCAGTCGCAGTTCTCGGCGTTCAGATTATAACATTTCGTGACCCAAATAAGATAAATGTTTCAATTTTTATCGTGAAAACACTATTGCTCTCGCTTATTCTTCGGGCTAGTGCATATTTTATCTCGCCATATCCAACAGGACCTGACTCGTGGTCACACGCAGAATACATCTCATATTTCCTTGATTACGGAAAAGTCACCGTTCCGCCGGACTTTAATGCTTATTACGTTAACTTCCCGATGGCACATCTGCACGCGGTGTGCACTAGCCTGCTGACATCTATCTCTCCCCACGATGTGATGTTCCTGTGGGTGGTGATCCTTACCCTAAGTACCATTGTTACGTTTCTGATCGTCTGGATGCTGACAGGAAATGCTCAGATGGCGCTGATATCGATGCTGCTACTCAATTTCGTTAATGACCAGCTTCAATGGTGCACCCATGTTATGGCGATGACTTTTGGAATCGCTGCATATGCGCTCATCATTTTTTTCGCATTGAAGATTTATTTGAAACCTGGAGATAAAAGAAGATATATTCTTTTTATGCTCGCATTTCTAGGTATTATTGTCTGGACCCACACAATTAGTGCATTTATCACTTTAGTATCTTTGATGGCATTGGTTGTGGGATATATCTTATGTGAGATTCTCTATAGCCGGAATATCAATAACTGGAACGTTCTCTTGTTTAGTTCACAAAATGTTCGACTTTTGATAGTTCCTCTTGTATTTCTGGCAGTAATGATTACATATCACTGGATGGATCCATCATATCCCTTCTTTGATAAGTCCTTTGGTGAGTTATTTAAATCTTTCTCCCTAGAAGCAGAATTTTTAGGGGCTACAACTCTATCAAATGTACATGGTCGATGGGAGGAGTTATTGCAATCTGTAGGTTTCTGCATATGTGTCTTTTTTGGGATTATTGGCACACTACATTGCTTATCTCATAAGGAACAGGCAAAGAAATATTTCCCGTTGATCGTTTTAGCACTTGTATTATTCTCTGCTCGCTATGCATTCCCAATTCTTGGGATGAGAGATATTCTTCCTGGTCGCTGGCCCGCATTTGCGTTTGTTTGTTTTATATTATTTGTTGGATTCGGGATCTATCGTGCTTTGAGTTTGCTGAAATCAAAGAGAGTTATTCTCTGCGCAGCTGCAATTTGCTTCTTTATTGGGTCATTTTTTATGATTGCAGTTACAGTGGCAAATCTGGATTCTCCATTAATTGGAGAAGAAGTTTTTATTAAGCCAATCTGGACAGAATCGGAAATGGCTATGTATGTTTGTATAAACGAAACGTACGATGGAACGATTATTGCTGAGTATAATACTATGGTGAGAATCTTTGAGGTCTATTTGAAGAGATATAATGCGAAAGCATATAAAGTAACTCGTGATGGTCAAATCGACGTGGATGTGTTATCTCAAGGTTTGGTCGTCTGGAGGCAAAGCAGTTTGACTCGTCCTACCACATGCGCTGATGCTAAATATGTGACAAATCTACTACTCGGAGATGAGTTCTATCAATACTTGGATAATAATTATTCGTGTATTTCTAACACAGGTGAAGGAAGAGGCTTCCTTTAGTTATTACTACAATCAAACTACGATCTCTAGATGGCGCTAGTGCCGCGTCAACCTTCTAATGTCGGGTAGAGGCGTGCGAGTTTAATCCGGGCATCTTCGGTCGTGAACTGCCAATTTACGGTCGCGTTTTTGTTGCTTCTGGCGTTTTCCCATGTTTTCACCTATTTCCTGACCACGTCGATGTCATCGATTCTCTGTGATAAACACCCCACCTTTCGCACTAACTTGAGCCCTCGGTAGAATTATCAAACCGCAAGACCCTTGTACTTTCAGTAAATAACCCCTGATGTGCCCACTTCTGTTGACTTCATCGAAGACTCCAACGTCTCGATCGGCTATCTCGGGATCGTCGCCGGTGCTTTCGACACCCTCGAGATCGCCGGGGCCGTCGACCGTGCCATCCCCAAAACCCGTCACCACCACCTCACTCATGGGGATATTGTCAAAGCCATGGTACTCAACGGTCTCGGTTTTGTCGAGCGGCGACTCTACCGCGTCAGTGGCGAGTACGACGCCGACTTCGACTCCCGCGATATGACCATCACCTACGGCCATCCCAAGGATGGCCAGTGGGACCTCAAGCAGTTCGTCCTCGGAATGGCGACCGATCAGCACGGCATCCCGCTCTTCCTGCAGACCTTCTCCGGGAATGAGTCGGATAAGAAGACGTTGCTGACGATCATCACTCAGCTGACCGAGAACCTGCAGCACCCGGGCAAGGTCTACCACATCGCCGATGCTGCGTTTTATACGGCCGAGAACCTCGCGACGCTCGGCACTCATACGTTCTGGATCAGCCGGGTGCCGGCGACCCTGAACGAGGTGAAAGAGCTCGTTTCCGCAGACCTCGTCCTGCTGCCATGTGCGGACGACCGGTACCGGTATGCGGAGCATGCGTCCGAGTATGCCGGTATCCCGCAGAAGTGGGTCGTCTACCACTCGGCACCGATGCAGGAGCAGCAAGAGAAGACGTTCGCAAAAAGGCTGGAGAAGGACAAGAAGAAAGCTGAGACGTCGCTGCGGAAACTCGGGGCGCGGGAGTTTGCCTGCGAACCGGATGCCCGGATTGCCGCTGAGAAGTGGTTGCAGGAGCACCCGCAGTTTTGTTTTAACTCTATGGACATCCGAACAACTACCTGGAAGATAACGAAGAAGCGAGGCAGACCGAAGGCGGACAAACCGGTGGAGACGGCCTATACGGTCTCTGCAGAACTTGAGTACAACCCCATTAGTTGTCGAACAACGTCGACAGAAACTCGGCCGGTTCGTTCTGGCGACTAATGATCTGGAACTCTCCCCGAATGAGCTCCTGACGAACTACAAAGAGCAGGGCACGGTGGAGCGGGGGTTCCGGTTCCTCAAGGATCCCTCGTTCCGGGTGGCGGAGATCTATCTCAAAAAACCGTCGTGGATTCAGACGCTGGCGATGATCATGGTGCTCTGCCTCTTCATCTATGCGATGACCAAGTTCCGGCTCCGTCGGAAACTGCAGGAGACCGGTGAAACGGTGACCGGCCAAACGAAGAAGCAGACGCAGAACCCGACCTTGAAGTGGCTGTTCTTCCGATTCCGGGGTGTCCGGGAACTGCGGTTCCAGGCGGGAGAGGCGGTGACAGTGCTGGTTACGAACATGACCCCGGAGTTCTGGAAGATACTCCGGTTGCTCGGGCAGGAGTACGAAAATTACTATTTGTGATCAAAGACATGCGGAATGTGGGCGACAGGATCCATGTTCTAAAAACCTCTCAACCTTCTCTGCCCACACCTTCGGCTCAGGATACGGCGAGAAAAGTATTTTCATCGGTTGAGCCTGTGGCCGAAAGCGGCCCCATAGGCGCTTTTCCGGAAAAATACAAGGGTCTTGCGGTTTGAAAATTCTACCGAGGGCACAAGTTGTCAACGTCGGTCTACTTTTCCCCAGCTTTGTCGGAATATCATTCCCCACCCCACTTAAATCTATCGTCAACTTTCCGTCATTCATTTGGAAACCTCATTTCAGCCGATTTTTCAAGATTCGTCCA
>Ga0208462_1000902_pt1 | contig 23731 bp, 12 predicted proteins | sample AD_SCU001_MetaG_FD_184452 | JGI IMG/M metagenome (GOLD analysis project Ga0208462, IMG submission 184452) | Active sludge microbial communities of municipal wastewater-treating anaerobic digesters from China - AD_SCU001_MetaG (SPAdes) (version 2) | ecosystem: Engineered > Bioreactor > Anaerobic...
GCCAGTAGCTCTAACGGTTAGAGCATCGGACTCCAAATCCGAGGGCTGGGGGTTCGAATCCCTCCTGGCCTGCCAAGCAAATACGAAGGGGTTGCGGCCGAGATGCCGTGACCCGTTTTTGTTTGAGTGCACGGTCGGGTTTTGAACCGCCGCGTGTACCGCCATATCCCAGGTTTCCGGCAGAAATATGCTTGGAGATCAGCCTTTCCCCCTGAGTTCTCATGGTCGCAGCGTCAGCGTGACGGTCGTGCCCGGCGCGCCGTACAGGAGCAGGCAGGAACCATCGTCGACCGAACCGACAATGGTCTTCTCCCCCATGCCCCAGTCCTTGAGATCGAATTCGGCATTATATAGATACCACGAGCACGCGCCGGCCAGGGTCAGAGCTGAAGCCGCCGGGCACAGGAACCACTCGCCCAGCCCTTCGGGGCCGATCGTCACCGTGCCGCGCCCCGACACCAGAGCGGGGACGGTCTCCAGCGGGCGGTACCGAGTGCCGCACCAGAGAATCCATTCCTCTCCCTCCCTCGCCTCGATCACCAGATCACTGAGCCCCCACCCGTTGTCGATGGGAATCTTGAGACACATACGGGCGACATGATCACTATCCCTCGGATCGACGACCTGTACAAGGTCAAGTCCCGCTGAACGGAGCGATACGGCGAGGTACCCTTCAAGACCCTGGACCTCTCCCAGGCAAATCAGGGGAGGCTGCCGCCCCAGAGCCAGAAAGGCGCTGCAAGGTTCATTGGCCGTCAGCCACCGCCTGCCGACGCGCGCCTGCCACCGGGCCGACAGGGGCTGGCCGGGGAGGAGTTCATGGCCGACGGGGAGTTCCATATCGTAGTGCCCCATCCCGAACGGGGCACGCACGGCAAGATAACGGCGGCCGGCTGCCACAAATCCGCGGTATGCCCTCTCGGGACAGCTGTCGGCCACGAAGCGACCATCCTGACGAAGCCTGAGTCCTTCGAGAGCGGGGTGCCAACGATCGTTGACGAAGTTCGAGAGGGTCAGGGTGCGATCGGCGCCGACATCCAGCCGATACAGGCCGTAGCTGCCGGCGTAGATGCCGGTGAAGGCAGCCGGTTCCCCGTCACCGGCCGGGATGGCCGGGAGAGTGGCGGGTTCCGGCGGCACCGGTAACCGGGCGATGCGCCCCCGCTCGGCCAGGGCGTGGAGCAGAACCCGCTCGGCCAGGGGAGTGGCAATGCTCCCTATCCCCATGCTGTTGGTGACCATGACCACTACCGCTAGGCGCTCGTCGGGGGCGACGATGAAATAGCTGTGATAATGATCGGCGTCGCCCGCCTTGTGCCACCCCGTCACCCCCGCGGCCGCCAGCCCCCCCTGAAGTATGCCGTCCCAGCCGAGGCCGAAGTGGACATGATGATCCGTGACCGGGTTGAACGCCAGGTTCACGGTCTGGTCCCGACCCATCTCGGCCACGGCTGCTGCGGAGAGAATGCGCCGGCCCCCCCGCCGGCCGCCATTGAGGAACATCATCGCCAGGTTTCCCAGATCGCTCGGCGTCGAGAAGAGGCCGCTGGAATAGATGTTGGTGTATTCCTGCGGCTCGGGCCGCCCCGCTTCATCCAGCCCGGGGGCAAAGCTGCCGGGGGCAAAGGGTTCCAGGGCGAAGCGACTGTGACTCATCCCCAGCGGTGCCAGGATTTCCTGCTCGACAAACTCGGTGTATGGCTGTCCGGTGACTGCGGTGACCAGGCATTCGACCAGCATAAAGCCGTCGTTGCCGTACACCGCCATCTCCCCCGGCGCGTGCTTGAGGCGTTCGTTGGCCAGCATGTCCCGAACCTGGGCGGCGTAACCGTGGAACGGCACAACGGTGAGGACGTTTGGGAAATGGATGCCGGGCAGTCCTGACGAGTGGTTGAGCAGCATGCGCACGGTGATGTCACGCCACGGTTCGTCGTCGGCCATGCGGAAATCGGTCACGTAGCGGACCAGCGGGGCATCGAGTTCCACCATCCCTCGATCGACCAGGATCATCGCGGCAACCGCGGCGATCACCTTGCTGCAGGAAGCGATGCAAAAGAGGGTTTCCGTGGTAGGCGCTGCACCGTGGGCCCGGTCGATGGAGCCGAACGCCTCCGCCCAGAGGAGGCGCTCGTGATCGACGAGGGCGACGGAGACGGCTGTCGTCTTGCTCTCACTCCCGGCCAGTTCCTTCACGATCTCGGCGCGGGAAGCGGCGATAGTGGCAGCATACGCGAGCGGCAGATCGCCGTTATCGCAACTGCGACGGGGCCGTAAGTGTAGGTGCCGGTCAGTGCCGGTAATTTTGGGGCTCGCCACGGTCGTCTCCTCTGAGGGTACCGAGTCGGGTGCCGGGGTACGCTGCTTGCAATGAGCTTCACCCCGCCAACGGTTTCTGGGGTTTTGACCATAAAGTATTGCGGGTAGCCCCCTTGAGCGGGCAGTAAGCACAAAGCCGCCGTCTTCGCCGGGGGACACTTAGTATTTGTCGCTTAATTTAAATACCATGAAAGTTCCGACGATTTCCATTCCGTTCCTTCTTCTGCACGGCCATAGAGGGTTAAGTATGGCCAGTAAACCCCAGGGAGCTCCGATCTGTGAAGATTCCCCCAAAGGCGGGGAAGTTCCCGGCGTGTGGTTGAGTTATGGATCCGGAGAGCGGAAAGCATCTGTCAGGTAATACGGATTTACCTAGAAAATAGATTCCCGGGTGAGTCTGTTTTCTAGGTAACTTCGTATAAGACGTGATGCGCACGGCCCCGTCCTTCCCCGACACAATCCTGCGATAGAGCTTCCGAACGGCAAACACCGCTTGCACGAAAGGGAAAAGGCACAGCAATGGACTATGCTTGACTTCTTTGAGCAGAGAACTCATCATTGAGATACTCCATGAGCTCTTTCGGACGTTCATCTCGCCTTCTCCTCCCAACGCGGCGCGCAGGTCCTCTGTTCACCAGTGACGGCAACCGGCACTCGGTCAGGTCAAGATGATCTTATGCAGACGATTTGGCCATGCTCCGGGAGCAATCAGCACTTTCGATACGGATTCCGTATTCCCGGCGGAGTTTCGCCGCTAACCTGAGACGATGCGATTCGCATGCGATTGTACCACCGGTATCCCTCGCAGCGAGGGGAAAGACCGTTGAAAACCTGCCGTGGCAGGCAGAGAAGCCCAACGCAGCCCCTGTTCTCTTAAGGGACGACCTGCCTGCTCACTCCCGGGGGCTTTCGGGAAATGGTTTTGTGAGGAACACATCCAACCTGGAATATGAGAATCGGGAGGGAGCACATGACCGCAGAATCCATACGGCTGGAGGAATCCCGCGCAGGAAAGGCGGACTGGAAGAAGTGGGGACCGTATCTCAGCGAGCGGCAGTGGGGGACGGTCCGCGAGGATTACAGCGAAAATGGCGACGCATGGAACTATTTCACGCACGACCAGGCGCGCTCGCGGACCTACCGCTGGGGTGAGGACGGCATCGCCGGCCTTTCCGACAGCAAGCAGCGGTTCTGCTTTGCCCTGGCCCTGTGGAACGGCAGGGACCCCATTCTCAAGGAACGCCTCTTCGGCTTGACCAACAGCGAGGGCAACCACGGCGAGGACGTCAAGGAGTATTACTTCTACCTCGACAGCACGCCGACCCACTCCTACATGAAGTTTCTCTACAAGTACCCGCAGGCCGCATTCCCCTACGAGGACCTGGTGGAGACGAACGGCCGGCGCACCCGGGACGAGATGGAATACGAGCTCCTCGACACCGGTGTCTTCGACGGCGACCGCTATTTCGACGTTTTCGTTGAATACGCCAAAGGGGGCCCTGAAGACATCCTGGTGCAAATTACCGCCATAAACCGAGGACCGGAAGAGGCCCAACTGCACCTCTTGCCGACCCTGTGGTTCCGCAACGACTGGGCTTCTTGGATTTCAAGGCCGTCGGAGAAACCGCGGCTCCGGCAAATAGACGGGCCACCGGGCGTGATGGCGGCTGTTGGCGCACATCCGCTCGGAGGCGAATACACCCTGTACTGCCAGGGAGATGTGCCGCTGCTCTTCACCGAAAACGAAACGAACAATGAGCGGCTTTTCCCCGATTACCCAAACGCCGCCCCGTACGTGAAAGACGGCATAAACAACTGCGTGGTGCTGGGTCAGCAGGGCGCGGTGAACCCCGAGAAGACGGGAACGAAATTGGCCGCCCACTACCGGCTCACGATAGACCCCGGCCAATCGGCGAAGGTGCGGCTGCGGCTCGTCGGAAGGCCCTCTGCCGCAAAAGGCCGGAAAACCAAAGCCTCAGCATCCCCGTTCGGGACGGACTTTGATGAGATTCTGACCGCCCGCATCCGGGAGGCGGACGAGTTCTACCGGTCGGTGACCCCGCCTTCGGTCTCCCCGGACGCGGCCAACGTCATGCGCCAAGCCATCGCCGGCATGATGTGGAGCAAGCAGTTCTATTTCTTCGACGGTGACCAATGGCTGGACGAACACCGCGCCAACCCGCTCCATACGGGGAGCCGGGAGTTTCGGAACCGGGAGTGGTTCCACATGATGAACGAGGACATCATCTCGATGCCCGACAAGTGGGAGTACCCCTGGTACGCCGCCTGGGACCTCGCCTTTCACACGCTGCCCATCGCCATAGCGGATCCCGACTTCGCCAAGGAGCAGATGGAGCTGATGCTCCGTGGAGTCTACCTGCATCCCAGCGGCCAGATCCCCGCCTACGAGTGGAACTTCAGCGACGTGAACCCCCCGGTCCACGCCTGGGCGACACTTTTCCTGCAACGCACCGAGCAGGCCCTGCGCGGCGAAGTCGACCTGGACTTTCTCAAGACCGCCTTCAACAAACTATTGCTGAACTTCACCTGGTGGGTGAACCGAAAGGACCGCTTCGGCAAGAACGTCTTCGACGGAGGCTTCCTGGGGCTCGACAACATCGGCGTCTTCGACCGCAGCGCCCCGCTTCCGACGGGAGGCCACCTCGAGCAGGCGGACGGAACGGCGTGGATGGCCCTTTTCACTCAGAACATGGCGGAGCTCGCCGTGGAGCTCGCCACTCACGACCGCGCCTACGAGGACATGGTCGTAAAATTCATAGAGCACTTCTACTACATCGCCGGCGCCATGAACCGTCCCGGTCAGGAGGGCATGTGGGACGAGGAAGACGGCTTTTACTACGACATTCTGAGACTTCCCGACGGCAGCGCCCAGAGGCTCAAGGTGCGTTCGATGGTGGGTCTCTTGCCCCTTTGCGCCACCACGGTCGTCGACAAATGGCAGAGGGAACGCATTCCGCGGGCGATGGGACAATTGCTTGAGCGTGTGCGCCGTATGCCGGAGCTTATGGAGCCGATTCACCCCACGGGGCCGGGTCATTTCGGCGTGGCGGAGCGGGGGATCATCGCTCTGGTCAACCCGGAACGGCTCCGGCGCATCCTCACCAGGATGCTTGACGAGGACGAGTTCCTGAGCCCCTACGGCATCCGCTCGCTCTCCAAGTTCCACGAGCGGCACCCTTACATCTTCCACGTGCACGGCCAGGAACACCGGGTGGACTACCTGCCGGCCGAGTCGAACACCGGTATGTTCGGCGGCAACTCCAACTGGCGGGGGCCGATCTGGATGCCGGTGAACGCGCTCATCATCCGGGCGCTTCTGAGCTTCTACCTTTATTACGGCGATAATTTCAAAATTGAATGCCCCACAGGGTCCGGCAAGATGATGAACCTCTTCGAAGTGAGCAAGGAGATCGCCGACCGGCTCACTCGAATCTTCACCCGCGACGAATCCGGCCGACGGCCTGTCTATGGCGGGACAAAGAAGTTTCAGAGCGACCCCCTCTGGCGCGATCACATTCACTTCTACGAGTACTTCCACGGTGATAACGGTGCGGGGCTTGGAGCAAGCCATCAGACCGGCTGGACCGGGCTCGTGGCTAAATTCATCCAACTCTACGGTCTCCTCGAGCCCCAAAAGGCTCTCGAGGCGGGTAAGGAGGCCGCGTTTCGCAAGGGCTCCTGACGCCCTGGAGCAGGCAGGGAGTGGAATTGCGCACCGGAACTGCGCGCCGGGATCCCGCCAAGTCCGGAGCCCGGACGAAGGGCTGGACTACGGCTCGCTTGCTTTCCAGCGGGTCTTGCTCGAAGCGTTGTGCATGTCGAATTCCCTCTCGGGCACCGGGAGACCCTGTGAACGATCAGGATGGAGCGCGGGTGCCCGATGCCCGACGCCGCTTCCGGCTGCCTCTGACGGGTTGCGATTTGAATCGTCTGATGCACCTTTTGCGGCTGAGATCACCCCAAAGGCGAATCGAAGTCCAGCTTCGAGCACGGTACTGCAAACAGGGGCATCGGAATGGGCAGATGATTTCAGCTTGCCTTCATCGAACCGGCCACACCCCCCACGAACCGGTTTTTGAAGCGCCGGCCGGATAGCCGAAGCTGAAGTCGTAGATCCAGGCAGTGTTCGAATTGGCTGCACAAGTAGTTGAAGACCAGGGAGTTCTTGCCCAGGTTACGCCCAGGAAAGGATCTCCCTCGCTCCAATGCCCGGTTCCAGCCCTGTTCGACAAAGCCGGATCCCAGAATCGGTAGGCCGTCAGGCTTTCCAACTCCCTCACATTGGGCAGGCGCCAATTGCCCGCAACTGAGCCGTCGCTGAGGCCGCAATAGCCACTTTTCAACCTGTTTGCGGAGACGAGGGCGCTGTTCCAGCTTCGAGAGTTGCTCGTGCCCGTATCGCCGGCATAGAACTTTTTGCAGTTCACATCCTTCAGCCAGATCAGGCCTGTCAGGTTATCCCTCACCGTTCCGTTCCCTTTGTCGGTAAAGCGGGGTATCGGCCAGGCAACTCCCTTCCGCAGCTGACCGTCGTCTCTCGGTCCATAAGTTATCCTCTGTCCCGTCTTTGGAACAGCAGCAGGAGGGGCAGCGGCCGCCTCGATTGCCGACACCGCAGAATCCGTGCAGGAAAACGCGTCTTCATCGTTGACGTCGATTTGACTTTGATCCGGGCTTCCGGCAATTCCAGCTCCCCAAAACCCCAGCATACAGGCTAAACAAAGAGTTACCGTGATCCTGGCTCTCATTTTATGCTCCTCTGCAAGGCTTATCCGAAGTGAAAACCCCGAAAGGCCCACCAATGAACGTGTGCCCTCGCCGCTTGCTCCGGGCTGTCGCCGCGGACGCGGCCACCTGGAGGCCCTCTCCGGCCGGACCGCTTCCTCCGTGGAGATTTCTCGGTCGGTTTTGTCTTTGACAACAATATATCAGGAGAAAACGCTTTGTTTAATTCTTTACTGATGAGCCGCTTCGAATTTTCGTACCCACTCCGGAGCCGGACCTCGATTCCCCTTTTGCGCTGCTCCAAGCGGCGAGGATCGCCGGGAGTGAGGACCGCGGCGACTCGTCGGCGGCAGACCAAACGCGGCCTTTATCGTGAAATTCCCAACCCGCGCCTGTGTCCAGGCATCCGGGCGCTTTACCGAGAGGACATGGAAGGGTATTCCCCCGGCGTTTGCGGGGGTGAACAAAGCAGATGCCCCAGGCCATGCCCTTCTCCCGTATTCCCGCGACGTCTGCGGGGATGAATCGCAACCAGGAGGAAGAGAAGACGATGCGCTGTTCGTAAACCCAAACTTTTCCAGGCGCCAGCATCTCTTTTTGCCCGACCCGTGCATTGTAACCTTACGGGGACTTCGCGTTTTCCAAGGAATGATACCCGTCGAAAAAAGCCTGCAGCTTCTCGCATTCCGTGCAAAAAATCCGGCTTTCCGATACTCTTTACAAAGGTGCGCAAGGACACCTCTTTGAAGCCATCTTCAGCGGTTTTCAGGCGCTTTCCTAAATATTCGCCCGGATTGCCCGACGGATAATATCCATCCATCAACTCACAGATTGGAATTATGATTAAAAATCTTTAACCTCTATGATGTCTGGACATTCTTTCAATCCTCAACAATATATTCTATCCTGAACAATAAGCTTATTTTTTTCCAAAAGGTTGGAGTGTGTCCCGAGTCTGCGGCGCTGTATGAAAAGATTGGAAATGTGTTGTTGCCAAGAATTGACTGTTCAACATCCCGGATGATGTCGATGGAATTATGACCATGTTGCATGGATGAAAGACGCCATCGACCCGGATCCCGGGTTGATCGAGGTGTATCCGGGGGTAGCTTTCGATTTTGACCATTTGAAGCGACAGAGTTTTTGGAACTGAAACCTTCTCCAACGCGAACATTCGGCCCGATCACGCGCTGCCGCCGATTGGCGGCAGCTGAGCATCCATATTCCTGAAGCGCTGAGCTGCAAATGTCGCGGCGCTTCGCAAAATTCATCTCGAGAGCAAAGGGGCAATCCATGTCGACACGGTGGGTAAAGAGCGTTCTGGCGATCTGTCTGATCTTGGGGATGTTGTTCTCAGCGAGTAACGCACCCGCGGAATGGAAATGGGAATTTCCCACCAAATCCACCGGAGATCTCAGAGGTGTCTGGGGCTTCTCGGCGTCGGACATCGTTGGAGTCGGCACTTACGGGACCATCAGTCGCTATGACGGCGTCAGTTGGACCCCGATGTTCAGTGGAACCCATCAGAACCTGTCCGGCATCTGGGGAGTGTCTTCAGCAGACCTGTATGCCGTCGGCGATTCGGGCACGATCCTGCACTACGACGGTTCCGCCTGGAGTCCCGTCGTCGGCGGAATCTCGCAGCATCTTTACTGTATCTGGGGGACGTCCGCCGATGACATCTTTGCCGGAGGCGCCAACGGCACGATCCTGCATTACGATGGTCTGTCCTGGTCGCAAATGACTGTTCCCGTCACCGTCTCGCTTTACGGCATCTGGGGGACATCCGCCCAGGACCTGTTCGCGGTTGGCGCCGGGGGCACAATCCTCCACTACGACGGCTTTTCGTGGGGAATCATGACCAGCGGGGTCTCGTCCGAGCTGCGGAGCCTTTGGGGCGCATCTTCAGCGGATGTCTTCGCCGCGGGCTTGTCCGGCACCATTCTGCACTACGACGGCACGGAATGGGAACCTATGGACAGCGGGACCTCGCAGAATCTCCTGGACATCATGGGTACGTCGGTCGCAGATATATTCGCAGCGGGCTCAATGGGGACCATCCTGCATTTCGACGGCTCCGGGTGGACCTCCATGGCGAGTGGAACCACCCGGGATCTTTACGGTTTGTGGGAAGCATCTCCCACGAATGTCATTGCAGTGGGGCCTAACGAAACGGTCCGCCGCTTCGACGGCACCACGTGGAGCAACGGCGCGACCTGGACCTCGATTGGCTCCGGGACGATTCAGGCAGTTTGGGGAACCTCCACCTCGAACGTCTTCGCAGTGGGCTCCATAGGCCTGATCCTGCATTTTGACGGCAGTCAGTGGGGAAATATGAACGGGGCCGGCCTGCTGGGAACTCCTTTTCTGGAAGGCATCTGGGGCGCTTCCCCGTCCGATGTCTATGCAATAGGCCGCTCCGGAGCACTCTTTAAGTTTGACGGGTCATCGTGGACACAGCAGATGTTCCCGCAATACTATTCCCGTGACGTATACGGAATCTGGGGCACCTCTTCTTCCGACATTTTCGCTGTGGGCAACGGGATCAGACATTACGACGGTTCCTCCTGGTCGTACACCAGCCCGACCCCATACCTGCTTTATAGCGTATGGGGACTGTCCTCATCCGACGTTTACGCCGTCGGACAGTACGGTACCGTAATGCATTACGACGGCTCCTCGTGGACGTCAATGAATGCGGGACTGGCCGGAAGCTTTGAACCTGTCGGTGTCTGGGGCACTTCTCCGGATAATGTCTTTGTGGCCTCAGGAGGTGTGCTCTATCGTTACGACGGCTCCGGATGGAACACCGTGAGCTACGGCAGTCCCGGCATCAACCCCGCGTGCATCGTGGGCACGCCCGGTTCAGAGCTCTTCGCCGGCGGCGACTTCGGAACGATTCTTCAGTACACGGGATCTTCATGGGACCGATCCCTGGTGATCGGAGGTTATCATAACAATATCGTCGGGCTGTACGTGGTGCCGGGCCCAAGGCTTTATGCGCTCACTGACAAAAAGGGGCTGCTGTACAACGACAGCTTCTACAAAATCACGGCTGCCGCAGGCCCCAACGGAACCATCTCGCCGGAAGGGCAAATTGATACGCTGGAAGGCGGCGCCAGGACGTTCTCCATCACTTCAGATTCCGGGTGGCATGTAGAGGACGTGCTCGTGGACGGAACGTCGGTGGGGGCGACAACCTCATACACCTTCACCAATATGACCGCAAACCACACCATCTCCGCGGCCTTCGCCGCAGACACCTACACCATCACGGCCTCGGCGGGCGCAAACGGCTCCATTGCCCCCCAGGGCGCCGTCAGCGTCAACCACGGCTCGGACCAAACCTTCACCATAACCCCGGCGACCGGCTACCACGTGGCCGACGTGCTCGTGGACGGAACGTCGGCGGGGGCGACAACCTCATACACCTTCACCAATGTCACCGCAAACCACACCATCTCGGCGACCTTTGCCGTCAACACCTACACCATCACGGCCTCGGCGGGCGCAAACGGCTCCATTGCCCCCCAGGGCGCCGTCAGCGTCAACCACGGCTCGGACCAGACCTTCACCATAACCCCGGCGGCGGGCTACCACGTGGCCGATGTGCTCGTGGACGGAACGTCGGCGGAGGCGACGACCTCATACACCTTCACCAACGTCACCGCAAACCACACCATCTCGGCGACCTTTGCCGTCAACACTTACATCATCACGGCCTCGGCGGGCGCAAACGGCTCCATCGCCCCCCAGGGCGCCGTCAGCGTCAACCACGGCTCGGACCAGACCTTCACCATAACCCCGGCGACCGGCTACCACGTGGCCGACGTGCTCGTGGACGGAACGTCGGCGGGAGCGACGACCTCATACACCTTCGCCAACGTCACCGCAAACCACACCATCTCGGCAACCTTTGCCGTCAACACCTACATCCTAACGGCCTCGGCGGGCGCAAACGGCTCCATCGCCCCCCAGGGCGCCGTCAGCGTCAACCACGGCTCGGACCAGACCTTCACCATAACCCCGGCGACCGGCTACCACGTGGCTGACGTGCTCGTGGACGGAACGTCGGCGGGGGCGACAACCTCATACACCTTCACCAACGTCACCGCAAACCACACCATCTCGGCAACCTTTGTCATCAACACTTACATCATCACGGCCTCGGCGGGAACAGGCGGAACCATCTCTCCTTCAGGCCAGGTGAGCGTTCAGCACGGGGACTCCCGTCTTTTCACCATCACTCCGAAGAAGGGCCGCCGAGTCGCGAAAGTACTGGTTGACGGGGTTTCGGTGGGTGCGGTGACACAATACACCTTCACGAACGTCACCTCCGCACACACCATACGGGCGACGTTCAAATGAGCGCGATATAGGGCCCGTTGCCGGCGCCGGGACGGGCCGCACCTCAGAAACAGAGGCCATGGCCGATATCGGCGGGAACGAGAACTCCGTTCTCTCATGGAGGCCTCCGGGCGATCCCTGGAGGCCGGTGGGCCTGCGCGACAATCTTGCCTGTGCCGACAATCGCCGCGGCCGGTAAGATGCTTGTCGATCCGGCCGGGCGATTTCCCCGGGAAGAGTCCCACACTCGACTCCTTTTCCGGATGCGCAAGCCGGGATCACATTGTGGCCATCGGGCGCGGATTTGAGGCTTGCCCAACGTTGCCTGTACCTGGGTATTCATGATGCTGCACATGACGCCGGGCGGCTCCGGGGCGGGTCGTTGTCGTCACGTTGCGCAGGGCGGATACGTCCCTCGTCACCGGGAGACACAGTTCCCGGTATTTGCAGGTCGTTGTCGTCACGTTGCGCAGGGCGGATACGTCCCGAGCCGGAAATGCCACAGCACGCAGTCTCGGGATTCACATTTCACGATTTCGGAATGGGAACCGGTCACGCAATCCAGGCATTTGCGCCGTATGGCTTTCAGGCAGGCCGGGTCGCCCCCTCGAATCCTCCCGAACCGGAATGGGTGCAACGGACAGCCTTCCGCCGCGCAGGACGAGACTTCCTTCCTTTGATCGGCACAGCACCACAGGCAATACTCCCGTATTGCCCTCAGCGGCGACCAGTTCAGTTGTCGGTAAGGATTCTGACTCATAAAACCTTCGTGCCGGCGGATCGCTTCGAACTGCCAGCCACACTCGCCTCCTTGCGGTGAGCCGCCCCGCCATCACTTCCCCCGACCAGGGCGCGGGCTGCCCGTATTTCCCGCCATTCCCGGAATGATCGAAGAGCGCCTTGTTTCATGAAAATCTCTACCGGGCGACGCAGCCTGCCTCATCGCGGCTACAGTCCGTGCATCCATCTCTGAAACAATCTGTTTCACCGGAAGAATACATTACTCATTCGGTTCCCGCAATGAACCCGGCGCGCTCTCCCGATATCCAAACCCCACAATACCCATTGGACGAATGATACCATGCCCCCTTGGGTACTCAAAATTCCCGAGCCGGGGGCGCCGTGACTACATTGCCTCGAACCGTCCCTACACCCGGCGCTCCCCCTTTTTACACCCTTTTCCCCACTTGCCTTTGCAGGGCAAGGGCATATGTTAGATCAAACTATACAGTGATTATTCAACGTCGTGGATTTCGTTCTCCCCGGCCGGCAGGGCGGCGGTGCGCTTCGCCGGTGCAACGAAAGCCGTTGTTCGCTGATTTGGCGGTGTTGTCCGGTGTGTTCCCTTCCGGGAGCCATGAAGACGCTCGCGACCGACAGTCAAAGACGTCCGGGGCATCTGCACCGGCCATTCCCGCGGAGCCGGAAATCCGCATCCGCAAATGCCTCCGGGCGCCGACCGCCTCCGGGAGATGTTCAGGGCGGATCGTTCGATACGCTCACAACCATCGACGGGCATATGAGTTTCGCGTTTTTGAACGCGTCGCTCGTGGACGTTCATGGGAATGACTGCCGGAAGCCGCATCCGGCAAGACCGTCGTGTCCGGCCTTCAAAATCTCTTACCGCGCCTCGACCGGTTCCCGTTCTTCCATCCGGTCGTTTCGAAGGCCGCGGTCCCGGGCCTGCAGAGCCGCGGGGGTCGTGTCATGGAGGAAGATATCAAGACGAGAAGCCAATTGCTCGCCGAGCTGAACGAACTGCGCACGCGCAACCTGCAACTTGAAGACGCTCTGCGGCAGCGGCCGTCCAACCAGGCGGACAAAGCCGCGACGGTGAGGCAGGAACCGGGATCGACCCAATACCGCCTGCACCTCGAACAACTCCTTAGCAAACGCACGCGGGAGCTTGCGGCGAGCAACAGGAGACTCGAGCGGGCGATTGCGGATCGAAAGAGAATCGAAAACCGGACCCGGGCCGGCAACTCCTTGCTCAAGTTGCTGACGGAAGCGGGATCCCTGCAAGAATACCTGGATCGGGCAGTGCTCCTCCTGCGCACCTGGAGCGGGTGCCGGTGCGCGGGCATCAGGCTTTTCGACGACGACGCCCGCCCATGCGCGTCCTATGTCGGTTTCAAGAAGAAATCCCCGGAATCCGAAAATCCCTTCCTGCTCGATCACGACCATCCCGTATACGCGCGGGACATCGTCGATAGAGACAAATCGCAGGACCTTCCGTATCTGACGCGACAAGGCTCCTTTCTGTGTTCCGACACCGCCGGAATAACGGCATCGGATGACGATCAGCCAAGCACCCGGTTCATAAGCAAGTGCATCCGGTCCGGATTCGCGTCGGTCGCCGTGATCCCCATTCGACACGCAGAGCGTGTCGCGGGCGCGATCCTCCTCGCCGACAGGAGACCTTGGAGGGTTGCCGCGCATGCGGTGGAGCTCATCGAATCGAACACCCACTTCATCGCGGACGCCGTTCACAGGTTCCAAACCAGGGATGAGCTCCGCTTCAAATACGATACCCAGGAGGTCATCGGAGCAATCCTCGGCCTGTCCCTCCAGGATATCCCCCTGGAAGAATTCCTTGCGCATTCGCTGAACAAGGTGTTGTTCAGTCCCAGTCCCTCGCTCGGCTTTCAGCCGCAAGGCGCGATCTTTGTCGTCGGAGATGATCGCCAAACGCTCGTCATGAAAGCCCGGATGGGAATTCCCGACCGCGTGACGGCCAACTGCGCGCAGGTTCCGTTCGGGAAATGCCTCTGCGGGCAGACGGCAGCGGACGGAGCGTTCCGCTATTTCGAGTGCGTCAAGGGCACGAACGGCTCCCCGCATGAAACGGCCAGGCCGCACGGTCACTACTGTGTCCCGATCCTTTTTTCGGACCAGACCCTCGGCGTCATGAACCTCACTTTGAAAGCCGGCCACCCGCACGACCGGCGTGAAGAAGAATTTCTCCTTGCGGTGGCCAATGTCATCGCGGGGATTCTTCAACGCAAACAGGTGGAAAAGGAGTTGCAGCTCCATACTCAACGCCTGGAGCAAAGCAATCGGAATCTTCAGGATTTTGCCTTCGTCGCATCCCACGACCTGCAGGAACCCCTGCGCAAGATTCAGACCTTTGGAGAACGTCTGCGTTCAAAATACGCGGAGGTTTTGTCCGACACGGCGATCAACTACCTGGAGAGAATGCAGACCGCGGCCGCGCGGATGCAACGACTGATCGACGCCCTGCTCACTTTCTCGCGCGTGACCGCAACGTCCGGCCGGCACGAAATGACCGATCTGCGCGACGTGATCGGAAGTGTGCTCAGCGACCTGGAGCTTTGCATCGAACAAGCCGGAGGCCGGGTGGAGGTCGGATTCCTGCCCGTGGTCATGGCCGATGCCGACCAGATGTGCCAGCTCTTTCAGAACCTGATCGGCAACGCCCTCAAATTCCAGGCGGAGGGAAGCCCCCGTATCGGAATCCGCAGCCATTGGTTCGCGGACGGGCCATCGGACGAACCCGCGGACTCCCCCGGCTGGTATCGCATCTTTGTGGAAGACAACGGAATAGGTTTCGACGAGGCCGACCTCGAACGGATTTTCGCTCCGTTCCAGAGGCTTCACGGGCGCGAAGCCTTCGAAGGAACCGGCATGGGGCTGGCGATCTGTAAGAAGATCGTCGAAAGCCACGGCGGGGAGATCACGGCCAGAAGCACACCGGGAAACGGCGCAACCTTCATCGTCACGCTCCCCGCCGGCAGGACCGCAATAGCAGGTTACGTTCAAGATGGATGCATTGGGCCGGAGGGCATATAGTCTTCCCCTTGTATGTTGGCTATGACGGCAGGGGCAAGGGGTTTGGGACTGTGGGCTGCGCTGCCGCGCATCCCGCCCTTGCCGCGCGACTCAAGAGTTGACGAAGAACACAGTTGCCACGCACCGATGTGCACGTCAGACATACAAGAGGAGGGCTTTATCCCCGCCCGCCCGATGAACCCACCTTGCATGCAAAACTCTATGAACCCTCGGCGCGGAACCCGACATGGGCGAACGGGCCGATCCATTCGGTCTTGACCCGCACCGAATCGCAATTACTTTCCAACTATGCATACTGATAGGAGAAACGATTCGGTAAAAGAGGCGGCTCCGGACTGGAGCCTCGAAGCGACGGATTGGTTGAGGTTGCCAATGCCTGGATGCGAAGGTTCCGGGGTGCGATGTCGAGGCAAAGGGGTCCGGTGCCGGGGAGGTTGTGAGATGGAACCCGTTTCGATCAAACACCAGGAGTTTGCATGTGCCGCCTGCGGCGAGGAATACGATCGCGAGAGCGCCGTGTCGGAGTGCCGCATTTGCCATAGAACGTTTTGTGACGCGTGTGTCGACGAACACAACCTTTGCGTCCCTTGTGAAGGCTGAGCAAGTCAATGGATGGAACCGCGATCGGTTCCATCGTCCCGATGAAAGAATCGAGCGCGACGGCCTCACGCCGCCGCGCTCCCCGCGCACGTCCACCACTCCGGACGGACCCCCGGTCGTGTTCGAGACAATGCTCCTCGCCCGCACTGAAGGATTCCCATCGGGGCAAACCGGGATAAATGGTTGAGCTGAAACGGGCGGGTTTGCTATCATGAAGTGGAGCCTCAATCTCACGCGAAAACAACGCCGACCTGAGACGTTCGGGCGAAAGGAATTGCCGGGGCAGCACAAATGACCAATGCTCATGCACCAGTCATCGAGGCGCGGAACATCACCAAGCGGTTTGGTGATTTTCTCGCCGTGGACGCCATTTCGTTCGACCTTCTGCCGGGTGAATGCCTTGGCTTGCTGGGCCCCAACGGAGCGGGAAAGACCTCGACCATAAGGATGGTTTACGGTTTCTCGCCGCTCACGGCGGGAACCTTAAAGATTTTCGGAGTCGACGTGAGTTTCGGCTGGCGGGCGGTCCGGTTCGGCATAGGAGTCTGCCAGCAGGACAACAACCTGGATCCGGATCTCACCGTCCTGCAGAACCTCGAAGTCTTCGCGGGCTACTTCGACATTCCCCGCGGCGCGGCACGGGAAAAAGCCGATCAGCTCCTGCGGTTCATGGCGCTCGATCACCGTCGAAACGACATGGTGAGCAGCCTCTCCGGGGGCATGATGCGGCGAATGGTCCTTGCCCGGGCACTGATCAACGACCCGCAGCTCCTGATCCTGGATGAGCCCACCACGGGGCTCGATCCTCAATCGCGGCACCAGGTTTGGGAAAAACTCGAGAAGCTGAGAGCTCAGGGGCTGTCCATCCTGCTCACCACGCACAACATGGATGAGGCCGCCAGGCTTTGCGACCGGCTCATCATCATGGATCACGGCAAAATACTGGTCACGGGAAGCCCCCTCGATCTGGTGCGCGAATACGCCGGACACCACGTTCTCGAAATCCTGGAACCCGCCGACGAACTGCGCGCGTTCGTCCGGGCACGGGAATTGATGCACGACAACCTCGACCACCGGCTTATCATCTACGGCGGCGAAAACGACCGGCTCTTCGAAAGCATCGGCATGGATTATTGCGGGGAAAACTGCATCCGACGCATGGCCACCCTGGAAGACGTTTTTCTGAGGCTCACCGGAAGGGAGCTGAGAGAATGAGAATCGGACGGTTCGACGTGTCGCGGCGGTTCATCCGCGTCTGGCATCGCAACCTGATCGTCTACAGGAAGATCTGGCTCGTCAACTTCCTGACCCCGCTCCTGGAGCCGCTCCTCTACCTGGCCGCATTCGGAATCGGTCTGAGCGCGCTCATCGGCAGCGTGCGCGTCGAGGGAATGGAACTTTCCTACGTCGTCTTCATCACCCCTTCCCTGCTCGCCATCACGATGATGTACAACGCCTTTTTCGAAAATACCTACACCTCCTTCGTGCGTATGTATTATCAAAAGACGTTCGATGCGATGCTGGCCACGCCGCTTTCCCTCGATGAAGTGATCACGGGAGAAATCATGTGGGGCGCCACCAAGTCCCTCATCGCCACGGTGATCATGCTGGGCGTGGTCAGCGCGTTCGGCCTGGTGCGCTACCCGGAGGGGTTGCTCGTCATCCCGCTGTCTTTCCTTGGCGGCATAGCGTTCGGCGCCATCGGGATGGTTTTCACAGGCGTCATTCCGAGCATCGACATGTTCAATCTGCCGATATTCCTGTTCATTTCGCCCATGTTTCTGTTCAGCGGGACCTTTTTCCCCATGGAAGGTCTGCCCGGGTGGGCGCAGAAGCTGGCTCTTCTTTTCCCGTTGACGCACCTGGTGCAGGCGACCCGCTGGCTCTGCCTCGGGGTGTTTCGGGTCGAAATCCTGTGGGGACTTGCCTATCTGGTTGCCTGCTGCCTCGTCTTCTTTCCCCTGGCGCTGATTGTCATGAAGCGACGCCTCATCCACTGAAGTCCGCAACTGCCGCACCCCCGAGGTGCCCGCGGGAAGGACGGTGACCGGGTGGAAATCGGCGGCCGTGGACGTCAGGAACGCCGGAGCCGAAAGCTTCGATCGTGAGATGATGGAAGACCGGAACGTGGTGTCCGGCCGTGATCCGGCAGCTCTCCCGGCATATCTCGAGGTGTCGTTAAGGAAATTGAATTGAGCCGAACCCGGGAGGAGTCTTCTTCGCGCGGCTCCAGCCGAAATCAGGGTTCGCGGTCGAAGTTGAACGGATGGCAGGTCCCTTCGAATCTGGATCGTCTGAACCCGAGAATGAGCTTGTGAAACTCCAGGGCCTTCTCGTCCGGTGCTTCACTGATATCGATGAGAAAATGGCGGTGCCCCGCCTCGCGCAAACGGGACAACCTGTCGAACCAGCAAACGGGATGATCCGCGTAGACGCGGGTGCCGTCGGATTTCCTTTCCATCATGTAGACGTCCCCACGCAGGGTCGAGAAGGGTTTGCCTTCTTCGAGTTTCGGAGTCAGCCTTGAAGTGAAGAGCGGCGGCCATGAATACACACTGACGATCGGCTGCGAGGGGAGGGGCATGCGGCCCAGGAGCTGCAATTCCTTGAAGGTGATTTCGGGGGAGAGCACACACCAGCGGCAACCTTCCTCCGCCATGGCAGCCAGCGCCGCCCCGTTGCGCAGGTTGAACCGGGGACCGGCGATCAATCCCGGACCCTGCCTTTCGGGGAACAGATCGAAGTGACCCCAGTTGTTCAATTCCCAGAGCAGAAAGCCCTTGTCGACAAACCAGTTGACGGCGCGCGCGTAGTATTCGAGGTCGGACTTTTCGGAAATCAACGGCGGCAACGACCACACGAAGCGGCTCTTTTGAGCCTTCGGCAGCCGCTGCCTCGCCATGCGCTCGAGATTCGTCCTGGTAGCCGTGAGCAGGACCCGCCAGGGGTTGCTCTTGAATGCTTCGGCCATGTGATGGAGTGTTCCCGTCTTGATGGTGAGACGCTCCTCCTGTCGTTCGACACCACCGACTTCCGGGCGTTCGCCGAGAGCTCCCGCCCTCCCGGCCGGGTCGGAAAAAGTCTTTCGGTAGGTCAGGGGCTTCACATTCTTGAGCCGGTTCGGGACAGTCGTGTGAGCCCCGGCGCTTTCTGAGGCGATTCGAAACAACCGGTCGCCTGCCTTGAGCCCTCCCCTGCCGCTGACGACCACGACATCTCCCGGCTCAGCCGCAGCCAGCCGCGTGCCGGCGAGCGCGGCAATCCCCGTCACTCTGAAGATGGGCTCTTCTTTCCCTTCCTTGGATTCCGGGCGCAACCGATCGCCCGCCTTCAGCCCGCGCCTCAGCGAAACATGCGCTCCATCCTGCGAGATCTTCTTTACCGTGCCGATCCAGAGACCGCTCGACCCCGATCTGTGAGGAGTCAAAACGGTCTCGTTGAAGTTTTTTTCCAAGAAGCCCGAAACCAGTCGTCTCGACGGAGCATCGGCGATCCACTGCATCCCCTCCCGGACCGCCTCCGATGTGTGAGCTTCGTCGGCGTCGAGGACAAGCCTGTAGGCCTTGACGACCCGGCTGACGTAATCCGCGGGCTTCATGCGTCCTTCTATCTTTAAAGCCGCGAGTCCCAGTTTCTTCAGCTCGGGCACGAAAGGCAGCGCGCTGAAGTCATTGCAGGAGAGAAAGTAGCCGGTTTTCCTGCCCTGCCTGAACTGCAGCCGGCAAGGCTGAACGCACCGCCCCCGCAGTCCGCTGTGACCGCCTCGGAAACTGCTCGTCAGGCACAGCCCGGAGTACGAAAAACACAACGCCCCGTGGACGAAGACTTCCAGTTCCGCGCCGGTCGAAGCGCGAATCCGGGCGATCTCGTCCAGGGTCAATTCGCGGGCCAGGACCACCCTCGAGACTCCCATCCGCTGCATTTGACGCACCCCGGCGCTGTTGTGAATCGTCGTGAGCGTGCTGGCGTGCAGTCTCAAGGACGGGAACAGCCTGCGCGCCAGGTGAATGACCCCCGGATCCTGGACGATCAGCGCATCCACCTGAAGATCCGACAGCGATTGCAGCACATCCGGTATTCCGGACAATTCGGAAGCGGTCACCAGGCTGTTCAGGGCGACGATTACCGAGACCCGTCTCGCGTGGGCATATGGAACGAGCCGCGCAAGCTCATCGAGCGAGAAATTCACGGCCGATGCCCGTGCACTCAACTGTTTGAGCCCGAGATAAATCGAATCCGCGCCGTTATCCACCGCCGCGAAGAAACCCTCCATGTGCCCCGCGGGAGCGAGAAGCTCGGGGAGCTTGTCGTTCCTCTTGCCCGATTCCATCTTCAAAACGGTCTCCGGACTGAATGAATGTTGTGCCTCAAAGGGTCGTCGCACGACGCGACCAACCCCCAAGTCGAGCGATTCCACGGCTCGGAACGTCCATTCGGGAGGCGCAAAGCCCGCCCCCCAGGAGGCCGGCCAACCCGTCGGAAAGGCACGGGGTTTATCCCCCGCGGTGAATCATGCGCTCCCCGTCTTTCGAACTGAATCGCTCAATGGTGATAACCGATAACGCCTCCAAGGAAAACCGTCTTTGGATCACCTTTCGGTTCGGCCGAAGATTCTCGACCCTCAATCCGTCCGTTCAGAACTCCGGTGCGGTATCCGTTCAACCCGCGCGGGACAGATTAAATCGGATTAAGCTGCACTCATTGATTGCGTATGTGTTTGACTCCGAACGGCAAGATGATAAGCTGTGAAATTGAAGACTTATGTTCGGACAACCACGGTCCCGCCGGACCCCGCGCGTGTGCCGCGCCAATGACCATGCCGACACGGAGGGAGTGTATCATGAGAAGAGTGTCTTTGTTGCTGAGTGTCGTCATCGTGCTTGCAGCCCTTTGCGTTCCTGTGCTGGGGGCCACAATCCAGGGGAGCGTTCTCGAAGCGAAGGCCCCCCACAATCCATTGAGCAGGGATGGGCGCGTGACGCTCTACAAAAAGAGCGGAACCGAATGGGTCTATGCAAGCGGCGCGTCCGTTGACGAGACCGATACCACCTTCGCGTTCAGCGGCCTCGCGGCGGGAGCGTACAGCCTGTTCGTTACGGGAGACGATTACGTCAGCGAGTACTACAACAACACCACCCTGGAGGGCGAAAGAACTGAAATTTCCCTGGCCGCCGACGACACCTACGACGCAGGCGATATCTATCTTCGGGACCTCCCCATCAGGCTCGACAATCCCGCCCTCTCCTCTCATTCTGTCCCCGCTTCCGGCGGAACCGTAAGCGCCACGGTCGATGTCGTGAACGACACCACGGCAGAGAAGACCGTGCTGGTGAGGGCGGTGCTGACGGCAATGCGGACCGCGTTCAACGCCACCTACATCCGCACCATGCACCAGTGCGGCAGCAAGACCGTCACGGTCCCCGCCCACGCAACGGTATCGACGACCGTTTCGATTGTCATCCCCGGGTCCGCGAGCCCGGACGTCGACTACAACGTTCGCCTCTGCCTCGGCCTCGACAAATGGAGGCCCCTGTCCGACCCCTTGTACGCCGGGTATATTGCGAAGCTTCGCTAGGATTGCAGCGCTCCGCAGACTCCGGGACGGCCCGCACCCCGGGCTGCGCCACGAAGAACTCAACCGCCTCGAGGAGGGGTAAAATGAAAAAATACTCGTTGTTCCTGAGCGCGATCATTGTTCTGGCGGCCTTCAGCTTTCCGACTCAGGCCGCGACCATTCGAGGGAGAGTGCTCGAACAGGCGCCTCCCCACAACGGTTTGGCCACTTACGGATCGGTGACCCTTTACAAAAAGAGCGGCACAAGCTGGGTGTATACCAGCACCGCGCACATCACCACGACCAACGTATCGTTTCTCTTCAAAGGTCTTGCAGCGGGAACGTACAGCCTGCGCATCGAGGGATATAATTACAAGACGGAATATTACAACAACACCACCGTGTACGAAAACAGGACCGAGATAACCCTGGCCGCCGACACGATCAGGAACGTAGGCGACATCTACCTCAACCCTCTCCCCATAAGGCTTGCCAACGCAAGCCTTTCCACGCACAACGTCCCCGCCGCCGGCGGAAGGGTGATCGCCACGTTCGATGTCGTCAACGACACCGCTGCCGACAAGGAGTTGCTGGTAATGATCATGCTCGAGGCAAAGCGGACCATCCAAAACGCAACCATCGTCAGCGGGGAACTTCAGGGCGCGAGCAAGTCCGTTACCGTACCGGCTCACAGCACGGTGACGGCAACCAAAGCCATCGACATCCCCGAGACGGTGCCCGCACACACAAGATTTGACGTCAATCTGCACCTGACGCAGGACAAGTGGTGGCCGCAGGCCAACCCGGAGTTTCTCGGAATTATTTATAAGAGCCCTTGAGAACGGGGTGTGCCGCCGCCATGCCCCCTTCACTCCAGTGTTTGTGGCTCCCGGATCGTTAAGGGCTTGCCTTCCGTGCCGTGATCATTTCGCCACGCGGAGCCGGAGATAGGGTTCTCTATGGGGTTTTCCGTTGATTGAAATCCAGGAGACCTCGATCCCCGGGCACACAACCCGGCCCCGGGGAAGCAGACCCGACATCCGGTCCCGGCCCCCCTGTTCCGGCAGGAGACTCAGGCGGGATCGGATTCGGGAGGTTCCGACCAGTTTTCCAGCTTCTCAATGATCTCGACGAGCGCTTTCACCGAGCGTTCCATGAAGAGCTTACCTTTTTCGGCGTTGCCCGCCGCGGGGTTTCCCCAGACCCCGCCCGGCCAGAAGGCCTGCTTGTTCCGCACCAGGATATGCCTGGGGAAAGTCGGGTACTCCTCCGGAGCCCTCCCCGTGACGCATTCCGGATGCAGGTGAAGCATGAGGGAGGTCTCCACCTCGCCGGCATGGGAGTCTCCGGGCGTCTCAATCAGATCGGTCCACACCGCCGCGCCGATATCCAGCACCGAGAGGACCGCTATCCTCAGGTCGTCGAATTCAAACAGCACCCGCTCGCAGGCATCGGCCAGAGCGGCCATGTGCGTCCACCCCGCATGACCGCTCAACACCAGTACGTTGCGCAATCCCTGCTGGTGAAAACCGCGCAGGATGTCTTCCACCAGACACTGCAGCGTGCTCCCCCTGATGCCGATGGTGCCCGGATGCCGACTGCCGCTGCGACACAGGCCGTAATAGATCGGCGGAGCCACCCACACGCCCGCCACCCGGGCCACCTCCCCGGCCAGCGCAACGGCGTGAAGCGCATCGGTCCCGAGCGGCAGGTGGGTGCCGTGCTCCTCGACCGCGCCGCAGGGCAGAATGACCGTCCTGCAAGTCTTCCGTCCCTCGGCAAAGGCGCTCATCGTCACGTTTTCGATCAGCGGCATGGGGGCCTCCCCTGTATCCGCCGTGCTTCGAACCTTGAACGGATGGTCCGAAATCCGGCAGTGACTCTTTGAATGGCTTCAGACAGGGTGTGGACTTCCCCGCCCGAACACCTTTTGAAAAATGGTGTCCACATGCTTCAAATGATAGCCCATGTCGAAAATGGCATCGACTTCCCCGGCACTCAGGTGCTTCATCACGTCGGGGTCCGCCTTGAGCGCATCCGGCAGTTGCCCTCTTTCATGCCAGACCTTCATGGCGTTTCGTTGGACGATGCGGTAGGCTTCCTCTCGGGATATGCCCTTGCGCGTCAGCGCCAGCATCGCCTGCTGAGAGAAATACAGGGAACCGGTCAGGTCGAGGTTCCGGAGCATGTTGGCGGGATAGACGACCAGCTTGTCCAGCAGCCGGATCAGCCGGGCCAGCATGTAATCGAGGAGAATGGTCGAATCCGGGCCGATGATCCGTTCCACCGACGAATGACTGATGTCGCGTTCATGCCATAAGGCGACGTTTTCCATTGCGGCAAGCGCATTCCCGCGCA
>Ga0208462_1000903_pt1 | contig 23721 bp, 19 predicted proteins | sample AD_SCU001_MetaG_FD_184452 | JGI IMG/M metagenome (GOLD analysis project Ga0208462, IMG submission 184452) | Active sludge microbial communities of municipal wastewater-treating anaerobic digesters from China - AD_SCU001_MetaG (SPAdes) (version 2) | ecosystem: Engineered > Bioreactor > Anaerobic...
CGAATACCGCCCTGCGCAGCGCCCCCGACCCGGCCAAGGACGCCCAAACCGAGGTTTTCGCCAAAATTTTCAAGACCAGGGATCCGACAGCCCTCTTCGCCCTCGACGCCATGATCAAGCCCTTGAGCGACTCATGGAGAATCACCGCCGGCTTCGCCGATCAGCGACGCTACCTCTACGCCTCAGGCGGCGTCGAGGAGAGCCTTCATGGCGGCATAGATCTCGGGGCGGCCTCGGGGACCCCCGTGCGAGCCTGCGCCCCGGGCAGAGTGGCATTCGCCGGAACTCGGATAGTCACGGGCAAAACCGTCGTCCTGGAGCACCTGCCCGGCCTCTTTTCGATCTACATGCACCTCTCGTCCATCAGCGTCGCCGAAGGCGACCTGCTCGCCGCCGGCGAGCTTCTAGGCCGAGTCGGCTCCACGGGCCTATCCACCGGCCCCCATCTCCATTGGGAGCTCCGGGTAGGTCTGCGATCGGTTAATCCCGAATATTGGCTTTCCCGCCCGATACTTGACAAAACATGGCTTTCCGGTGGATTCTAGCTTGCCAACAAGGAAGGGAGGTGATTACTATCCGGCAAATACTGGTCGAAGACGGCGAGCCCCTCGAGAAAGCCATCAAGCGCTTCAAGCGCATGGTCGAGAAAGAGGGAATCATTCGTGAATGGAAAAAACGGGAGTATTTCGAAAAACCCTCCACCATCAAGAACCGAAAGCAGAAAGCCCTTGCCCGCAAACTAATGAAGAAAACCAGAAAGACCCACGATTCCAAGGGCGGCTACTGATAAATCGCAAATGATTAATCGAGCATTCAGGACCTAGCCATAAAGCCTATGTCCGGAAGAAAGGCTGCCCTCGAAGGCAGCCTTTTTTTATACCCTTCCCCCGGTATATGCTTGGATCCGAACTTTTAAGGAGCGCTCTATGCTGTTTAATGCCCAAAAAACTTCGCTCAAGCTGCGCACGCCTGTCATTCTCGCCCTTGTGCTGCTTTCAGCCGCTTCCTGCTCTGGCAAGTCTAGCCAGGTCGGAGCGATGGACAAGCCGAATCCCAAGTTGCCTACCGCTACCATCAGGTCGGGAGAGATAAGCCTGGAAGTGGAAATCGCGAGCACCGAGGAGCAGCGGAACAAGGGCTTGATGTTCCGCAAAAGCCTGGCCGAAGGGAAAGGCATGCTATTCGTCTTTGAAAGCGACCAAAAGATGGCTTTCTGGATGAAAAACACTTCCATCCCGCTTTCCCTTGCCTATATAGGCTCCGATGGCACTATATTTCAGATAATAGATCTCGTTCCCTTCTCCGAGGATCCCCAGCTTTCCCAGCGGAGCATCCGCTACGCCTTGGAAGTGCCCCAGGGCTGGTTCGCTAAAGTCGGGATCGAGGTGGGCGATAGGTTCGAGATTTTTAAGATCAAATAGGAGCTGCGGAAATGCGGGAAGTCGTCATATACGGAGATTCGGTATTGGAAAACAAGGCCGGGCCAGTGACCCAGTTCGACCCGGAGCTGGAGCTCCTCTGCGCGGACATGTTCGAAGCGATGAAGCACGACCATGGTATCGGACTCGCCGCTCCCCAGGTGGGCGTCTCGAGCCGGGTATTCGTCACCGACGTCGAGGGCGACCGCAAAAGGGTTTTCGTCAATCCCGAAATCATCATGACGAGCACCGAACAGGTTGAATACGAAGAGGGCTGCCTTTCGTTCCCCGGCCTGTATTTCATGGTCAAGCGACCAGCGGCGGTGAAAATCCAGGCCCTCGATGAAAGAGGGAAGGTATTCACCCTCGAAGCCGACGGCCTGCTCGCCAGGGTTATCCTCCACGAGAACGATCACCTGGACGGAAAGCTCTTCATCGACAGGATCAGCCCCTTCAAGCGCGAAAGAGCCTTGAAGCATTACGAGCGCCTTATAAAAATGTAGCCAGTACCCGTATGAGAGTATTGTTCGCCGGAAGCCCGGCCATAGCCGTTCCGACCCTCGAAGCCATCGCCAGAGAACACGAGCTCGCGGCAGTGCTCAGCAATCCTCCCTCGCCCCAGGGGAGAGGAAAAGCCACCCTGCCCACGCCGGTTGCCCAGGCGATTTCTGGCATTTCCGGCAGCGCGGCGCCGCTCTTCGAATTTGAAAAGCTAGGCCTCGCCGAACGGCAGCGTATCGCCGACGTAAAACCCGACATTCTTGTCGCCTTCGCCTACGGCAAGCTCTTCGGTCCCAAATTCCTGTCACTCTTCCCGAAAGGGGGAATCAATATACACCCGAGCCTCCTGCCCCGACATCGCGGCAGCTCGCCCATTCAGCAGGCAATCCTCGACGGGGATGAAAAAACGGGAGTTTCGGTTCAGCGGATCGCCCTGGAGATGGACAGCGGAGAACTCCTGGCCGTGGAGGAATTCAACCTCGATGGAAGCGAAACCGCCGCCCTCCTTTCCGAGCGTTGCGCCCATATCGGCGCCAGGCTCTGCGCCGATGTCCTGGGAGCCATCCAAAAAGGCGAGGAAAAAAGTTGGCCCCAGCAGGGCGAGGCGACATATTGCAGGAAGATTCAGAAGGATGACGGCCTGATCGACTGGGCCAAGCCCGCCGGGGAGCTGGACGCCATGATCCGCGCCTTCGACCCCTGGCCGGGCAGCTTTAGTTTTATCAAGGGGCAGCGTTTGAACATCCTCGCCGCCTCGGTCTATTCGGGGAGCTTGGCGCGGGCAAGCGGCGAAGCATTGCCCAAGGTTCCGCCGGGCACTATAATCGGCATTGACAGGGCAAGAGGAATCGTCGTGAGTACGGGCGAGGGCTTTCTTTCGCTGACCACGTTGCAGTTATCGGGGAAAAAAGCCCTTTCGTACAAAGACTTCGCGAACGGCTTTAGGGACCTGGCCGGACTGACCCTCGGCTGAGATCCCCGGAGAATCGAGCCTTTCACCGGCTCAATACGGCGCTCGATAAGGATATACCCGCGTTTATGAAGAATAAGGAAAAGCCGCCAAAACTGGACAAGACTCTCATGAGCTTCAAAAGCCTGACCATGGAGCAGCGCAGGCTCTTCGGCTTGTACGCTCTTGGTCTCTGCCTGGTCTTCCTCCTCGCCGCCTTGATCGCGTTTTTCGCCATACTGAAGGGGCCCGAGAAGGTGATGATCCCCGATCTCAGGGGCATGGAGCTGGCCGACGCCCTCCTGAGGATGCAGGAACGTGAACTCTATCCGAGGCTTTCGCTGCGTTTTACCAACAACCCCCAGGACAAGAATACTATCCTGGAGCAAGATCCGCTGCCCGGGATCATCGTGAAAGCGGGGCGGCGCATCAAGCTTACGGTGAGCAAGGGCGCGGTGCTCGACGAAATCGAAAACTATATCGGCAAGGACATCGACGCGGTCAAGCTTGAGCTCTTGAGCCTCTTTTCCTCCAGCCAAGCCTTGGTGACAGTCCGCGAGCCGCCGGTTTATCGCTTCGACGACGCCGAACCCGGCACGATTCTGGAGCAAAGCCCTCCGGCGGGCGAACAGATTTCCGGGCCTACCGTTTTGGAGCTGGTGGTGAGCAAGGGCCCCGAGAGCGCCAAGAAAAAGGTTCCTGAGTTTCTGGGCTTGAGCATTACCGAAGCTATAGCCCAGATGGAGAAATCCGCTTTCGCGGTGGATTTTTCGATGCGTCAGCCCAAGCAAGGCGAAAAGCCCGGCACCGTGACGGAGCAGCAGCCCAAGGCCGGCGGAACCGCCCCGGTAAAGGATAGGATCAAGCTCGTGCTGAGCGTTCCCGAGGCAAGTCCTGGCATGGTCCATGGAATATTCATGTATACGCTTCCCGAGTATCCCTATCCCGTGCCCGTCAAGATCGAAGCGCTCAAGTCAGGCGGCCAACGCCAGCTAATCGCTTCTATGAAACACCCGGGAGGGTCCCTGAGCATCCCATTCTCCCTCCCCGAGGGGAGCACTTTGATACTCTCCGCTTTGGACAAAGAGATTTCAAGGACGGGGGTAAAACGCTGATGACCCAGGAAGCAGGGAATCCGGCGCTGCCCATCGAGATTGTACACCTCTACGTCTACGACATAGGGAGAGCCGTCGATCTCAAGAAAGCCGCCTCACTCATCCCGGCCTATCCTGACATAGGATTCGGAAAGCGCCGCGATACCCCCGCCTCACTCAAGCTGCCCAAGCCCCTCATCCTGACCCTCAACAGCGAAGAATGCGATTCAAGCCGCTTCGAGAAATTCAGCGCCGTGGCGAAGATTTACGACGACGGCGCGCTCACCCTCGTCGTGCGGTACAAGACTCATTCCAGCTTCGACAAGCTGGCTTCCATGAGCAATCTCCCGCTAAGGGACACCAACGCTCCCGCTTGCATAGAGGATTTCGCCGACTCATCCTTCAGCATGGTCGTCGATGCCATAAAGGTTTCGGTGTCAGGCCTCAAGAACGCAGAAGGCTACGATCGCGAAACCTATACGGCCTTTTGCCTTCTGGAATGCCCCGGCGATAATCCCGAGGCCTTCCTCGACGCTAACCGCGACGTGGCGGCGGCGCTCCTCGCGGGCGAGGAACCGGGCATACTGCATAGCAGCCAGGTGAAGCAGATCCTGGCCAAGCCGGTGAGCTATCGCAAGAACGACATCGCGGTCTTCGACATGGACCGCTGCATAATCATCGATCCAGCCAGGGATTACGAGGATCTGCTCATCATAGCGGAGCACGCTAACTACCGGCTTATAGAACTCAGGGCATTGGACGGGCTTCTGGATACCTGGCTGGACGAGGCGGAGAAGGACCTGCGCAAGATTTACCTGAGCGGGGGGAAATCCCATTTCGGCCAGAGAGCGGTGAAAATGAAGCTCGGCCGCCTGCAGTCCCTGCGCTTCGACGCTCTTTTCACCCTGGAGAACCTCGATAATTCCTCCAAGATCATCGGCGATTATTTCCTAGGTTATATCTACGAAAGGCTCTGCGAGATATTCAACACCGAAGGCTGGAAAGTATCGGTCGAGCGCCGTCTCGGAGCCTTGCAAAACCTCTACGAATTGCTCAAGAACGATACCGCCGAGCGGAGGATGATCAACCTGGAGGTCGTGTTCATAGTCGTCTGCATAGTCCTGCCTCTTCTTCAGATCGTCCAAGTGATGATGAGCGGCTGAAGTCCATGCCATGAGAAGGATTGTTCCCCTAAACCGAAACTGGCTTTTCTTCGACGCCCCTATGGGCGAGACCTCTGACGGATCCCCCGTCGACCTTCCCCACACCATTGCAGAGCTTCCGATGGGAAATTTCGACGAAAATCGCTATCAGAAAAAAGTCTGCTATCATAAGGAATTCTGGATCCCCGAAGGCTGTGAAACCTCGCGGGCCTTCCTCGATTTCGAGGCGGTCGCCGTCTCCTGCCAGGCTTGGCTCAACGGCAGCTTCCTTGGGGGGCACAAGGGAGCCTACACTCCCTTCAGCTTTGAAATAACGCAGGCGCTCAAGAGACAAGGCGTCAATGAACTCTGGGTCGAGGTGGACGGATTCGAGGACCCTTCCGTGCCGCCCTTCGGCGGGGCAGTGGACTACCTCGTCTACGGGGGCATCTACAGGGCGGTGAATTTGCGCTTCCAAGGCCCTCTGCATATCGCTCATTTTCACGTTCGGCCCCGGATATTTTCCTTTGGAAAAAGCCTCGGCGAGGATCTTGCGAAGGCCGGCGACGGTCGGCGCTCCCAGCCCTGCAAGGCTGCCCTGGCGGTCGAATTGAAACTCTCCGGTTCTCTCGGCGAGGCTTTCCCCGCAGGCACAGGTATTCTCAAGCTCGAAGGAAAGCTTTTCGGCTCATCCGGCTTCCTGGCTGAAGTTTCCAAGGATATCAGGCTGGATTCATCCCGCCCGCAGGCAGAACCCGACGAGCTGGCTTATAACCTCAACTTTCACCCGCTGGAAGGGATCACCCCCTGGGACATAGAAAACCCAGTACTCTACGATCTGGAACTTACCTTATATCTCGACGGGGAACGTATCGATCACGTGAAAAGCCGCGTCGGATTCAGGGAGGCCGTCTTCAAGCCCGAAGGATTTTTCCTCAACGGCAGAAGGGTTTTTCTGCGGGGGCTCAATAGGCACCAGTCCTGGCCCTTCGCCGGCTACGCGATGAGTCCCGGCGCCCAGATGAGGGACGCGGAGATCCTGAAACGGGACTTGGGCTGCGTAATCGCGCGCACGAGCCACTATCCCCAGTCGAGGCACTTCTTGGACGCCTGCGACGAACTCGGCCTTCTGGTTTTCACCGAGCTTCCGGGTTGGCAGCACCTCGGAGACGAAGAATGGAAAAAGAACGCGTTGGGCGATCTTGAAAGCCTCGTCAAGCGAGACTGGAATCATCCTTGTATCGTCCTCTGGGGAACGCGGATCAACGAGTCACCGGACGACGACGAATTCTATGAAAAAGCCAGCTCCCTGGCCGCGGCGCTCGATCCCGACCGCCAGCGCGGTGGCGTGCGCAATTTTTCCGGCAGCGCCCTCTTCGAGGACGTATACACCTTCAACGATTTTACCCACGACGGCGGCAGGAAAAAGATCGCCGGAAAAAGAAAGGTAACGCGCAACGCGAAAAAGAAGGCGACCGCCTTCGATGCCCGGCCCGAAGCCCGCGAGGGCGCAGGCCCGGCGTCAGGGGTGCCTTACCTCATCACCGAGCACAACGGGCATATGTTCCCGACCAAGCGCTGGGACCAGGAAGAAAGACTCGCCGAGCAGGCCCGACGCCACGCGAGGGTACTGGACGCGGCGATGGGCGATTCGGGAATAGCCGGCGCGATAGGCTGGTGCGCCTTCGATTACAATACCCATCGTGATTTCGGGTCAGGCGACCGGATCTGCTATCACGGCGTGTCGGACATGTTCAGAAGCCCCAAGTACGCCGCCTTCCTCTATTCGAGCCAGAAATCGCCCCGGGAAGGCATAGTGCTGGAACCCGCGAGCCGATTCGCCAAGGGCGAGCGCGACGGGGCGGCCATGCTGCCCGTGGAAATCTACACCAACTGCGACGCCGTGGACCTCTATCGTTCCGGGGAACCGGTCGGACGCTTTTATCCCGACAGGGAAACGTATCCGCATCTAGCGCACCCGCCTGTGCTGATCGACGATCTTATCGGTCACCGATTGGATCCGGAGGGCTTTGGCCCAGCCGATAAAAGGCGCTTCCTGCGACTCGCCTCGAAGGTCATGAGCGCCGGCCCCGCCTCCTTAGGATGGCGCGGCAAGCTCGATTTCGCGCTTCTCGCGCTCAAGCGAGGGCTGAACTTCCAGCGTGCCCAGGATCTGCTGATGAGCTACGGACTAGGCTGGGGCAAGACGGACGACGGCATCGAGCTGGTGGGGATCCTGAACGGGAAACCCGTCGCGCGTAAGTGCTACGGGCCGGACGCCCGGGCCGCGAGCCTGGTTCTGGAAGCCTTTCCGCCCACGCTCAGGATCAAGGACGGGGGAGAGTGGGAATCCAGCAGGGTGGCGCTACGTCTCGTGGATCAGTACGGCAACGCCTGTCCCTTTGTCTTCGAGCCCATCCATATCGACATCAAAGGCCCCGGCCGTCTCATAGGACCGGCGGATCGAAGCCTGTTGGGCGGCGAAGCCGTATTCTGGGTCGCCAGCATAGGCGAGCCGGGGAAAATAATAATCGGGATACAGGGGCCGGAGGGCTTGCCGGAGCCGGGCCGAGCGAATCTGAGCCTGGAAATCGACGTGGAGCTTGACAATGACTGAAGATACCTTCCCCGACAAAGCGGGCTTGTATGAAGCTTTGGCCGCCATCGGCGACTGCCTCAACGGGGGATTGCGGCTCAGCGCGATCCCCGCTGCCCTTTTAGAGGCGGCGCCTGAGCGGGACTCGCCCCAGGCCCATGCCTTAGACCCGCACGCCCCCGCTCGGGCGCCGCGGGATGGCGCCGCCGCGTCCGAGCCTGACAGAGTCGCCCTCCTCGCAGGGCTCGAGGAAGCGGTGAAATCCTGCGCGCGCTGCGTCCTTTCCTCGGGACGCGGCAAGGCGGTGTTCGGCCAGGGGGTGCTCGATCCCGTCGTACTCGTAATCGGGGAAGGACCAGGGGCCGAGGAAGACAAACAGGGCTTGCCCTTCGTCGGGGCATCGGGGCAGCTCTTGGACAGGATGCTCGCGTCAATCGGGCTTTTCAGGGACAAGAACTGCTATATCGCCAACATCGTCAAATGCAGACCCCCCAACAACCGCGAGCCCTCGCCGGACGAAAGGGCGGCCTGCATGCCCTACCTCAAGCGGCAGATAGCCCTCCTCAAGCCCCGCTTCATCCTCTGCGCGGGCAGGACCGCCGCCCAGGCCATGCTCGACACCAGCGAGGGCATCAACAAGCTTCGAGCCACTATACGAGAGTTTGAGGGTATCCCCCTGGTGCCCACCTACCATCCTTCGGCCCTGCTCAGGGACGAAAGCCTGAAGCGTCCCGCCTGGGAGGATCTCAAGCGGCTTAGAAACCTCATGGAAGCCGAGGGGGGCGAGCGTGGCTGAGAAAGGGGGGCAGGGCGTCCAGGACGCCAAACCCTACGTAAGACTAGCCTTCTCCCTTCCCCTGGAAGAGCGGTACTGGTACAAGAACTCCCCGGAATCGCCGGCACGGCTGGGTTATAGGGCCGAAGCCTTCCTCGGACGAAGGAAAGCCGCCGGCTTCGTCGTCGAGGAAACGGAGAGCTGTCCGCTGGAAGAAAGCCTGCTGAAACCCATCCTCCGCGCCGTTGACAAGGAACCGCTTTTCGACGCTTCCACGGTCGCCCTGGCCCAATGGCTTTCCTCAATGTACTTTTGTTCCTTGGGCGAAGCCTTGGGAGCGATGCTCCCCACGGGTAGAAGGGAAAGCGCCCAGGCCCTCGGCGAGCTCGAAGACTTCGTCATAGGCGACAAGGCCCTTCCCCTCACGGAAGAACAAAATAAAGCCCTGGAGAACATTCTCGCCTCGGGACCCTCCACCACCTACCTCTACGGGCCGACGGGAACGGGAAAAACCGAGGTCTTTCTCCAGCTCGCTGAATCCCGGCTGGCTTCGGGCCGCTCGGTCATTTACCTCGTGCCCGAGATCGCCCTCACCGGCCAGGTCGTGCGCTCGGCCCGCAAGCGATTCGGAGACAACTGCGCGGTGATCCATTCCCGCCTGAGCCCTTCGCAGAAACTGGGCGAGTGGAGGCGAATTCTCAAAGGCGAAGCCACGATGATCATCGGAGCCCGGAGCGCCATCTTCGCCCCGGCCCGCGACCTTGGGCTCGTCGTCATAGACGAGGAGCACGAGGGTTCATATAAATCGGGCAGCAATCCCCGCTACCACGCCAGGCAGGTGGCCATGTACAGGGCTTCCAAGGAGAAGGCAATTCTCATCTTAGGCAGCGCCACCCCTTCGGTTGAGGCCTGGCATTCCTGCGAAAGCGGAAGCATGAAAAAGGAAACCCTGCGGCAGCGCCCGGCTGGGGGGGCGTTCCCCTCCATCGAAGTGCTGGACATGAGGGGAGAGAAGGCCACTATATCCTCCCGCCTGGCGGAGGCCCTCAAGGCTACCAAGGCTGAAGGCCGCCAATCCATTCTCTTTTTGAACCGCCGAGGCTTTTCACACTTTTTCGTCTGCAATACCTGCGGCGCCGAGTTGAGCTGCAGGAACTGCTCTGTCTCCCTCACCTATCATAAGGAACAGAACCAGCTCGTCTGTCACTACTGCGGCTACAGGGCCGCCCCGCCCTCGGCCTGCCCCGAGTGCGGCTCGCTGGATGTGGGCTGGAAGGGCTTCGGCACCGAGCGGGTGGCCGAGGAAGTGGAACACCTCTTTCCCGACTGGTCGATCGGGAGGCTCGACGCCGATTCGGTGACCAAGAGGGGAAGCCTCGAATCGATCCTCGAAGAATTCAGGAAAGGAAAAATAGATCTGCTTCTGGGAACCCAGATGGTCGCCAAGGGACTCAATTTCCCCGGCGTCAAAACAGTCGGCCTGGTCCTGGCCGACGCTGGGCTCAACCTGCCCGATTTCCGCGCCGCCGAACGGGTCTTTTCCCTCATAGTCCAGGTGGCGGGAAGGGCGGGGCGCTACGATCCCGACGGCAGGGTTTATATCCAAACCTTCAGGCCCGACAATCCGGTAATTCGATTGGCGAGCGAAATGGATATGGAATCCTTCTACGCCCGGGAGCTCGCGCTCAGGCAAGCCCAGGGCTTTCCGCCCTTCGCGCGCATCGCCCGCGTGGTCGTTCGCTCTAAGGACAGGGACGCGTGCATAGGCTCGATCAGGCAGCTGGCCAGGCGAGGAGCGGACTCGCGCGGCTCGGCGGCGGAGCTTCTGGGTCCTTCGGAGTGTCCCCTGGGCATGATAGCCGGCTCCCACCGCTGGCAACTGCTGCTGCGCGCCTCCAGCTTGAGCGCTCTGCGCCAAGCCATGCGAGAAATCACCGAAAATCTGAAACTACCCTCCTCCGTACATCTCGAAATCGACATAGATCCAGTGCAGCTGTTGTAAATAACGCCAGGTCCTCGGCTTGCCGCGACCGGCCCCGAGTGGTACTATGGGAAAAACCCCCTAGGAGAGCATATGGTCATTCTTACCCTGAATTGCGGTTCATCTTCCGTAAAGTACCAGGTTTACGATTGGGACAAAAAGGATATCCTCGCCACCGGCATCGTGGAGCGCGTCACCATAGGCGGCTCTTCGATAACCCACAAGGCGTCGGGCAAGCCCGACTACGTGGTCGAGCACGAATGCCCGAACCATACGGTGGCTATCGAGCTCATCCTCAACACCCTCGTCGACGCGGACTACGGCGTCATCTCCGATATGGGGATGATCAAGGCCGTGGGACACCGGATGGTGCACGGCGGTTCCCGTTTCGCCCGCTCCTCGATCATCAACGACGAATTCCTAGACACATTCAAGGAACTCACCGACCTGGCTCCCCTGCATAATCCGGCTAATCTCATGGGCGTCGAGGCGGCCCGCTCCGTGCTCCCGAACGTGCCCCACTGCGCGGTCATGGACACGGCCTGGCATCAGACCATGCCGGCTTCCTCATATATGTACGCCCTTCCCCAGGAGTGGTACGAGAAGCACATGGTACGCCGCTACGGCTTCCACGGAACCAGTTTCCTCTATAACGCCAAGCGCGCCGCCGTGCTTCTGGGCAAGGATCCCTTCGAGACCAATCTCGTCATCGCCCACATCGGCAACGGCGCCTCCATCAACGCTGTCAAGAACGGCTGTTCCTTCGACACCTCCATGGGACTCACACCCCTCGAGGGCCTGGTCATGGGCACCAGAAGCGGCGATATCGATCCTGGGATCATTTTTCACATGATGCGCCGCACCGGTATGAGCGCCGCCGACATGGAGAAGAAGCTCAACAAGGAATCGGGGGTACTGGGAATCACCGGCAAGTGGGCGGACCGCAGGGATATCGAACTAGCCGCCGAAAAAGGCGATCTTGTCGCCCAGCTCGCCCAGCACATAGAAAGCTATAGGATCAAGAAGTATATAGGCGCCTACTACGCCGCCTTGGGACGGGTGGACGCCCTGGTCTTCACCGCCGGCGTCGGCGAGATGGGTCCCCACATCCGTCAGCTGGCGACCGAAGGCCTGGCCGACATGGGGATCGTCATAGACGAAAAGAAGAACGCCCTGGCCAAGTGCCGCAACGCCGAGCTGGACATCACCGGGCCCGGTTCCAAGGTGAAGGTCTTCGTCATTCCCACCGACGAGGAGCTGGTCATGACCGAGGACGCCTTCGCCCTCATGAAGGGCAGCTACGATGTCCATACCAATTACCATTACTATTTCGAGAATCGCGATTACGTGAACAAGACGAGGGCCGCGGGACTTGAGAAGGACCTTGCCAAGAAGCCCTGGCTCAAGGACATCATCGCCCGGATTCCATGAAACTCGCGTAAAGCGCCTCGAGCGCTCGCTATGCCGGGATGCCTTGGGCTCCCGCGGCGCCCACGCGCGCGAAACCCCGCCACTAGGCGGGGTTTTTCATTTCGCCCCGCGGTGGCGAGCGGCGAATAGCGCGGCCTGCACCCTGTCCCTGAAACCCAGGCCCGTGAGTATGCTCGATATGTAGTTCTTTACAGTGCCCTCGCTCAAGCCGAGGCTTTCGGCTATCTCGCCGTTGGTGAGCCCATCCCCCAGAAGGGAGAGTATTTCCCTTTCGCGTTCGCTCAAGGCGGCGCGCTGCGATAAAGCGAAGCCGTCGCCCTCGGGCTCGGCTGCGTTATCGGAACCGCCGGGTCGGGAGCCCGAGACCGCGGCGGCATCCGCCATCGGGCCTCCGTCCGCCGCCCGAATCAGCGATCCGCCGTCGGTGGCTCCTCCCGCCGATCCGCGCTGGACCTCGTCCAGGACCCCCACCAAGGTCTTCATCACGGTGCCGTTCGCTATGAAAACTCCCTTGACGGCCTGTTTCACTGCCGATGTAAGCTCTTCGCTGGGCAGGTCTTTCAGCAGGTACCCCACGGCCCCGGCCTTCAAAGATCGCACAACGTACTCCCTGTCGTCGAAGGTAGTGAGCATGACAACGAAGGCGCAGCTTTGGTCCTGTCGTATCTTCTGGAGTGCCGAAATGCCATCCATGACGGGCATCCGGATATCCAGCAGGCATAGGTCGGGTTTCAGGGCCAAGGCCATTTCCGCGGCTTCCTGGCCGTTCTCGGCCGTACCTACCACCTCGATTCCCTCGTCGAGCCCAAGAAGCGAGGCTATACCGTCACGCACGAGCCGCTGATCGTCGGCGAGCAGCAGCCGTATCTTCTTGTCAGCGCCCATCGCCTTCCGCGTCCTTTCCTATGCGCGACACCGGTTCCCGAGGCATCGTGACCCTGAGCGCCGTGCCCAATCCTGGCGTCGAATCGACCGAAAACTCGCCGCGGACCAGGGCGATTCTGTCCGCAAGCCCGGAAAGGCCGTAAGCGCCGGAAGCCGGGGTTCTTTCGCCCGTCGCGGGACCGTCGAAGCCGCGTCCGTCGTCGGAAAGCTCGGCCCATACCGAATCTTCCTCGAAACTTATCGAAAGCTTCGCGTTGCGCGCGCCCGAATGTTTCAGGATGTTGGTGGCACCCTCCTGGATGAAGCGGTACAAGGCCAGGAGCACCGCGATGTTGAAACCTTCGGGGCTACCGGAAAAGCTGCTTGCCACGGTAACGCCTCCCTGCTTCAGGCTTTCGAGGGGTTTCGCGACCTGCGCAAAGAGATCGAAGCCCTCGGAATTGGCGTTGAGCGTTTCCAGCGTGGAGCGAACGTCGGCCATGGCTTCCTGCATGCTGGACCGCGCATCGGCGACGGCTTGCCTGGATATTCTCGAGTCTCTCTCGAAGAAAGCCTCCGCCTTGTTGAGCTGTATTGAGGCGGCGGTCAGGGTGTGCCCCAGGCTGTCGTGGATATCCCTCGCTATGCGGGTGCGCTCTTCCAGCGCCACCGTTCTCGACACCTGGCTGGCGAATTTCCTCAATTCCTTGTGGCTGGCTGTTATCTCCGCCGTGAGCGCCGCCTGGTGATCTCGGTTTTTTCTGTCCTGCTCCCAGAGCTGGGCGAAGAGGAACATGAGCACGATGCTCATAAGCTGGTAGAGAAGTATCACCAGCTCGTACTGGTTCGCCGAACTGGGAGGAGGCGCGTGCGGAGGGGTGTAATAGAAAAGACCTAGCTGGATGGCGCAAAAAAAGATGGTCACCCCATAGCGCCAGAATTGTTTGACTACCAAGGAAAGGTAGAACGTAAGCAGGGGCGCCACCAAGGTCATCATTCCGGGGAGTGCCCGAGGATCGAATACCAAGATTCCCAGTATAGGCATACAGCGCAGGGCGGTGATCGAAAAACCCTGGGACGGTTTCTTCCATCGGTAGTTCCAGGCCAGGAACTCGAAGAGTTCGAGGATAAACCAGAATCCTACTATCGCGACATTGAGAAAGGTGAAGAGGGATGGCAGCCCCGATTCGCCCCTGGTGTAGCGGCGGGTGTAGAACAAGGGCCTGGACGTGAGCATGAAGTGGAAGAGAAAGAAAAGGCTCATGAGTATTATGCGGGCGAAATCCCGCTCTTTCCGCGCGCCTGCGGGGGTGCGATCCATACTTGTGACTATACCCGCGCCCGCCGGCCCTGCCCAGTGCCTCGAGGCACTCGGAAAATGACTTCGGTCATATCGCGGCGTGACTGCCGAGACTGGCGGAGTGAAAATGCTCCGTGTATTCTTTGTCCGCGAAGGCGAGGGCAGCCCTTTGGGTCAGGAGTAAAAGCGTAATGAAGCGAAAAATATCGCGTTTCTTGCCTCAGATTATCATTATCGTGGTGATTGCAGCTGTCGGCGCGTCGATCATCCTGGGACAGCTGAAAGCAGGTTCATCGAAGACCGCGAGTCAGAGCGCTTCGGCGAGGTCGGCGGCTCAGGCTGCCGGACCTGCCGGCGAGCCGGGAGGCATTCCTGGAGATATGCCGGCAGGTCCGGGCGGCGACGCAGCCGCGCCGGCGGCAGGAGGCGGCGGGGCCTTTTCCGGCTCCCAGTCCGGCGCCGCGGGACAAACCCTGCGCCGCGCCGCCGGCGCGGCTGGCAACGCCTCAGGCTCGACCGCCGGTGCAGCGATACGTTCGACAGGCAACGCCGCTGGCGCGAGAACGACCGGCGCTTCCGCCCCTTCTTCGGCGGCCGCGTCTTCCTCGGCCAGGACAGGCGCAGCCTCGGGCGCGGGTAGCCGCGCCGCCGCTTCCTCCGCCCGCACCATATCGGTGAGAACGGCTAAAATAGAGACTGCATCGCTCAATACCTACACGAAAATACATGGCGACGTCATATCCGCCACTGAGGTGAAGGTATACCCCAGCGTGGCAGGCAAGCTCCTTGAGCGCAAGGTCGCAGTGGGCGAAAGAGTGCAGGAAGGCACCGTGCTCGCCACGGTTGATCCATCCAAGGTCGGCCAGAATTATCTCCCTAATCCCGTCGAATCGCCGTTGGCCGGTACCGTCCTCTCGATTACGGTTAATCCGGGAGACACGATAAGCGCGAACACCGTGATCGCCACGGTGGGAGATCTCTCCAGGCTCAAGATCAGCACAGCGGTATCGGAACGTTATGTCGGAAACCTTAAAATCGGCACATCCGCCGAAATCTCCTTCGACGCCTTCCCCGGACTGGTTTTCCCCGCGAAGGTATCCGAGCTCAGTCCCGTCATCGACCCCTCGAGCAGGACGAGAGATGTCAAGCTCAGCCTTTCGAAAACAGACCCCAGGATTCTTCCGGGAATGTTCGCCACGATAAAACTCGTGATCGAAAGCAGGAATAACGTGCTCGTCGTGCCCCGCACCGCGGTCACCCTCAGTTCAGCCGGAGCCTATGTATTTGTGGTAAAAGAAAAATCTGAAGGCGTCTATGTGGCTCAGCGAAGAGACATCGAGCTGGGTTTGGAAGGAGAGGAATTCTTCGAAGCGAAAAGCGGGCTTGCGGCCGGAGAGTCGGTGGTCACCGAAGGTCGGGCCGTCGTAACCGACGGCGACACTCTCAGGGTGGTCGGCGGATTGGACGGTGCCACCTTATGAGCGTTCTTCGAAAATCGATCGATCACCCGGTCAGCATAGTGATGGTTTACGTATTGCTATGCGGCGTGGCCCTCGCCTTCGTCGGCAGAATCCCCGTGGCCCTGAACCCCGAGACCGAAATGCCGATGCTCTCGGTGAACACGTCCTATTCAGGCGCGGGCCCTGAGGACGTGGAGGAAAACGTTACGATCGTGGTGGAGAACGCGCTGGCTAGCCTGAAGGGACTCACCAGCATGTCCTCCACGTCCTCCCAGGGCTCCAGCAGCATCAGGCTCCAATTCGGATACGAGGTCGACCTCGACAAGGCCGAAGCCGACGTGGAATCTATCGTGAGCGGCCTCCAGAGCAGGTTGCCCGACGACGCGGGCAGTCCCGCGGTGCGCCGTTTCGACCAGAACGCCATGCCCATCATGCGGCTGATCATAAAGGGCGAACGCTCCCTTCAGGAACTCCAGGTCCTGGGCGAGAACGAAATCCAGCCTAGGCTGGAAAGAATCGAAGGCGTCGCGTCGGCCAGCGTGTTCGGCGGCAGCGGAAAAACCCTTTCGGTGAAGGTCTCCCAGAACAGGCTGGCCGCCTACGGCCTAAGCTTCGGCGCTGTCACCTCGGCCCTTTCTTCCCAGAGCGTCCTGCTCACCGCCGGCAAGATCGTGCAGGGGGGAACGGAATACCAGATAAGGGCTGACGAAAAACTCACCAGCGTCGCGGAGGTCAAGAGCCTCGTGATAAAGACCGTCGGCTCCGGCGGCGCGCTTTCGCGAAAAGCGATCCGCCTGGAAGACGTGGCGGACATAAAACTGGTTCAGGACGAACCCTCCCGGAGCGTGTATTACGACGACCTGCCGGTCATCAATATCCAGATAATGAGGGACAGCGACAGCAACGCGGTTCAAATATCCAAGGAAGTAAAAACAGCCCTTTCCGAACTGAATGGATCCTTGCCCGAAGGCGTGAGCGTCGAGATAGTCTCGGATGACACGAGCCTGGTGAATTCAACGCTTTCCGAAGTCTATAAATCCGCGCTCCAAGGCATCGTGCTTGCGATATTGATACTTCTGCTCTATCTGAGAAATATAAAAGCGACCTTCATCATCGCGATATCCATACCCATATCCATACTGCTAACCCTTATGTTCATGTACTTCATGGGCTTGACGCTCAACTCCATAAGCCTGACCGGCCTGATCATGGGCATGGGCATGATCGTCGACGCGTCCATCGTCATCCTCGACAACATTTATCATTATCGTGAAAGAGGAACGAAGCCCAGAATCGCGGCGATATTGGGAAGTCAGGAAATGGTGACCGCGGTTATGGCCTCGACCCTGACTACGCTATGCGTATTCATCCCTATGATTCTCTTCAGGAACGATCTGGGAATGATGGGTCAACTCTTCAAAGACTTGGTCTTCACTATCTGTTTTTCCCTCACCGCATCGTTGGTGGTCGCCATGACCCTGGTTCCCGTGCTTTCCGGTCCCGTCATGCGCCTGAATACCAGGGTTCAGAAGCCCTTGAGCAATCCGCTCATAAAAAAAATCGACTCCGGTTTGGACAGATTTTTTTCCGCCCAGGAAAGACTATATAAGAAGGGCCTGGAATTCTGCCTCAGGAATCGGCTTCTGATCGTCAGCCTCGTCGCCGTCATCCTGGTCTCGGCCCTGCTCCAGCTCAACGCGTTCGGCCTCAACCTTTTTCCGCGGTTCAGGACCGACGACAGCGTCACGGTCAACGTCGGTTATCCCACCGGCACCGCCAGGGAGAAGACTTCGACGACCCTGGAGGAACTTCAAGACTACGTCAAAGCCAACGTTAAGGGCTACACGAGGTTGATCCTCTCCCTGGGGGGAGGTTCTTCCGCCAATTCAGGCTCCTTGCAGATAGTGCTTCCGGATCCGGCCAAGCAAATCGATACGGCCAGCCAAATCAGGGCTAAACTCAACAGCTATGCCGAAACGGTGCCCGGCGGGGTGGTCTCCCTCTCGGCGGCCCGCCAATTCTCGTCCAGCCAGGCGGTGGACGTGGAGCTTCGTTCAAGGGATCAGGACGCGGCCGCCGAGGAAGCCGATAAAATCAAGCGTCTTTTGGACACATACATGCCCGAACTCGAGAATGTGTCCACTTCTCTGGATCAAGGTTCTCCCGAGCTTCTTATACGCATCGACAGGGACAAGGCAGCGATTTTCGGCTTCTCCGTCGCCCAGATAGCCAGGGAAATAAGAAACTCGATGTACGGCACCACCGTGACGAGCTTTTCGATGGACGGCGAGACAGTGAGCGTTTTCGTTCAGTTGCGCGAAGAAGATCGCGCAACGCTATCGGATATCCAATCCCTATTTCTCATCGGTTCCTCAGGGGCCAGGATCCCGGTATCGACTTTCGTCAGCATAGAAAACAGCACCGCGCCGCGGCGCATCAGCAGGGAAAACAGGGAAAGAATCATACACGTGCAGGGAAGCCTGCCTGTGGATTCCGCCACAAGTTCCACCGAGGCAGCATTGCGGGTTCAGAGCTTGCTGGACGAGAATTATGTGCCCAGGGATGACGTTACCGTTGCCGTGGGAGGCGAAAGAAGGGAAGTGGAAACCTACCTCCCGGTCATTCTCCTGATCATCGGCGTCGCGGTATTCCTGGTCTACGGCGTCATGGCCAGCCAGTTCGAATCCTTCGTGGATCCCTTCATCATTTTTCTTTCGATCCCGCTCATGTTCGTCGGCGTCGTATGGATTTACAAGCTTACCGGCGATACCTTTTCCCTCTTTTCGATGGTAGGGGTCGTGGCCCTGGCCGGCGTGGTGGTAAATAACGGAATAATACTCGTCGATTATACCAATACCTTGCGAGCCAGGGGCTATGGCTTGTTCGAAGCCTGCGCCGAAGCCGGCAAGCGGCGACTTCGCCCAATTCTCATGTCCACCCTCACCACCCTCCTGGGCATCATGCCCCTTGCCCTTTTCCCCGGCTCGGGCACGGAGAGCATCCAGCCCATCGCCAAGACGATGTTCGGAGGCCTGGCGGTGAGTTCCGTCTTCACGCTCTTTCTCACTCCCGTTCTCTATCATCTTTTCAACAGCAGGAATGAAAGGAAAAACGCCAAGCGCCTTAGGGAGGTGGAAGAATGGAGAAGCATTTCCGGCTTGTCTGCGGGGGCTGCGGAGGTAGATGATGCTGCGCTCTGAAATATACGCCAACAGATCGGTGGAAGAAGATATCTTCGAAGCGATCGAGGAACGGCTGCCGGGTTTCAGCTACTCCCTGGTCGAGGATGTGCAGGGCAGGGGAAGGCAAGGCATCCGGCATGGCACGGCGGTCTGGCCCGAGCTCAACGTCCTGTACGTGATCTACAGCGAAGAATCCGAGGCCCGGAGCATAGCCCAGGCGGTGGCCTCGGTAAAAAAAGAATTCCCCAACGAGGGAATCAAGCTGTTCCAGTTTGTCTTTACGCCCCTTGCGTCGGAAAGCGATACGGGGAAGGCTCAAAAATAGGAAGCGATAGGAGCTAAGTATGAGAACTCAGAAAAAGGTCACGATGCTTTTTATGGCGGTGTCGCTCATCGCGTCGACAATTCCCGCGGCGGCCGGTTCCCTCAAGGATCTTTTCGGCGCGGCCAGCGCCAACAACCAGGATTATGCGGTGTACAGCCTGGATCTCGAGCTAGCCGGGCTGCGCAAGACCAAGGGCGACATCGAAGCCAAGGTCGAGCTGGATAGGCTTCAGGCTCAATCGAGCTATATTTCCGCCCTCGCTTCCTATCGAAGGTCGGTGTTGAATTTTTACAACGAGGTAATGGACGCTACCTTCGCGGTCGCCACCGCGGAACTTGACAAGGAGGCTTCGTCCTTGAGCATGCAAAACGCGTCGGTGGACAGGCAGTCAGCCGATACTCGTTTCGCCGGCGGGCTGATTTCCGAAGAGGTTTATAAGGAAATCGAAATTGCCTACAAAACACAGGCGAATAACAACGAGCTGGCTCTATGGACACTGGAGGATTCCAAGCGCATTTTCCTCGCGACTACCGGGATGGAGTGGGCGCCCTCCCTTCTGCCCGAAGCGCCTGATTTTAAGGCTTCCGCGGGCGTGGAGGAATGGCTGGCTTCCGACACGAGCCTCCAGGTGGCCCAGGTGGCGAATACTATTCAGGGCATCAAGTTTGCTTCCTTGGCGGCCAACGCTTCCGCCTACGATCGCCGAATCCAGGAAACCGAAAGCCTGAAGGCCAAAGTGAGTCTGGCCAACGCCGAAAGCGATTCCCGGCGAGCTTTCGAAAGCGGCGTAAACAGCCTCAAGAACCAGCAAAATCTCCTCCAGATCCGCTCGGCCGAGTACGCGCTCAAGGAAAGCGCGTATAACGACGGTCTTCGGCAGTACGAAAAAGGCATAATCTCCCAGAGCGACAAAAACCTGCGGAGAATCGCGCTGATAACGGCGCATAAAAACCTGCTGACGGCGAAGAAGAACTACCTTAAGTCCATAGGCTCCTATCTTAGCGCCCTGGGAGAGAATCCACTGGAGATCTGACGATGAGACGAACCCTTTTGGCCCTCTGCGGCGCGTGTGCGCTTTGCCTGCTTTCGCCGAGCCTGGCCGGAGCCCAGGAAAACATGAAGACCGAAGCCGGGGGAGCGTGGCAGAAACTGTACGCCCGTAGGCTTGAATCTTCCGCCGCCTATCGGGAGGCGCGGCTGTCCCTGAAATCCGCTCAGATCGCCCTGGATCAGTACGCCAAACCCTATCTGCCCCTCTTTTCCCTTTCTTCCGGATCCGGAGGGGCCTTGAGCTATACCGACAAAGGTTTCGGCGGCCTGGGTTTGAGTTCAACCCTGGGGATGGAAAATCTGCTTGGCGGCAATTTGTCGCTAAAAACAGGGTTTTCGCTGTCTCCGCTGGGCGATTTCACCCTGAGCGATCCCTCGCTTACTTATAGCAGAAAGTTGTTTCCCGAGAGCGCGGCGTCCCGGCTGGACGCCGAGGCGGCCTTGCTCAACGCCAGGTCGTCGCTGCGCACCATCGAAATCAATACAGTGACGAGCCTGGCGAAGGAGATATTGGACGCCCGCTACTACGGCAGCCTATTGGAAAACAACACCAAAAACCTACAGGTGCTGGAACGGGTCAAAACAGCGACGGTAGACCCGACATCGCTTCGTGAACTGGAGCGCCGCATACTGAGCGCGCGCAAGTCCTTGATCGCCGCGAACAACGCCCTCGAGAACATCCCCGCAGAGGTGAGGGATTTCGCCGAACCGCTTTATCAAGACCTGCTGGCGCTTCAAGCCGAGTGGCTCGGGGGGATCGGAGAAGGCAAGGCAGCGGAAAGCCTGTCGGTTCTCGCGCTGGAGCGCAGTCTCGAGGCGGCCGAAAAGCGAAGCGACAACGCGCTGCTTCCCTACCTGCCCAACCCGGGCTTGAGCGCTTCCATTTCCTACGATATCGACAAGAAGGCCCTAGGCTGGGGAATTTCTCTCTCCCTTTCCTACGATGTGCTCAACAAGGGAAAGAGCGCTCTTGAAGCCGAAAAGCGACGAGAGTACCCGGCGATCTACGAAATCAAGCTCGCCGAGGCCCAAAAGTCACTTTCCAAGGGATTGAAGGACATCCAGGTAGCAATCGGCAATCTGGAACTGGACGGGCAGATACAGGCCCTGGACGTGGACGAAGCGAGGGAAAACGCCGAAAAAACCCAGGCGCTCTACTCGGGAGGTTTCAGCAGCGAGGAAAACCTGGTGATGGCGAAAATCGACCTCTCGGTGGAGGAAACGGCCGCCGAAAAGATCGAATACGACATTTTAAGCCAGAAAATAGGGCTCATTCGATATTACGCATCCGCTTTCGAGTTGTAATCTCGTCTATGCAAAAGACAAGCGCAGGGGGCGATTTTCCGCCGAGCTTTCAGCGGCGTAAATCCTGATCGGTAAAAATATATGAATATTTAGTCGAAAAAAGCGGGAATCATCCCTTTTTTGGGGCGAAAAACAGAAAGAATATGTGCTTGACATGAAAAAAATGGCCGATATATACTCTAACGGAACTTAGAAAAGGGGATACCCGAGCCGTCGGCGCGGCCCCCTTCGAATTCGCAAGGAGGACTTCTCATGAAGAAGCTTATCGTCCTGCTTCTCGCTCTTGCCGCGATCGGCGCCGTCTCTGCGCAGACCCCGGCTCTCACTGCTAACTCCACCCTCAGCTGGGGCGTGGACTTCGACACCGGCTACACCGGATTCAAGAATGCAAGCACCCTCACCTTCAAGGTGCCCTTCGCCTTCACCGGCGCGACCGCCAAGAAAGGCGACAAGGGCTGGTGGGGAGACATCTCCGTCGCCAATCTCTGGTTCGTCCTCAGCGATGCCCAGCTCACCACCGGCGACGCGCTCACCTTCACCGACTGGAACGATAAAGACAGCGACGGCGTGAAGGATTCCGGCGAGTACGCCACCCTTTCCGCTTCCATCACCAACGGCACCTGGAAGTTGAGCGTATCCACGAAGAATAGCTTCGACTTCGCCAACGCCGACGCCCTCTACTCCGGCGATGTAGCGGTCGGACTCGATGCCGACACTGCCGGCACCACCCTGTCCTACGCTTCCGGAGCCCTGGGCTTCGGAGTGACCGCCGCCTCCAAGGGCGACTGGACCGCCAACGCTGCCAACGAGTATTCCTTCGGAACCAACCTGTCCTACAAGGTCAGCGATGCCCTCACCGTGACCGGCGCCGCCGCCTATGACCTTATCGACACCGACAAAGAACTCGGATTCACCGCCGGCGTGAAGTACTCCGCCGCCCCCCTCGTCGTCGCCCTCAATAGCGACATCTTGGTCCTCGGCGGATTCGACGCCGACGCCCTGCTCGAAGTCGACTACGCCGTGATGGAAGGCCTCGACGCCTTCGCCGACGCCTACTACAGCACTGGCGATGACGATCTCGAAGCCCAGGTCGGCTTCGACTACGCCGTCGACCCCGTCGAAGCCGGCGTCTGGTTCGGAATCGACAATCCTCTCACCGGTATCGCCTATGACTTCGGAGCCTATGCCGGCTACACCTTCGCCGTCGCCGATGCCACCACTCTGTATGTCTATGCCGAGTACACCAACGACTTCACCGGCGTTGGCGCCCTCGTTCCCTATGTCCAGCTGAAGAACACCTCCATCGCCAACACCACCCTCACCCTTACCTATAACGACGGTGATGTGGACGTTCTCGCCGGCAACTTCGGCACCCTCGTCGCCGCCGCCAAGGTCAGCCTCTAATCTGATCTAGGTTCAAGCGACAGTTTTCAAGGCCGCCCCGCAGGGGCGGCCTGTTTTTTTGCCGGAATATCGAATAAAATTCATAAAAAGCTTTTCCGAGAGCTTGGGAAAAGGAGCCTGCGCGACATGGAACCATTCTTGACCTTGCCGATCCTGCTCGAACGTGGAGACGTGTACTTCAACATTCGGGGCTCGAACGGTCCGGATGCGATCAAGTCGTTGGTGAGAGTGTTCCGTTCCGCAAAACCCCTCGACAAGGAGGCGTTGCTCAAAGGCCTCGTGGAGCGGGAAGAGCTCGGTTCAACCGCGATAGGCTCGGGCTATGCCATTCCCCATCCTCGAAAGTTCTTCTACCAAGACAAAGAATACGCCTGCCTTGCCATCGCGTACCTGGACCAGCCCGTCGAGTGGAGCGCCTTGGACGGAAAGCCTGTTACATGTCTATTCCTGGTTCTGTCCGCCGACACTAAGGATCATTTGGCGACGCTTTCCGAGTTGGCGAGACTTGCCGAGCTGCCCGAATTTTCCCGTTTCATAGCGAAAAAGCCATCGAAACAAGCCCTGCTCGAATTCCTGAAAAATCCGCTTATCCCGTCCCCTTGATTATTTGACGAGCATTTATCTAGATCATTGTTTCGAATTATAGCCCATCGCGATTATATAGGTTTCGAAGGACTGCGCCCTGCAGGCCTCGGGCTTGTAGGCACGGGCTTGCGAGAAGCGGGCCTTGAGTTGCCCGATCAGGCGTTTTTCCTCGCCGGACTGGAATATCTTCATGACAAGGGAGCCGCCGGGGGCAAGGACCTGGAGGGCGAGATCCATGACGGACTCGACGAGTTCCTCGGATCTGGCTTGATCGACCAGGCGGTTGCCGGTAGTGGAGGGGGCCGCGTCGGAGACGACCAGGGAGTAGGGGCCGACATCCCGGAGCCGGGCGCGGATCC
>Ga0208462_1000904_pt1 | contig 23696 bp, 23 predicted proteins | sample AD_SCU001_MetaG_FD_184452 | JGI IMG/M metagenome (GOLD analysis project Ga0208462, IMG submission 184452) | Active sludge microbial communities of municipal wastewater-treating anaerobic digesters from China - AD_SCU001_MetaG (SPAdes) (version 2) | ecosystem: Engineered > Bioreactor > Anaerobic...
ATAGAACAACTAACTTTATTTTAAGGGGCTTACTTTAAAAAAAATGAATTTTTTAAAATTATATTATTGATAATCAATATATTTGATTTTATTTTTATCTATTTTTTATTTTTATCGTACAACAATGATAAAATAAATAAAATTTATTGTCTTAAACAAATGTTTCAATGATAGAAAATTATAAAAAGTCAAATATTATAAAAATTATTAAATTTGTAAAAATAATTTATATGAAAAAATATATTGCAATTATTTTATTTTCAATTTCAGTTAATTTTCTATATAGTCAATCAAACATTAATCTGCCTACATGGAATGTGAGTAAATTATACGTTAATGGACTTACTAATAATGATAGAGCAGATTATATAGCAAGAGCATTAGAGAAAGTTAATTTAGTCATTTTTGCTGCATTTTCTTCAGAAGAAGGTTATGGATATGTTATGTATACAAATTCACAGAATATTGGAAACGTAATTGATTATATTAATCAAGCATTGACAGGCTATGAAGTAACTAAAAATGATACTATGCAATTAACAAAAGATTTGTATTTGCAAATTTATTATATGAGGAATAATATTAAATCGCAGGATATAAAGAATCAAATGCCTCAATATATACAATTAGGACCTAAAAACGAATTATCGGTGCAGTTATATGAACTAGCAAAGCAAATATGGATAGAGAGATATCCAGAGATGAATGAATAGTCAAAAAAATTTGAAGGATTAGAGAGTTTAAGAAAAAAAGGAATTGAAAATAATAATTTTTGTTTAACTTTATATGATATATTAATATTTCAACTTTATTAATTTAAAATACCGCTCCCATGCCCATCTATCGTGCGATGATAAATTCAATAGTCGTCCAATGTCTGATTCTACCTTATCTTTTAAATACCTATTCATAACTACAAACCACATTAGATAGTTCTGCAGATACTTTGTAGCCACTCCTCTAAATCTCATCATCCAAACTAAAAAATTAGTAATCTTTTTCTCTGCTACATTTACACTATAAATAGATAATCCTTTTGTTTTATGCATTACTAATACTTTTTTGCTTGGTGATTCTTTAACTGCCTGCTCGAAATCATTATTTGGCTTAAAACATATTAAATTGTTCTCTGATACTCTACGCTTTAACTCTTCTTTTATCTGACTATTTTGAACTTTATGTTCTCCAGTATGTTTAAACAGTAAATTACCTTCTCTATCTGTCATCACTAATACAGCTACATTAGGATGAACAATTTTCAGAGCTTGTTCTTTTTCTTCTAAAGTTTTAAATTTACGACCTTTCTCAGAATATTCCATTAGTAATTCATCAGTTTCAGTTATTCCTGAAAAGTTGATTCCTCCTTCTAATCCTTGAATAGCAGCCAAAATTTTATGTCTCCATTTGAAACTTGTCGGTAAACTAATCCCAACCTCTTTAGCACAAGCTCTAAGGCTTTTACCTTCAAGCATGCATTTTATGTAATCCATTAAAAGATAGTATTTATGAGAATAATAGACAAGTGATTTGGCAGTTTCTCTAAATCTATAGCCACATTTTTTACACTTATATACTTGTCTGCCATCACTCTTACCAGCTTTAGTTACATATTCGCAATGACACCTGGGACAAATGGGAGCAGTTGATAATATTTTGATTTTTTGATAGTCTAATGCTGTCAATCTATTCTTATTGAGAAATTCATATAGACTATCTAAAAATTCACGCTTACCTTCTTTAGTAAGAGCAAGAATCTTTTGAATGTTTTCAGCTGTATATTCCATAATTTTTTATTTTTTCAAAATTAGTAAAAATAGTTAACATGAAAAGTTTAACATAAATATATATTTATCTATTACTTCCCTCTCTTAAACCCATTTTCCCCTGTTCCTTCATTCCATTTTTATAACTTTACCACTCCCTTTGTAGTTGATAATTTTTTGTAATGGGTCCCCCTTGTAATATACATTCCCACTACTATTAATATCTACCCACAACACACTATCTGCACAAATATAAATATTTTGATAGCTTGAATGATTGACAGCTACTGTGTCTGAACAAAGATTTTCTAAATGTTGTGGACCAGAACCATGCAAATATGTGTATATATATTTACTTTGTCCAGTTAGGTATAATCCTATTATGCCACCGTGTGATCTGAAAATAAATTTTTTCAAATTAACTTCCCCTTTTATATCAAAAGCTGCATTCCATACTTCTATGTTTAATGTGTCTTGTGAACAAGTATTTTTAAATATCATATTCCCATATATTTCTGGATTTATATAGTTGATATTTGTATAATGAAGCTCTATATTTATCCAATTATCATAATTGCGTAACCAATAGCATGTGTTATTATCTATAATTTTTAATTGGTTATTTTCGTTTTTTATTTCTACTGCATTTATTATATTTTCTCCACCTTTTAATATTATATAATTAGTACTATCTTGAATAAGATCTAAATTTATTCTACCATTTATATATAAACGATCAATATTTGGTAGTGGAATGGTAATTTGAGAATATTTACCTGCAGAGATGTGGCATGTTTCTTGTTTACCACATGAAATAGCAATAATTATTACAATTGTAAATAATATCATTTTCCTCGCCATACTATCCCCCATTCTATCGCATCAGCTTTAGCATAATGGCTGCGCAATGATAGCTGTGCTCCTAAATTTTTTGAAAAAAAGTATCTCAAACCGAATCTTGTGTAAAAAGGTTGATATTTAAAAGCTACATTTCTCACATAAATACCTACCTGGAATATCAAATCGATTTTATCTATGTGTACATCCCATCCTCCTTTTAGAGATAGTTTTAATGGTATCACCTTATATTTATCCAAGTCATAATTTTTTGTTTTTACATAATCAGGTAAAGAATTATCCCAAATAAAATCAGTACCTATCAACCATTGTACAGCATCATAATGAGTTAAATAATATTCAAATCCAGTAGTGTAAAGAGAATAATTAACATTGTTGACTTTATTTTGTTTTGTAGAATACGCCCCAAATATATGATATTTTGATTGTAGTAATTTATTACTATCTATATGACTTGTTTTACTATTATTATTGTTATTATAGTAGCCAAAAGATAAATGGATGCTAGGAATATTTAATCCCGCATTTGGCATTTTTATAGATCCATTAGAGAAATGATTCCATCTGAGTTGTAAATCTATCTGCAACGGTTTTTTTTGGTATAATTGTAAATCGATACCGAAATTTACATAAACATTAAAATGAGAACCAATAGCAAAATTACGATAATTATCTTCTGAACAATGTTTCGTAAGATATGATATACCACTACCAGTGAAAAAATATATTTTTTCTTTATAAATTCTAAAATATACATCTGCTAAAATGCTATATGCATTCCCTAAAACTTCATTATTACCTAAACTAGTATAATACGCTTCTATTCTATATCTTTTATTGGTCTGAAAAGTGTCCGAAGGTATATATATATTTTCATAGTATAAACTTAATCCTGCTGGATGGTGTTCTATGAAATTGTACATTTTCTTATAATGTGGAAATAAAAATCCATAGCTCCCACTCAATCCTATAGATTGCTGTGAATATAAAGTTATATGTAGTATTAACAATAATAATGTTAGTATTTTTTTCATGTAATAGCAAAAATATATAATTTTTTAAAATAAATAAAACAATTAAATTTGCATATAAAGATTTCATAAATATGACATCGATTTTTTCAAAAAATAAATCAAATAATTTAAATACTTTACATATTTCGACTGATTTACATAATCACATTTTACCAGGGATAGATGATGGCTCTAGAAATTTAGCAGAGAGTATAGAGATGTTAAAAGCATTCCAATATTTAGGTTATAATAAGATAATAGCAACACCACACGTGCATAGCGAGAGATATTGGAATTCTAAAGAAAAAATTCTTACGGCAGCTAATGAGCTAATCATTGAAAAAGAAAAAGAAAAAATTCCAATACATATAGATATTTCTGCAGAATATTATGCTGATGAAAAATTTTTAGACTTATTAAATAAAGATGATATACTACCCATTAGAGGTAAATATTTATTGTGTGAATTTAATTTTTATTATCCTCCTGATGATGCCAAATTAATAGCTACAGAAATAATAAAAAAAGGTTACAAACCTATATTAGCACATCCTGAAAGATATGAATATTGGAACGATAATATTGCAATATTCGAAAAACTCAAAGAATATGGTTTTTTATTTCAATGTAATATACCATCAGCAGCTGGCTACTATGGACCTATAGTTAAAAATAATTTTAATATTTTAGCAAATAAAAATTTAATAGATTTTTTAGGAACAGATGTTCATGATGCAGCTTCTTTATTAAACCTTAGAAATATTATTCAATCAAGTACTATACAAAAAATTTTACCTAACATTTTGAATTATTTCCTATAAAAATACAATTCTTATTGCTAAAAAAATTATTTTTATTAAACCTAACCTTTTACAATATTTAGATAGAGTATATTAATAATAATTTAGTACTCTATTTTTGTTTTTCTCTATTAAATTTATTCTAATCCTTTTACACGTGGCTTACCTGGGATAAATTCTTTCAAATAAAATGGTTCGAAATATGCTATATCTTCATATTTATGAGCATTATATTTTTTGACTGCTATAGCTACTCCATATTTAGCTAATGGATATGGTACTTCTGATATTATTTTATGATTTTCGGGAAATAATGTTGATAATTTTTCAGCACCGGAGCCACACCAATAGTATTTTTTGTCTTTTGAAAAATTAGAGAAATACTGCTCATTAATAATCTCAGCTGATGGTTCGATAATTGGATGTAGCTGATAATCAAACATTTGCATATACACTTCCATACGTCTAGCATCAATAGTAGGGATCAAAATGATATTTTCATTTTTTGTATCTAAATAATTAATCATACCATTAGCTAGTAATTCTAATGTCGGTATGCTAATCAAAGGAATATCCAGAGCATAAGCATAACCTTTAGCAGATGAGACACCTATACGTAGTCCTGTATAGCTACCTGGTCCACTACTCACTGCTATAGCGCAAAGATCTGAAAATGCTATTTCATTATCTTTCAATAATTTATCTACATTAACTTGAAGTAATTCTATATGTGTGTACTGTTCGCTAATTTCATCTATACAATTTATCAATCTACCATCAGTATCGCATAATGCAATAGAATTTACTCTGTCTGAGGTCTCTATTATCAAGATATATTTCATTTCTCGTAAAGCTTAGCTTTGGGAACAATGGTAACTGTCTCGCCACCTTTTAAAATATTAGCAATCAATGAATAAGGTGCTACTATTACATTATCATTTTCATTAATACTATCTTTGATCTCTATGAATTGATTATCTTGAATGCCAGTTTTTACTTTTCTCTTTTCTACTTTATTATTTTTATTAACAACAAAAACAACTTCATCAAGCTTCATTGTAGCAGTATCAGTTTTCACAGTAACAGCAGCTATAGGTATAGCAATTACATTAAAAACTTTCTTTGTAATAATCTCTACATAGGCAGACATACCAGGGCGAAAAGGATAAGTATTTTCAGCATTTGTCAATAAATTTTGATAAGATTCTGGTAATAATCTAATTTTTACTTCGTAAGTACTAACTTCATCAGAAGAAGTGAGAGATGAAGTATTAGCAGTAGAGATAGCCATATCTGTAACTATCCCTTTGAAAGTATAATCATCATAAGCATCTATAGTAATATTTGCAGTGTCATTTTGATGAATATTAACAATTTCTAATTCATTGACAGTAACAGCAATTTCTAATTCATTCATATCTGCAATACGTATAACTTCTGTACCAGGGCTGAATTGTGAAGCACCTGCCACTCTCTCTCCTGCTTCTACACTCAATTTAGTAACTACACCAGATAGTGGAGCGATGATAGTAGTACGATTTAAATTTTTGAGAGCTTCGTCCATAGAGGCTTCTACACTAGCTACCGTATATTTAGCAGCTTTCACACTCTGTTTAGCAGCTTCATATTCTGCATTAGCTACTTTATAATTAGTTTCTGCAGTTTCATATTCCGAAGAGGAGATGGCACCTTTTTCATACAATTGTTTTTGGCGATTAAAAGTTAGTTGAGCATTTAATAATTGTGCTTCGGCTTGTTTTAGTCTAGCTTCAGAATTTGCTAAATTTGCTTTCTGAGCTTGTAACTGTGCAGAAGCTTGTTCATAACTTGATTTATATATATCAGTATTTATTTTAGCTAATACTTGTCCAGCTTTTACCTTGTCGCCTTCTTTTACAAAAATTTCTATAATTTCACCACTAACATCAGGACTTATCTTTACCTCTTTCACAGGTTGTATCTTGCCACTGGCAGTGATAGTCTCAGTAATATTTCTACGTGTAGCTTTTTCTACAGCTACTTCTATACCATTGTTGCCACCAATCGCACCTGTAGTCTTTAAAATTATTAATAATAATAAGATAGAAACACCTGATATTATTAAAATACGCTTGGTTTTTTTATTTTTTTTCATAATGATAATGATTTACCTTGATAAAAATCTAAAATAATATATCTAAAAAGCAATTCTACACTAGCCTGTAACTGTTGTATTTCTGCTTGAGTATATTGATTTTTGCTATTCATAAAATCTATACTACTTAATAGTCCAAGCTCAAAACGATCTTGTTGATTTTCAAAAGCAATTCTTTGAGCTTTTAAATATAGATTACTAGCATCCAATTTTTTTTGTGCTGCCACCATGTCATAATAAGCTTGCTCAATAACGTTTCTTAAACTTAACTTTGTTTGTTCTAAATTATTTTCTGCTATTTGTAGATTAATTTTGCCAATTTGATATTGATTATGATATATTCCTTTATTAAAAATAGGTATTTGCAGACTAAATCCTATCGATTGATTTACATTATCATTTAATTGATTTCTAAAAGGGATAGTTTGGTAGTTGTAATTGAAATGAGGAGTAATGACATAATCTGGAGGTGTACCAGTAGTGATACCTATTGTATCAAAGCCATTGCTTTCATAATCTGTGATTTCTTTAGAAGCAGTAGAATAACCAGTACCATATGACAATGATAAAGATAGTGAGGGAGAAAAATTACCTTTAGTAGCTCTGAAAGAATATTTAGCTGCTTGTAGCTGCCATTCTGCGGCTTTGATGTCAGGTAAATTGTTATATGCATAAAAAAGGATGGAATCCAATGGTGACATATTAGTGTGCTTATCAATGATTGGTTGCAGATCAGTGGGTATTTTTATTCTTAAAGGAATAGAATCATTGTAGTACATAGCTTGATTGAGAGCAAGCATATCTAGCTCATATCTACCCTGAGCAGTTATAAGGTTTGATTGCTCTGATGCAAGCTGAGCTTGTAGATTTAGCAAGTTATCTTCTGAAATAGAACCACTTTCATAGAGTATTTGAGCACGACTTACTTGTTGTTCAGATAAAATTACTTGTTGATTGATAGTAGTTATGTTTAAGCTATCAAAAATGACTTGTAAATATAGTGTAGCAATATTTAGCATTACATCATTTTCAGTTTTTTTTAGTAGTAGCTCAGCAGCTTTAGCATTGCTCATTTGTTCTTTAATATTATTCAGTAATTTCAATCCATTGAATAGTACCATAGATGAAGCAAGATAGAAATTATTGGTTTGTATTCTGTCCATTGAGAATTGATTAGTAAAAGGGTCTACAACCTTACCATAATTGTAACTATGAGTAGCAGCAGCATTTATGTCTGGTAATAAAGCTAGTTTGCTCTGCAGATGATTTGCTTTTGATATTTCCTTATTTAACGCTTGATTTTTTATGCTAAGACTATTCTGCACTCCATAATTGATACATTGCTCTATAGACCATTCTTGCTGTGCAAATATATTTATAGATAAACCAAATAAAAATATGAAAAGAAAAAAATTCTTCATTTTTTTAGCAAAAGTAATAAAATTATTCAAAGTTTTAATATTTTACTATGAGAAAAATTAAATAATAAAAGATTTATTATTAATATTAAATATAATTAGATATTGAGACAAGGTAAATTTTATAATTACAAAAGATATGAAAGTATTAAAAATAATAACATTGAAGTTAAAATTTCAAAAAATATTAATTCAAAAATTTTAAAATTTAATAATTTTTCATTTTAACTTTTTAAAAACATAAAAAATGTTATTGGAACCATTTAAAAAAATATAATCCATAAATAAAACTAGAAAAGATATTTTAGAATAATAAATTAAAAATTGGAATTCATTAGTCCTCGACTAAAATTTTTATAGATTCGATGAGTCTATTTTCATCAATATTATCAGCATCAAAGCTATCCATACGAAATTCTTTATGATATTTTTCGGCAATATGATAATTTTTTAAATTTTTTTCAAGAGTAGTATCTTGATTTAATGACCAAGAGTTTTTAGCAATAGTAAATCCTATTCTAGCACTTATAGGAAAAAGTCTAATAAGATTATCATTTAGTTCTTTACCATCAGTATCCCAGTCGTCACCGTCTGTACCATAAAATATATAAATATTGTATTCTTTTGCCAGTTGATCTCTTTGAATAATTTCATAAACTTTCTGAAATGCTGGAGCTATACGAGTACCACCAGCTACTTGCAATTGAAAATAATCTGTAAAGTTAGTAACCTCCCTAGGTTCAGTATCATGCACTATGAAGCGAGTCTCTACGCGATATTGGTATTGATATACTAGCCAGGAGTAAATCATAAGGTGTTGCGAAGTAATAGCTTCAGTAGGTTTACCCTCCATAGAACCGCTGTAATCTCTTACAAAAAATACTACCGCTTGAGTATCATAATCACGTTCTTTAGAAACTAACCTATAAATCATATCATCATTTGTCACTAAAAGTTTGGAAGTATCTATTGGCTCATTTGGATTAATATTTCCCAGTAATAGATTTGTTTTAACAATTTTTCGTAGAGTAGATTTTTTCTCTACTAATTGACCTTGCCTACGATTAATATCTGTTAATTCGTAACTAAATTTAGTAAGAGAACGTTTCTTACCTTTTTGTTTAATATTGGGTAATTGGAATTTTTCTGTTAAAATTTTACCAAGATTAAAAGCATTAGCTACGATTTCGTGTTCAGCACCTTCACCCTGGCCGGCACCTTGACCTTCGCCTTCACCTTCTGTAGGACGTACTCTTTGTTTACCGATTACTTGTCCTTCTTCACCTTCGCCACTGCCACCAGTTTCTTCTGGTAACATACTCTCATCATGATAAAATTTAGGTTCAGTAGTAGTTGGCACTACAATCACTTTATTTTTATTATCACCAAGAGGTTTGATAAATTTTCCTAATCTAATACGTCGGTGAAAGCCATCTTTTTCTCTTTGTTCATCACGTTTTAATAAATCTTCTAAAGTTTCTAAAGAAGTAATCCTATCCTGTGATGGATTGAAATTATGAAAAAATAATAAATCATTACATTTATCGATAGTAGGATAATTTTCTGACAAGGGGAATAAATGTCCTCGATGAAACCAAGGCAATTTTTTTTCTTTATCTATATTAGGATTGACGATTTCACTTTCATTCATAACAAACTAATTTGCATCATCATAAGTGCAGAAATATTCAATAGTTTTCATAGCACAGGTAGGACAATAGCCAAGTTTATTAAGCATAGTATCCATAATTCTGTCATAGAGTTTTTGATTATCAGCATTTGTTCTATTAGCTAAAGCACCTATCAAACTGCCTTGGCCACTAATATCACTCTTTAGTCTGACGTCAGTTACAGCTTTTACTAATTCATTGTTATCCATAAAATTATAATTAGGATCTGTCAAGACTTTTTGTCCATAAATCTTAATAATAGTTGTTCTAAAGCTTTGTTTTTGTTCATCAGTTTTTAAGCCTAATCTCTCCTCTACACTATTGATAAAACTTTCATCAATTTTGATACTTACTAATTTTTTAGTTTGAGGATCTACATATGTCCATGATTTATCTTCACCAAGATTTTTAGATTCTAAACCAATGATCATATTTACATAATTCATAACGTCCTTTTCTACAGCATGAGGTTCATTCATATATGCATTAAAAATAGCAGTATTCACGCGTTCACGATATAATTGTTTAGCTATTTTAAGATCATTAAAATATTTAATTCTATCATTAGCATCTTGGACGTAATCCAAAATAACTCTTTGAATAGAAGGGAAAGCATCTCCTGCGAACATACATTTACCTTCTTGAGTTTCACTACGTTCTCTTAATATCTGAATAGAACGTCCTAGACTACGATGGCCAAGACCTTTTTGACCAAAGCGTTTAGTAATATCTGGATCTGTATTTAGTTCATTTATCACCTCAGCAAGAGTGCGAATACTTTTTTCACCAGCTACATCACCAGCTGCTAGCTTCATCATTTCAATAGGTGTAAGCTTTTCATGCTGAGGCATACGAGAAAGCACAAAAGCTACTGATAAAACATAATTAAGATTAGGATCTACGTGTAGTTTTTCACCAAAAATTGTTGTTTTATCAACAGAACCGAGAGCATAAGTAGTCAATTCTTCTTGTAAATGAATATTAGTATTATGACTCATATAAGCAATACGACATCTATCTACTATGGGAGCTTGTTCTTTCTCTTCGAGGAAATTAGCAAATTCAGAATTATTAGAGGTAGCAATTATTAAAGTATCTAAAGGCCATTTATAACCTTCTATTTCTATAGTTCTATTCTGTATTACACCCAAATATATCTGAATTAGGTCGCGTTTATTTTTGAAAATTTCATCAGCGAAATGAATACCACCACCAGCGACACGTGCTAGAGCTCCTCTACGTAAATCGAAGCGATATGGATTATCTGCATCTTTTAGATGTAATAATCTAGCTATACTCTCATCACCTATAAGATCTACTGATGACGAAGTAATCTTGTCTTTAGCAGCATATTTACCAGCTAAAATACCTCGAGATTCTGAAACTGGAACGGGGAAAATAGTTACAAAATCTAAAGCTTTTTTAATATCATAATTACAAAAATCTTTTATTTGATTCCAAATGTAATAAGTACAAGCTCCTAGTGGACGATAATACTTAAAAATATCTTTTATTTGCTTATCAGTAAGGCCATTAGCTTTTAAAAAAGCTTCATTTTTATCTCTTTCATCATAAATATTCATAGCTAATATCATAGGATCTTCGAAAGTTTGACTTTCTATTTCAGTTATTTGACCATAACGACCTAATTTATCAACATTTGAAAATTTGAAAGAAAATCTTTGATTGCCAGGTTTACCAATAAATTCACGATATTTAGAACTAAGGAAATCGACAAAAAAAGTTTTACCATTGCCTGGTTCACCAATCAAGACAAAAGCCATTTCGGCAGAACTACCACCCTCGGCAGCATCCTTTACAAAAGAAGCGAAGCTGTTTAACTCTTCATACATACCTACAATATGCTTTTTACCTTCACGAAAAATTTTGAAATCATAGGTAGGAGTACCATTAACAATTACTTTTTCTATTTTGGATGGATCACCAAAGATCATCCTGCTAATAGATTGAAAAACATTTTCAAATTTACGTTCTCCATTTGCAACTTTGGAAATATGCTCTTGTAGGGTCATAAAATAATTTTTCTATAAAGTTATAATAAATTTTTCAAATAGGATAAAAAAAGAACGAGAAACAAAATTTTGAAGGGGTATAGTTAAAAAGGTGTTGGGAGATAGACCAAACATTTATGTTAGCTTTTCCCTATGCTTTAATCTCAACCTCATATATACATACCACGCCTCCCAGTCCGACGCTGCTAAATTCAACATCCTACCTATATCATCCACCACTCTGCTCAATAAATATTTATGCTTCACAACATACCACATTATATAACTCTGTAGATACTTCGTAGCCACTCCTCTAAATTTATAATTTATCCATCCCGCAAAATCATTCTCCTTGTCTTTAACTATTGCTAATCCGTGCTGTCCATACTTTTTTGTCCTATGAGTAATTATAGTTTTATCTTTTATACTTTGTGTCTTCAGATTTTTGAATTCTTCATTATCTGGTGAGCAAATCACAGCATTCTTAGATATCTTGGCTAATAATATTTTATCTATCTGATCTCGTTTCACATTATCTAAACCTGTCAATTTGCATAACATATTACCACTTCTGTCTATCATAGATAGCACAGCTACATTGTGAGTTTTTAGTTCTTTAGCTAATAGATATTCTTCTATAGTTTTATATCTGCGTCCTTTCTCAGAATATTTCAATTGCAATTCGTCTATTTCCATAATACCAAAGAAGTTTACATTATTTTCGAAACTTCTTAGAGCAGATATAATGCGATGTCGCCATTCGAAACTAGTAGGTAGAGAAATACGAAGTTCTTTTGAGCATTGACGTAAGGTTTTTCCTTCAAGCATCAGGCGAATGTAGTCTAGCATTAATTCTTTTTTATGCAGGTAGTAGACAAAAGTGCCAGTAGTCTCTCGGAAGTTTTTACCACAATTTTTACATTTATACACTTGCTGACCTTGCTGATGGCCATTTTTCTTGATATGAATGCTTTTGCAATTAGGACATTGTGGAGAGACGCTTTGAGCTTTTAGATGTTGATAATCCACTACGTCGTTGCCTTGTAGTTTCATCTTATTGTAGAGATTATTAAGAAATTCCAAATTGAGTTGTTTACCTTGGGATAGGTGCTCTTGGAGGTTCGAAACGATATTTTTCATAATTAAATATTTTGTTACAAAAATAAAATAATTTTTAAATATTAGCATATAAATTTTTAAACATTTAAAAAAATTCTATCAACAATTAAAAACAATGATTACTAAATATAATTTATGAAAATAATTGAAAATATAAATCTTATTAGTAAATCTCTACAATTCCTATTTATTAAAAAATGTTTTAAATTTGTTTAAAAATAATTTTAATCAATTATAATTAGATGGTAAAAGTATTCATAATAATTTTCATGATGTTTAGCATTTTTTTAGATGGACAAAACAATCTTTTACAAAATGGTGATTTTGAAAAAATAGTACAATGTCCTCAAAATCATACCAAATATTTAAGTACAGATACAAATAAGATTTTATTGCCACATTGGCATTTTATCAATAGATCTACTCCTGATTTTTTTCATAGATGTTCAAATGACAGTGATGTTGGTATACCTTGTAATTTCGCAGGTTGTTCAGAACCACTTTCTGGTAATGGATATATTGGAATGATATTGAGGGTAGACAGCCATTATTATCAATACAATAAAGGATATGTAGAGCATATAGCTACAGAAATTTTCCCTTCATTAGATAGAAATCATTTTTATTTAGTTAAATTTTTTTATAAATTAGCACCGAATTCAGGGATAGCAAGTAATGGGTTGGGAGTATATTTTTCTGCATCTTTACCAAAATTTAATGAGTTCGAAGAATATAAATATTTCGAGCCTCAAATATATTTAGATAATACTAAGATCATAGATAATAGAGAATGGAAAGAATTCATCGGATATTTCATTGCTAGTGGTACTGAAAAATTTCTAACTATTGGTAATTTTTCTCCTTTTGACATTCAAAAGACTAAAGTGTTGAGAAATGGTGAGCCACAAAATGAAATGGATTATTATGCTTATTATTATATTGACGATGTGCAGTTATATGAGATCTCAGATACAACAAATTATCATATTAATACTATTTGTACACAAATAGATTTATTTCCAGTGGTGAAGCAAACATACTATTCGAATATAATGAATAAATTAGATACATTGTCATTAAATAAGCCATTTATATTAGAAAATATTTATTTCGATTTTGATAGTTATCGATTATCATCAAAATCATTTGCTACTTTAGACAGCATAGCTAACTATTTAAAAGATCATAAGACAATAGAATTTATTATAAATGGGCATACAGATAATATAGGTAGTAGTTTTTATAATCAATGGTTAAGTACTGAAAGAGCCAAATCGGTATATAAATATTTTTATGAATCAGGTATATCACCAGCAAGGATGCAATATATAGGCTATGGTGATAGTATGCCAATTACTAGCAATAAAACTAATGAAGGGAGGCAAAAAAATCGCAGAGTAGAACTTGTGATTATCAAAAAATAATGGGTCGTAGCAGATTCGAACTGCTGACCTCATGCGTGTGAAGCATGCGCTCTAAACCAGCTGAGCTAACAACCCTAAAAATTATTATTTAACAAATTTATCACCGTCATATGCCCATTTAAGGTAGATAGCTCCCCAAGTAAATCCTGCACCGAAAGTAGCTAAAATAATGTTATCACCTTTTTTTAGTAAATGTTCGTAATCCATCAAACATAATGGTAGTGTAGCAGAAGTAGTATTACCATAACGTTCTATATTGATCATTACTTTTTCTTTAGGTAATTTCATTCTTTGAGCTACAGCCTCAATGATACGAATATTTGCTTGATGTGGTACTAACCAATCAAGAGTCTCATTAGTTAAATTATTTCTTTGCATTATCTCTACAGATACATCAGCCATTTTAGAAACTGCCCATTTGAAGACAGCTTGTCCTTCCTGATAAATAAAATGTTCTCTATTTTTAACTGTTTCTATAGAAGCTGGCCACACACTACCACCAGCTTTTTGGTACAGATGATGTCTACCTACTCCATCAGATTGTAGTTTCATATCTATTATACCTAAGTCATCACCATCATAAGCCTCTACAAGAACTGCACCTGCTCCATCACCAAATATTGGGCATGTTGCTCTATCAGTATAATCTGTAATAGATGACATTTTATCAGCTCCAACAAGTAATATTTTTTTAGCGTGTCCAGCTTCTATATATGCTCTAGCCATTGCTAAAGCATATAGAAAACTACTACATCCTGCATTCATATCGAAATGAAAAGCATTTTTTATCCCTACTTTATCAGCTATGATATTAGCTGTAGCGGGGAATTGATGATCAGGAGTCACAGTAGCACACAGTAAAAATTCAATCTCATCAGGTGAAGTATTAGTTTTTTCAAATAATTTCTCTACAGCTTGTTTAGCTAAATCACTAGTGCCTTTACCAGGTTCTTTCAGTATTCTACGTTCTTTGATACCTATACGAGTCATTATCCATTCATCAGTTGTATCCACCATACGACTCAGCTCTTCATTAGTAAGAATATAATCTGGAAGAGCACCTGCTACACCAGTAATGATAGCTCTTGGCATTGATTTCATTATTAAAAATTTTTAATAAATATTATTTGTTTTTCTCAATTGCCAATTTACCTCTGTAAAATCCACATTCTGGACATACATGATGATAAATCATTGGACTACCGCAATTAGGACAAGTTGCTCCTTTTACAGTCATAATTTTATACTGGGAACGACGTTTGCGTGTTCTACTCTTTGAAAATCTCCATTTTTGATTAGCCATAGTTGTATATTTTTATTTTTTTATTTTAATCTTCTATTAAAAACTCTTTTAATTTTTTTATCATTTCTTGATCACAATTAGCCTCATCATCATGTACATGCCTCATTGGTATAGATAATGCTATAAAATCATAAAGGAATGGTTGCAAATTGATAAAATTAGTATTAGGTGAAATATAAGTGATAGTCTCATCATCATCGCCATTACCTTCTTTGAAAATCAAATAATTATCCTCATCGACATCAATCTTTAGATCATTTAAACATCTATCACATTCTACATTATAAGAACCTTTGAGATTGATAAATAATTGTGCAGAAGTTTCTTCCTTTAATAAATCTATACTTATGTGCATAGATAAATCTTTTAATGCTATAAAATCTGGATTATAATTGTGCATAAAATCATCATTAACATCATAATCATAAAATGTATGACCTAGTTTAAGTGCTTGATAATTAATTAAATAATCCGATTTACTTTTCATTCTTCCAAAAATTTATTTAAAAAATTTTGGCAAAGTTAATTAAAAAAAATAATATGTATATAATTGCTTGATAAATAACATAAATATCATTAATAGAATAAATATTAAATAATTTTAATACTTAATATTTTTATTGATAAAAAATTTTAATTTTTTATTTTTGTAAAAAAAACTTTATGATAAATGATAGAGATGCTATAAAAGCGCAAAAGGAAGAAATAAATGGACATTTAATGTATAAAAAACTAGCTAATAGAGATAAAAAAAATGGTGAACTTTTATCAAAAATAGCTGGTGAGGAGTTAAAACATTATTATATATTAAAAAAAATTACTCAAAAGGATGTAAAACCTAATAAATTTAAACTTTTTTGGTTTAATATTTTAGAATATTTGTTTGGGATTACTTTTGTCCTAAAATTAATGGAAAAATCTGAAGATAAAGCTCAAGCAAATTATAAATTTTTAGAAAATAAATACCCAGAAATTAAATCTTTATTAGAAGATGAAGAAAAGCACGAAGATGAACTCATACAATTAATAAATGAAGAAAGACTAAAATATGTAGGATCCATAGTGCTAGGTATGAATGATGCGCTAGTAGAGCTCACTGGCACACTTACAGGATTTACTTTTGCTATGCAAAATAATAAATTAATATCACTTGCAGGTTTGATTACTGGGATAGCTGCTGCATTATCAATGGCAGCTTCTGAGTATTTATCTACTAAAACAGAAAATAACGAAAAAAATCCTTTTCTAGCGTCTATTTATACAGGTATTGCTTATATTATCACTGTGGTATTAATAATATTTCCATTTTTCTTCCCAATAAATCCATATATTTCTTTAGTTATCACATTAGTAATGGGAGTTGCTATCATCGCTGTTTTCACCTATTATATTTCTGTAGTACAGGATTTAAATTTTAGAAAACGCTTCACAAATATGGTTTCCATTAGTATGGGAGTGGCCATTTTATCATTTTTAATTGGTCTGCTTGCTAGATCTATTTTAGGAATAGAATTATAATATTTTTAATAAATAAAAGAGGGGCTCAAAATTGAGCCCCTCTTTTATTATTATAATTGTTTATTCTTGTGTTTCTACTTCACCTGCAGTAGTAGCTCTAGTATAAATAACTTTTGCTATCATGAGATGAGGTGGTTTAACGATTTGATATTCATCATTAATAATATCACGAATACGAATGTTATCACCTACATCCATTTTAGTGATATCTACTGGGATGAAAGAAGGAATTTTACTAGGAATAGTTCGCACTGGTAATCTTTTAATTTTTATATCCATTTTACCACCACGCTTTACACCTATAGACTCACCTACAAATTGAATTGGTACATTCATCGTAACAGGCTTATCATCACTTAATTCTTTAAAATCAATATGTATTACTTTATCAGATACAGGATGAAATTGTAAATCCTGCATAATACAATGATGAATTTGTCCATTAAGCTCAATGTCTATTGTAATTGGTTCTACAGAGGTAAGTATAGGTGATAATTTAGCTTCTTCTAAATAAAAGAATACTTGTTTTTCACCACCATACATTACACAAGGCACGAAGCCTTTTTTTCGCAATTGTTTTGCGTCTTTCTTCCCTACGCTCTCTCTTGGAGAGCCACTAATAGAAAGTACTTTCATAATTTTATGTTTTTTTTAATTGGTTTTCATATTTAAATAAAAGGATTAAAATCAAAAAATGAACTTATAGATTCACATTGAATATTCCTTTTTATAACTTCAGAAAAAATTTTAGCTACTGACAAGACAACAATTTTATCAGATGTTTTTCTTAACGGTATGGTGTCTGTAACGATTAGTTGGTCAATGACACTTTCATCTATTTTTTCTATAGCGTTATTACTAAGTAAAGCATGAGTACAAACTGCTCTAATAGTCAAAGCACCTTTGTCTTTCATCAGATTAGCAGCTTTAATGAGAGAGCCAGCAGTATCTACAATATCATCAAAAATTATCACATTTTTATTTTTCACATCACCTATCAAAACCATATCTGATATCTGATTTGCTTTTTCTCTTTGTTTATAGCAAATAGCCATATCACAGCTAAAAGCTTTAGCATATACATTAGCTCTTTTAGTACCGCCAGTATCAGGAGACGAAACTACTAAATTAGGAATGTTTAGATCTCTTATATAATCATAAAAAATGCTAGAAGCGAAAAGATGATCTACTGGGATATTAAAAAAACCTTGCAATTGATCTGCGTGCAGATCCATAGTAATAACATGAGTAGTACCTGCTGCTTGTAATAAATCTGCTACAAGTTTAGAACCTATAGCTACTCTAGGTTTATCTTTTCTATCTTGTCTAGCAAAGCCAAAATATGGAATGACAGCATATATATGCTTGGCAGATGCTCTTTTGGCCGCATCTATCATTAGTAATAATTCAAATAAATTATCTACTGGTGGAAAGGTAGATTGCACGATAAATACTTCTTTTCCACGAATTGTTTCATCGAAACTAACTTGAAACTCTCCATCGGCAAATTTCGTATATGTCGTCTTGCCGAGTGGAATACCATAATTTTTTGCTATACTTTCTGCTAATACGCGTGATGCATTACCACTATAAATTCCAACCTTGGGTTCCACAATTTTTTTTGCAAAGTTACATTAAAAAATATATCTTAAAAAATTATTTTGTTTCATTTTTTAAAAAAATTATTGAATTAGAGGTTTTGAAAATAAATATTTTTTAAATTATTACAATCACAAAAAACTATAATAATTCACAATTTATATGATCATTGCATTAGTAAATGATATGATAAATAAAGGTAGAATATGGGTTAAAATAGTTCAAAATAGTTTAATTGATTTAAGTTTAATGTAGTTTAAAAATAGTTTATACATTCTGCTTAAACTTCTAAACTCATCAATTCCTCATCTTTTCTATATTAAATATACTTTAACAATATTAATAAATTTTAATATAACAATAGTAATCATTTAGTTTTTAATGAAACATCACTTACAAAAAAATAATATTGCGTTTTAATAAATAAGCTTTTTTTAATTTTGCAATGAAAATAAATTTTTTATGAAAATCTTACAAGCTTGCGGTGGATATTCTATGGGAGGATTAGAACAGCAAACAATTAAAATTTCTTTAGCTTTACAAAATAAAGGACATGAAGTACTAGTATTCTGTTCTGCTGATAGTTTAATTAGTGAAAAATGTAAAAGTCTAAATTTGCCATTTTCTACTGGCCTTTTTGATAAAGGTTCTAATACCTTTACTAATTACAAAAATACACGTAATGTTATTAAAAAGTTTTCACCAGATATTATTCACGTACAACGTTCGCATGATTTATTTCCTATAGCAAGTGTTTTGAATACTTACGGCTTGAGCACTCCACTATTTTTCACACGTAGAATGGAAAGTAATATTAATAAAAAAACTTTAATACATAGATGGATTTATCATCGCATAGACAAATGTTATGCTATCTCGAACTTTATCAAAGAAAATTTGATCATGACAACGCCTATTAATGCTAAAAAAATAGAAATACTAAATAATGCTGTAGATTTAAATATTTTTGATCCAAATAAATATGATAAAACTTTAAATCGTCAAAAATTTAATATACCAAATGATACTATTATAATAGGTATGGTGGGCAGGATCTCACCTATGAAAGGTCATCGTGAATTAATTTTTGCTGCGGCTGAATTGCTAAAAAATCATTACGACAATTTATTTTTTGTATTTTTCGGTGGTGCAAGTGTAGGTGAAGAATATTTTGCTAATGAAATTTATCAATTAGCAGATTACACATTACCCAAAGAAAAATTTATGTTTTATGAATTTACAGATTCAGTAGCTGAAGCATTTAGTACTATTGATATTTTTGTTTTTCCTTCATATCGTGAATCTTTTGGTAATGCCCTATTAGAAGCTATGGCTATGCAGTTACCAATAGTAACAACATTCGCTGGAGGAGTTACAGACATTATTAAATGCAATGAAAATGCTTTGTGCGTAGAACCACAAAATCACAAACAAATATATGAAGCTATTAAACTTATATTATCAGATGATGAACTAAAGAATAATTTAGCTCTATATGCTCGTAGGACTGCAGAAAATCATAATTTCGATGATTATATAAACAAATTAGAAAGAGATTATACAGATTTTATTAAAAATAAATGATATTTCAGATATAAACATTTATTATTTAATAATTGATTAGATAATAACGCTAGTTTATAGGGATAAAATAATAAAATGTTTTTATATTTAGGATACTAAAAGAGGCAGGAGAAATAACAGTTATTCTGTTTAATTTTAAGTATTATATTAATATTTCAACTTTATTAATTTAAAATACCGATCCCATGCCCATCTATCGTGCGATGACAAGTTTAATAGTCGTCCAATATCAGATTCTACCTCATCTTTCAAATACTTATTCATAACTACAAACCACATCAAATAGTTCTGTAAATATTTGGTAGCAACTCCTCTAAATTTACTCATCCAAATGTGTAAACTTTTAATCTTTTTCTCGGCAACTTGCATACTATATATAGTTAATCCTTTTGTTTGCTTTCTCACTAAAACTTTCTTGGTTTGAGATTCGGATATTGCCTTTTTAAACTCATCATTTGGTTTGAAACATATCAGATTATTTTCAGATGTCCTCCTCCTCAATTCCTCTTTTATCTGTTCGTTCTTTACTATCTTTTCCCCTGTATGTTTAAAAAGCAAATTACCTTCTCTATCTGTCATCACTAATACTGCTACATTAGGGTGAACAGTTTTCATAGCTTGCTCTTTTTCTTCTAAGCTTTTATATCTTCGTCCTTTCTCTGAATATTCCATTAATAACTCATCTGCTTCTACAATTCCAGAAAAATTAATTCCTCCCTCTAATCCTTGTATTGCAGACAAAATCTTATGTCTCCATTTGAAACTTGTTGGCAAACTTATACCAACTTCTCTAGCGCAGGTTCTGAGACTTTTTCCCTCAAGCATACACTTTAAATAATCCATTAAAAGATAGTACTTATGAGAATAATAAACAAATGATTTTGCAGTTTCTCGAAATTGGTATTTGCAATTTTTACATTTATATACTTGTCTGCCATTTCTAACGCCTGCTCTGATAACATGTTCACATTTACATCTTGGGCATATGGGAGCAGTAGTAAGAATCTTGATTCTCTGATAGTCTAATGCTGTTAATCTGTTACTACTTAGAAATTCGTATAGATTATCTAGAAATACACGTTTACCTTCTTTAGTAAGAGCCAGCATGTTTTCTATAAATTCGTTTGAATATTCCATAAAAATTTATTTTTTACAAAATTAATGAAATTATAAAATACTGAAAATTAAACATTTTTGTTTGCTAAATATTTGTTATAAAAATTTTACAAATTTTTATAACATCCGACTTTACCAACTCTTTCCCCCTCTCCATTATAATACTCACACTTCGCTACCATTCATTCTACTTATATTTTTATTAAAATTAACGCCTATTTCTATTTAATTATTAATTTTGAAATTAAAAAATGCGAATCAGTGGTTTTACCTTTTGCAAAAATGCAGATAAGCTGTATTATCCTATTAAACAGTCTATTCAATCTATTCTGCCTATTGTAGATGAATTTATTGTAAATATAGGTGATTGCGATGATGATGATAAAACTGTAGAATTAATCAAAAGTATAAATAGTCCTAAAATAAAAATAATTTTTTCAGAATGGAATCTGGAAAAATATCCTAATGGCACTGAAAACGCACATCAGACAGATATTGCTAAAAACGCTTGCAGTGGAGATTGGTTGTTTTATTTGCAAGCTGATGAGGTCGTACACGAAAAATATTTATATAATATAGTAAAATGTTGTGAGAAATTAATTAATAATAAAGATATAGAAGGGTTATTATTCGATTATGTCCACTTCTATGGCGATTATTGGCATTATCAAAATAGTCATGGCTGGTACAAAAAAGAAATCAGAATTATAAGAAATGATCCAGATATTCATTCTTGGGAAAGTGCTCAATCATTTCGTAGAATTCCAAACTTTGATGGTGTACATTATAGACAACAAGAAGGTACTTTTAAGCTGAAAGTTGCCAAAGTGAATGCAGCTATTTATCATTATGGGTGGGTGAGGCCACCAGAGCTAATGCAAAAAAAGAAACTTGCCCTAGATACCATTCATAAAGGCAAAAATATTGCTTTAGATAATAATAAAAATGTGGAAATTTTTGCTTACGCTCCACTTGGTACTTTGCCAGTATTTAAAGATACTCATCCAGCAGTAATGAATGATTGGATTAAAAATTTTAATTGGCAAGATAAATTAAATTATTCTAAAAAACCCTCTGCAAATTACAAAAAACCTTCTACCAGACATCGTATTTTAACAAAAATTGAAAAAATTTTTTTCAAAAATAAAATCTCTATCGGAGAATTTAAAAATTATAAATTAATATTACACACTGACAAAAAAAATTAAAAAGTTAATTCTTATAATTCTTAATAAAATAATCTGCCTTTAAGTTTAAAAATTCTCATAAAGTAAAACTTTTTTATGGATTTTTAATTAAAAATTTTTTGTATTTTTGAATAAATTTATAACGTATTTTCATTCAAATATGGTTGATATGCAATACAAATTAGAGTATAAAAGTATTTTATAAAACATTAAATCCTATTAAAATGTTAATACAATGGATATAACAAGGATAAATAAAACAGCAAAACCCTTTATAAAATGGGCTGGAGGTAAAGCTCAGTTATTAACTGAAATTGATAATGAAATTCCTAATTTCATTAAAAAAAATCAATTTACCTACATAGAACCTTTTGTTGGCGCAGGTGCAGTATTCTTTTGGATTATACAAAAATATCCTAATATTAATAAAGCCATTATTAATGATATTAATTCGGATTTAATAAATACCTACCGAATAATAAAAGAAAATGTAGATAAATTAATTCTATTACTAAAAATTTGGGAAAAAGAGTATCATTCATTACAAAATAATATTCATGAGAAAAAGGAATACTATTACTCAAAAAGAAAATTATTTAACAAAAGACAGTCGGACAATATAACACAAGCTGCTCTCTTCATTTTTTTAAATAGAACGTGCTTTAATGGATTGTATCGTGTAAATAGTAAAAATGAGTTTAATGTCCCTATTGGTAGTTATAAAAAACCAATGATTTGTGATGAAGAAAATTTACTTGCAGTTAGTGAGGTTTTACAAAATGTAACTATTTTGTGTGGTGACTTTGAAAAAACATTGGAATATTCTGAGAATAATACTTTATTTTATTTAGACCCACCATATAAACCCATAAGTGATACATCTAGTTTCAATTCATACACAAATAAAGATTTTGATGATGCAGAGCAAATCAGACTTGCTAAATTTTGCGAAAAAATAGATTCGCTTGGCTATAAATGGATTTTAAGTAATTCCGATGTTAAAGGCAAAAACCCAAATGATAATTTTTTTGATGAATTGTACGGAAAATTTGGTTCTATAACGGATAGTGTGGGTAATCAAATTTTAGCTTACCACATAAGAAATAAATCATATTAATAAAGTTGTTAATATTTCTATAACCTCTTGCTCTTCTTTTAGCGAGTTGAATTTTATTATT
>Ga0208462_1000905_pt1 | contig 23636 bp, 24 predicted proteins | sample AD_SCU001_MetaG_FD_184452 | JGI IMG/M metagenome (GOLD analysis project Ga0208462, IMG submission 184452) | Active sludge microbial communities of municipal wastewater-treating anaerobic digesters from China - AD_SCU001_MetaG (SPAdes) (version 2) | ecosystem: Engineered > Bioreactor > Anaerobic...
ATGCTGCTAAGGGGATTCGAACCCCTGTCGTCGGCGTGAAAGGCCGACATGATTGGCCTCTACACTATAGCAGCATGCACAGTGTTGCCATATCGTTTCGATGCCAGAAGATAAAAAAGTTGTGCCGGAGAATCCGGGGCGAATGGCCCCTCTCCTCACTTGTAAACCGGCGCCCCTTCCTTCTGGGTGACCGTCTTGAAGGCCGCCATCAGCTGACGGGTGACCGGGCCGGGCTTGCCGTTCCCGATGACGCGCCCGTCGATCTCGCGGATGGGCGCGACTTCCGCCGCGGTCCCGGTGACGAAGACCTCGTCCGCCGTATAGAGGTCGTAGTAGCCCAGGTTCCGCTCGAGCAGGGTGATCCCCATCGATGCCGCGATCTCGAGGGCAACCGTCCGCGTGATGCCGCGCAGGTTGTTCAGCGTCGGCGGAGTGATGATGGCCCCGTTCTTGACGACGAATATGTTGTCCCCCGAGCCCTCGGATATGTAGCCGTTGGTGTCGAAGAAGATCGCCTCGTCCACGCCGCGGTAGTTCGCCTCGATCTTCGCGAGGATGTTGTTGAGGTAGTTGAGGCTCTTCACGTTCGGCGGCATAGCCTCCGGCGGGGTGCGCCTGACCGAGACGCAGACCGCCCGGAGCCCCTTCTCGTAGAGGTCGCCGTACATCGCGCCCCATGAGACGGCGATGACGATGACCGTCGGCTTCGCGCACTTCCGGGGATCGAGGCCGAGGTCGCCCTTCCCCCGGGTCACGATCGGACGGATGTAGGCGTCCTTTAAGTTGTTCTTCCGCAGCGTCTCCTTGATCGCCTCGGCCATCTCCTCCCTCGTGATCGGGACGGCAAGATCGATCGTCTTGGCCGAGTCGTAGAGCCGTGCGAGGTGCTCGTCGAGACGGAAGACCCTTCCGTTGTAGGCGCGGATCCCCTCGAAAACGCCGTCGCCGTAGAGGAGGCCGTGATCGAAGACCGAGACCTTCGCCTCCTCCTCCGGGACGTATCTGCCGTCAAGGTAGATAATCATAAGAACAGTATGAGACCGGGGCGTTTGTATGTCTTGCGCTTCATGATCCCGGCGGCACGACCTCTCCCCCCGGGAATGCCGGCGCCTCCTCTCAGCCCCGGCAGCCCGCCACAAAGTTTGCGAACATCCCCCGGCTCGTCACCGGGTGGAGGTGCGTGTAGCTCCCGATCGTCCGGTCCCGGATCGCACCGTCAAGCCCGTCGCGGATCCCGCCCCCCCGTGTCAGCCGGTAGGCGTAGCGCGTCTCCGGCGCGAGGCGGACGCTGCTGTAGTGGAACTCGTGACCCTTGAACGCCGCCGCCCCCATGGGGTTCTCGCCCGCGCTCGTCCCCACGACGTAGCCGAGCATCCGCTTCTCCGGCATCCGGGCCTCGCCGGCAAAGACCCCGGCAAGGTCGTAGGTCTCCTCCCTCTTCGAGGCTGTAAAGCCGGGGGCGAGCACCATCCTCTCCGTGAGGTAGACGAGCCCCCCGCACTCCGCGTAGACCGGGATGCCGTTTCGTGAAGCCTCCCTGAGCCCCTCCCGCACCGCGGTGTTCGCCTCCAGCTCCGGCCCAAAGACCTCCGGGGATCCGCCGCCGATGATGTAGCCGTCAGCCTCCGGCAGCCGGCCATGGACCGGGGAGAATGGAACCACCTCTGCCCCACAGGACGCGAGCACGTCGAAGAGGTCGGCGTAGTAGAAGTTGAACGCCTCGTCGAGGGCGACGCCGATTCGGACATCCGGGTCGACTACCGCGTAGATGGGGTCCTCCGGGGTCGGTGCTCTCCCCTCCCGTGCGAGCGAGAGCAGCGCATCGATATCGACGTGCTCGCCGATCATCTGCTTCACCGCCTCGATACGTGCGAGGAACTCCCCGTGCTCCTGGCCTTCCCGGTAGGGGACGAGGCCGAGATGGCGCATGGCAAGTTCCATATCCGCCGTCCGGGGGATGACCCCGACGACGGGGATGCCGCAGTAGTGCTCGATCGCCCTGACCGCCTTCTCCCTGTGGCGGGCGCCGGTCACCTGGTTCAAGATGACCCCCCGGATGGCGACGTCCGGGTCGAAAGCCTGGAAACCTTTCACGATAGCCGCCGCGCTCCGGGTGATGCTCCGGGCGTTGACGACCAGGACGACCGGCAGGTCGAGTTGTTTCGCTATCGCGGCCGTGCTCCCGAGGTCGGTGAGCGCCTCCGCGCCCTCGAAGAGCCCCCTGACCCCTTCGACGACGGCGACGTCCGCTCCCCGGCACCCGTGCGCAAAGACCGCCCGGACCTCGGCCGGGCTCATCACGTAGCCGTCCAGGTTCCGGCAGGGCCGGCCCGTCACGCCGGTGAGGTAGGAGGGGTCGATGTAGTCCATCCCCACCTTGAAGGTCTGGACGGCCCGCGTGGTCGAGAGGAGGGCCGAGAGCGCGAGAGTGATGCTCGTCTTCCCGCTCCCGGAACGGTCGCCGGCGACGAGGAAGGACTTCATCGCATGCTCCGGAGGACCGCCCCGAACTCGCTTGCGACGATCTCGCGGACGCCGAGGGTCTTTGGGTGCAGGTCGATCTCGACCATGACGTGCCGGTGCCCCATGTCGCGGAGCGGCTCCACCTGCCGCGGCCCGTTCGTGATCGAGAAGACCTCGATCCCTTCCGTGTACTCCGGCGGGACGGCGTGCGGCACGCCGACCATGAGGGCGAAGTCGGGTTTCATCTCGCGAAGCCGCTCCCCGATCGCATCCCCGTTCGCGCCGTACTCGTCGAGTGCCCCGAGGAGTTCGGGGTCGACCCCCCGCTCCCGCATGCCGGCGAGGATCCGTGCGGCGTCATTGCGGACCTTCGGGAGGCCCCGGTCTTCGAGGTTCGCAATGTAGGTGATCGCGGCGTCCGGGCAGACATCGTGGAGGGCGACGAGCTCGTCGGCGAACATATACGCGGTCTCTTTCTTCGCGTTCATGACCGCGACCCCTATGGCGCCGGAGTCGGCGAGGTCCACGAGGCGCCGTGCCGCGACGTGCTTGAGGTCGCCGCGGGAGGGCTCGATATAGTGCCGGGACGCCGCCCCCCGGAGCCTCTCCACCTCGTTTGCCTTGCCGAGGAGGTAGCGCTGCCGCTCCAGCTCGGCGCCGCTGATCCAGCCGGCAGCCGCCGCCGGTTCAAGCGTCGCGAGCACTCCGTCGATGTTTTCGCGGAATCCGGCGTGGATATCCACGGCGATAGCGGGCACCCGGGTCCCGGCGTCGTGGAGCGCGGACTGGAGATCTTCTCCTATGATCATCGCGACACACGTCCCGACGACCGCCATCCGCCGGGGCGTAAACTCTTTCTCCGCGTGGCGGAGGACCCGCACGAGGGGGTCGTGTCCGCCGAAGATGAACTCGTTGTCGGCAAGCGACGTCGTCAGCACCCGCATGCCGTCCTCCTCGAGAAGACGGGCGTGTTTGAACGAACAGCCTGACGGGCCGTGGAGGATCGCCACGTCCACCCCCAGGTCGCGGGCGGTATAGAGCGCCGCTACAATGGAACTCGGTCTTGGTTGAATGTAATCCATGGTCATCTCCACGTCTTTACCGCAAGGACGATCGCGCCCGCAGGGGTGATCCGCCGGGCGGCATCGAGCCCCGCTTCGAGCGAGAGTGCCGTGTGCTCCTCTCCGGCCGCACTCCACGCCTCCCCGACGTAAACGACTCCCGTCGGGCTGACGGCCGATACCGCCCGCCGGACATCCTCCGGGGAGAACCCCTCGCAGACGGCCCGCGCCTCCTCGCCGATGACGAGCGTCAGGGCGCCGTTCCCGGTGAGTTCCCGCGCGTAACGAGCGGCTTCAATAGCGGTGGCCGCATTCGTTCCGCTGTTGGCGTCGTCCACGATCATACGATCCCCTTCTCGCCGGGCCGCCATACGGCCGGAAAGAGCGGTAAACTCCGCGAGAGGGGCGGGATCGATGCCAAGCACGCAGGCCGTCGCGGTTGCAAGCGCAAACGCCGTCCGGTAGCCGGAGAGGGTGCAGAGCGGGTTTGTGAAAGTGCCGGCAATCCCGCGCCCGGCATACCGGCAGACCGGACCCTCGAAGGAGACCATCCCGTCGGCGGCGACCGCCGACCGCGGGAGGTCGATCCTCTCCGGGACCACGATCGTCCGCGCCCGGGTGATCAGCCGGCATTTCTCGGCGATCGCGCTCTTCTTCCCCGCCGCGATCGGGTAATCGTCCGTTGATGTCAGCACCGCCACATCCCCGGCCCCCGTGACGCCGAGCGACTCCTCCGCGACCAGCCAGCCTCCGGTGCGCCAGGCCTCGTGCGCCGCCGACAGCAGGGAGGCGGGCGTGATGCTCTTCTTCCAGAGGATCTTTCGTTCCGGGTAGCGGTAGGTCCCGGTCGACGTGTGCAGGATGCCCGGGCCCGGCAACAGCGAGGCGAGCGCGTGCGCCGTGGTGGTCTTGCCCCGTGCGCCGGTGATCTCGATGAACGGGCGGGGAGGGTGGGCCCTGAGGACCCACCCCACCATCTCGTGGTGGGAGACCGCGTACCCGTGCTGCCGGAGGAGAGGATGGTCCGGGTCGAGGTGAACCGGTGCGGTGACGAGGTCGTAGGTGCGGTCGAGCGCCTCCGCTACAGGGATGCCGGCCTTTCCGCGGTAGACGTCCACCTCATCCGCCTCGTGGCCGGCCTCCCGGAGCGCCACGGCAAGTTCTGCCCCGCCGTGGATGGTATCCAGCACCAGGATCCGCATAGCCTCAGGGCTTCAGTTCGGCGATCGCATCGGATGCGTTCTTCAGCATCAGCTCGGCAAGGAGCGGGTCGCTCCCGATGGGATTTGCGTAGACGAGCGGCACCGTCTTCCCGTTCAGCTGGAATTCGCCTGTTCTTACCCCGGGAGCAAGACCGAGGAGCCTGGGTATATCCTGCTCGATGTGGATGCCTCGTGCGAGGAAGAGCGGGACGACGACCAGCATATCGATATCCTCTCTCCGGAACGCCGCAAGCTGCTCCTCGACCGTCGGCGCGTTGATGCTCATGAAACCGGGTTTGACGAGATACTCGTCGGTCTTCCCGGCGATGATCGCCGCGGTGGTCTCGATCAGTTCCTTGTTGTAGGGGAGCTTGCTGCCATGCCCGACCAGTAACATTCCTTTCATACTCATATGTTACAGGGTACTACGATACTATATTAAAATAATTACTGATTGTTCGTAAGGGTCCGGCCCGGTATCGCGGCGATGCCGGGCTTCGGATGGATCGTCGCCCCCGATATCTGCCGGCTTTTTGTACGCCGGAACGCCGGAAGACCCTGTTGTCGCCCGGGCCGGAGCGCGCCCGGTATACGGGCCTCCCGGGCGCCGGGTGCCGACCGGTCCCTGACCCGATACAAATCAATATCCCCTCATACCGACAACGAATAGAGAAGCATGATGGAAGCTTATGATCGTTTTGAGCTCCTCATAAACGATCGGATCGTAAAAACACCGGTGGCAATAGCATCCATGGCCGGAGTAGTGGATGCGGGTTACGTTCTTGAGAGGGCGGCTCACGTGGGGGCCGCCTTCATCGGCGGCTATTCCATCGACGGCCCCACCCTTGATGCAAGCCGGCGGATGGCAGCGGAGGGCCGAAGAGAGTTCCTGTACGACGACCCCCTGGACGCCCTGGCTAAAGAGATCGATGCCCTGAAGGGAAGCGACGTCATCACGGGCGTCAACCTCCGCGGGAGCACGCCGGCCGCGTACGTCGATGTCGCCCGCGCGTTTGAGGACCGCGTGGTCTACGAGATCGATGCCCACTGCCGGCAGCCGGCGATGCTTGAGGCCGGGTGCGGCGAATACCTTCTCAAACACCCCTCGAAACTCACCGAGATCATCCGCGCCTTGAAGTCGGCGAACGTGACCGTATCGGTCAAGATCCGGGCCGGCGTCGCCGCCGACGACCGCGACCTCGCCCGCGCTATCTGGAAGGCGGGAGCCGATATACTCCACGCGGACCTGATGGACTACGGCTACGCCAGGGTCCGCCAGATCCGCAACGCCTCCCCCCTGATGCTGATCGCGAACAACTCCCTCAACACCTTCGAGAAGGCGATGGATGCCTTCTCTCACGGGGCGGACCTCGTCTCGCTTGCCCGGCGCTCCGACCCCTGGACGCTTGCCGGCCTCGATGCCGCCATCACCCGGTATGCCGACGAAGGCGGCTGGTACAACGCCCCGAAACAGCTCTGCCGCGGCGGCGACATCAGGGCGCTCACCTTCTGCTGCATGCCGGTGAAGGCCTGCCCCCTCATACCGACCCTCGAGAAGATCGGGCTCTCCCGGAACGAGTACCTCAAGCTCAAGCAGGAGGCGGTGAAGGGCACCCCGCTCGACGACGGGAAGGGCACCTGTTTTGGGGGCCTTGCCTGGTGCTGCAAGATCAGTTCCCCCTGCATGTTCCGGAACATGACGCTTGAGCAGAAAGGCCTCTCGGCGCAGGAGTACATGCGGTGCAAGCACCGCCTGTCCGAGAAGATCCTGCACAGGCTGTTCGATGAAGAAGAGACCGCCGATGAACCGAGCTGAACGGGCGCAGATGGCCATGATGCTTGAGGTCTCGGCCTACCCGAAACCCGGGAACGTGGACCGGTGCCACGACTACGCCGACACGCGCCTCGAGCACTTTCTCGCCTCGACCATCCTTGTCCGGCCTGTTTTTGATGCGGCTGAGAGGCCGGGCGGCCGGGTCGGGAGCCTTATCCGCGAAGCGGTCATGCGGACGAACGGCCATTCCGGGGGAAACACCCATTTCGGGGCGTTCATCCTGCTCATTCCCCTGATCCTCGGGGGCGATATCGAGGGAGCGCGGAGGGTTGTCGCCGGGACCGATGTGGCGGATGCGATCGAGTTTTACGCGGCCTTCGGCCTCACGGAGGTCCGGGTGGGGGAGAGCGCCGACCTGGATGTGAACGATCCGGCCTCCGTTGCCGCGATACGGGAGCGGGGGATGACGCTTCTCGATATCATGGCCTATTCGGCGGACCGGGATATGGTCGCACGGGAGTGGACGAACGGGTTTTCCCTGACCCGGCGGTCTGCGGACCTCCTCCATGCGCACGGCCCCGGCCGCGAGGGGATCGTCGCGGCGTTCCTCGATCTCCTCGCATCCGAACCGGATACCTTCATAGCAAAGAAGCACGGGGCGGCGGTCGCGGAGAGGACGATGCGGTGCGCCGCGGAGGTGCTCCGCGGAGAGCGCGACCTGGCCCCGTTCGACGCGGAGTGTGTCGAGGCCGGCATCAACCCGGGCTCTATCGCCGATATCACCATAGCCGGGATATACGTGGCCCTCGGGGAGGGGTGGCAGTGGGACTCCTGACCGAGGGGATCAACGAGGTGATCGCGACCACCGAGGGGAACGCCGCCCCCATGGGTATCATCAACCGGAACGGCGCGCTGCACATGGTCCTCTTCCGGGGGAGCCATACCGCCGGGAACATCGTGCGGGACCGCTGGGTGGTGGCGAACTTCATCTTCGATCCGGTCCTCTACGTCCGGACGGCGTTTGACGACCTGCCCGCCGATGCCTTCACCCGCGAGGAGGCCGGCGGGACGGCCGTCTGCCGCCTCCGCGACGCCGAGGCCTGGGCCGCGTTTGCCGCGGACATGGAGCGGGCGGGCGACGAGGCGATCGTCGTCCGGCTCACTCCCCTGAAGGAGGAGGTGCTCGATCTCCGCCTGCACCCGGTGAACCGGGGGTTTGCAAGCATCATCGATGCGACGGTCCACGCCACCCGCTATGTCGGGAACCGCGACCCGTGGCTCGGTCGGTTGATCGAGCACCATGCCGGCCTTGCCCGGAAATGCGGCGGGCCCCGGGAGTGGGAGGCGCTCGACCTCCTTCTGCGGTATATCGCCGATCCTGCCCGCGAGTGACGGGATAACGCCGCCTCTTACAGGCTGAGGGTGCCCGCTCGTCTCCTCCAGATTTCTATTTCGTTTTTTGCATAATAATCGATATATACCATGACGTGCCACGAAGGGTGCTTGCAGGGAGGTACCGGCAATGGCGAAGATCTTTGATATGTTGAAGAACGACGGGAGGTTTGGCCGGCTCGTCGATATCATCCGGACGCTTGGGGAGGAGAAGAAGTTGGAGGGCGAGGGGCCGATGACGTTCTTTGCCCCGGTCGACTCGGCGTGGGATGCGATCCCCGAATCGAACCGGAGGATGATTCTAAACGACAAACAGATGCTCTCGCATCTCATCGACTTCTTCACGATAGGCGGGCACAGGTGCACGCTTGAAGCGCTGCTTGCAAGGAACGTCGTGCAGACCGTCGAAGGAAACGTCATCGCGGTCCGGAAGACCGAGCGGGGCACCCAGGTCGACGAGGCCGTCGTGCTTGAGGGGAATATGGAGGCGGAGAACGGCATCGTCCACGTCCTGGACAGCGTCCCCTTTGCGACGCTCTGGCAGGCGTTCGAGGCGTACGCGGCGGGGTAGTCCCGGGCGGGATCCCCCGCCGTCACCCGGAACGTAGAGGGGAGGATCATCATGAAGAGCATACTTGAGACTGCACGGGAAGACAGCCGGTTGAGCACCTCCATACGGATGATAGAGGCCAGCGGGCTCTCGGAGGCACTCCGGAAAGAGGGAGAGTTGACGGCCTTTATACCGACGAACGAGGCGTTCTCCGCCTTTCCCGGGGAGGTGCTGGACGCTATCGCAGAAGACCGGGGAAAGCTTGCCGGCATGATCGGCTACCACGTGGTCCGGGGCAAACTCACTGCACACGAGCTTGCGCGGATGGAGGCCATCAGGACCCTGCAGGGGGACCACCTGGACATAACGGGGCCCCCGATGGCGGTGCGCCTGAACGATGCGACCGTCATCGTATCCGACGTCAGGTGCACGAACGGGATCTACCATATCATCGATCGGGTGCTCCTGCCGCGTGCGGTCGAGGCGCGGGTGAAGAAGACGATATGAAGAGCATCCTTGCGACCCTGCGGGATTCAGGCTCGTTTGCCGTCCTCCTCGACCTCGTGAAGGCAGCCGCCATGGAGGAGCGGTTGAGCACAAAAGGGCCCTACACGCTCTTTGCCCCGGACGATGGCGCCTTTGGGGCGGTGCCGGAGCAGGAACTCGACGCTCTTCGGGAGGATACCGCCCGGCTCGCCGGGGTGCTCAACCATCATATCGTCCCCGGGGTGCACTCCATGCTCGACCTCCTCGGTATACGGGTTCTCCGGTCGCTTGAGGGGGGCGACCTGACCGTGGAGGTGACCCGGGAGGGGGTGCTGGTCAACAACGTCCCGATCGTGGAGTCGGATGCGTGGTGCACGAACGGCATCTGCCACGCAGTCTCCGCGCTCCTCCTTCCTCCCGGCGCCCGGAAGGTTGCTGCGTAGCGGGCCGGGCGGGTGAACCCCGGGGAGAGGATATGAAGGCCGGGTGTCTCAGGCCGGGCTGGGCGTGCGCAGGATCTCCCCCCACCCCGGAAGCTACATAACCCGGCAGGTGCAGTGGGGAGAGCGATATGAAGAACATCATCGAGACCCTGGAGGATTCGGAGAACCTCTCCGTCTTCCTCGACCTGATCCGGATGGCGGGCATGGAGCCGATGCTCCGCGAACGGGGGCCTTTTACGGTCTTCGTCCCGACGGACGAGGCGTTTTTGCGGGTCGAGAAGGAACGGATGGATGAGATCCGGCGCGACGCGGACAAACTTCTCCTCATCGTGAGTTACCACGTCGTGCCGGGGATCCTCACTTCAGAGGATCTCCGGTCCGTCGCCGCCGTCAGGTCGAGCCTCGGGACGGGTATCGTCGTGCGGTCGTCCGACCGGGGCATCACCGTCAACAGCGTCCCGATCGTCGAGGCCGACGCATTCTGCACGAACGGCATCTGCCACGCCATCGCATCGGCCCTCGTCCCTCCGGCGATCGAGATCGTCACGCCCTGACCGGCAGGTATACGTCCCCTCGCTCTCCGCGACGAACCCCTCCGGGACGAGGTCGTCGAGGATCCTCCTCGCCCGGCCGGGGTCGGCAGCGACCCGGGCCGCCGCCCTCCGCGAGGACGAGAGCGAGTATTTTTCCACGAACCTCCCGGTCGGAGCCCTCGAACCGGCTCTGCCGGGTGTAGGATGCGCTCCGCCGGTTCGGGTTTGCCGCCCGCTTCTTTACGATCGAGCCGTAATCCATCGCGATACGTGAAAAATGGTGCTCTATTGTTCCGATGATTTCTCGGTCATACCCGACAGTTCAGGAGGAATCGCCCCGATCTCCCTCTTTATCCATCCCTTCCTGCCGGCAGAAATTTTCCCTCATCCATTTCTCGTAATGCTGTACATGCTCAAGCATCCAGTACGCTATCGATCGAAATGTCTCTGGCGACATCCGCGTATCGACTACCAGTACGCGCTCTACCGATCGAGGCGACATCAAGCCTTCTTCATCGATGCCAACTTTCGGTACATCCTGATAAAACGCCAGTTGCCCTGTTGCCGGGTTTAGTGTCCCGTAGACACCATCGATGTGGATTACCTCGCATTCCCGGTTCCTGACCACGGAGAACCTCGGCTCGTCCGTCTCCTTAGTCTGATCCATAATTCACACGTCCGCAGGGTTGGCATGGAAGAGAGTTATAGCGTCGGGGCGCGCCGCGTGAATACTCTGGAGGAGCATGTATACCCTCGCCCACGCCTATCTCCATCCGGGTATTACTGCCCTCGATATCTCCATATTCTCCTCGTACGTTGGATGCATGCGTGATGCCTCCCGGTTTTGATGGTAGTAACCCCATGTAAAGCGACTTTATGAGGCTCTTCCCGAGAACCGTCGGCACATAATACGACACCTCGTTGTTCCCTATGTCGGTCAAACAGCGCGCACGTTTCGTAATAAGCCCTGCGTTTGCCAGCGACTTGAGAGAGCGGGAAACTTCGGAGGATTCAGCTTTAAAGATCTCTTTCAGCTGGTTAAACCTCAAGCCCTCGTCGTTGTCCAGCAGTGCGACGTACAACGCCCAGCACTTCCTGTCCCCCAATGGAGTGACCGCGTTGACGATGACGGACGGGACTTTGGCAAGATACGTGTCCACTTCAGCCTGGTCCATGTGTTCACTCACTCCGTGTCATAGGTTCCATTATCGTTACCTGAATATAAGGATTTGTACGATCAGGTAACAAACAAATTACCTGGGCCGCTATAAGCATTCGAGCAGACCATTCATCATGAGTTACCTCTCTGGGCTCAATGATGAACTTGAATTCCCAGAAGATGTAAAAAAGGAAGTAAATATTGGAATCCTCGGTTCTTTTCGCAGGCCCCACTTAGAAATGCTCAAGAGGCATCTCTGTGATGACGAAGGGCTTAGCGCAAGACTATCGTACGACCTTCAGGAGCAGAACCCTCGGCTGCCGGATGAGGGACGCCTTGAGTATAACGTGCGGATGTCTGAGCACTTGATTGATAAAAGCCATATTCACATTGTTTACTATTTCAAGGAGGGTGAGAATGAGCACGGTATTAACGATTCGGCCACATACGAATTGGGCTATCTGCGTGCAGCAAGAAAACACACTCCCTCTATCGGGCGCTACGTGGTAGTATTGTGTGAGAACGGCTACGATGCAAGAAACATCGGTGCAATGCGAAAAGGCATCCGGCCTAAAACCAGAGAGGAATGGGACTGGCATGATTTTGAGGGGCCTGCTGATTCGATCCTGCACGCAACACAATTTTGCTATGGGTGCATGCTGGACCCACGCCTGATACGTATACTCTCTCGTTAGACGGCACGCCGTACGTCGCCACAGGCCACCCCGGGAGAGACCAGGGTTTTTCGATCCATGCAGGCAGGGGTTGTCCCCACTCCATCATGATCGACGGGTTCTCACCTGGTCGTGGCATACGGGTGTATTTTAGAAGCGCGTACGACTGTATGGCTATCTACATCCGTCGGTTCCCGCGTTGCCGCAAAGTCCGGCGTCCGGGTGCTGCCGGCCCCATGTTAAGGCGCCGCAAGACCACATTACTCGATGCCGGGTGCCGGATTCTGCCGCCCGGGGTCTGCCCCTCACCGGCACGTATACGTCCCCTCGCTCTCCGCGACGAACCCCTCCCGCACGAGGTCGTCGAGGATCCTCCTCGCCCGGCCGGGGTCGGCAGCGACCCGGGCCGCCGCCTCCTCCCCCGTGACGGCGCCCTCCGCGAGGACGAGAGCGAGCAGCCTTCCCCTGATCTGCCGGTCGGAGCCCTCGAACCGGCTCTGCCGGGAGTAGGACGCGCTCCGCCGGTTCGGGTTTGCCGTCCGCTTCTTTAAGATCGAGCCGTAATCCATCAACGCACCGTACCACTCCCGCGGATTCTCGCGGTCGAGCGTCTGTTCGACGAGCACCAGGATCTCGTCGTCCCTGACACCCTCGCGGTCCTGGAAGAAGAAGTGGATGAAGACCCGCCGGATGTTCGTCTCGATGTAGGCGACCGGCATGTTGAAGGCATACGCGCATATGGCCGCCGCTGTCGCCCTCCCTATGCCGGGGAAGGTCGCGAGAGTCTCGACGTCGGCCGGGAGCCGGCCGCCGTAGTCGTCGACCACCCGCTCTGCGGTCCTCTTGAGGGCGAGCGCCCGGCGGTTGTAGCCCATCCCCTGCCAGGCAAGGAGGATATCGCTCTGCGGAGCCCGGGCGAGGCTTGCGAAGTCGGGGAACCGGTCGATGAACTCCGGGTACTTCACGGCGACCCGCTCGACCTGCGTCTGCTGGAGCATGATCTCGGAGACGAGTATCCGGTAGGGGTCGGTGGTCTGCCGCCAGGGAAGGTCGCGGCCGTGGGCGCGGTAGTGCGCGAGGACGAGAGCGCGAAAGAGGCGGACGGCCTCCGGGGTGGCGCCGTGCTCGCGGGTTTCTTTGAGGATCCGCTGTTCGCGCTCGTTCTGGTCGGGATCGAGACTGCCGATCACACCCAACGTTTCGGTCGGGACGGGGATATAGGTTGGGCCGGTTCACTCCACCCGCGCCCGCATCACCGTGAGCCGGACCCCTCGTGCATCCCCGGAGAACGTCTTCTCCTCGCCGTGGGTCCGGCAGAACTCCTGGAGGTCGAGCATGTGCCGGAGCCCCGCCGCCGCCGTCGGGTCCCCGACAAGGTCGAGCGGCGGCTCGAGCAGCGGCCGGGGCAGGAAGACCGCGCACTTCGACCGGCCCCGGGTCAGCGAGACGTTCAGGCGGTTCCTGCTGTAGATGAACCCGGCCTCCGAGAGAGCGGTCTCGACGTCGCTTACGCCGTAACTGACGATGACCGCCTCCGCCTCCTGGCCCTGCATCTTATCGACGGTATCCACGAACGGCCGGGACTCCCAGGCCCTCTCCCGGGAGAGGCAGTCGCGGATGGCGCCGATCTGGGCATGGTGCGGGCTGACGACGAAGAGCCCGCGCCGCCAGAAGAGGGCGTCGCCGTCCGCCGTCGCCGGGTACGGGTTCCCCGAGGCCGGATCGAGAAGCCTCTCCCGGAGCGTGCAGGCAAGACGTGCAACGAGCCCCGCCTCGACCTGGTTCTCGACCGTCGTCCGGACGTTCTCGAGGATGCAGAGGACGAGCGGGTATGCCGGATCGAGCGCCCATGCGATCCATTCCTCGCCCGGCAAGCCCGGGGCAAGGGCGATCCGCTGCTCCCCGACCGCATCGTTCGCGGGAGCGTAGCCGGCGCCGTAGAGCGTCTCCGCCGGGAACCGCGAGAGGGTCCGGTTCATCCGCCAGTTCTCCTGGAGCTGGCAGGTGTAGCGGCCAGGATCGTCGCGGTGCCGGAGGTAGGCAAATATCGAGTCCCAGAGTCCCGGGAGACCGTCCTCCGGCTCCGGGTACTCCCCCTGGATGACCGGGGGAAGCTGCAGGTCGTCGCCCGCGAGGACGAGCCTTCCGCCGTCGGCGAGCAGAGGGAGGACCATCGCGAGGTCTGCCGGCCTCATCTGGGACGCTTCGTCGACGATGAGGAGGTCAAGAGACGGAAGGGACTTCTCGAGCCGCTCGAAACTATGCACCGTCCCCCCGAGGAGGAGGGCCGGGTAGCCGACGACGGTGTCGGCCCGGTCGTGAGGCAGAACCTCGAGGCTCCGCTCGCCCCGGGTCGTCCGGGCGTCCTTCAGCTTGTATATCGGGAACCCCGCGGCAAGCCCGAATTCGTCGACCGAGTCCTGCACCCGGACGAGCAGGTTCTCGATGGCGGCGTGGGTGAACGCCGTAACCCCCACCCGGATCCGCTCCCCGTGCGCCCGCCGGGCCCTGACGAGGGCGAGTATCGCCGTCGCGAGAAAATGCGTCTTCCCGGTCCCCGGCGGCCCCCATACCAGCGTGAGCCGGCCCGTCATCACCCGGTGAAACGCCCGGGCCTGGCTCTTCGTGAACCCGGCGTCGAGGACGGTCTGCTCCGCGTCCGCTATGACCGCCTCCGTCTCCGCGACCGGGGCGGCAAACCCCCGCGGGTCGCGGAGGAGCCGGACGAACGTGTTCTCCGGCTGGCGGTCCAGGGCAAGGAGGCGGTCGACGTAACGCGGCGCGGTGAAGTCGGTGAACCGGGGATGCAGCACCGCACGGTCGCCCTCGACAAAGGGCGTGCGGTCCCGGCCGACGTTCACCGTGAGGACGAGCCCCCGGACGATGCCCGCCTCCCGGTCGACGATGCTGTCGTGCACCCGGGCAAAGGAGACACCGCTCTTCCCGGGGTTCGGGCTATCCCGGTAGCGGAGGTCGTCAAACCCGAGCTGCGCCTCCTCCCCCGCATCGCCGTCCGGCACGAGGAGGTGCCCGAACGCCTGCGACTGTTCGAAGAGAGCGAGATCGAGGGGGGTACGCACCTTCCAGAAGTTTCCCTCGCTCTTCTCGAGCGGTATGCTGATCCCCTCCCGGACCCGCACGGGCCACGGCCTGCTCCGCAGTTCCTGCATCCGCCGGGCGGCAAGCGTCGACTCGTACTCCGTCACGAAGAGGAGGCGCGATAGCTCCGGCGTCGCGGCATCCCACGGGCGCGGGAACCGGAAGTTCTCCGGCCACCGCACGAGGCCGGCCTTCACCCGCTCGCGAAGACCGTCAAGGATGCTCCCCGCCGCAAGCAGCCGGCGCGAGACCTCCTGCCGGATCCAGCCCGCGGCCTCCGCCCGCCCGCTCCACGCCATGATGACCGCGTCGCCCTTCATGGCGTTGCTCAGTTCGTTCCAGAAGAGGCTGCTTGCGCTGAGGGTATACGCAAACCGGGAGGAGGGAATGATCGCAAGGACCTCCGGCAGGCGGAGAGCAAAGGGGGCAGGCAGAGCGAGCATCCGCCGTATCTCCCCCGTGATGACGACGAGCGGGAACGCTACCGAGCCTGCCGGGTGGCTGGACCCCCGGGCGATATCGGTCTCCTGGTAGGTGAACTGCAGCCTGAGGGCATCCTCCGCCGTCGCGGGATCAGAGAGCCCCTCCCGGATCGACCGGGCGAAGAGTTCCCCCTCGGTAGCGTCGTAGACGTAGGTCTGCACCGACTTCTGGTCCGCCCACTCCCGGCCCTGGTTGTAGTCGTGGACGGCCGCGAGTTCGGCGGCGAGCGCCCGGATGAACTCCTGCCGCACCCGGGCGCAGTCGCCCTCGTCCGCCGCGACATAGATCGCCTCGTGCGAGGGCGTCCCGTAGACCGCCTCGCCCCTGCTCCGCCGGAACCCGAGGGCGTAGACCCCGCCGGAGACGGGGTCCTTCTGGAGCGAGAGGATGATGGCGATATCCTCGTAGACGGGGAGGGCAAGCGACGTCCCGGCGAGCCGGACGACCTCTCCCGTGGCGAGGGCCCGGACGGTTGCCCGCAGGCGGTCGCCCCGGCCCGCAAGCGACCCGCAGTCGTCGAGGTGGCGGTCGCTTGCCGGGTCGCGGAGGAACGCGGCGAGGTCGGCGAGGGTGTTGATCGATAACCCGCCGTCCCACGGGGCTTCCCGGAGGTACCGCCGTGCTGTGGGCGAGAGGCCCGGGATCAGCGATACCGATGAAGAAGCCTCTGCCCCGGCGCGGCAGTGAGGGTAAAACTCGCAGGCTTCGCACCGCGGCGTTATGTGCCAGGGCACGTCCTCCGGCGGGCCGGCAAGGATGCCGGGGAGGCGGTGGCGGAAGAAGTCCTCGATCACCCGTATGTTGAGGGAGAGGTCGAAGTACTCCGGTTCGTCCTTGCCGTAGAGCCAGATCCCCGCCCGGGAGAGGTCGACCGGGACGCTGATACCGAGCAGGTCGAGGGCGTGGTCGAGTATCAGGGCATACAGGGTCGCCTGGACCCGGTGGCTGACGCTGAGGTCTTCGCTTGCCTTGATGTCGATGACAGAGAGGCGCCCTTCTTCGTCGACCCTGATGAGGTCGGGGCGGCAGGGGGAGAACCGGTGCATATCCGGGTCGAGGCCGTAGCCCTTCAGGAAATGGACCGAGACCGGTATGGTCGTCTGGTAGATTGCGTCGCCCGGGGAGAGGCTCGGGATGAGGCCGAAACTCTCCTCGATGGAGAACGATCGCTCAGATATCGGCCCCGTCCCGCCCGGGACCCGCACCCGTCCCGAAAGCCTCGTCCGGACCACCTCTTCTTCCCACCGTATGCCGGCATCGAGGAGCGCCCGGGTCGTCGGGCTCGTGTCGACCGCAATCGCCGGGATGCCGGCGTTCTCGCGCTCCTGCTCCGGCGTCGCGTGGTAACGGAGGTAGCGCTCGCAGTCGTGGTAGAAGAACCGGCCGATGAGCGACGGGCTGAGGTTGAAGCGGAACATGCGGCATCACGAGTGACTCATTGTTTGTGCGGTCGCGGGAAAACAGTTGGTATTGCTGAGATCCGGTGAGGGCGGGGCACCGGCTGACCTCTCTTGCCGCGCACGGCAGGACGGTGCGGCGGCACCCCCCGCACAGGAATGTATATATCATGTGTTCACAACCCGAGGGCGCCGAGAGGCAGGAGAGAGTAATCCATGGCATGGAGAAGAATGGCCCGGGAACCCTGGGGCGAGTTCGACGATATGATCGCGAACATGCAGAGGCAGTTTGAGGAGACGATGGGACGCATATCGGGAGCCGCGCAGCAGGTGGCGCTTCCCGGCGGCATCCGGACGACGGTCGACGTCCGGGAGGACGAGACGGACGTTCTGGTCGTCGCCGACCTCCCCGGCGTCGAGCGCCAGGACATATCGGTTCGGCTCACCGACCCGAGGACGTTGCGGATAACCGCACGCCGGGAGATGATACACGAGGGGGAGGAGACCGGGTACTACGTGCGGGAGCGAAGGGTCGGTGCGATCGCCCGGACGGTCTCCCTGCCCGCCGACGTCACCGGAGAGGGATCGGCCACCTTCCGGAACGGTGTCCTCGAGGTGCGGTTGAAGAAGATCGCCGAGGCCCGCGGGAGAGAGATCGAAGTGGGAGGAACCTCCGGGAAGGCTGCCCTGTCCGCTGCAGAGGAGCAGAGGCAGCAGAAAGAAAAACTCTACCGGGAGGACCGGGAGAAGGTGGAGCCGTCCGGGTACCTGGATCCCCGGGAGATCGCGAAAGAGGCCAGGGATATCCAGCTGGAAGAGCCGGGGAGCCCTGAAGAGCGATCGACGGCTGCACGGCTCCGCAAGCGCAAAGAGGAACTCTACGCAGAGGGAAAGAAGAAGCTTGCCGGATAGGCGGATCAGGGCAGAAGATCCCCGATGGCCCGAAATCCCGACTCGATCGCGCCCAGGTAGCGCCGGTTCCGCCCGCCGGGGTAGGGTACGCAGAGGAGACGGTGCTCCCGGCGGTCGGCACCGATCGCGGTGATCTTCCCGGCATCACGAATGAGCGCTCGCACAGGGCTCGATCTCCCGGAGACCGGCAAGCGCCGTGTTTGGCGACGACGTAATCCGGGGAGAGCGCCTTGAACTCGCGGGCGAGGATATCCCTCGCGCTCACCCGGATGAGGTCGGCCGGTATGGCCGCTTTTCGGTTCTTTCGGAAGACGCACCGGACCGTGTCGACGAGGTAGCATCCCTTTCCGGCGAAGGCCTCCAGGTTCTCGCGGCGCGTCCCGCCGTCGAGGCCGAGCAGAGTAAAGAGGTTCTCCGCAAGACTGCCGGAGAGCGGCGTTTCCGCCCGGCGTCGTAGCGGTCGTCATAGTAGTAGGGGTAGTCGGGGCTCAGGCAGTCGGAAGGCCCGGCGGCCCAGGGCGGGGGCTCGGCGACAAAGAGCACCCGTATGCGGCCGGGAGCCGGGCTTGCGCCGCAGGCGTCGTGCGGCAGGAGGTCGGGGAGGAGGATGCCGCGGAGACCCGGGCGGTCGGCCGCATACCGGCGGTAGACCTCGCGCATATCCGCGGCGCTCACGGGCGGGGGGTATCGTGCAGCCATACTGGTAGTCTCTTTGCCGACCGGATAGAGATCACCGCTCTCGGGCCACCGGTGTCCCGCAGGGATAAAGAGGTAGCAACACCAAGAAGTGATGAATGGAGAACAATATCACATTCAAGGAGTTCAATATATCGCAAAAGATGCTCCGGGCGATAGAGGATCTGGGTTTTGAGGAGCCCACGCCCATCCAGGTGAGCACGATACCCGCGATACTCGAAGGGCGCGACGTGACCGGCCAGGCCCAGACCGGGACCGGGAAGACCGCGGCGTTCGGCATCCCGGCGATCGAGCGGATCGACCCCGAAAGCCGGGAGACCCAGGTTCTCGTCCTCTCCCCCACGCGGGAGCTCGCCATCCAGATCGCCGAGGAGTTCGCCCGCCTGGCAAAGCACCACCGGGGCATCAACATACTCCCGATATACGGCGGCCAGCCTATCGAGCGGCAGTTCAAGGGGCTGCAGCGCGGCGCCCAGATCGTCGTCGGGACACCGGGGCGGGTGCTCGACCACCTCGACCGCGGGACCCTCTCGTTTGCCGCGGTGAACCTCGTCGTCCTTGACGAAGCGGACCAGATGCTGGATATGGGTTTTCGAGAGGACATCGAGAAGATACTCGACGAGACACCGGAAGGCCGCCAGACGGTCCTCTTCTCGGCCACCCTCCCTAAACCCATCTTAGAGATATCAAAGAGGTTCCAGAAGGACCCCGAGTTCATATCGGTCGCGCGCCGCGAGGTGACCGTCCCGCAGATCGAGCAGCTCTACCTTGAGGTGCGCAGCCGGGACAAACTCGAGATCCTCTCGCGCCTGCTCGACATGTACGACCCGGACCTGACGCTCATATTCACGAACACCAAGCGGGGCGTCGACGACCTGACCACCCACCTCCAGGCCCGGGGCTACTTTGCCGAGGGTCTCCACGGGGATATGAAACAGACCCTGCGGGACCGGGTCATGGCAAAGTTCCGCGCCGGGTCCATCGACATCCTCGTCGCGACGGATGTCGCCGCCCGGGGCATCGACGTCGAGGACGTCGACCTGGTCATCAACTACGACGTCCCGCAGGACATCGAGTACTACATCCACCGCATCGGCCGGACGGCACGCGCCGGGCGGGCCGGGCGGGCCGTCACGTTCGTGGGCCCAAAAGAGTACTTCAAGCTCCGGACGATCCAGAACTACACCCGGATCCAGATCGCACGCATCCCGCTCCCGACGCCGGGGGACGTCGAGGAGAGCCGGACGCGAAAACTGATCGACCGTGTGCAGCAGGTCATCGACGAGGGCAGCCTCGAGCGCTACGTGAACCTGGTCGAACGAATAACGTCTGAGGATTACACGTCGCTTGAAGTCGCCGCCGCCCTCCTGAAACTGGAGCTCGGTGCGGGCGGCCAGGGGCCGGCGCAGGAGACCGGGCTCGCACTCCTCCGGATACCGCTTGGAAGAGAGCACCAGGTCCGGCCGAAGGATATCGTCGGGGCGCTCGCGGGCGAGACCGGCATACCCGGCGGCGCCATCGGCGCGATCAACATATACGAGACTTACTCCACCGTCGAGGTGCCCCAGGGTGCCGTCGACCAGGTCATCGAGGGGATGAAGGGAAAGACCATCGCCGGTATCAGGCTGCCCGGCCCGATCGAGACCGCCGGCCGGTGAGGGTGGCCCCGGGTTTCATCCTTTTCCGGCCGGCGGGCGGTGCCGCAGACGAGTATCTTTCGCACTCCCGGAACCTTTTTTGGAGAAACCCCGGCGCACCCGGCGAGCGCCGCCGGGGGTACCTCACGACAACCGGGAGCGTGAAGGAGACCCCATGGCTACCGGCACCGTTCGCCGGCGTGAGAAACAATTATATGTCCGGATGTATATCCTGTCATCATTGGGGGGTGGTTGCGTCAACCGGTTGGACGTGATATCTGAATTCTTCCGGAGTCTCATCGCCATCAAAAACTTCCATAGTACCTGCCCTGTGTTCCGCATGTTCACAACAGGATATTGATAGAAAAGAATACCCGGCATCCAGCACCGCTGACTATGTTGAGCCGGCACCTGCGCCGCCTATCCTGCATCCCGGACGCGGCGGGGCACCCCGCCGCGCACCTTTCCGGAGAGACCGATTCCGGGGAAACCGGTCCCTCCGGATCTCGCGTATCGCTTTATTCTTCAGGCGTTCCGGCCGATGAGCTCGGCGTTGAGCATATCCAGGTAGTCGGAGAGGAGGCGGGTGATCAGGAAATGCTGCCGGACGTGCTCTTTGCCGGCCCGGCCGAGCCTCTCGCCGAGTTCCGGGTTCTCAAGGACCTGCCGGATCCGCCAGGCGAACCCCTCCGTATCGGTCGGGTCGAGGAGGAACCCGGTCTCGCCGTCCTCTATCTGGAGCGGTATGCCGCCGACGCGGGAGGCGATGACCGGCCGCCCTTTCCAGAGCCCTTCGGTGACGGTCAGGCCGAACCCCTCGCGGAGCGACTTCTGGAGGATGACGGCCGATGCCCTCTGGAGGGCGTTGACCAGCAGGTGGTCCTCGGCGGTGATCAGGACGACGTCGCCGGCATCGATGAGGGGCCGCGCCGCCTCCTCGACCCGCCGGTAGATCGCCCGGCCCTCGGGGTCGTCGGGGGCCATGCTCCCGCAGAGGACCAGTCTGCAGTCGACGTGCCGCCTGACCTCGCAGAAGACGTCGACGACGCCTTCGGGGTCCTTCCACTTGTCGAACCGCGATATCTGGGTGACCAGAGGTTTGTCGGTCGGCACCCCGTACTTCGCAAGGAGGCCGGCGATCTCGGCGTCGGAGAGGTCGCGGTTCTTCTCCGAGAGCGGGTCGATCGCCGGCCGGCAGATCCACTGCTCCATAGGCATGCCGGAGCGCCGGTACTGCTCGTGCGATATGACCATCCGGTCGTAATCGAGGGCGAAGCCCTTGAGGAACTCCCAGAGGGCGGGGTCGGGGTTCGAGAGGTCGACGTGGCACCGCCAGACCCAGGGCTGGGTCTTCTCGTAGAACCGGATCAGGGGCAGGGGCTGCGGGTCGTGGATGACCACGAGGTCGTGGTCGATCGCCATTCTCTGTGAGAACGTCTCGTTTGTCCGGAGGTAGAGGGTTTTCTCCTCGTCCGAGAACGCGATCGCCTGCCCCTGGAGGGCGTTGTGGAAGTTCTTCGTTATGACGAAGAAGTCGCCTTCGCCGTTCAGTATGTTCCACTGCGTCCTGATGCCGACATCGTTCATGAGCGGGACGAGCGAGAGGATCATCTCCGCCACGCCGCCGCTCTGGTAGGTCGAGTTCACGTGGAGGACCCGTTTTCCCCGGAGGCCCGCCGCTTTTCGGTAGATCCCGGAGATGACGTCGTTGCCGACGATGGGCCGGTGGTCCTCGAGCGTCCGGCCGTTGCCGCAGATACAGGTTATTCCATCCATGTAGGCCATAGCAGATCTCCCCTCAAGTGGTTGTGCTACATGGATTATTTACACTTCTAAATTTATAAATATATTTATATATAACTGGAGTTTTTACCGGCGCGGCACACCGGCACCGTCTTGCACACCGGACGGAAATGAAATTCCGCACTCCTGCGACGATTGGAATATGCCGGAAAAGATTAATAAGATGGCCTGATTCAGGCCCTCCGGGGCCGCAGATGGGGTGGCGCGCACCCGGGGAGAAACGCCCATGTATACCGAAATTCCAATACTATTCCGTGTACCGAGAGCGTGCCCCAAAAGACCCCTCCCGGGTCGTCACTTCCGACGGCGTAACCTTTCGGAGGATGCCTGATGGGGCCGACGCCGTCTACGTCGTCGGCGAGTACCATTTCGACGATATCGGGCCGGAGGATATCGTTCTCGATATCGGGGCGAACGTCGGCGCTTTCTGTATCCGCGCCGCCCGCCGGTCGCGGCGTGTTCTCGCGGTCGAACCCGTCCTTGCCGGGGCTCTGCAGGAGAACGTCAGGGAAAACGGCGTCTCGGTCACGGTCGTCTCCGGGGCACTCGGCGGCGGGGGCGATGAGCGGATCACCTGGGGGGGCAGAACCCTCACCGTGGCGACCCGGACCCTCGGTGAGTTTGCCGGCATGATCGGCGGGTGCGACTTCCTGAAGTGCGACTGCGAGGGGGCGGAGTGGTCGATCCGGCCGGCGGACCTCGACGGAGTACGCCGCATCGAGATGGAGCTCCACGTCCCCCCGATAGGCGGGCCGGTGAACCGCAGGCTCCTCGACTACATCGGGGAGCACTACGACTTCACGATCGATCGGACGCCCGGGTACGCCGCACTCGGCGTCATGGGCGTCCTGCATGCCGCCCGGCGGAGCGGAGACTAACCGATCGCCGGCCGCCGTTTCTGTCACCGGAAAGGCGCACGATCCTGGTTTGTTCGGGTCCGGCCGGCATGCATAAATAGGATTCCTGTTCACCACCCCGCCGGTGAAGCAGCATGGTGCAGGCAAAAGAAGGCGACACCGTCAAGGTGCACTACACGGGAAAACTGGAGGACGGCACGGTCTTTGATACGTCAGGCGACCAGGATCCCCTCGAGTTCACCATCGGGGGAGGACAGGTCATACCCGGGTTCGAACAGGCCGTCGTCGGCATGGAGCCGGGCGAGACGAAGACCGCCACGATACCGGCCGAGGAGGCTTACGGCCCCCACCGCGAGGACATGACGCTCACGGTCGACCGGAGCCAGTTCCCCGAGGAGATCAACCCCGAACCGGGCCAGCAGCTCCAGGTCCAGCAGCCGGACGGCAGGGCGGCCATCGTCGTCGTCAGCGACGTCTCGGAATCGACCGTGACGCTGGACGCAAACCACCCCCTGGCCGGGCATCCCCTGACGTTCGACATCCAGCTCGTGGACCTCGTCAGCGCCGGGTGAGGAGCTCCCGCAGACCCGCAAGCGGGCGGGTGTTGGCTATATCGTCCGCCGTGAGCCATCCCCGCCGGGCGGTCGCGACGCCGAACTCCATGTAGCGGAGGTTCTCGCGGTTGTGGGCATCCGAGCCGAGCGAGAACCGGGCGCCGGCATCCCGCGCGAGACGTGCGTTGACGTCGGAGAGGTCCAGCCTGCCCGGGAAAGCGTCGATCTCTAAGAGGACGCCGAGAACCGCCGCATTCTTCGCGACCGCGGCGATATCGATCCGGTAGGGCTCCCGCGTAAGGAGGATCCTCCCCGTCGGGTGGCCTATGATGTCGACGTGGTCGTTGTGCATCGCCGTGACGACCCGTTCCGTCATAGCCCGCTCGGGCTGCTTGAACCCCGAGTGGACGCTCGCCACGACGACGTCGAGGTCGGCAAGGACGCTGTCGGGAAGGTCGACG